>Ga0137385_10001430_pt1 | contig 20028 bp, 18 predicted proteins | sample SagtaG_FD_104921 | JGI IMG/M metagenome (GOLD analysis project Ga0137385, IMG submission 104921) | Vadose zone soil microbial communities from Sagehorn Ranch, Mendocino, California, USA - Sage2_R_80_16 metaG | ecosystem: Environmental > Terrestrial > Soil > Vadose zone | place: USA: California... | reverse complement strand
GGGGGCGTGGGCGTCCAGTACGTCATCTGGACGGCGGCCGACCAGGAGGACCTCGACCGGTGCGAGCGCGCGCTGAAGGGCCGCTCGGCCCACATCGACACCAGGAAGAGCGGGCCGGTTGGCGCGGTGGAGGGGCGCGACCCGGACAACATCGTCGTGATGGTTACGTATCCGGGCCCGGATCAAGAACCCTTGCACAAACTCCCGTCACGGATTTACGGGTGGTAAACCCGGGCCCGTACGCTTGACCACGTGCTTAGTCTCCCTGATGGCGTACGCGGCTGCCTCTTCGACCTCGACGGCGTGCTGACCCAGACGGCGAAGGTGCACGCCGCAGCCTGGAAACAGATGTTCGACGGCTATCTGCGCGAGCGGGCGCGGCAGACGGGCCAGCCGTTGGTCCCGTTCGATCCCGTTGCCGACTACGACGAGTACGTCGACGGGAAGCCCCGCGCCGACGGCACCCGGTCGTTCCTGGAGTCCCGCGGCATCGAGCTGCCAGAAGGCCATGAGGACGATCCCCCGGGCGCGGAGACCGTCCACGGCCTCGGCAACCGCAAGAACGAGCTCGTGCTGCGGCTGATCCGCGACAACGGGGTGGAGGCGTACCAGGGCTCGGTCCGCTACGTCCGCGCGGCCCGGGACGCCGGGCTGCGCCGCGCCGTCGTGTCGTCGAGCGCCAACTGCCGCGACGTGCTGGCCGCGGCCGGCATCGAGGACCTGTTCGAGGCGCGGATCGACGGCGTGGTCGCCGAGCGGGAGCACCTGCGCGGGAAACCGGCCCCGGACACCTTCCTGGCCGGGGCCCGCGCCCTGGGGCTGGCGCCGGCGGCGGCGGCGGTCTATGAGGACGCGCTGGCCGGCGTCGCGGCAGGCCGGGCCGGCGGATTCGGCCTGGTGGTGGGGGTGGACCGGGTCGGGCAGGCCGGGGCGCTGAAGGAGCACGGCGCGGATATCGTCGTGACCGACCTCGCCGAGCTGATGGACCGCCCGTGATACTCCAGGACGCGTTCACCATTGAGCCCTGGAATCTCCGGGAGACCCACCTTGACCTGGGCCTGCTGGCCCAGACGGAGTCCGTCTTCGCGCTCGCGAACGGTCACCTGGGATGGCGCGGCAACCTGGACGAGGGCGAGCCGCACGGCATGCCGGGCAGCTATCTCAACGGGGTCTACGAGCTGCGGCCGCTGCCGCACGCCGAGAGCGCCTACGGGCTCCCCGAGTCCGGGCAGACCGTGATCAACGTCACCAACGGCAAGCTGATCCGCCTGTTCGTCGACGATGAGCCCTTCGATGTCCGCTACGGCGAGCTGCGCGCGCATGAGCGCCTGCTGGACTTCCGCACCGGGGTGCTGCGCCGCCGCGCCGAGTGGGCGTCCCCCACCGGAAGGTCGGTCCGGGTCTCCTCGCTCCGGCTGGTGTCGTTCACCCAGCGGGCGGTCGCCGCGATCTGCTATGAGGTGGAGACGCTGGACGGGCAGGCCCGGATCGCGGTGCAGTCCGAGCTGCTGGCCAACGAGCAGCTGCCCACGGCCGGCCAGGATCCCCGCACGGCCGCGGTGCTCGAAAGTCCGCTGGCCGGCGAGTACGAGGGCGCAGACGGCACCATCGTCGTGGTGGTGCACAAGACGAAGCGCAGCGGGCTGCGCGTCGCGTCGGCGATGGACCACATGATCGACGGCCCGGACGGGGTGCAGGTCGAGTCGCGGGCCTTCCCCGACGGCGGCCTGGTCACCGCGACCACGGTGCTGCAGCCGGGGCAGAAGCTGCGCGTGATCAAGTTCGTGGCCTACGGCTGGTCCGGCGAGCGCTCCCTGACCGGACTCCGGGACCAGGCGTGGGCGGCGCTGAGCGCGGCCAGGCAGACCGGCTGGGACGGGCTGCTCGCCGAGCAGCGCGAGTTCCTCGGCGGGTTCTGGGACCGTGCCGACGTGGAGATCGACGGGGACACCGAGGTGCAGCAGGCGGTGCGCTTCGCGCTGTTCCATGTGCTGCAGGCCAGCGCGCGCAGCGAGACCCGGGCGATCCCAGCGAAAGGGCTGACCGGCCCCGGCTACGACGGGCACGCGTTCTGGGACACAGAGACCTTCGTCCTGCCGGTGCTCACCCTGACCGCCCCGGACGCGGCGGCCGATGCGCTGCGGTGGCGGCATGGCACGCTTCCGGCGGCCAGGGAGCGGGCCACCCAGCTTGGCCTGCGGGGCGCGGCCTTCCCCTGGCGGACGATCGCCGGCCAGGAGTGCTCGGGCTACTGGCCGGCCGGCACCGCCGCCTTCCACGTCAACGCCGACATCGCCAACGCGGTGGTCCGTTATGTCGACGCCTCCGGCGACGAGGCCTTCGACCGCGGGCCGGGGATGGACCTGCTGACCCACACCGCCCGGCTGTGGCGCTCCCTCGGCCATCACGATGCCCAGGGACGGTTCCACATCGACGGGGTCACCGGCCCGGACGAGTACAGCGCCATTGCCGACAACAACGTCTACACCAACCTGATGGCGCGGAAGAACCTGGTGGCCGCGGCGGACGCGGCGAAGCGGTACCCGGACCGCGCCGGTGAACTCGGCATCGACGCGGAGGAGGCCGCTAGCTGGCGCGACGCGGCCGAGGCGATGTTCATCCCGTACGACGAGGCGCTCGGCGTGCACCCGCAGGCCGAGGGGTTCACCCGGCACCAGGCCTGGGATTTCGCCCAGACCTCCCCGGATCAGTACCCGCTCCTGCTGCACTTCCCGTATTTCGACCTGTACCGCAAGCAGGTAGTGAAGCAGGCCGACCTGGTACTGGCGATGCACATGCAGGGGGACGCCTTCACCGCCGAGCAGAAGGCCAGGAACTTCGACTACTACGAGCCGCTCACGGTCCGGGACTCCTCGCTGTCCGCCTGCACCCAGGCGGTCATGGCCGCCGAGGTCGGCCATCTGGATCTCGCCTTCGACTACCTGGGCGAGGCCGCCCTCATGGACCTGCGGGATCTCGAGCACAACACCCGCGACGGCCTGCATATAGCCTCGCTGGCCGGCACCTGGGTCGCGCTGGTCGGCGGGTTCGGCGGCTTGCGCCATGCGAACGGAATCGTCAGCTTCGCGCCCCGGCTTCCCGATGGCCTCAACAAGCTGGCGTTCACTCTCTTCATCCGGGGCAGGCGGCTGCGGGTCGAGGTGACGCACGCCAGCGCCAAGTACGACCTCATGGACGGCGATTCGATCGAGGTCTCGCACCACGGTGAGGATGTGCACCTCTCCGCCGGGAAGCCGCAGACCCGCCGGATCCACGAGATAGCACCCCGGCCGCGGCCCAGCCAGCCGCGCGGCCGCGAGCCCGCTCGCCGCCGGCCCGTGGCTGACGGAAGCTAACCGTGGGTCACAGCCGGCGGATGGTCGCCAGCCAGGCCTGCGCCGTCGGGGTACCGAGCCCCGGATTGATCACGAACTCATCCGCCGCGATGCTGGTCACGGCCCAGCCATCGCTGAACGCGGCGACGAGCTCGTCCCGGCGGACCCGGCGTGGGCCCCAGTCGCCCGGCTGGCTGTCGCTGAAGCACATCAGGTAGTAGCTGCCGCCGGAGCGCAGCACCGATCCGAGGCTGGTGACGTACTGCGCGCGCTGCGGGTCGTCGAACACGTGGAACAGCCCGCTGTCGGTGACGGTGTCGAAGGTCAGGCCGAGCGACCCGAGGTGCAGCGCATCAGCGACCTCGAACCGGGCCGGCAGGCCTCGCTCGGCTGCTTTCCTGCGCGCTTGCCCGATCGCGCGCGGGGAGATGTCGACACCCACGGCGTCGGCGCCGCGCGCGGCAGCCAGAAGCGCGTGTTCCCCGGTGCCGCAGCCCGCGTCGAGCACCCGGCCGGATAGCAGGCCGCGGTCCGCGAGGCGCTCGAACGCGGGCTGCGGCCGTCCGATGTCCCACGGTGGCGCCTCCTCCGCCAGGTACACGGCATCCCAGCCCTCCGACGGTGCCGTCATCGCAATCCCCTTCCCCGCCGTTGGTGGCACCATGGACCTGCGACCCGAGGAAGGACCTGGCCGCCATGGTGACCGTGCACGACGTGCGCGCCTGCGCGATGTCCCTGCCGCGCACCGAGGAGCACCTGATCTGGGATCATGTCAAGTTCCGGGTCGGGAAGATCGTCTATGCCACGGTATCCCCGGACGAGACGATCATGGGCTTCGCCTTCCAGAAAGAGGAGCGCGCGGCGCTCATCGCCGCCGAGCCGGACAGGTTCCTCCTGGCCCGGCCCAGTGACCAGCGCTACAACTGGATAGACGTGCGCATGGCCACGGTCGGCCTGGCTGAGATGCGCGAGTTCATTACCGAAGCATGGCGCATGGTGGTGCCCAAGCGCGTCGCCGCCGCCCATCTCGGCCGCCTCGCGGACGGCCCGGCTTCTGGCGGATGACGTCCGCGGCCCTGACAGGTTGCCGCCGCGGCGGCAGGATGACAGGTTGGCAGCATGCCAACTCGCCTGGTGCACCTGGTGGTCGATTCAGCCGGCCCAGCGGGCCTGGCGCAGTTCTGGGCCGCCGCGCTGGGCTGGGAAGTTGCGGCCGAGGAACCAGACGAGGTGGTGGTGTGGCCGCCCGGCTTCGACTATCCGAGCCCCACGGCGCTGCCGCTGGTCTTCGTGCCGGTGCCGGAGCCGAAGACCGTGAAGAACCGGGTGCACCTGGACCTGGCCTCGGATTCGGCCGAGCACCAGGCGGACCAGGTGCGCCGCCTCAGGGACCTGGGCGCGGTCCCGGCCGATGTCGGCCAGGGCGACGTGCCGTGGGTCGTGCTGGCCGACCCGGAAGGCAACGAGTTCTGCGTGCTGGAGCCGCGTGATGTCTACTGCGACACGGGCGTGGTCGCGGCGGTCCTGGTCGACAGCGCCGACCCGGTATCCCAGGCGCGGTTCTGGAGCGAAGCCGCGGGCTGGCCGGTGATCGAGTCGGGCCCGGATTTCGCCTCGCTGCGCTCACCGGGCGGCGTCGGGCCGTATCTTGAGTTCCTGCGCGTCCCGGACGCGAAGACCGTCAAGAACCGGGTGCACCTCGATGTCAGGCCCCATGCTGGCGAGGATCACCTGGCCGAAGCGAAACGCCTGCGGGACCTGGGCGCCGTGCCGGCCGACGTCGGCCAGGACGACGTGCCGTGGGTCGTGCTGGCCGACCCGGAAGGCAACGAGTTCTGCGTCCTCACCCCGCGCTGAGCCGTCATGACCGAAGGGCAGGCGCCGTGATCCTAGTGACCGGAGCGACCGGGAAGGTCGGCTACCACCTGATGGAAGCGCTGGCCGACGCGCGCGCCGACGTCACCGCGATGGTGCGGGTGGAGGCGAAGGCCGGCGGCCTGCCGGGCTCCCCGCAGCACGTCGTGGCGAGCCTCGACGATCCGCCGCCCGCAGAATTCCTGCGGGCCTATGACCGGGTCTTCCTGCTCAGCCCGGCACACGAGGCGCAGGTCGAGCTGGAAGTGGTCTTCATCGACGCCCTGGTCTCCGCGGGCCACCGCCCGCACGTCGTGAAGATCGCGGCTGACGGGTTCCAGGACCCGGACTGCGACGTGCGCTTCATGCGCAACCACCGGCAGATCGCGGTGCACCTGGACGCCACCGGCCTTCCTGTGACCTACCTGGCCCCCGGCATGTACATGGAAAACCTGCTGAGGGCGGCGGACACCATCCGCGACCAGGGCATGATCTTCGCGCCCGCGGGCCAGGGCCGGATCGGCTTCGTGGCGGCCAGCGATGTGGCCCAGGCGGCCGCGCGGGTGCTGACCGGCCAGGGCCACGAGGATCAGACGTACGTCCTGACCGGGCCGGAGGCTCTGGGCTACGCCGACGTCGCGGCCCGGATCTCGGCCGTGTTCGCGCGCGAGGTGGACTACGAGGACCTGACCGAAGCGCAGGCCAAGGAGCAGATGCTGGCCAGCGGGCTGAACTCGTGGCTGGTGGAGGGCAGGATCGAGCTGTTCGACTGGATCCGGCACGGCGCGGCCCGCACCGTGACGTCAACGGTGCGCGAGCTGACCGGGGACGACGCCCACCCGATCGAGGACTGGCTGAGTGAGCTGCGCGGCGTCTTTGTCGGGCGCCCGCAGGACGTGCCCCCCGAAGCCGTCTAGGCCGGCCAGATCAGGCCCGGCAGCTGCCGGCCCGCCTGGCTCAGGTGCTGTCCGGCCAGCGGCAGCGGGTCACGCGGCCGCCGGCAATCGTGACCGTGGCCGCCGCGGTGCCGGCGTCACGCCAGATGGTGTAGTCGCCGGCCGGCAGGTCAGGGTAGACGGCCGCGTAGCTCACGCCGGCGCTGGTCCTGCGCTCCCGGACCAGCGAGTGCGTGCGGCGGCCTGGCGTGCCGCTGACCGGGCTGATCTCGATTTCCTGCCCGGCCAGCTCCGCGGGCGTGTCCAGGATCAGGGCTCCGATCGCGGCGCCGAGATCCAGCACGACGGTGCCGGCACCGGACGGGCCGGGGACGAGTTCGGTCATCCATCCACCGCCGGTCAGGACGGAGTGCTGTAGCCGCTGTAGGGCACGCCGAGATACGGGAAGTGCCTCAGGTAACCGGACGGGACGCTGGCCGAGGTCAGCCCGTCGGTCACCACCTTGGCCGCCGCGTCCGGGGTGTAACTCGGGTGCACCAGCGGGTAGGTCACCCCGGCGATCGCCCGCAGCTCGATGGTGACGACGTCGTCGAACACGCGGCGGCCGTTGGGGTACCCGGCGAGGTCCCCGCCGAGGAGGCCGAGTTCGCTCGGCTTCCTGCTGGGCGGGATCGCCGTGTTGAGCCTGAGCATGTCCGCTGGCAGCGAGCCGGTGAAGTTCTGGAAGCCGGGAATGATGCCGGGCGGCAGCCCGGTGAGCAGGATCGCCTCCAGGTCGGTCCTTGCCGCACCAGACTTGACCAGCGCGGCGAGCCTGGGGAACACGCCCGGGTACAGCGGCGGCAGCAGCGCGGCGAGCTCGGGATGGGCGACGTACTTGGCGAACAGCTTGTCGTCGGACGGCGGCAGCGTGTTCCACAGGTCCTTCTTCCCCAGCGGGATCAGGACCTCGTTGACCAGCGGGTTGCCCAGCCGTGACACCTGGCGCCACGGGCCGCTGCAGAGGTTCTCGCCGCGGTCGGCGTCCCACAGCCTGACCCGCTGCCTGCTGGCCGTCGTCCACACGCCGATCACCGACTGCCGGCTGCCTGGGCCTTGCCCAACCCGCCTGATGAGCTGCGAAATTGGCACCTGGATCGCGATGGAGTGCACGTTAAGCGCCGCGGTGGCATTGACTCCCGGCGCGGGCCTGGAGAATACGTGCATGCCGTACTGCGCGTGCAGCTGCTGGAACGGGCGCAGGTTAGCCAGGTCGAAGATCGAGCCCAGGTCAACGTAGAAGCCCTCGGCCCGCTGGCCGGCGAACACCCGGACCGCGCCGGGAAGGCCGTGCACCGCCATGCTCGCCAGGCTGGCGTAGTGAGGGGTGGACAGCGGGCCGATGTTGCACGGCGGGCAGGCGAGGTTGGCGCCAAGGACGCGGCTGCCGCTGTGGGTGACGCGGGTCACCGAGTAGAACTGGCGGCGGTTCCAGTTCCGGCTGCCCAGCGACCTGATGGGGCCGGTGTTGTACAGGAAGGTGTCCGGGTCGCGCAGCCGCGTCTGGAAGCGGAACTGGTAGGTGACGTCAGGCCGGCCGTCACCGGTGTTGTCAATGTGGATCTCGTAGAGGACGTCGTCGCCGAATTCGTAGAAGTTCGGCCCGCCCGCAGGCCCCTGCAGCGGGATGTAGTTGGCGATGAGGGTCACGGCGTCGGGCCGGTCCGGGCTGACGAACGCGTACACATCGGTGCTGTCGGCGACCGGGTCCTTGGAGATCTCCGGCGCCTCGCGATGCGATGACATGAATTACCTCACAGGGTTGGCAGAGTGAGAGAGGACGGGCAAGACGCTCACCGGACGGCGCGGGTCAGCCGGGCAGCCAGGTCGGGGTCACGGAGCCGGGTGTGCCCGGTCCCCGCGAAGATGTCCATCTCGCCGGACGTGGCGTCGCGCAGGTGCACCACGACGGGCTCCGAGGCCGCGGCGCCCGGCCCGGCGTCCGCCTGCGCAGTGCTGGGCTGCACAGTGCTGGCCTGCACGGGCGGCCCGGCGGGCGCAGCCGACGCGGCCGCGGCCAGGGCGGGTGCCGCGGCACTGGCGACGGCAGCCGCGGCGAGCCCGGCGGCGCCCGCGCCCGCGGCGCCCCGGAGCATGGACCGGCGCGACAGGCTGGGCCCTGGCTCCGTGGCCGCGGCGGAGCCCGCGGGCGGGCCCGCATAACTCTGAGCAGACATTGACGTCCTTTCCGGGCGCGGAACTCTGCCATTCGCCCTGTGCTGGACAAGCGATCAGCGCCGGGTCCCCCGATGGCGCTGGGCTCTAAGCTGTTACTTTATGTATGTCAATATTTACTCTCTGTAGTCAGAGGTCACAGTAGCGGACTCAGGGCGCCTGGGGGCAGCATTGACGGCGAACCTGGACCGGCTCATTCGCGCGGGCGGGTACGAGATCATCACCATCGTCGCGGGTCGGGCCCGTCGGTACATGCTGGACTTCCCGGCCCACCGTGGCTACCGCCCGCATCCTGACCGCCCACGTTTGCGCGCTGCCACGCGGGTAGTTGCTTAACGGCTGTCTTGCTCGAAAGGCCGCCTTACATTCGTCGCGACTTCTCCAAGTCGTATGTCACGAGAGGAAGTCCAGTGGCGGTCATCCTTGTGGCTCTGCTCATCGTCCTGGTCCTCGGCGGGCTCGGATTCGCCCTTCATGTCCTGTGGTGGCTCGCGCTGGCAGCGCTGATCATCTGGGTGCTTGGATTCTTCCTGCGGGTCGGGGAGACCGTCGGCAGGCCGCGCCGCCGCAACTGGTTTAGCAGGTCGCCCCGGCGCCGCTGGTACAACTGGTAAACCCGGGGAGGAGCCATGTCATCCGGGCTTGTCGCCCTCGTCATCGTCATCGCCCTCATCGTGGTGGTGGCCCTCGGCTCCGGAATCCTCTACGACTCTCGCCGGCGTCGGCTCCGGCGGCGCTTCGGCCCCGAGTACGACCGCCTCGTCGGCGAGCGCGACAGCAGGCTGAAGGCTCAGGCAGAGCTTGCGGCCAGGGAGAAGCGGGTCAAGGGCCTCGACATCAGGCCGCTCACCCCCGCAGCGCGGACCCGGTACACGCAGGAGTGGTCCTCGATCCAGGAGCGGTTCGTTGACGAGCCTGCGCAGGCGGTCGCCGATGCGCAGCGGCTCGTCATGGCGGTGATGAGCGACCGGGGATACCCCACAGAGCGCAACGATCAGGTGCTCGCGGACCTGTCCGTGGAGCATGCGAACACCCTTGATCACTACCGTGCGGCGGCCAGCATCAGCCAGCAGGCCGCCGAGGGAGCTGCCTCAACGGAGAGCCTGCGGCAGGCGATGATCCACTACCGCGCCCTGTTCCAGGATCTGCTCGGCGCGCCAGGCGAGCAGATCACTGAGCCGCAGATCCCTGAGCAGCACATCGCTAGCCGGCAGGCCCCAGAACAGCAGGTCCAAGGACCGCGGGTCGATGAGCCGCCAGTCACCGGGCAGCAGGCTCGCGAGCACGGGGCCGGGGCAGGTGCGGCCGAGGTGCCACCGCGCCAGTCTTGAGCCTGCGGCCGCCGGGGCATCCGGATCACGAAACCCGGACCGGGCGGCCTCATTCCGGCGCGTCGCGGTGGCGCAGCACGACGACCGAGCGCCCGGCGACCTGAAGCGCCGCGGAACTCTCCAGCACCTCGCCCTCCCGGCTGGGGCTGGCCGTCTCGGTGACAAGCTCCCACCACTGGCCCCACTGCTTGGGCAGCGTCCAGTCGATGGCGTCGCCATGCGCGTTGAACAGCAGCAGGAACGAATCGTCGGTCACCCGCTGGCCGCGGCGGTCGCGGTCGGTGATCGCGCTGCCGTTGAGGAAGAGGCCGACCGAGCCCGCGGGCCCGGCGTCCCAGTCGTCGTCGCTCATCTCAGCCCCGTCCGGCCGGCACCAGCCCAGGTCCACGGAGCCCCGGATGGAGCGGCCCTGGAACCAGCGACGGCGCCGCAGCACGGGATGCTCGCGCCGCAGCGCGATCAGGCGGCGGGTGAACTCGAGCAGGTCGCCGTCGACATGGTCCCAGTCGTACCAGGAGATCTCGTTGTCCTGGCAGTAGCCGTTGTTGTTGCCGCGCTGGGTGCGCCCGCATTCGTCCCCGCCGAGCAGCATCGTGACGCCCTGGGAGAGCAGCAGCGTGGCGAGGAAGTTGCGCTGCTGCCGCCGCCGCAGCGCGAGGATCTCCTTGTTGTCGGTGTCGCCCTCGGCGCCGCAGTTCCAGGACCGGTTGTAGAGCTCGCCGTCGGCCCCGCCCTCCCCGTTGGCCTCGTTGTGCTTCTCGTTGTAGGAGACCAGGTCGCGCACGGTGAAGCCGTCGTGGGCGGTGACGAAGTTGACGCTGGCCCCCGGATGGCGGGTATCGGCCTGGTACAGGTCGGAGCTGCCGGTGAGCCGGGAGCCGAACTCGCCGAGCTGCGCGGGCTCGCCGCGCCAGAAGTCACGCACGGTGTCCCGGTAGCGGCCGTTCCACTCCGACCACAGGGCCGGGAAGTTGCCGACCTGGTAGCCGCCCTCGCCGATGTCCCACGGCTCGGCGATGAGCTTGACCTGGGAGACGATGGGATCCTGCTGGATCAGGTCGAAGAAGGCGGAGAGGCGGTCCACCTCGTGGAACTGCCGGGCCAGGCTCGCGGCCAGGTCGAACCGGAACCCGTCGACCCGCATCTCGGTCACCCAGTAGCGCAGCGAGTCCATGATCAGCTGAAGGGTGTGCGGGTGGCGCACGTTGAGGCTGTTCCCGGTCCCGGTGGTGTCGTAGTAGAAGCGGCGGTCCTCGGCCACGAGCCGGTAGTAGGCGGCGTTGTCGATGCCCTTCATGGACAGGACCGGGCCCAGGTGGCTGCCCTCGGCCGTGTGGTTGTAGACGACGTCGAGGATCACCTCGATGCCGGCCTGGTGCAGCGCGCGGACCATCGCCTTGAACTCGGCCACCTGCTCGCCCCGCTGGCCACTGGCGGCGTACTCGTTGTGCGGGGCCAGGAAGCCGATCGAGTTGTAGCCCCAGTAGTTCCGCAGCCCCCGCTCGACCAGCTGCGCGTCGTGGATGAACTGGTGCACGGGCAGCAGCTCCACGGCGGTGATGCCGAGCCCGGTGAGGTACTCGATGGCGGCGGGATGGGCCAGCCCGGAGTACGTGCCGCGCTGGGCCTCGGGGATATCGGGATGGCGGGCGGTGAAGCCCTTGACGTGGACCTCGTAGATGACCGACTCGTTGAGCTGGACGTCGGGGGGCCGGTCGTTTCCCCAGTCGAAGTACGGGTTGTGCACGACTGACCTGGGCACGAACGCAGCGCTGTCGTCGTCGTTGCGCGAGTTCTCGTCGCCGAAGTTGTAAGGGAAGCAGGCCTGGGCCCAGGTCACCTGGCCTTCGATGGCCTTGGCGTAAGGGTCGAGGAGCAGCTTGGCCGGGTTGCACCGCTGGCCGCGTTCCGGTGCCCACGGCCCGTGCACCCGGTAGCCGTAGCGCTGCCCGGGCGCGACCGTCGGGAGGTAGGCGTGCCAGCAGAAGGCGTCGACTTCCTCGACGCTGAACCTCTCCTCGCCGCCGTCGTCATCGAACAGGCAGAGCTCGACTCCCTCGGCGATCTCGGAGAACAGCGAGAAGTTCGTGCCGCCGCCGTCGTAGACGGCCCCGAGCGGATACGGGCGGCCCGGCCAGTTCTCGATGGCCCCAGTCGTGGAGGGCTGAGTCATTAAGGGCTGCGTCCTTTCGTCGTCGGATTCGCGGCGGCCAGGATGGCCACGGTATCGGGCGGGAGGACCAGGGCCTGATCCGTGCGGTCGATGCGAGGGTCTGACGCGGCGAGAAGCTCCGCGGTGAGGCCGACCGGGAAGGCCCAGTTGCTGCCCCCCAGGTTAGCGGCGATGAGCACCGGGCCGCGACGAACTGTCAGCCAGCCGGCGCCGGGATCACACTCGGTCTCGATCCGGTCGAGCCGGGGATCGGTGAGTTCCGGTATTTTCCGCCGCAGCGCGATCAGCCTGCGGTACCAGGCCAGCAGGTCGCAATGGCGTTCGGTATTCATCTCGGCCCAGTCGAGCCTGGACCGCTCGAAGGTGGCCATGTCCTGCGGGTCAGGCACGCTGGCCGGGTCCCAGCCGAACGCGGAGAACTCATGGCGCCGTCCCTCGCTCACGGCGGCGCCGAGCCCGGGATCGGTGTGGCCGGTGAAGTACTGGAACGGGGTGGCGGCGCCCCACTCCTCGCCCTGGAACAGCAACGGCACGAACGGTGAGGTCAGGAGCAGGGCGGCGGCCACCCGCAGCCGGCCGTCGCTCATCAGGGCGCTGGCGCGCTCACCCGCGGCCCGGTTGCCCACCTGGTCGTGGTTCTGGGCAGCGACCACGAACTGGCTGCCGGCCAGGCCGGCCGGGGGCCGGCCGTGCACCCGCCGCCGGTGCGGTGAGTAGATGCCGTCGTAGACCCAGGCCTGGCGCAGCGCCTTGGCCAGCAGCGGCAGCGGCCCGAAGTCCCCGTAGTACCCGCTGACCTCCCCGGTCAGCGTGGCGTGCAGGGCGTGGTGCCACTCGTCGGCCCAGGAGGCGTCGAGCCCATAGCCGCCGGCGTCCCGGCTGCGGACGAAGCGGGGGTCGTTCAGGTCGCTCTCGGCGACCAGGAACAGCGGGCGGCCCAGGTGCGCGGCCAGCGCCGTCACCTCCGTGGCGAGCGCCTCCAGGATGTGCGTCGCGGAATGGTCCACGATCGCGTGCACGGCGTCGAGGCGGAGCCCGTCGCAGTGGTAGTCGCGCAGCCACATCAGCGCGTTGTCGATAACGAAGCGCCGGACCTCGTCGCTGCCCGGCCCGTCGAAGTTGACCGCCTCGCCCCAGTTGGTCCGGTGCCGCGCGGAGAAGTAGGGGCCGAACTCCGGCAGGTAGTTCCCGGCCGGCCCGAGATGGTTGTAGACCACGTCAAGCACCACGCCGAGCCCGTGCCCGTGCGCGGCGTCGACCAGCCGCTTCAGCCCGTCCGGGCCGCCGTAGGCGTGGTGCGGTGCGAAAAGGTCCACGCCGTCGTAGCCCCAGCCCCTCCGGCCGGAGAACTCGGCCACCGGCATCAGCTCGATGGCGTCGACGCCGAGATCGGCCAGGTGCCCGAGATGCGCGATCGCCCCGTCAAAGGTGCCCTCGGCCGAGAACGTGCCGATGTGGCACTCGTACAGGACCGACCCGGCCAGCGGCAGCCCCCGCCAGCCCCCGTCGCTCCAGCCGAAGGCCGCGTGGTCGACCACGCGGGACGGGCCGTGGATGCCCCGGGGCTGGCAGGCCGAGCGGGGGTCGGGCAGCGGCGGGCCTTCGTCCAGGCTGAACGCATAGTCGGTGCCCGGGCCCGCTGAGTCAACCGACGCGGCCCACCAGCCACTGTCTCCCGGGCCGGCATCGGGGCCGTTCTCGGCGCGCAGCATGGGCACTCGCCGCGCGCCGAGGACCACGTCCACGCGGCGCCGGCCCGGCGACCACACCCGGAACTCGTGCATCACCATTGCCTGCCCAGAACGGCGCGGGGGGGTCTGGGGGGGTCGCCCCCCGAGGCCAGCACGGCCAGGGGGAACCGCCGCAGCAGCGAAGCCACGCTGACGCTGTCCGCCCCGCCGCTGTCCACCTGGTCGCCGGTGAGCACGTCGGCCCAGGGCCCGCCGGGGAGGTCGACCGTGGTACCGGCCCACGTCTCGCCGGGGCGGGCCAGCCGGGGCACGATCACGGCCAGCCCGCCGGTGCGGGCAAAGGCCACCACGTTACGGGCCCGGGGCCCGCGGACGTGAAGCGGCTCGTAACCCGAGCCCGGGCCGTAGACGCCGGGGTGACGGCGCCGGTGCCCGAGCAGGCGGTGGATCAGCCACAGCTTCGGGCCGCCCTCGTCGGCGTGCGCCAGGGCCGCCTCCGGCCCGGCGCCGGCCAGATCGCCGAGCAGGGCGCGCCGGCGGGCGTAGTCCACCGGGCGGCGGTTGTCCGGGTCGACCAGGGACAGATCCCACACCTCGGTGCCCTGGTACAGGTCGGGCACGCCCGGGCAGGTCAGCAGCAGCGCCACCTGGGCCAGCGAGGCGGCCCGCCCCCGCTCGACCACCTGGTGCTCGGCCAGGAACGACTCCAGGTCGGCCACGAAGACCTGGTCGGCGGCCACGGCGCTGACGAAGGCGGCCAGGGCGTGGTCGTAGCCCGCGTCCGGGTCGACCCAGGAGGTGTGCACCTTGGCTTCCTTGGCGGCCTTCTGCATGTACGCGCCCGCCCGGCCCGGGTCGATCGGCCAGGCCCCCACCAGGGTCTGGTAGAGCAGGTACTCGGCGTTGCGGTCCGGCCAGCCGTCCTGCTTGTGCTTCTGGTTATGCCGCGCCCAGCGCCGCACCGCGTGCTCCCAGGCCTCGGGCAGCTCCGACAGCACGCCGATACGGGCCCGCACGTCGCCGCTGCGCTTCGTGTCATGGGTGGAGAGGGTGAGCATCGCCTCCGGCCAGCGCCGCGCCGCGCCGGCCATGGCCTGGTGGAAGTCCGCGACCGGGCGGCCGAGCCGCCCCGGGTCACCGCCGACCTCGTTGAGGCAGGCCAGCGGCTGATACCGGTAAAACGCGGTGTCTTCCACTCCCTTGGCCATGACCGGCGCGCTCACCTGGGCGAACCGCACGGCGAAGCTGGCCTCCTCCTCGCCCCGGTGATCTCCGGCAAGCAGCTCCCCGATGAAGCCCAGCAGCTCGGCGTCAAGGTCGGGCCGGCGCTGCCGGGCGGCGCCGGTGGCCACCTGCACGCGGGCCAGGTCCGCGGCCGTCACCGGGTGCCCGGGGCGGACATACGTGCGGTACACCGGGAAGGCGGCGATCACCTCGCGCAGCGCATCGCGCAGCTCACGGCGGGTGTGGTCACGCTGGCGGCGGTGCCGCTCGCAGACGTCGGCCAGCAGGCCGGTCAGCCGCTCCACCTCGGCGGCGAGATCCTCGCGCATGATCTCAAGCTTGGCCGCATGCACCACCTCGGCATAGTCCTGATGCATCCCGGTGAACCGGGCGTAGCAGCCGCGCATGGCCGCCTCGTGCCGGGAGTCGGCAAAGAGCTGGTTCACGCGGTTCAGGAACTCATAGCCGGAGGTCCCCGCGACCGGCCACGACCCGGGCAGCTCCTCGCCGGCCTGCAGGATCTTCTCCACCACGACGTACACGCCCGAGGTAGCATCGCGCAGCCTGGCCAGGTACCCCTCCGGGTCGGCGAGCCCGTCCACGTGATCGATCCTGAGCCCGTCCAGCGTGCCGTCCGCGACGAGCTGGAGGATGAGGCGGTGGGTGTCGGCGAACACCGCCTCCTTCTCCACCTGCAGCCCGGCCAGCGTCTCAATATCGAAGAACCGCCGGTAGGAGAGCTCCTCGGCGCCGGTGCGCCAGTACGCCAGCCGGTAGTTCTGCTGGCCGAGCAGGTCGTCCACCGCGTCAGGGTCCCGGTTCAGCGCCTCGACCTCCGCGTCGACCGCGGCCGCGACCTCGGGATGGGCCTGGCTCAGGTCGGCCAGGCGGTCGCGCAGCACCTCCTTGTCGCGGTGCCGCTCGGCCACGGCGGCCGGGTCGGTGCGGCGGCCGTGCGGCAGGCGGCTGAACGCCACCGCCAGGCTCTCCAGCTCCGCGGATCCGGCCCGGGCCGCCGCCTTGGTCAGCAGCTCGCCCAGCGTCCGGGGCGAGATGGGCGCCTCGTGGTCACGGTAACGGACGGTGAACGACCCGCCCTGCCGCCGGACCACAAGCTCCCCCGCCTCCAGGACCCGCCCGTACTGGTCGTCGAGGACCGGCATCAGCACGGTGGCGGCCAGCTTGCGCTGCGGCGGGTCCCAGTCGATGTCGAAGTAGCCCGCGTAAATGCTGGATGGCCCGTTCTCCAGGACGTCCCACCACCAGGCGTTGGCCCGGCCGGCGAGCGCCATGTGGTTGGGCACGATGTCGAGCACCTGGCCGAGGCCGGCGTTGGCCAGCTGCCGCACCAGGCGGAGGTGGCCGTCGGCGCCGCCGAGCTCGCTGTTCAGGTGCCCGTGGTCCACCACGTCGTAACCGTGGGTGCTGCCCTTGGCGGCCTGCAGGTAGGGCGAGCAGTAGAGGTGGGTGACGCCGAGGGCCGCCAGGTAGCCGGTGATGGCGGCAGCGTCGTCGAAGGTGAAGCCGGCGTGCAGCTGCACGCGGTAGGTCGCGGCCCGCAGGCGTGGGCTCGGCGCGGGCCCGGTGGTGGCCATCGTGCGGTGCTCCTGGGAGAGGGGTAGCAACGTACCATCCACACCATCCGCGCGCCCGCGCGGCGCAGGGCTAGCGGAGCCAGCGGGCGTACTTCCGCCCAGAAGCCCGCTTCCAGGCGTGCCTGGCCTGGCCTTCGAGTTCCAGGCCGCGGCCGGCTTCACGCTGGTAAAGAACCCCGAAGCAGAACGCGATATCCGCCGCCACCTGCCGCGCCACGCCGAGATCCCGGATGGTGGCGCGGGCGACCACGCCGTCGTGGTGGTCGCCGAGCACCGACTGGACGTCTTTCACGCGGCTGGCGAATCGCCTGGCCGGTTCCCCGAAGGCCGGGCTCAGGGCCTCGGCCGCGTACCTGGCGTGCTTTGCGGTCTTGCGGGCCTGGTGCAGCGCGTCATCGCGGCCGGGGCCGGGCGGGCTGCGCCAGGCGTGGTGCAGCCGCCGTCGCAGGCGGCGGCGCAGCGACCGGACCACGGGCGGCAGCACCTCGGCTGCCGGGCGGCCCGCCTGCGAGGTGAGCGTCGGCCTGGCCAGCAGCCGGTCCAGGTCGTCGAGCAGCCGCAGGTAGCGGCCGGAGTCGAGGGCCTCGAGCACGGCCACGTGGGCTGCGGCCTCGACCGGCTCGAAGTGCGCCTGGACCAGGGCCATGGCCCCCGCCGTGGCCAGCTCCCGCGGCATCTGCTCCAGGCCGGCCTGCAGCCGCGCCGCCATCACCTCGGCGTCGCGCGCGGTGCCGAGCACCCCGCCGAGCCACCTCAGCTCATCGCCGAGCCGGTCATCCGCCCGCAGCACGCGGTCAAAGGTGGTCAGCGTGGAACGCAGCCGCCGGGTGGCCACGCGCATCTGGTGGACCGAGTCCGGGGTTTCCTCACGCACCAGGGGATCGAGGGTTCGCACCGCCACCACCTGGTCGCCGAGGTAGGCGAGCACCGCCTGGGCCGCGGGTGAGCGCGGCGACACGTCGTCGTGGATCAGCGGCGGCGGTGCGGGTACGTCCTGCTTTCGCCCGGTTCCCCGGACCCCGGTAGCCATCAGAACCTCCGCGAGAGAACTTCCGCCGCTTGAGCAGTCACACCGATGAGCTACCCCGGGGCAGCCGAGGTTAGGCCCCGGTGAGCTCGTCCAGCCGGGCCTGGGCCCTGGCCAGGCCCTGGCGGTGCCGGGCCAGGCCCGCCGACGGGTCGCCGGCCCGGTCCAGGCCTTCGAGCCTGCCGCGGACCGTGCGCAGCGTGAACCGCCCGGGCGCGAGCCCGCTGTCCGCCACCTCGTCCCAGTGCAACGGCACCGCGACATGAGCGCCGGGCCTGGCTCGCACCGCGTATGGGGCGACGACCGTCTGGGCGTAGGCGTTGCGCATGATATCCAGGTACACGGGACCGGTGCGCTTGTCCTTGCGCTGCTCGGTGGTGGTCAGGTCCGGGTGCCTGGTGGTGAGCACCCCGGCGGCCTGGCGGGCGAAGCCGCGTACCGCGTCGAAGTCGTCCCCGGCACGGAGCGGCACGCAGACGTGCAGGCCGTGGCCGCCGGTGGTCTTGACGAACGTGGTCAGGCCGAGCTCGCCTTCGAGCAGATCCCGCAGCAGCAGCGCGGCGCGCCTGGCATCGCTGAAATGATCATCGTCCGGCGGGTCCAGGTCGAACACGAGCTGGTCCGGGTGGTCCAGCTGGCTGAGCTGGCTGAGGAAGACGTGCAGCTCGATGCAGGCCTGGTTGGCGAGGTAGACCAGCGTGGCCGGCTTGTCGCAGATGACGTGGTGCAGGACGCCGTCCTGCTTCTTCACCTCGGCCCGGGTGACCCAGTCAGGAAAGTAGCCGGGGACGTTCTTCTGGAAGATGCGCGGGCCCTTGATGCCGTCGGGATACCTGGCCATCGCGATCGGCCGGTCCCGGAGGTAGGGCAGCATCCGGGAGGCCACGTCCGCGTAGTACTCGATGAGGTCGCCCTTGGTGATCTCATCGCCGCCGGGGAACATGACCTTGCCGGTGTGGGACAGCTCAACCTGGATGCCCCCCACGGTCAGGCTTTCCGCATGCTTCGGGGTCATGACGGTGGCACCTCCTTGGGCATCTCCCGCACCACCTCGGCGGGGGCCTTGTCCCGCCGCAGGCCCTGGAACCGGGGGTGGCGCAGCTGCCCGTCGGTCGTCCATTCGCTGAAACCCACCTGGCCGACCAGGCGCGGCTCGACCCAGTGCACGTGCGACCGGGGCAGGTGGCCGCGGTCGAAGGCGGGCCGGTCCCGCTCCAGCTTGGACAGCAAGGCGTGCAGGCTGTCCAGGGTGCGGCGGTCGAAGCCGGTGCCCACCTTGCCCGCGTAGACGAGGTGGCCGTCAGGGTCGTAGTAGCCGAGCAGCAGCGCTCCGAACCCGGTCCGCGATCCCTGCGGGTCGGTGAAGCCGCCGATGACGAATTCCTGGCCGTTCTCGCACTTGAACTTCAGCCAGTCCCGGCTCCGCCCGGCCTGGTAGGGCGCGTTGGCACGCTTGGCGATGAGCCCCTCCCAGCCGTTGGCGCACGCCTCGCGGTAGTACGCCTCGCCGTCGGCGTCCCGGTGCTCGGTGAAGCGCAGCGGGTCATCGAAGGTGAGCAGGTTGCGCAGCAGCCGCTTGCGCTCGCGCAGCGGCTGCGAGCGGACATCACGGTGGTCAACCCAGAGCACGTCGAAGATATAGAAGTAGACGGGTACCTCGGCGCGCAGGTCCGGCCCGGGATGGCGGACCCCGAGACGCTGCTGCAACCGGGAGAAACTGGTCTGCTCCCGGTCGAAGGCGACGATCTCCCCGTCGATGATGAAGTCATCGGCCTGCTGGCCCGCCAGGGCTTCGGCGATCTCGGGATAGGTGCCGGTGTCCTCTTTCTGGTTGCGGGTCATGAGCCGGACCCGCGTCCCGGATTTGAAGGCGAGGCACCGCTCGCCGTCGAGCTTGCGCTCGAAGATCCAGGCCGGGTCGGAAAACCGCTCCCTGGTGAGAGTGGCCAGCTCCGGCTCCAGCCATGCAGGCTGACCCGGCCCGGCCTGCGAGAGCACGCGCGGATCTTGCGTTCTGCCCTGGCCGGTGTTCTTCGCTGGCATCCTGGCTCAGGACTTTAGCTGGTCAATCTGGTCCCGGAACAGCGTGGTGGCGATCGTGGCGGCGCGCGAGCGGGAACGCGAACCAGAGGCCGCCGAACACGCAGAGCACGAAGAGCGTGATCAGCGTGGCCGCCAGGCCGCTGGCCACGAAGCTGGACACCAGCAGTACTGCAGCAGATACTGCGAGGCTTACGCAGACCAGGCCGAGAATGGCCATCACGTTGGCGGACTGCACCAGGCCCTCCTTCTGCTGGCGGCGGAACACCAGACGGTGGTAGGCGACCGGGCCGAGCAGCAGTGCCGTGGACAGGCTGGCCAGCAGCAAGGTGGCCAGGTAAAGGTCACGCTGGCCGTGGCTGAGCCTGGCGAATCTGCTGGTGAACGGCAAGGAGAGCAGGAAACCGAACAGGACCTGGACGCCCAGCCCGGCCACCCGGAGTTCCTGCAGCAGCTCGGCCAGGTTGCGGTCGGCGCGTTCTGCCTCCGACTCATCCCGCGGGCTCGCGGACTCCTCTGGCGGCACTGTGTCACCTCCTCCGGTCCCATGCCCGGCAGCTACCCCCGCGGCCGGCGCCAAAACGGCCGCCGGTTTGAGATCGCGCAGGCCAGGTAGAGAAAGGCGGCGTGAGGGAGGCCCAGTTCAAT
>Ga0137385_10001427_pt1 | contig 20066 bp, 28 predicted proteins | sample SagtaG_FD_104921 | JGI IMG/M metagenome (GOLD analysis project Ga0137385, IMG submission 104921) | Vadose zone soil microbial communities from Sagehorn Ranch, Mendocino, California, USA - Sage2_R_80_16 metaG | ecosystem: Environmental > Terrestrial > Soil > Vadose zone | place: USA: California... | reverse complement strand
TTTCCGATAGTCTTTGGCTATGAGAAACACTGAGAGCGATTGGTATGCGTGGTTTGGTTTCTCTTTTTTCTACTCTTTTCATTTCTAGATTGATGGGGTCACTCCCCCCTGAATCTATGGAAGAAGGAATATCTGTAATAGAATCTATGTTGCGTTTACTTTTAAACGCGTCCTCATGCTCAGACCCGTTTAAATTTACATCGGTGTTCCCATCTAAATTTACATCCGTTTGTTTTTGGACGCGTTTAAATTTGGACGCGTTTAAATTTGGACGGCAGTATTTCTCTGTACGCTCAGAAAGTTGCTTTAATCTTTCCTGCACAACCTGGACATTGAGCGTATATTCATAGGTGATTTTCCCGTATCTTTTCACTGCTCGACGTGAGATAAGCTGTTCTTGCTCAAGTTCTGTCAAGCACGCGATGATCGTGCTACGTCGGAAGAGGCCATACATGTTATCTATCCATTCAGGATAAGTCATGTAGACATATTCATCTAAGCCTTTGGCGCGTTTGTCATTAATCCAGTGTTCAAGAATGCTCAAAATAACGGCCTTACACTGTGGGTATTGCCCGTTGTTGCCACAGATATGCACATAATCCTCTTCAACTTTAATGAAGTGGTAGTTTGCGCGATGTTCAATGATGCTATGGTTACTCACGGTTAATCCCTCCCATCAAATCGTGCTTGACGAGCGGCAGTAGAGGCTTCTTCGAGGATTGGCGCATAAAGATTAGACCCACGTGAACATGTACAAGGATAGAGGGCTGCCATGATATCAAGCCCATGTGCTTTACAGGCTTTACACTCCGACCAATAAGCAAATCCCCACCCATACCCACGAGTGAGATTAAATCCAAATGGGCGGAGCATTGTATCATAGGTGACACATTGGGAGTCAGAAAGCCACCATACTTTCAGTTTGATATACTCGCTCCTTGTTATGAGGGCTTTCACTTCTTCATTCTTAAAATAGGTATCTACATCCTTTTTTGTCATCCCTGTGCAGGGAAAGAAGCCTAAGAAATCAGTATCGAATTGAATTTCATCATGAAGTATGATGACGGGCTTTTGAGTAGCAATACAAAGCCTGATAGCCTTTTCTCTCTCCTCTTCTGTAGGTACTTCTGGCTTTACCTCAATCCAACATTTTTGTTCTGTGAAGTAGAAATCAGGCAAATACCAGATACCATCAAGATCGAAGCCCTCAAGCTCATAACGGTAATCGATACCTAACTTCTTAAAAAAGACAGCCCACCGCGCTTCTAAGCGGCTTCTGAAGCGATAACCATCATATATGGTTTCAATGGCCTTTAATTGATTACTCATAATCTTTACCTATCTATACACGCTGGCTTGCGCCAGGAACATGTTTCGCTTGTCGTTCACGCTGGTATCTCGTTCCACAATCCATGCTGCCATTGTTCAAATGCATGACTCACAGCTCGAGTACCTGGAAAGAAATCATCGACTGTATCACCGTCCCCGATGTTCAAGAGTTCAAAGAGCCAATGACAAAAAGCGTCAGGCTTTGCACCTGTCAAGCCACGCTGTAAGGTGATAGGCTCTGCTATCCAATCCCTGACGGTCAATTGCTCGCGTGTGCGTTTCCTCGAGCTCTTCCAGATAACAGGTTCCCATGCATAAGCGGGATTCACATTCGGCTTAAAAGAACAAAATGGTTTGACCCAGGCTGCTATTCGCACATCATTCGGGCAAAGAGAGAGGACAGAGTGAAGCGTTGTGGATGCAGTGGATAATGCCCATCCATCGTATGCTTCGAGCTCGAGTATCAGCTTTGCATGGTCAACTTCCTGTTTTTCAGGATAGAAGTGAGCGCAGCCCGGATACGGTGGGTCTGCATATGCAAATCTCATATACTGACCTCCGGTTTCGCTTGTCGTTCACGCTCGAAGTTCTGTCGCCTCACCTCGTCCCGCCTACACCACTCGCACACGGCCCTGGCCTTGCCGTTGATGACGACCGTCGTGGTCGCCTCGTTGTCACAGTGCGGCTTGTACGTGCAGCCGTAGCGCGGCGGGGGCATGGAGCCGCCCGTGTCATGTTGTTGAGGCATTGTCTGCCTCCTGGTAGGGCTGTACGTCGGCAAGGTTGAATTCGAGACGTAACCAGCCCCATTCTTCTGTCTCAACATCAACATCTGCTTTAGCCTTGTTCATAAATGGGTTATGCCAGCCGACTCGACACAGGCGAAATTCCAGGCTATGAAATTGTACGTTCACATAAGAGCCATCAGAAGTAGCGGCCTGCACTGATGTCGCTTGTATCCATTTCGGCTCTTCTCTCGGATATTTGTAGCTCAATTCAGTGCCTCCTCAAGTAACGGGCGTGGATCCGCTTTGCCGAATGATTTGGTGATGGGCTGACGATTCTCATAGCGCCGCCCATACCAATAGCCATTCTTGCTCCGGTAGACCGTCATAGGCTCGCCGCCAACCATGTAGCGCACAGCCATGTTCGCTTTTTCCTTGAGCAGCGCGGCGCGTCGTTCTTCGTCCCGTTGTGCTTTCTCAGTACAGACCTTGCAGGGATGATGAGGATAGATGTCACGGCTGGTTCTCGGCGGTTGGACTGGCATACAGGTTACACAGCCACAGGAGTAGTGTTTCGTGATGTACACGAGTTCAATAATCATACGACATCTCCCGTCTCTGTCCAGATGCTAGAGAGCATCCAGTGATGCGGGTATGGGGAAAGCGACCAGATGACCCACCGGCCAAAGACGATGTAGTAGATGTTCATGCAGCACCGCCCATCTTACGATCTTCCTCTGCGATGCCTCTGGTGATATAGCGTAGATCGTGCCATTTTTTCATCCAGCGCACGAGGCTATACAAGCATTCGTCACACAAGGGATAGATAGCCCCATCGGTTGCAGGATAGAGGTTTGTGGGAGGACGCTGACACTCGATGCCAAATTCGCGGCCTTCGCAAAATTGTACAGCTTCAGCGTTCAATGTGGTAGAATCTTCATCAGAAGGTTCTTTAGCGCGTGTTATAATCACCATACACGTATCATCCTTTCAAGTGATACGTCCCCAGGACAGTTTGACTCGGGTAATTGACATGAGGCGCGTCCTCATGCTACACTTAAGACAAATCTCTCCTGGAAACTTGGATTGGCTAGAGCTTTGGGCTGTGAACTTACTTGCTCTAGCCTTTTTCTTTGACAATAAGTTCGGCATCAATCTTATAATCCCAACTCTTGACTTCTTCCCCATCCTCTACATCCAGAATGATCTTGAACTTTTCGTGATGTGTGTCAATGACCTTTAGATTCTCTCCCCACCGGTGGACGAGATCACCAGGAACAATATGAGTAACCGACTTCCAGGTATAGCCCTGTGGTAATGGCGCTAATCTTGACATCTCATTCTCCTACGATCTTCCAATCGATGTCATGTAGGGAAAGCGGTGACATCTCCGCCTGCTTCCGGTAGACATTGAGTGCCTTGAGAAGTGCATGAGCACTGATACGCTGGATGGGCTGACCCTTCTCAGCCTTCACAATCACACCCTTTGAAAGATCAGCCGCTTTTGCCAATGCATCCTGAGAAACGCGCAATTCAGCCCTGGCATCGGCCAGTTGAATCTTTGCTGCCACAAGCATTATCTTTCCCTTTTCTAAAACGATCTAAAGAGTACCGCAGTGAACTAAAGAATAATAACATACTTCCGCATAAAAAGCAAGAGTCGGTACAGGTACTTAGGCATTTTGGACGAAATGTTAATACAATCTTAACATACACACTGGATATTCCCATGCTCATACTTTAGTATTTCTCACCCGTTTCGATGGCATATATCGGCTTTGCTATAAGGTAGTCACCATGCAGGCTTATAGAGAATTTACGCATCTCTCCATGCCCACAGGCAATCCACAAGTTATCAGAAAACCGTGCAATCTTGCCGCTCCACTCATGCCCGAACTCCTTGGTAAGCATACGCAGAATATCCTCAAGAACCGGATCATCAATATTTCCGTGCAACTTTACAATTCTCACTCTCAAACGTCTATACTAGTAGAGAGACGTTTTTCGCGTCTCCCGATATAGATTGCAGGACTCGCCTCTTCGTGCATCCTCGTATCCATTTCTCTAGCTGGCCTGGGGTGGAGCACTACCCACCTCGGGCCTCCATTGAAAAGTTAGCATGGACGCGGACTGGCAAAACTGTCTCTCGCTCTACCTGCAATCAATCCTCGATCACAGTGGCAGCATTGCTACTTACACGGTGTATCGCGCTACCCTTGCGCGCTTCTTCGCCTTCATCGGTGACACACCGCCCGATCAGGTAAAACATGCCGATGTTCTGCGCTTCCAACAACTGCCCTCGACAAGTCCGCGCAATCGTGGGAAAGAGGTCACAGCATCTACCAAGAACCAACGCCGCGCCATCCTCTCCTCGTTCTACCACTTCGCCAGCAGCTACGAACTACCTGATGGCACACCGCTCTTTACGGGCATTCTCCCCACCGCTGGTATGCACTCGCTCAAACCCGAAGTCTCCATTCTCTCCATGTCAGAAGACGACCTGACACGTTTCTTCGCTGCCATCCCGACCAACACCCTCAAGGGCGTGCGAGATCGCGCCTTATTCTTCCTCTACTTCCTCACCAGCCGCCGCCGTTCAGAACTGTGCTTCTTGCGTTGGCATGACATCGAAGCAACGACCATCATTGACGATGACGGCACACGTCACGAGGGCCATGTCTACCGTTACCGTGGCAAGGGGTCCAGTCGTGAAGTCAAAGCCAAAGAATTGCCAGAGTCGGGTTGGACCGCCCTCACTCACTATCTTGAGCAAGCTGGCCGACTTGCCACTATGCAGCCTAACGACTATCTTTTTGTAAGTGTGCATCCAGGCCAGGGCCGTCAATCGTCTGAGCCTGCGCCGTTACATAAAGCATATATCACGCGCGAGTTCAAGCGTTATGTAACTCTTGCCGATCTTGACCCGCGCTTTTCCCTTCATACCCTACGTCACTCATCTGCTAGACTTAGGTATACTTTGGGTTCCTCGCTCCAAGATATTCAACATGCGCTAGACCATAGTTCTATTGCGACCACTGATTTGTATATTAAACGACTAGCAGGTACAAGTGATAAAGGCGCGCGTCTACTTGAACAACGTTTCAGCCATCTTGTGAAGGGCTAAATACCTATGCTATACTACGTGTGTACTGTCCGTGAGCGGTGTCTGGTTCCGAGTCTTCGCCGCTCACGGCGGTCAAGCAGCTGGTTTGTTCACTGCTTCTCTTTTACTCGTGTCGCCTTCGTCGGAGACAAATAGGTCTCCGACCCTCACATTGAGAGCTTTCGCTATCCGCTCCAGTGCATCAAGCCTTGTCTCAGTCGTCGTGTTATTCCAATAGCGAGTGAGAAGAGGCAGAGTCACGCCGCTTTGTAATTGCAATTGATTGCGGTTCAATCCTCGCTTTTCGGCCAATTCCTTGATTCTGAGTCTAACCATATCACCTCCTTACAAGCATGATACCACACAGATGTATTTTTGTCAATATGCCTATATCGTCAATATTGATACGTTTACGTATTGACAACGACGTTATTTTATGCTATACTTCCTATACGAGAGAGGGAGTGGGGAGCCTCGAAAGGCGTTTAGCGGACTGGTTGCAGGATGCCACACTTCCCTCAAGAGTCAAGGAGTTACGAAAATGACACAGAAACCCGAAATCACCGCCACCGCGATTTATAAAGTGCTCAATCATGACTGCTGGATGGTTCCAGCTGACAGTTCAAGCGACATGTACAAAGTCTGCTACAATACCCATTTGAATATTTGGGAGTGCGAATGCAGACACGGTGAAGAGATGGCAAAGTACGCTCGTAATGCACATTGCAAGCATGTTGCAGCCGTGCAGGTGAGCATCAAGGCAAACTTGCCACAGTCTACCGACCAAAAGGGCGTACTCAATGGAAGCTGCCAGGGCTTCTCGTTGATGCGTCGTTGAAATGAGTTTAGAGCATATGCTGAGAGACGAGGAAGAATTGCCGGCCTTGTTTCTCGGAGAGGAATTTGAAATGGCAGTAGTGATCGAGACAGTACGAATTATCTTCAGGTGCCAATGCCGATGTCAAGGCATGGACCGCCGTTGCGGTCATGTTTGGGCTTTCGACTATCAGCGCAACGAGCGTGGCCAGCTTTTCAGGACATGGGAAGCTGCCCCTGAAGACGCCAACCAGGAGCCATTCTCGACTCCTGAATATGATCTGTATTGCCCGAAATGTCACCATAAAGGCATGGTCAAAGCAAGCCATGTCATCGGGACCAGGACTAGCAAGCCGTGCAATGAGCGTTGCATGGAGTCCACGAAGAGCGTTTGTAATTGCAGTTGCGGCGGTGCCAATCACGGCAAGGCCCATCTGTGCTAGAGAAGAGGAATTGAAATGTACGAGTTTTTCAGCGTCCAGGATGGCGAATATATTCAGGCTATTCAAGATGCGCGTGCAGCCGGCATGATTGAGCAGGAAAAGCTACAGCAGGAATTCATTGACCGGAAGATGACCATTGATTTATGGAACAGCTATACCAATAAGCTCGGTCAGGCCAGTCTGACCGTGAGTTGCTACGATGAGCAATCGCAGCACGAATTCTACTTTTAAGGAGTATCGTACAATGACCACAGATGTAGCAGTTATTGAAGATGTACCCGTTAGGCATTTCAATCCCAACGATCATATTATGCAAATCCCGAACAAGGGCGGCAAAAGTGACTATTTGCCTGTACAATGGCGCCTGGTCTGGTTTCGTGAACTTTGTCCACAGGGTACAATTGAGTCTGAGTTAGTCTTGCTGGAGCTTGACCGTGAAACTGAAGAAGAGGCGTATGTCTGGAATAGTGAGACAAGGCGATCAGAGAAGGTTATCAAACGTGCCAATGGCCTAGCCGTATTCAAGGCTGTTGTGACTGATGGCAAAGGAGGAAAAGCCGAGGCATACAAGAGCGAGAAAGCGGCATCATTTGGCGATTTCATAGAGAAGGCCAATACTGGTGCCGTTGGTCGCGCCCTGGCGATGCTTGGCTATGGTACGCAATTTGCTGAGATGGAACTGAGCGAAGAGGAGAGAATTGTTGATGCGCCAGTAGAGCGCAAGCCTGCCAAATCATATCAGGAACGCAAGCCATTTGTAGAGGGGAGTGTATCAGTCAAGGAAGAGCCAAAGCCAGTCTTGCAGACGGTGCCAGCGCAGCCACAAGCGCAAGACGTAGAGCCTGAAGCCCCATCTACAGGTAATATGATCCTTGATGATATGCCCCCGAGTGGTGGACAACTTGAGAATATTCGTCAGTTGGCCTTGCATCTTGGGGCAAGGATCAAGAAACCTGCAACATTCGCGGAGGCTGCTCACCTTCTCGATTCGATGCAATCAGAGTGGGATCAGATGAAGTCACGCGGCAGAGCAAGTTAAGAGAACAAAGGAGAAAGATAATGGGATTAGACATGTACCTGGAAAAACGGACATATGTAAAGAATTGGGAGCACATGAAACCAGAGGTACGAACGACAGTGACGGTTACACGAAACGGAAAAGCAGTTTCAGAGATCGACCCGACAAAGGTCAAATATATCATTGAGGATGCTGGCTACTGGCGTAAAGCAAACGCCATTCATGCATGGTTCGTTGAACACGTTCAGGACGGTGTAGATGATTGCGGTTATTACCTCGTCATTGATGAGCAACTACAAGAACTCTTGGACACGGTGAATACGATACTCAAAGCCTCGGAGCTAGTTGCAGGTAAGGTTCATGTTGGTACATCGTACAAAGGAGATGAGGTGATCGAGCACTTTGAAGATGGTGAGATTGTGAGCAGTCCGGCAGTGGCTCAAGAACTGCTTCCAACACAATCAGGGTTTTTCTTTGGAAGTACCGACTATGACAAATACTATATCCAAGACCTCAAGGATACGAAAGATATTCTCGAAGCAGCCCTTGCAGATAAGCATGGAGAATACTTTTACCATTCAAGCTGGTAGAGTTAAGGCGTCGGTATCTTCTGCGTGTTGATGGCCGCCATTGGTAGACTATCTCCAAAATGGCGACCGTAATCTACATACTGTACAGGCTGCGGAATGGGCTGCATGAACTGCGGTTGTGGCATCGTTGCAAGATTGACATATCCTGTAGGTGGCGTTTGTGGTTGCACAGGAGCCGGGGCTTGTACTTGCTGCTGGAGGTATGCTGCAGTATTGGCAGCTCGTACCGCCAATTCTTGTACTTGCCCGAGTTGTTGCTGCTGTGCGGTAATCTGGTCTGTGTGTGCCTGTGCTGTCTCTGTAAGCGTGCTCAACTGTTGGGACTGTGCAGGGCTTGGGGCTTTGAGCGCGGCATTGTAGCCAATGAGTCCCACGCCAGTCACGATGAAAAAGGACAGTTCCACATAGTCGATCTTGCCAAAGAACAGGAGGACGACGCCTCCGATAATAACGAGGATAGCTAGAATGGTTGATGGGATGTCGATAAGACGGGTTGTATTTGTATTCATGTTCTCTTTCCTCTTATGTGATAGATTGCGTCACCAATTGCTGAATAGCTACATCCCCATTGTGTGAGGCCAGTCCAATCGTCTGCAAGCGTTCCGTCACCTTTGCCGGGTCAATGCCTGTTGCTTGTGTGGCATGTGCAAGTTCGCTTTCCAATTCAGCAATCTTTGGGTCTTCTCCCGGGCCTGAGTAAATGTGCGCTAGATACACCGATGCCGTTGGCTCCCCTGGCCTCGTGTCGTATTCATGCGCTACGTCATAGAACACAACCCCATTCTCGAAGAATTGTTTCACCGCGCCATGTGTTCCGCCCAATGGAATTTCGTTACTCACTGGCAAGCCCAAATGCGTTAAACCGCACAAACCATTTTGCCCGAACGTCTGGTAAAAAGCAAGGATGGCTCCGTGTACATTCTTGCCTGTCTGCCTGCAATTCCAGCCCATTTGGGCCGACGTGAAATAGTTATTCACGCCAGGGGTTGAAAGATCAATCATGATCTGTTGTCCTCCTATTCTCCACTGTCCGAAATCGCTCTTGATCGAGCGGTCATAGTCAACTGAATGGCCGGACATCGAAACACCATTCAGGTATTGTTGGATGTGTGCGCGAGGCTCCCATTGCCCGCCGCTCCATGCATAGGTTTGCCAGCCCCAACTAATCAGGCCAGCATTGAACAAGTCACCGATCACCCGATAGGAACCATACGCACCAGTGCGAGCTTTGCCTATTGCCGATATGACTCCCTGGAAATAGGCAGCCACAAAAGAGCCGCTTGTATCGATATCCACGCTAAAGTAGATCGGGCGATCACCTGGTCCGCCGCATTCCGCGTGCTGCGTTGCCGCTATCTGTGCATCAGCCCTACCTGCGGCAAACCCCTCCGTCGCTCTCGAAGCATACCATTCATAGTTGCTCACGATGGAGATACCAGCCTCGCTCAAGGCGTGGGCTTCAGGTGGCGTCAGCAACTTGACCTGCGTGAGATTGTTGACATACGAGAGATACCGGCACACAAACGAGACACCCGCCGCCTTCATGTCCGCAATGGGTGGGCCGCTCACATAATCCAAGCCAAAAGAAGACATCGCGCCTCCTTTCTACGAGTTTTTATGAGATTCACAAATCTCACGATATTGATGGCTAAAACACTTGACATCTTACAAGATGCTAAGATATACTTACTATATGGAAATGACATCTTACAAGTATTCAAAAGGAGAGTAAAGACATGGCAAAGCGTACAGTAATCGGCCCGTATCGAGTCAAGGACACCGGCGTAATTGAAGTGGTTAGCATGGTTGATAACCACTCGAATGCCTGGGAAGAGCTTCGCCCACGCCGTACCTATGCAAGCCGCCAATCGGCATATCGTAGTTGCATGGCTCTTAATGCTCAGTGGCAGAACGAGCATATGTTTGACGATGATCTGCTTACCTATTGGAAAGAGGCGACGAACTAGTAATGGCCAGTATTGTAGACTCGAAAACGCAAAGGCACCTTGACCGATTGGGACTGACTCTCGATAGGTTCCCGTATACCGCAAATATTCCAGTTGTCTATGTGCGGTACATAGCAGAAGTTGACCTATTCTATATCGGCCAAACGGGTAACTTGCGTCATCGTTACAATATTGCCTGTTTAGATCAAATTGTATATACAGAGGTCATCTCCGATCTGGTCAAAAGGTTGGAACGAGAACGGAACCTTATCGACGAGTTTGAAGAGGCAATCTAGCCTCTTGCTCGTCACAGTGGGCGATATGATCATGTCATCAATTAGCTTCAATCCCTCCACAAGCCGCCCCTAAGTAAGCGGCGTTTTCTTGTCTCATCCCAGGTACTCCCTCCTAAATGTGGATGACGCCCACGGCCATAAGAAAGAGTAGCAAGGCTGCGATAGCCGCCACAAATGAGCCTACGGTGTGATAGGCTGCGTTCATGCGATAGCTGAACACACCCGCAAAAACGATGATTAAGAGAACGATTGCAATGAGTAAACCTAATGACATGATGGTGTTCCTTTCTACCTTCTATAACGGATAAGAACGGTTAGATCACTACGGTTCCCCGATGACACTCAAAAGTTGACTATCCATGCCGACCGGCCCCGTTGCGAGTGTCACCACTGGATAGGCTTTATACAACCCAGGCTTGCCGAGTGGATTAGTCGTGAGCAGATCGGCAGCAGACGGGGTGAAGTCGGCCTTGCCATTGGCAGCATCGGTGATGCTCCACGTACCCGTACATATGTATAACGCATAGTTATTGTTGATGTCCTCTAAATGCATCGCAATGGAGCCATTGGCCACGCCAGTCAGGACAAAGATACCTGAATCCGTGGTAAAGGTGTGATGTGAGGGGCGACCGTCCCCTGCACTCAACGGAGACCAGCTCATAATTCAACTCCTTGTTTTCCATACTGCTTGTTCGTCTCTCGTATCCCAGGTGATCGTGTTGTCTCTCGTCACCCATGTTGTAGCCAGATCGCGTGTCACCCAGGTTGCGGTGAGATAGGATAAGATCGGGATAGATATATGGCCTGAGAGCGTACCAGCTCCGGCACAGGTGAGCGATAAGGCGACCCGTAGGGAGAAGACACCCGTGAGCATGCCTACTCCTGCAATGGTGCTTGCAAGCGATGTTGAAAGGCTGAGTGTTCCTGCAAGCGTCCCAACGCCCGCCATCGTCACAGCGAGATTAGCCGTGCTTCCCGTTGAAAGCGTGCCGTTGAGCGTCCCAACTCCCGCAAGGGTGGTGGTAAGAGCGGTCTTCGCCGAAAGCGTTCCGTTCAGTGTCCCAACACCAGCAAGGGTATCCGTCAAGGCAGTAGCAAGCGAGAGTGTTCCATTGAGTGTGCCTACTCCTGCAAGCGTCGTTGTGAGAGCCGTGGCAAGGGAGAACGTACCCGAAAGCGTGCCAACTCCTGATAGTGTGACAGTAAGGGCTGTTGCCTCTGTGAGCGTTCCCGAAAGCGTGCCAACGCCCGGTATGGTGGTGGTGAGGGATGTGGCAAGGGTGAACGTTCCTGCAAGCGTGCCAATACCGTTGAGGCTGCCAGAGAGTGCGAGACGCGTGATAGGTGTGATGAGCGTTGACGAGAGGCCGCGTGTGATATAGTGCGTCACCAGCGTAGCACCCAGGCCGCGCCCGACGTACCAAAGCGCAGATTGGGTGACGATGGTGCTCTCAATGCCGCGCCCGACGTACATCGTCTTGTGTGGAACATAGAGCGCAGCGGCTACCGTTGTGCCTGCGGTGTAGTGTGCTGAGACTTGCCCGGCTGAGAGGGCCGTGTTATAGATCGCTACTTCATCTAGTGTCCCTGACCAGTTTTGACTGGTGAGATCGCCCATGCGCCCAATCATGGTGTGATTGATGAGGGAAGAGGGCGTACCAGAGACGGTGGTTTGGGAGAAGACCGTCCCGTCAAAGTAGTAGGTCAGGTTTGTGCCATCATAGGTCAGGACATAATGATGTTGGCCCGTAAGTGGAGCAACAGGTGAGGTCGTTTCTTGATAGACTCCTGATGCAGACGTAAACCCGCTATTAGCAGCCTGGGTGGTTGACCCGACGCGGAGATAATAGGTAATCGTCAGTAAATCGCTCGTCCCTTGTGCGACCAGTGCCATTCTCGCATCCACCGTTGTCTTGCCCCAGACTTCTAGCGTGAATGTTGCCCCTATCGCCTCACTTGGTGTATCGATATAGCCTGTACTGCCATCAAAAAGCTCGGCAGTATCCGAGTCACCGGTAAGCAAGCCAGCCTGCCCAAGCGTAATCCCACCATTGAGCGTGCCGTTTTGCGCCTGGCTGCCAATGTCGGTCGCGACCGTCCCCGATGCTTCACCGAGGCGGTAGTACCGGATAGGGTTGTCTGCAAGTACAACGGATTGATAGCTCATGCGTTATCCTGGTTTACTCTTCACTCCATGTGATTTCATAGGTATACAGGCCGCCCGCAGGCACAGCGACACTATTGAAATTGATGGCAAACTCCTGTGCCACTCCACGCAGCACCCAAGGCTCATATGGGCCAAGTCCATATTCATGCACAACAGGAAGTGGCAATGCGGATGCGGTTGTCATCGTGACTGCAAGCTGTGTCCAGATGTTTTCTACAATGATGGCACTTGCATTGATGGTTGGAGCCGCAGAGTATAGAAAGATGGTAGCGGTAGGGGCTGCGTCTGAACTGTCTCTCTGTATGGCTGCTGGACTTGTGCTCGTCCCGCCTGTGTCTGCGATAGAGTGTGTCTTGTACGTGTAAAGAATGTTCGTAGCAGCAGTAGCGAACCCGACAAATGAGGTACGTACAACCTTGACGAGCTTTGACGATGAACCACGCAACACCACCCAATCGGTCGGGGTAGCATACGGGGCTGTTGCGGTTATGAGGTACGTGTACGTTGCCTTCGTACTGCCTGCCGACTCCGCTCTGATCGGTGCCGAGTCATCCCCCAAGCTATCGGTAAGTATCTTGCCGCCTTGTATAGCCTTGAGGAGCGTTGTTCCAGGTACTTTGACGCTGCCCGTTGGGATGCCGGTACTATCAAGCTGTGAGGCACCTGTTAAATTTGTCATGATAAGTCCTCCTTATATTTCACATTGAATAATATTTCTTGAACCACAATCAGCACAGCAATAGACTTGACCATTGCCATGCCTTCCACATTATACTATTTATCAATTAATCTTCTGTGATGATTAAAGCACCAATCGCAAAGGACGCGACTACACCTGTATTTATCGATTGCGAGGTAATGCTATTCCAATACAAGAGGTTACCGGAGTTGAGCGTCACCAGATCGAAGATGCCGACGGCTAATACAGTACCCCAGTTCGCCGTTGGGGTCGGGAATGTCAGCACGCCGTTATTGCTGATCTGGTGCGGGGATGTGCCGCCGGTGATGGCCGACCATGCGCTTGACCGTGCCATCAGCACGCGAGCATAGGAGCCGCCCGATACCTCGACGTAGCCGGTGCCGTCATCCGCTGGCGCCGTCGTAAACAATGCTACATAGACGTTGGTTGTGGGTGCTACGAAAGTAGTTCCCTTGACCCAATTAAGGACTTGATCTTCTAAGTATGTCGCTTTGCCAGCCATTTACTTTTCCTCCTTTTTGTCATCGAGTGCGAGGAGCTCCCCGCTATCAATTTTTATCTTGACGGTTTGTTCCGCCCCTGTCCGTTGATTGATAATCGTAATCAGTTCGTCGTTCACCTCAATCAAGAGTCCTTGTCGTTTCTTCAGCGTGACTTGTAGCGTCGAGAACGTGGATTCTAGCCGCGCGATCTTCTTCTCAAGTATCTTCATCTGCTGCGCTTGCGCCTGATTTTGCGCTTGCAGCGCGGTAATGGTATCGGCCTGCACTTCGGACAGCCCCCGGTTCTTCGTGCCTACAAACACAAGCGCCACGCCAATCGCGGCGGCGAGTGCGAGTGCCATACTGAGGACCGGCAAGAATGTTGAGGTGAGATCAGGCATGATGCTGCTCGCTCTCTAGCACCGTAGCGAGCTTTGCTGCCGCCTCTGCTGATCTGTTTGCCGCCTCTGCACTGACCTTGATTGCATCAAGCACGGTTCCTTCCATCTCTCTAATGTAGCTGCGCGTTGTGCGCCAGATCAGGAACAGGAAGACGAGCACCGCACACAGCCATACAACATAAAAGATCGTGAGAATGATTTGCATACGAAAATCCTTTCCTTTATGCGATGGCGAGCCACCACACATTACAGTTCGTCCCTACGAAGGCCGTGAAGGTTGTCGACCCGACCGAGTCCACCGCGAAGGTCGTCTGTGTCGTTCGTGGGCAGATAAGGACGATGGTCGGCGTTGCCCCTAGCCCATGCGTGATAGCTGTACCGCCCGTCGTAGCGGCGTTAAAGCCAAAGCCGATACGGGAGATCGAGCCGCCGATCAGGTTCAGGACACCATTGAGTGTGGTGGCGCCGTTGACCGTGAGCGCACCTGAGACAGTAGCGTTATGTGCCACCGTGAGGCCCGTGCCTGCTGCATTGAATGAGGCCGCGCCTGTCTGTGTCAGGGTGCCTGTGATCGTGGCGTTATGCTGTACCGTCAGGCCCGTACCCGAACCCGAGAGAGTCAGGCTGACCGCGGTCAACGCGCCGCTTCCATTGGCCGTGACATTACTATCGGCCACCGCGCTGCTATCGATCTGGTCTAAGAAGTTTTCGATGTTGTTGAGAAAGGTTGCGCTAATGCCGGGTGGCACAACATTGTTGGTAAATGGTCCGGTGTTTGAGTACGGCGTAAACGTCATGGTTTCCTCCTATCCTGGCGCCAGGGTGGTTGATGGTGCCAGCGTGGTTGACGGCGCCAGTGGCACGTTGAGCGACACGCCCAAACTGATTGAATTGGCGATGGTCGTGGGCTTGTTGAAGAGGTTGCCAAAGAACTCTACCCAGGTCGTGTCATACGGACCGACCACGGCGTTGACTGTATTCCACATATTGAAGCTATCGGCCTGGTCGGATGTGTTCACCTCTTCTACGAGCATCTGCGTGCCTACGAAGCCAAGTGGCGCGTACGTGACGGTGAGCAGTTGCCCGGCGGCGTACCCGCTATCGAGGGTCGCAAATTGGAAGCGTTTCCCTTGCAGCCCGTATTGCGTCAACTGCTGGTTGACCTTCGCCTGGCCATCGGCCTTTGTTGCGATGGTTTTATCCTCCAGCGCTGCCTCATTCTTGCCCGATGTGCCATCAAGAGCGGCTTGCAGCGCAATTTGCGCCGTGTTCTTATCCGAAAAGACCGATGGGAATTGCCCAATGTAGATCATATGCAGGCGGTCAGTGCTGACTAAGATCGTCTGGCCGCTATCCTGTGCAATCACCGGGTCGCCTTGCGCCCAATAATACTGAAAGCCGGTTTGCCCTTTGGTGCCGAGTGTCTTCGTGACTCCATTGAGTTGGAAGAGTGACGGCGCGGAGGCTAAGGCGTACTTGAAGGTGAAGGCGCGGGTCTGTCCATCGCCTTGTAGCGTCTCATCGTTGGTGCCGGTCTGGTCTACACCACCGACGGCATACTGCGTGTTGCGATATTTCACATTGCCGGGTGATACTTTCGGGACGACGCCGGAAAGATAGCCTGGGTCAATCGTCGTACCATCCACCGTAGGCCCGGTGATAGCCGTGTATGGCACAAAATCAAGGCTTTTATCCGGGTTGATTTGCCAGTAGTGTGGCACGCCCGACGCGGAGGCCGCCGCAACCAGCGCGTCCATGGCATCGGCTACCGTGCAGTAGCCAAAGTTCGCCACAGGTATCGTCGCCCCAAGCGCAACCTGCCCGACCGTTACACCTTCCTCTGAGAGAATAGTCGAGATGAGATCATTGACGATGAAGCCGCAGGTGTTGTTGCGGTAGAGTTGCGCCACGATACGCTTATCCGCCAGGTAGTGCTGGTCGATGCAGGTGATCTCATGAATGAGCACATCCTGAAACCCGGGCTGATGTGCTGGCGCGTCGATAATATAGCCGCTAAAGACCAGCACATTATTCGGGTCGTATATTTGCACCTGCTGGTACTGCACAAAGTGCAGCGTCGTATCGGTGAGCGCGCTAAAGCTGGCCGTGGAACGCTTGCCGATGGTGTTGTTGATCTGGAGCGTGCCGGCAATGATCAAATGGCTTGAGTCCGTCGTCACCGCGAACGTGGCGGGGATGGTGCCACTGCCGCCTGATGTGACATAGGAGAGTGTCCCGCTATAGAATCCCGTAGACAAGCCCGAACTATCGGCACTGACCGTCAACACCGTTGTGCCGCCACTGGCGGGGATGGTGCCGTTCGATGGGGAGACGGTGAGCCAGGGAACCGAACTCGTGATACTATAGGTTGCCACGCTACTATTGGGATTGGTGAGGGTCAGGCTTTGCGTCGGCGGGGCATCCCCCCCGAGGGTATCACTAAAGGCGAACGATACTGGTGAGGCAGTGATGAGCAGGCCAGATTGCACCTGGTAGCCCGGCGTATCCAGTTCTACGTCAGTGACGACGCCTGCCGTGCCACTGGTAGACAGGTTGACATTAAATTGCAGGGCGGAAGCGGCCAACGTGTTCGCGGTGACATTGGCCCACACGTCCAGGTAGAGCTTATCACCAGTGCCAAAGGGAGTGATGGGCAGGCTTGCCGGTATCAGACTAAAGGCGGTCGGTGTGCCGGTGATCGTCTGCCCAGGCAAGGTGAATGTATTCAGAAGGGTATACACCCCGCCGTTATAGACGTAGGCACGCAGGTAGAGATCAGCACTGATAGAGCCACTCCCACCGGCGGTAGAATACCCAGGGGTCGGTACTTGCATGGAGTTGGCGACCCCAGCCGTGCCTACGGTTGAGAGCCTGACGCCAAAGACGAGACTGGCATCCCCAAGGGTGTTCGTGAGGACATGTATCCAGCAGTCTACATAGAGCTTGTCACCTGCGGCAAAACTCATGGCCGAGAGTGAAGCCGCCGCCGGGGTGAAGGTCGTTGCCGTCCCGGTAATCGTCTTGCCACTCGCGGTAAAGGTTCCAATATTGGTATAGGTGCCGCCGCTTGAACGTTTGTAGGCCCGTACATAGATATCAGTCGTGATGGAACCCGCCCCGGCGAGTTGCGCCGTCAGGGTAGGCGACCAGGTACCCGCGATGATACTCTGGCTTTCCAGGGTGGTCACGTCCCACAGCCAGCCATGCCCAGTTGGAGCACCGATACTGCCGGAGGCGGCCCACGCGCCCGTATTGCCAAGCGCCCACATCTCCCCGTAGCCGGTGGCCGTCCCCAACTTGGAATCTTGTCGCTGGTTCGCGCCTCCGGTTGTGCTTGCGAGTTTCCCGGCGGTTGCAAGTGTGGATGACGCAACCGATGTCCCGTAGACCGTCAGCGCGGCAGAGCCGGTACCACCACCCGATATGGATAACTCTACGATGGGCTGCCAATTCCCCGCGACGATTTGCTGCCCTTCCAGCGTCGTCACGTCCCATACCCACCCGCGCCCTGATGCGGCCCCGATGCTTCCACCTGCTGCCCACGCGCCCGCGTTCCCTAGCGCGTATATCTCTCCGTAGCCGGTGGCGGTGCCAAGCTGATTTGCTTTGAGGCTTTCCGTGCCGCCTGTGGTGCTTGCGAGCTTCCCGGCTGTGGCGATAGCCGATGCCGCGACACTCGAACCATAGACGGAAAGTGGGGTGATATCTACCACCGGCGGGGGCGGCGGAGGGGTTGTCTGGTAGCCGGGCGTGACCATCTCTGCCGTCACCAGTCCCTTGAGTGTGCCGGTCTCGGTGGAGAGGTCGTTGATGGTGACGTTCTGTGTGGATGCCCCGGTATTGGCGGTGACGTTGAGCAGCGCGTCCAGATACAACTTATCTCCGGCTACAAAAGACGTATTGACAGAGGTGGTGAAAATCGGCGCGAAGGTAGTGGCCGTGGTCGTGATCGTTTGCCCCGTCAGCACGCTATCGGCTATCAGCGTAAAGATGCCCCCGCTTGAACGTTTCCAGGCGCGGCAATGGATATCAGCCGTGATGCTTACCGCCCCTGTTCCTGTCGTATTGAGCCTGAGTTCCGCCGTGAACGTACCCGCGATCAGGTCATTTCCCTCTAAAGTCGTCACATCCCACAACCAACCGCGGCCCGATGGGGCGGGCGCATTACCGGCTGCCGCCCATGCATTCGTCGTGCTCTGGCTGAATATCTCGCCATAGCCGGTGGCGCTCCCGAGTTTGGTGGCTTTGGTCGTAGAGGTACTACCGCCACCCGCGATGTAGAGCAGATTGGCGGTCGAGAGTGTGGTCGCTGCCTGGGCCGTGAGGTAGACGGGGAAGCCCGTGGGAACCGCCGTCACAACGAAGGTGACGGTCACGACGACCGTGTTACTCGGTCCGGTATACGTGATCGTGCCGCTATAGGTGCCTGCCGTAAGACTCGTGCCAGAGACACTGATGGTTGAGGTGATGCTCCCACTCGCAGGGATGGTGCCGTTTGATGGCGAGACGGAGAGCCAACTTTGCGAACTGGCTGTGGTATAGGCGGCTCCACTACTGTCGCTATTGCTGATCGTGTCCGTTTGTGATGCCGGGTTTGTTCCCGCCATGGCAGTATAGGCCAGCGTTGTCGCAGAGGCTGAAATAGCGCCCGTGGTTGGTGGTGAGAAAAGCGCAGAGGGGTCGCCGTTCGTGGAGTGCGCGTCATTGCCCAGGAATGGCAGGTTATACAATTCCTCCAGAGCGCGCAGCAAACCATAGTGATTGACGTTCGTGGTATAGGTGGCACCGCTGTTTTGGGCGTTGATCACGATGAACATGACATGCCCGCCACCGGGGTTCGCGTCCCCTATGCCTGCCGTATCTGCCGTGATGCTTTCGTCCCACCAGAGGACGATCTGGCCGGAGTTCTGCGTGTACCAGGAGCTGGCCTGCACCAGCGTCACAAACGTATTGACCCAGTTGTCACACTGGGTATCGGTTCCAGTGTGGCCGTTATTGGTATTGTTCGGCTGCACAAAGAAGAACGGTGGAGCTACGCCATTGGTCAGGTCATGGGCAAGCCCTACGTTGGCATCACTATAATTGACGATGTTGTTCTTTTGCGCTGTATTGGTGCGTATCGTTGAGAAATAGACCCACGGGTTATGGTGTTGAATGTAGGCGCCGCTATCCCCGCCTAAATAGCCGGTTGAGGGCAGATTTTCGGCGTAGTGTTTCCATGCGATATTCGCCGCCTTCAGGCTATCAACCAGGGTATTGCCAGCAATCGGATTGGCCGCAGGGTCATACCCATCGCTCGACGCGCCATGCTCGCTACCACTGGCAAAGCCGATATAGTTGCCCAGACTTGGATGATCTATGGCATCGAAATGTGTAGCGTAGCCGTAGGTATTCAACAGCGCGTTGATATGCGGGAAGTTAGCATTGCCGAGCACGCTAGCATATGAGTGGTTTTCGAGCGCCACGACGCAGACGTGCGGCACGCCGCCACTCCCGCCACCACCACCCCCACCGCCGCCGCCACTCCCGCCGCCGCCCGATGACCAGGTAGAGGGCGGGAAGTTCGTGATGTACGTCTGAACGCCGGTGAACGTAAGCGTATAATGCGGGGCGTTAAATTGCGTCAGGGAGAACGACTGTGATGCTGCATTCTGTAATGGATCGGTATAGTTCATCGTGTAGAGGTTTGAGACCCCAACATGCCCACTGGTACGCATAATATCGTAGGCCATATTGAAGTAGTTCACGCGCTGTGCATCGGTCATGTCGGGCGATGGCCCGGTTGCAGGCACGCCCCATTCGGTGATCCAGACGTTCTTATTGCCATCCCCATTGGCGGCCATGACGTTATAGATTTCGTTGATCTGCCCGGTCATCGAGAGTTGGGTGGCGCTGGTGTTCGTATCAGGGAAAATGGGGCTGGTGTACATATGCGCGTTGGCATAGTCAAACAGGTTCTTGCAGCCATTATCATACAAGGCTTGCATGAAGGTGGTGTGGTGCGCGCTGTACTGCCACCAGAGCGCGCACATGCCGATGAGCGCATTGGG
>Ga0137385_10001425_pt1 | contig 20076 bp, 25 predicted proteins | sample SagtaG_FD_104921 | JGI IMG/M metagenome (GOLD analysis project Ga0137385, IMG submission 104921) | Vadose zone soil microbial communities from Sagehorn Ranch, Mendocino, California, USA - Sage2_R_80_16 metaG | ecosystem: Environmental > Terrestrial > Soil > Vadose zone | place: USA: California... | reverse complement strand
TCGGCGAAGCAGTCCGTGCCGATCGGGCAGCGTGACACGCCAAGGCATTCCCGGCCGCTGACCGACACCTGCCGCCATGCCTGCTCGCCGACGCCGGGCACCAGTTCGTCGCGGTCACCGGTCTCGGTGTCACTGGACCACTCGTGCAGCCGCTTGACCTGCCGCCCGATCGCGGACGCCGCGAACGGATCGAACAGCGCGGCTTCCTCGGGTTCCTCCGGCGCGCCGTTGTGGACCCGGTGCAGGCACAGGTAGTTGCGGCGCCCTTTGAGGATCGCGAACGTGGGTTCCCGGCCCAGCAGGGGTTTCAGCGCCTTGGCCAGCCGGGGCAGGTCCCGGTCCACGAGTTGGCGTTGCAGCGCGATGGTGGCCGTGGACACCACGACGGTCGCGTCCTCGGCCACCGCGTGCCGGATCGCCGGGACCAGGTAGGCGAGCGACTTGCCGGTGCCGGTGCCGGCCTGCACGGCCAGATGCTCGCCGGTCTTGATGCTGCGCGCGACCGCCTCGGCCATCTCGACCTGACCGGGCCGCTCCGCGCCGCCGACCGCCGTGACCGCGGCATGCAGCAGGGTGGTCACGGCGGGCACGATGGTGGGGGCGTCGGGCACCCGATGACCGTACCCGGCGGGGACGTCAGTCCTGCCGCGCCTCGACGAGGATGCGCCGGCCGAGTTCCACGGCCGCGTAGCCGTGCGGTGTCCTCAGGGCGACCGGCCGGCCGGCTCGGGCGGCCAGGATGTCGTTGAGTGGCTCGGCCAGGTCCGGCCAGTGTTCGGCGGCCAGCTCGCCGGCGCGGCTCTTGCCGACGATCTCGCTGCTTCCGATGGTGTGCCAGAGCCGGGCCGGGCCCAGGCCGAGCCACTCGGCCGCGCAAGGGGTGTCCGGTTCGCGGGTGGCCAGGACCGACTCGGCGCGGTCCACTTCCGGTAGCCAGTAGTTGATCAGGTTGCGTCGGCAGTAGTCCTTGGCGGCCTCGATATCTTTTGGTAAGGCCGGCCGGTCGCCACGCAAGGTGGCGCTGTAGCAGGCCAGTTGCAGCCGGGTGACGGCGTGCAGGTCGTGCGAGCCGTCCCGGTGCGCCTCGCCGTCCCGCACCCACGGCGACGGCTCGATCTCGCCCGCGCCGGCCAGGCCACCGACGGTGACGTACACGGTTTCGACACGTAAGCCGTCGCCCTGGTGCGCCCCGGCGATCGCGGCGAACTCGGCATCGCTGGGTGAATGGGCGACCTCGGCCACCAGATCCAGGTCGGAATGGCCCGGCCGGTAGTCGTCGAGCATCGCGGAGCCGATCACGTGCAGGCCGACGACCAGGCCGGGGACGGCGTCGTCCAGCCGAGCGAGATGGGCTGCGGTGTCTTCGGCGGCGGTGGGATCGATCATGGATTCCAAGGTAGCCGAATTGTCGGGGTCGGCGGCTAACGTCCCTGCCATGTCCGTGCTGCTCATGGTCGACACCCAACGCAACATGCTCCTGCCACCGTCACCCGTCCCATCGGCCGAAGCGGTGGGCAAGGCCATCGCCCAGGTACTGGCGCAGGCTCGCGAGTCCGGCGCCCAGGTGATCCACATCCGCAACACGGGCGGTGCAGGCGACCCGGACGAGCCAGGCACAAACGGCTGGGAACTGGCCTATCCGGTGGCCGATGGCGAACACGTGGTGGACAAGCCGGAGTGCGACGCCTTCGTCGGCACGGACCTCGCGACCCTGATCCCGTCAGGCGCATCCATCGTCGTCGTCGGCATGCAGAGCGAGTACTGCGTCCGGTCGACGACCCTGGGCGCCCTGAGCCGCAACCACCCGGTCACCGTGGTCCACGGCGCCCACGCCACCTACCCGGCCGATCGCGCAGCGACCCAGATCTCCACAGAGATCGAAGCCGAACTGTCGAAAGCCGGCGCTATCGTCCTGGACCTGGACACAGTCCGTTTCGAGCGAAAGCTCACAGCTTGATCACTGTCAGGCCTGGCACGTCGTCATAGTCGCTGTCTTGAGTCGCGATCGGAAGGTGGTGGGCGATGGCTGTCGCGGCAATCCAGGAGTCATTGGCGGCTAGTTTCCGTCCGGTTTCGCGAAGTGCGATGCGCAGTTCGGCCCATGCGTCGGCTACCCCGTCGTCAACGGGTAGTGGATCCAGGGCGAGCACGCTGCTCAGCGTTCGTAGTCGAGTGGCGCGAACGTGGGCATCCTGGGCCGCAAGGACGCCCATTCTGAGTTCGCCGACAGTGATCACAGAGACTGCGAGTGTTGCCGGCACCGCAGAGGTGAGCAGGCCTCGTTGTTCCTGCGCGATGAAGAGCGAAGTATCCGCTAGCGCTGCTGATGCGGTCACCGGCGATTCGCCCTCTCCCACGGGTCGTCCATGTCGTCCGTGGTCTCGACGGGCAGTAGATCTTGTAGGTCGTCTGCCAGGCCCGGGTCCGCCCGATGAGCAAGAACCTGCTGCCACGGCAGAAACCGGCGGCGTCTGGGGAGTGGAATTATCTGTGCGACGCCGCGGCCGTTCACGGTCACGGTGATCTCCTCGCCGCTGTCGACGCGGCGCAGCACATCGCCGGTGTGATTCCGTAGTTCGCGCATGGCTATCTCAGTCATGGCTACGATCGTAGCACATGCGCTACGGCTGGCTTTTCGGTCAGTGGTCCAGGGCGATGATGCCGTCGGGGAGTTCGGTGTTTCTGCGGGTCTTGGACCAGCCGTTGCGGCCGCCGGCCAGGCGGAGGACGGCGCGCCATGAGGTCAGGTAGAACGTGTAGATGTACGCCGCGTAGCAGGCGCCGTAGGCCAGTGCTCTGAGGAAACCGCCCTGGCGTTCGCATTTCCACCAGTAGATCGGGCCCCAGATCAGGAACGGCAGGATGCCGAACGAGCCGTAGACGGCGAACAGGAGCCATGCGCCGCCGGTGAACCAGTGCCATACCCAGGCGGGGGACGCCACTGTCTTGACCAGCAGCAGGATGAGCGGGATCGGGTAGACGATCGTGCCGACCAACTGCAGCCACGGTTGCGCCAGGTAGTACAGCATCTCGGCGGCGCCGAGTGTGCTCAGGTGCCGGGAGTCCCAGATCCGTCTGACGTACCGCGCGCACTGCATCGTGCCCTGGCCCCATCTGGTGCGCTGCACCAGGAATCGTCGCAGGCTGTAGAGACCTTCCTGCGCCACGTGCGTGTCCATGGTGAAGCCGGTGCGCCAACCCGCGGTGAGCAGGTGCACGCCCAGTTCGAAGTCCTCCAGCAGCGAGCCGCGCCACGGCTGGGCGGCCGGACCGGCGATGGAGTCCAATGCGGACAGTCGGGCGAACTGGCCGTTGCCGCCCATCGAGATCGTGCCGGTGTAGCCACGGGATTTCTGGATGGCGGCGATCGCGGTGCGGAACTCCAGGTCCTGCATGCGCACCAACGTCGTGCCGAGCCAGCGTCGCCAACCCGTGCAACCCGATGGGGCTACGCCGCGGTTGCTCATCCGGACGTCGATCTGGACCGCGCCGATGCGTTCGTCGCCGAAGAGAGCGGCGCCCGCACACACGGCAAGGCAGTCCGGGGCCGGGCGGCCGTCCGCGTCCACCACGACCGCGATCTGGCGATGCAGCTCGGCGTGCCGGCCGACCCAGGTTTTCAGCTCCTGGTAGGCCGCGTTGAGTGCGTCGCCCTTGCCGGTTCTGGCTGTTGGGCGACGCCGTCGGACCAGGTGCAGGTAGTTGCGGGCGGCGCTGTGGCCGCGGCGTAACGCGCCGACCACCTCGGCGGTGCGGTCGTCCGAGTCGTCGTCGATCACCCAGACGTGAGCCTGCGGGAACGTCGTGCGCAGGTATCGCACGGTGTCGCCGATCACGGCCTCCTCGTCCCGGCACGGCACCAGGAAGTGCCAGTCGAACCCGCTGGCGTCACCCGGTGGTGCCGGCTTGTGGCGCAGGTAGGGGACGATGATCACGTAGACGTACACGAGGAACGCGACGCTCATGGTCAGCGCGATCGCCTGGGTGAAGCCGAGCAGGACGGTGATCGACCCTTCGTTCATCCGGCCCGACCCGGCCTTGTCGCCAGCCACACGAAACCGACCAGCGCGATCGCGCCGCCGAACACGCTCACCACCGAGCCGACCATGGTGTGCCCCCAGTAGTAGCCCCGGTCGGTGCCCAGCCAGCCGACCAGTGCCGCCATGGTGAGGATGCGCACCTGGTTCACCACGATCAGGACCACCGCCGCCACCAGGAGTGACAGCATCACCCGGCCGGCGATCCTCGGCCGCAGCCCGATCAACAACGCGCCCACCAGGATCAGCGGCACCAGCAGGAACGCCGACGTGCATTCCGGTGTCATGGTCAGGCCGAGCGGATGCGCCGACCCGAGTCCGAAGTAGACGGTCTGCTGCCCGGCGGCCACGTACACGCCGGACGACGAGAACAGGTGCAGCAGCACGCCGGCCAGGCTGACCTCGACGGCCTGATAAGCCAGGTGACCGAGCACGAGGTCGACGGCGATGGCCACGAGCAGGACGATCAGCAGCCGATGGGATAACGGTCGGGGCACTACGACATCGGTGACGCTCAACGGTGTCCTTCCGCAGGAACGAACGACAACGAAACGGAACGGCTTAGATTCGGGACTGGTCCATACCCTCAACCGATCGGCTGGTCGATCTTCCCGCTTGACTACCCGATCGTGTGGCGACGGCGCAGCACGGTCGACCGTGCGTCCGCAAACTCGACCGTTTCGTGTGGCTGGCCCACACGGTTGGGTGAGATCTATTGACGCTCCGCAGGTGACTTGACCATAACGGTGCGGCAACACGCGTTCTGCCGCGGTTCTCGCGGGAACGAAACCACTTCGGAGGAAATTGATGCGTTTTCGTATCGTGCGCCGTGCCGGCGTGCTCGCGTTAGCCGCCACCGCGGCGCTGCTGGCCGGCACCGCGCCGGCATCGGCCGCATCGGGCGACGGATCGGCCTACGGCATCAAGGTCGACGTCACCCTGCTCGGCGTGCCGGCCGTGCACGCCGGTCCACTGGCCGCCGCCAGCACGAACGGCCCGACCAGCGACTCGCTGGCCAGCGCCGCCGTGCCCGGTGTGCTGACCGCCGGCGTGACCAACACCTCGGCCCACAAGGACACGAACACCGGCGCGGTCACGGCGGCAGCCAGCACGGCCGACGTCAGGCTGCCGCTGCTGTCCGCGCTGGGCAATGTCGGCGGCAAGCTCATCGCGGCCAAGTGCGTGGCCACCCAGTCGGGTGAGACCGGCAGCGCCACGCTCACCGACGCCAAGCTCGGTTCGCTGGGCACGCTGGCCGTCAACCCGGCGCCCAACACGACCGTCGACGTCAAGCTCCCCACGATCGGGAACGTCGCCAAGCTGATCCTGAACGAGCAGATCCACAACCCGGACGGCAGCCTCACGGTCAACGCCGTCCACCTGCGCCTGCTCGGCGGCCACGGCATCGGTGCCCTCGGCGACGGTGACGTGATCATCTCGTCGGCTACGTGTGGCCCGGCCGGCCTGCCGATGCCGGTCGCGTCCGGCGCCGGGCTGTGGATCGGCCTCGGTCTGCTCGGCGCGATCGCCGTGCCGGTCGGCATCGCGGCCCGCCGACGCCGGACCGCTCCCGCGACCGCGGCCTGATCGGCGGGGGAGCATGTACCGGATTCCTGGAGCGGGCGGCGCGATCGGCGCCGGTTCGCTCGCCTTCACCGGCGCCAGCATGACCGGCTGGTTCGTGTTCGGTGTGGCCATGGTGGCCGCCGGTGTGCTGGCGCTGCTCGCCGGCCGGCGTCGTCGCAACCGGATCGCCGCGGCCGGTGCCGAACAATCGCGGTGACTGGCAGATGGGATGAGAGCCGCGGGTGTTGCGGCGGGTCACGGCCCGCCGCGACACTCGCGGGTATGGACGTGCTGCTGCTGGCCGGCACGCGCCCGGAGGCGATCAAGATCGCGCCGGTGGCGCTCGCCGTCGCCGGACGGTCCGGGCTGCGCACCAAAATTGTCCACAGTGGACAACATCCTGGCGTGGTCGAACAGGCGTTGCGGCCCTTCGACCTGCGCCCGGACGAGTGGCTCACGGTGCGCAGGGACACCGGCGGCCAGGCCGAACTGCTGGCCGGGCTGCTGCCCGCGCTGGACGAACTGCTGGCTCGCACGGCACCGGCGGCCGTGGTCGTGCAGGGCGACACGTCGACCACGCTGGCCGGCGCGCTGGCCGCGTTCTGGCGGTCCGTGCCGGTCGTGCACCTGGAAGCCGGGCTGCGCACGGGCGACCTGGCCGCGCCGTTTCCGGAGGAGGGCAACCGGCAACTCGTGTCGCGCATCGCGTCGCTGCACCTAGCGCCGACCCAGGCCGCCGCCGACGCGCTGCGCGCCGAGTCGTTGCCACGCCCCGAGATCGTGGTCACCGGCAACACGGTGGTCGACGCGGCCCGGCACATCGCCAAGCTGGACCGGCCGGCCCGCGACCCGCAGGTCACCGCCGCCGAATCCGACCGCGGCAGGCTGGTGCTGGTCACGGCGCATCGACGGGAGTCGTGGGGCGAGCCGCTGGACCGGATCCTGGCCGCGGTCGGCCGGATCGCCGACGAACACCCGGACGTGCGCGTCCTGCTGCCCGTGCATCCGAATCCGGCCGTACGGGCGCAGGCGATGACCGCACTCGGCCGGCATCCCCAGGTGCGGATCACCGAGCCGCTGGACTATCCGGACCTGATCCGGGTGCTACGGCGGTGCTCCCTGGTGCTCACCGATTCCGGTGGCCTGCAAGAAGAAGCACCCGGTTTCGTGGTGCCGGTGCTGGTGTTGCGCGACACCACGGAACGCCGCGAGGCGATCGACACCGGCCGGGCGTGGCTGGTCGGCAGCGACCCGTGCCGGATCGTGCGGCACGCCCGCCGGCTGCTGGCCGACCCGCCGCGCTGGGCCGTGGACGAGAACCCTTACGGCGACGGCAAAGCGGGCGCCAGGGTGGCCGACGCGGTGGCGTCGCTGCTCAGCCGACGTGCGGCGAACCGATCATGGTGATGCCGGCCGCGTCCAGCTCGGTCAGTGTAGAATCCACTGTGGACCGTGCGACACCGGCGGTCAGGTCGAGCAGGACCGTGGTACGGAAGCCCTCCCGGGCCGCGTCCAGCGCGGTGGCGCGCACGCAGTGGTCGGTGGCGATGCCGACCACGTCCACCAGGTCCACGTCATGGGCGCGCAGCCAGTCGGCGAGCCGTGCGCCATCCGGTGTCGCGCCCTCGAAACCGGAGTAGGCCGCCGCGTAGGCGCCCTTGGCGAACACGGCTTCGACCGGCGCGACGTCCAGCTCCGGGTGGAACGACGCGCCCGCCGTGCCTCGCACGCAGTGTACCGGCCATGAGTCCACGTAGTCCGGGTGCGCACTGAAGTGGGCGCCCGGATCGACGTGGTAGTCCCGGGTCGCCACCACGTGGTCGTAGGCCGCGCCGGCCAGGTACGCGCTGATGGCCGCCGCCACCGCGGCACCGCCGGACACCGCGAGCGAACCGCCCTCGCAGAAGTCGTTCTGCACGTCGACCACGATCAACGTCTTGGTCATCTTCGATTCCTTATCAAACAAAGACAGTAGGGATGGCGGGTTCGCCGCTGGACAGTTTGAGGCCCTCCCACGGCACGCTGACCAGCGCCTCGCGCAGCCGCTCCCGCCCCTGCTCCAGGGTGGGCACGTCGGCCACTGTCTCGCCGCCGCGCACCAGCGGAATCGGCAGCACCCGGTCGTACGGCTCGGCTGCCGGCTCGGATCCGACGACGTACACGACCTCTTCCAACGAGGTTCCGGTCTCCTTGTGACGACGAAGCGCGGACTTCCGACCACCGCGGGATTCCTTGTGGGAGCTGCGTTTCGCCACCGGCCGGCCGTCCACCTCGACCAGTTTGTAGACCATGCCGGCGGTCGCCGCGCCGGAGCCGACCACGACCGACGTGCCAACGCCGTAGGCGTCGACGGGTTCGGCGCGCAACGCGGCGATGGCGAACTCGTCCAGGTCGCCGGACACCACGATCCGGGTGTTGTGCGCGCCGAGCGAGTCCAGTTGGGCGCGGGCGTGCCGGGCCAGCACGCCGAGATCACCCGAGTCGATCCGGATGGCCCGCAGTTCCGGCCCGGCCACCTTGACCGCCAGGTCGATGCCCTTGGTGATGTCGTACGTGTCCACCAGCAGCGTGGTGTTCGGGCCAAGCACGTCGACCTGGCAGCGGAACGCCTGTTCCTCGGAGTCGTGCAGCAGTGTGAACGCGTGCGCCGACGTGCCGGTCGTGGGAATGCCGTGCCGCCGGCCGGCTTCCAGATTCGACGTGGACCCGAAACCGGCCAGGTAGGCGGCGCGCGCCGACGCGACGGCGGCCTGCTCGTGGGTGCGCCGCGAGCCCATCTCGATGATCGGCCTCCCGTGCGCCGCGCTGACCATGCGCGCGGCCGCCGACGCCACCGCGGAGTCGTGGTTCAGGACCGACAGCACCAGCGTCTCCAGCAGCACGCCCTCGGCGAACGACGACCGCACGGTCAGCAGCGGCGAGCCGGGGAAGTACAGCTCCCCCTCGGGATAGCCGTCGACGTCGCCGCTGAACCGGTAGTCCGCCAGCCAGTCCAGCGTCTGCTTGTTGACCACGTCGGCGAGTTGCCGCAGCTCGTCGTCGCCGAACCGGAACCGGGTGAGCGCGTCGAGCAGTCGACCGGTACCGGCGACCACCCCGTACCGACGGCCGTCGGGCAGCCTGCGAGCGAACGCCTCGAATACGCACGGTCGCCGTCCGCTGCCGTCCGCAAGGGCGCTCGCGAGCATGGTCAACTCGTAGTGGTCGGTGAGCAGCGCGGTGCTCACACCCGGGTCGGTCATGCAACCGAGCCTAGTGTCGCCACCCAGCCAGCGCGGCCTCATTCCAGCCACTGACCAGCGGAGGTCCACAACCGCGACTATGATCGACAACGCCTCAGGAGGCAGCCCCCACCACTCCACGGGGGGCGTCCCTGTTCCAGACTACGGGTTGTCAAGCCCCGAACGGGGGAGTTACTTGCGAGTTGTGGATAGCCGACAAATCCATCCACATGTGGGTCGGAGGCTTGACAATCGTGGGCGGTCGGACGAAATGCGGCGCCGCTGGCGCGCCACCCGAGCACGCGTGCCACGATGGTATGCATGACCACGCCCGTCGAGCAGGAACGGACGCAGGTTGATCCGGCCGGCGCCGAACTCGGCGCCGAGGACACGCCATGGCAGACCGTCGTTTGGAACGACCCGGTGAACCTGATGTCCTATGTCACCTATGTCTTCCAGAAGCTGTTCGGCTACGGCCGCGACCACGCGGTCAAGCTCATGCTGGACGTACACCACAAGGGCAAGGCGATCGTGTCGTCGGGATCCAAGGACAAGGTCGAGGGCGACGTCGCCAAACTGCACGCGGCCGGCCTGTGGGCCACCATGCAGCGATCCGGCTGACCGATGATGAAAGGCTGGCGCCGCAAGGGCGATCTGGTGATCGGCGTGCTCGACCGCCAGGAGGCGGCACTCGTGCGCGGCCTCGTCCGCCAGGTGCGGGAGATGCTGGAGGTCCGCGCCGAGGAGGCGCCCCAGGACGAACTGGCGGAACTGACCGGCATCGCCACCGGCTCGTCCACCGCGCCGGACGACCCGATCCTGTCCCGGCTGCTGCCTGACTTCCATCGGCTGGACGACGACGCGCCGTCCGTGGAGGACCAGAACTCGGCGGCCGCGCTGCGCTCGTTGCACGAACCGGAACTGCTGGCGCTCAAGACCGGCGTGGCCGGTGTGCTGTTGGACACGTGTCCACCCGGCGGCGGCGAGATCCGGCTGAACGACGAGCAGGCGGCGGCGTGGCTGTCCGCCCTCAATGACGTCCGGCTGGCGCTGGGCACCGCGTTGGACGTGACCGAGGACATGCCGGACGACCTGCCGGCAGACGACCCGCGCGAACCGCACCTCAACGTCTACCACTGGCTGACGTGGGTGCAGGAGAGCCTGATCCAGGCCGTGTCCGACGAGTGAAACCCGGCAAGCACAACGCGATCACCGACGTACCCGGCGTGCTGGTCGGGCACCACCAGCGCCTCGAACCCGGCTGGGCCACCGGTACCACGGTGGTCCTGGTGCCCGACGGCGCGGTCGGGGCCGTGGACGGCCGGGGTGGCGCGCCCGGGACCAGGGAGACCGACCTGCTGGCGCCGGAGAATCTGGTCCAGCAGGCGCACGCGGTCTGCCTGAGCGGCGGGAGCGCCTATGGACTGGCTGCGGCGGACGGCGTGATGCGGTGGCTGGCCGAGCGGCACCACGGGTTCCCGGTCGGCGCCGAGCCGCACGAGGTGGTGCCGATCGTGCCGGCCGCGGTGCTGTTCGACCTACCGCGCAGTGACTGGGGCAACCGGCCGGACGCGTCGTTCGGCTATGCCGCCTGTGCCGCGGCGAACGCGGGGCCGGTGGCCATGGGCACGGTCGGTGCGGGGACCGGCGCGAAGCTCGGGTCGTTGAAGGGCGGGATCGGCACCGCGAGCGTGGTGACCGACGACGGCGTTGTCGGGGCGCTGGTCGCGGCGAACGCGTTCGGCGAGGCCGTGTCGGCCAACGCGCGGCCGTGGGCGGCGGATCTGGAGTTGGCGGGGGAGTTCGGCCCGTTGCCGGAACGGCACATCACGCTCGGTGGTGAACCAAGTGGGCTGAATACCACGATCGGGGTGGTCGCGGTCGACGCTTCGTTGACCAAGGCCGAGGCCCGGCGCCTGGCCATGGCCGCCCAGGACGGTCTGGCGTGGGCGGTCCGGCCTGCGCACTCCATGTTCGACGGTGACACGGTGTTCGCGCTGGCCACCGGCACCCGGCCACGGACGGGTGGTCCGGTCGAGCTGGACCGGTTGTGTGCGGCCGCCGCGGACACGTTCGCCAGGGCCGTGGTGCACGCCCTGCTCGCCGCCGAGTCGATCATCGGGCTGGCCGCGTACCGGTCCGAGTAGCCCTGCTCTCACATATCGGACGGGGAGGTAATGGCCCGTAGGATGATGGCGTGCTGGTGATCCGACGTGACCTGGTGGACGCCATGGTGGCGCACGCCCGCCGTGACCACCCCGACGAGGCGTGCGGCGTGATCGCGGGACCGGAGGGCGCCGACCAGCCGGAGCGGTTCATCCCGATGATCAACGCGGCGCGTTCGCCGACGTACTACGAGTTCGAGTCCGGCGAATACTTCCGGGTGAACCGGGAGATGCAGGCCGCCGACGAGGACTACATCGTGATCTACCACTCGCACACCGCGACCGAGGCCTACCCGTCGCGCACCGACATCACCTACGCGCAGTGGCCGGACGCGCACTACGTCCTGGTGTCCACGCGCGACCCTGAGCAGCACGAACTGCGCTCGTACCGGATCGTGGACGGCGTGGTGACCGAGGAGCCGGTCGAGGTCGTCGGGTCGTACATGTTCGCCCACACCGGGCGCGACGACACCGTCGACCGGCCCTGAGTCCCGCCCGGCGGAATACCGGGCGGGCTGCCGCGCGTCTTCACTAGTTGGTACCCCGAGCGGAGGTTTTTCAGCATGGCCGTCACCGTCTCCATCCCGACCATCCTGCGCACCCACACCGGCGGCGAGAAGTCCGTCGAGGCGAAGGGCGCGACCGTGGCCGAGGTCATCGACAACCTGGAGGCCAACCACGCCGGCCTCAAGTCGAGGCTGGTCAAGGAGGGTGCGCTGCACCGGTTCGTGAACGTGTACGTCAACGATGAGGACGTGCGCTTCGCCGGCGGCCTGGAAGCCGCTGTCGCCGATGGTGACACCGTGACCATCCTGCCCGCGGTCGCCGGCGGCTGACCATGGCCCGATACGAGTCGCTGCTGCACGCGCTGGGAGACACGCCGCTGGTCGGCCTGCCCCGCCTCTCGCCCGCCCCGAATGTCCGGTTGTGGGCGAAGCTGGAGGACCGCAACCCGACCGGCTCGATCAAGGACCGTCCCGCGCTGGCCATGATCGAGGCGGCCGAGGCCGACGGCCGGCTGCGCCCCGGGTGCACGGTGCTGGAGCCGACGTCGGGCAACACCGGGATCTCGCTGGCCATGGCCGCGAAACTCAAGGGCTACAAGCTGATCTGCGTGATGCCGGAGAACACGTCGATCGAGCGCCGGCAACTGTTGACGGCCTACGGCGCGGAGATCATCAGCTCACCGGCCGCGGGCGGCTCGAACCAGGCCGTCGCCATGGCCAAGCAGTTGGCGGCCGAACACCCCGACTGGGTGATGCTGTACCAGTACGGCAATCCGGCCAACGCGGACGCGCACTATCGCGGCACCGGCCCGGAAATCCTGCGTGACCTGCCGACGCTGACCCACTTCGTGGCCGGCCTCGGCACGACGGGCACGCTGGTCGGCGTCGGCCGCTACCTGCGCGAGCACAAGCCGGATGTGCAGATCATCGCCGCCGAGCCGCGCTACGGCGAACTGGTCTACGGCCTGCGAAACCTGGACGAGGGCTTCGTGCCGGAACTGTACGACCCGGACGTGCTGACCAGCCGGTTCTCGGTCGGCTCGCGGGACGCGTTACGCCGCACCCGGCAACTGTTGGAGACCGAGGGCATCTTCGCCGGCATCTCGACCGGCGCGATCCTGCACGCGGCACTGTCGGTGGCCGAGAAGGCCGCCGGCACCGGCGAGGACGCCGACGTCGCGTTCATCGTGGCCGACGCGGGCTGGAAGTACCTGTCCACCGGGGCGTACGGCGGCACGCTGGACGAGGCAGCCGAACGTATCGACGGCCAGCTCTGGGCCTAGCCGGCTCATGGCTCCGGGTTTAGCCGGGGAACCGGGCCGACGGCAGGCCGTCGCCGATTCCCGTTGCCACGAAAAGGGATCCGGCCAACGGCTGCTCTGCTGCCTGCGCCGCGGTGAAGCCTTCGCGGGCGGTCGTGACATAGAGATCAGACAGGTCTGGACCACCGAAGCAGCACGCCGTCGTCTGTCGCGCCGGCACATCAATGGTCCGGTCCAGTTGACCGTCGGGCGTGTAGCGGCGGACCTGACCGGCGCCGTGGACCGCGACCCAGACACAGCCGTCTGCGTCGACGCACAGGCCATCCGGCACGCCGTCCGTGTCCCCGATCTCGGTGAATGGTCGGCGATCTCTTGTTTCGCCGGTGTCGGTTTCGAAGTCGAACATGTCGATGCGGCGCGTCGGCGAGTCCACGTAGTACATCCGGCTTTCGTTGGGGCTCCAGCCGATCCCGTTGCTGATCGTCACCTCCGGCAGCACGATCGAGGCCTGGCCGCCCGGGCCGACCCTGGCCAGGAAGCCGCCGCCGGGCTGCTGGTCGTAGCGCATCGTGCCGGCCCAGAACCGGCCGGCCGGATCGACGGCCGCGTCGTTGCCGCGCATGCCCTCCCGCGCCCAGTACACCAGCCAGCGCAGCTCACCGGACGGCTCCAGCAGGCCCACGCCGTCCCGCAGGTTCAGCACCAGCCCGCCGTTGGTCCGTGGCTTGGCCGCGCCGACGTGCTGCGGCACCGGGGTCACCTCGTCCGTGCCGGGGCCGGGATCGAACCGGTGCACGGCGGACCCGAGGATGTCCACCCACACTAGGCTGCCCGTGCCGGCATCCCAGGTCGGTCCCTCGCCGAGGGCGGGCTCGCCGCGCAGCGCGATGTCCAGATCGCTCACGTCAGGAGGATGCCATGCCGCTGGTGCGGATCACGGTTCGGGACGACACGTCACCCGACCGCCAGCAGGCCATCTCGGCCGGCGTGCACCGCGCCATGGTGGCCACGATCGGCATCCCTGAGGGCGACCGCTTCCAGATCATCGACCACCGGCCGGCCGACGCGCTCGTCGCCGACCCCGAGTACCTGGGCGTGGCGCGGCAGAATGTGGTCTTCGTCGAGATCACGCTGGTCCGCGGCCGTACGGTCGAGAAGAAGAAGGCGCTGTACGCGGCGGTGGCCAAGGAGCTGGGCGCGGCCGGCGTGCGGCCCGACGACGTGTTCGTCGTGCTTCACGAGACCGAGCGTGCGGACTGGTCGTTCGGCAACGGCGAGGCCCAAGTCCTGGACACCGAGTTGCTGAAACGGTACGGCTGGACGCCCCCGACCGACTGACTTGGCGAAAAATCAGGGTCTTTCCGGATCCACCACCCCCAAACGGCTCGTAACCTCGATGGTGTGGACAACACACCGGCCGCCGTGACAACCCCGAACCCGGCGAAGCGCATCCTGCCGCCGCACCCACTGCGGGCCGCAGTGGTCATCACGGCGTTCACCGCCGTGCTCTACCTCATCGAGCTGGCCAACGCCGGCTTCCTCCACGGATCGCTGGACAACGACGGCATTCACGCGCGGTCGCTGTCCGGTCTCATGGGGATCATCTGGGCGCCGTTGCTGCACGTCAGCTGGGCGCACCTGTTCGCCAACACCGTGCCGGTGCTGGTGTTCGGGTTCCTGGCCATGGCCAGCGGCATCGGTCCGTGGATCGCGGTCACCGCGACCATCTGGCTGATCAGCGGGTTGGGTGTCTGGCTGATCTCGCCGAGTGGCAGCGTGACCATCGGCGCCTCCGGGCTGGCGTTCGGTTGGCTGATGTTCCTGCTGGTCAGAGGCATTTTCAATCGTAGTGTCGGGCAGATCGTGGTGGCGATGGTGCTGCTGTTCTACTGGGGCAGCGTGCTGTGGGGCCTGCTGCCCGGCCGCGCGGACATCTCATGGCAGGGCCACCTGTTCGGCGCGCTGGCCGGCGTCCTGTGCGCCTGGCTGGTCGCCAGGGCGAACCGGCGACCGGCTACGGTCAACACGAGCCCAGCCACGATGACCCTGCCGGGTAACTTCACTGGATGACCTCGGCGAATCGGCCCCCCAGCCACGAGATGATCACTCGATCAGGTGATCAACCCCGAAGCCGGGAGCAAACCACCCGGTCCCGTTCGTTCAGCGAAGAAAAGACAGCCCCCGCTCGCGACCGCCCCAACGCCCGCGAACCCGCAACTCCCATCGGCATCTTCGACTCCGGTGTGGGTGGGCTGACGGTGGCTCGGGCAGTACTGGACCAGTTGCCGGCCGAACGTGTCCGCTACGTCGGCGACACCGCCCACGCCCCCTACGGCCCGCTCCCCATCGCACGGGTCCGCGAGTACGCCATGGCGGTGACGGACCAGCTCGTGGCCAGCGGGGTGAAACTGCTGGTCCTGGCATGCAACACGGCATCGGCCGCCGGTCTGCGGGACGCCCGCGAGCGCTACCAGGTGCCGGTGGTCGAGGTGATCATCCCGGCCGTCCGCCGCGCGGTGCACACGACCCGGTCCGGCCGGATCGGCGTCATCGGCACCGAAGGCACGATCCGCTCCCGCGCGTACGAGGACGCGTTCGCCGCGGCACGGGACGTGCGGGTGACGAGCGTGGCGTGCCCGCAGTTCGCGGACTTCGTGGAACGCGGCATCACCAGCGGCCGGCAGGTGCTCGGCCTCGCGCAGGCGTACCTGGAGCCGCTGCACCGGGCGGACGTGGACACCGTCGTGCTGGGCTGCACGCACTATCCGCTGCTCACCGGCGTCATCCAGCTCGTGATGGGGGATTCGGTCACGCTCGTGTCCAGCGCGGAGGAGACCGCGAAGGACGTGGTCCGGGTGCTGACGGAGCTGGATCTGCTGGCGTCGCCGGGCCTGTCCGCGCCGGTCCACGAGTTCCGCTCGACCGGGCCCGCGCAGCCGTTCGCGAAGCTGGCGCAGCGGTTTCTCGGGCCGTCGGTGCCGGCGATCCGGGACAGCCTGGCGCCGTGGCCACCTTCGCTCGTGCCCAGCTGATCGCTGGCGGCGCGGCTCGTTGGGCGGTCGGTCCATCGATCTGGGGCCGTTCGGCGCCGTGGCTACCCGCGGCTCGCGCCCAGCTGGTTGCTGGCGGAGCGGTTTCTCGGGTTGTCGGTCCCGTCGGTCTGGGACAGTCTGGCGCCGGGCTGCCCACAATTGGTGCCGAGCTGGTTGCTGGCGGAGTGGTTCCTTGGGCGTCGGTCCCGTCGGTCCGGCACGGTTTGGCGCCGTGGCTGCCCGCAACTCGTGCCCAGCTGGTTGCTGGCGGGGCGGTTCTCGAGCCGTCGGTGCCGTCGAACAGGGACAGTTTGGCGCCGTGGTCACCCCAACTCGGGCCAGGCTGCTTGGGGCCGTCGGTCCGGGACCATCTGGCGCTGTGGCCACCTTCACTCACGTGCCAAGCTGATCGACGTGCGCCTCACCGTACTTGGCTGTGCCGGCAGCGCCCCCGGCCCGAACACCGCCGCCTCCGGTTACCTGATCGAGGCCGGTACCACACGTGTGGTGGTCGACCTCGGCAACGGCACCATGGCCGAGCTCCAGGCCCGGTGCGACCCGTTCGCGCTGGACGCGGTGCTGTTCTCGCACCTGCACCCGGACCACTGCGCCGACTTCAGCGCGCTGACCGTACTGCGCCGTTACCACCCGGCGCCCCCACACGACCCCCGCACGCACCGGCTGCCCGTGCACGGCCCGTCCGACGCGCCGTCCCGGTTCGCCGCCGCCTACGCACCGAACGTGGCCGAGCTGGCCGAGACCGATTTAACTGATGTGTACTCTTTTCACCCGTTCGGGGCCGAACCGGTGCTCGTTGGGGAACTTGGGGTCACCGCGGCTCGGGTGGCTCACCCGTGTGAGGCATACGGCCTCCGGATCGAGCACGGTGGCCGGTCGCTCTGCTATACCGGCGACAGCGGCCCGTGCGACAGTCTGGCCGCGCTGGCCGACGGCGTGGACATACTGCTCGCCGAGGCGTCCTGGACGCACGCCGCCGACCGGCCGCCGGACCTGCACCTGTCCGGTCGGCAGGCCGGCGAACTGGCCGCGAAGGCCGGCGTCGGCCGCCTGATCCTGACCCACGTGCCGTCGTGGACCGACCGGACCGCCGTGCTCGCCGAGGCGAGGGCCGCGTTCCCCGGCGAGGTCGCGCTGGCCGAGCCGAGGGCCTCGTACCAGGTCTAGTGCGCCACGCCCTGCCAGACCGCCTGCGCACCCGTCGTGCCGATCCGGACCACGTCCACCGTCGTGACCACGGACATGCCGATGACCAGCACCGACGCCAGCACCGACATCCGCCGCCACAACGTGGACACGGCGCCGGCGCGGTCCGTGTCCGGGACCGTGTCAGGCGCTTGCTCGGACCGGCCGCTGGCCGCGCGTTCCCGGTCGGCCAGCTTGCCGGCCACCACGAGCAGCAGCACCGCGACGCCGAAGCCCAGCGCGTAGGGCAGCAGCAGCTTGCCCTGCGCTTCGTGCATGGCCAGCAGCGGGCTCGGCGCGGGCAGGTGGTTGCGCAGCTGCTCGCCGGTCGCCTCGGCCAGCGGCACCGCGGCCACGGCGACGGCGGCCAGCACCAGCACCGGCCAGCCGAATCGCCGCCGAGCCCCGCGGTGCACGGCAAGGCCGACCGAGCAGACCGCGGCCAGCGGCAGCAGGACCGCGACCGCGTCCACCAGCAGCGGATGCGCCGGCAGGCCGGCCACGGTGAACAGTCCATTCACGAGCGGCACCCTGTTCCCGGGTCGGTTGGTGAGGTCGCTCTAGGCTAGCCGCGTGCTACGAGCCGACGGACGCAGTGATGACGCACTCCGCGATGTCAAGATCACCAGGGGCTTCCAGAAGTGGCCGGCCGGATCGGTGCTGGTCGAGTTCGGCAACACCCGGGTGCTGGCCGCCGCCAGCGTGAGCGACGGCGTGCCACGCTGGCGGACCGGGTCCGGCCTCGGCTGGCTGACCGCCGAGTACGCGATGCTCCCGTCGGCCACGAACACCCGATCGGACCGCGAGTCGGTCAAGGGCCGGGTCGGCGGCCGGACCCACGAGATCAGCCGACTGGTCGGCCGTTCCCTGCGCGCCTGCATCGACCTGGCCGCGCTGGGCGAGAACACCATCATGATCGACTGCGACGTGATCCAGGCCGACGGCGGCACCAGGACCGCCGCGATCACCGGCGCGTACGTCGCGCTCGCCGACGCCATCACGTGGCTGGGCGCCGCCCGCCGGCTCGCCGACCCGCAGCCGCTGTCCTGCTCGGTCGCCGCGGTCAGCGTGGGTGTGGTCGACGGCCGGGTGCGCTTGGACCTGCCCTACGAGGAGGACTCCAGGGCGGAGGTCGACATGAACGTGGTGGCCACCGACACCGGCACGCTGGTCGAGGTCCAGGGCACCGGCGAGGGAGCCACGTTCACGAGGTCCACATTGGACAAGATGCTGGACGTGGCCCTGGCCGGCTGCGTCGAACTGACCCGCATACAGAATGCCGCACTGGCCCTGCCCTACCCAGGCGAACTACCCGAGCCGACAAGGAAGGGCAAGTGAAACTCCTGGTCGCCAGCCGGAACACCAAGAAACTGGCCGAACTGAACCGAATCCTTGCAACCGAGAACGTGGCCGGCATCGCCGTGCTGGGCCTGGCAGACGTGCCCGACTACCCGGAGGCTGCAGAAACCGGCGCCACATTCGAGGAAAACGCCCTGGCCAAGGCAAGGGATGCGGTAGCAGCCACCGGCCTGCCCGCCATCGCCGACGACTCCGGCCTGGCGGTAGACGCCCTCAACGGAATGCCAGGTGTCCTGTCCGCCCGCTGGGCTGGTGGTCATGGCGACGACCAAGCCAACCTGGACTTGGTGCTAGCCCAACTACGAGACGTCCCCGACGAACGACGCGGCGCCGCATTCGTGTGCGCGGCAGCCTTGGTCACCCCGGACGGCACCGAAACCGTGGTACGCGGGGAATGGCGCGGCACGCTGATCCGCGAGTCCCGAGGCACCAACGGCTTCGGCTATGACCCCATCTTCGTCCCCGATGGCTACGAGATCACATCCGCGGAGATGTCCTCGGCGGAGAAGGATGGTCTGTCCCACCGAGGCCGCGCCCTACGCCTACTGCTCCCCGCACTTCGCGCGTTGACGATCAGCCGTAGTTGATTTGGGCCTTCGGTCCCAATTCATTGAGCCCGAGATACTCTCGCCCTGTCGATAGGAACAGGTTGATGTCTTTCCCGGCAAGTGGTCGAAGGTCTGTTATCGGACATCTTTCAATGTCCAGATTTTTCAAGGGAAGTCGCCACAGTGCCTCGATATTCTCTGTCGGTGTGTCATCGATGTAAAGATCCTCCAATTTGGAGAAATTTTCGGCAATCTTCGCGGCAGCGTCCTAGATATTGCTGCGGGACAGGCTGAGTGAGAGAAGGTCACCTAACTGTCCGATGGGATCAAGGTCCGTCAGTTGGGTCGCGTCGTCGAGCCATACGGTGGTCAGGTTGGTCAGTGGCTGTAATGACGTGTAGTCGCGGACCTGTTGTAGGTTGTCGAGCCAGAGGAAGTCGAGCCGTGGACAGTTCCCGAGGAAGTCAATCGAGCGCCAAGCCCCCGGTTCCGTGGTCCGGAGTGCCAGATATCGCAGGTGTGGAATCCTGCGCAGCGAGGCGGCGTTCTTGTACCTGCCTGCGCAGTAGATCGAGACAATGGCCAACTCGCGGGCGGCGGTCAGGGCCTTCAGATCGATCGTGCCGCCAGTGGCGTGTGCGGAAATTGAATTCAGGTGATCGATTTCCGTCATTATGTGAAGGTCGTCGACCGGCTCAGTCTGGTCGCAGGAAAGTAAAACCACCCGCCGGTGCCGGATGTGTTCCAGATGTGGCAGATAGCGCAAGTGATGGATCCGGAGGCGGCCCTTGTCGAGGGGAGCATTGGCAAGGATCTCGCGCGCGTAGCGGCCCGGCGCTCCAGGTTCAGCGAGCACAGCATCGCGCACAGCAGTGGGCTGGTGGCCAGCGTGCGCAGTTGCGGCCTGCTGTCGAACTGTGCCAGCAGGCGTTGTTCGGCGATCGGCAGGTCCGCCGGCGGGCAGGGGAGTGTGTCGGCCTTCGCGGCGGCTTCGTGCCATCGGGCGACGAATGTGCGTACGTCCGGCGGGCTCATCGGTTCCAGTAGGACGGACGAGAAACCCTCGTCGGACAGCCATCGTTCCTCGGCGGCCGCCGGGCGGGACGTGACCAGGATTCGCGCCTTCGGGTAGGCGTCGACAAGGGAACCGAGCCACGTCCGGACGTTGCGGCGTCGG
>Ga0137385_10001424_pt1 | contig 20078 bp, 17 predicted proteins | sample SagtaG_FD_104921 | JGI IMG/M metagenome (GOLD analysis project Ga0137385, IMG submission 104921) | Vadose zone soil microbial communities from Sagehorn Ranch, Mendocino, California, USA - Sage2_R_80_16 metaG | ecosystem: Environmental > Terrestrial > Soil > Vadose zone | place: USA: California... | reverse complement strand
CGCGCAGGAAAATCATCATCGTGCATCTGCAGGATCACGGGCACCTTCTGCTCGGCGCCGCTCATGTCCACACCTTTGACGAAGATGTTGTGCCCTACCATATGTTGCCTGCCCCGGGCGTGTAGGTTGACGCCACCACCGTTGTTGCCTGCATCACCTGGCACTGTACAACGCCACTAAACGTCGCCATTGCCGCGTTCACGCTGAGTTGCGGAGCCGTAATACTCATGCTGCTTGCCGCTGTAACCTGTACTTGTGCAGTTGGCGCGTTGATCGTTACGCCGCTGCTGTCGATCTTTACTGACGTTTGCGATGCATCGGTGAACTCAATCGATCCACCGCCCGAATCAGTCATCTTTCCCGACAGTTGGCCGGGGGTTGTGAACTGAATCGTTGGACCTGTCGAGTCCTCGACAATCGCGATCTTCGTTCCTGCTCTTCCTGTGATGGTCCAGCGGTCGACGCTGTCTCCCGATCCTCCGAACGAATCGGGCGCCGAATCATGACCATTCCAGAGACCGCCCATCACTACTGGAAAACGCGAATCGCCTGACAGATATACCACGAGCACTTCATCCCCGACGTCAGGAATAAAGAATGCGCCGCGATTGCTGCCGGCAAAGGGGACAACGACTCGCGCCCACACGGCACCATCTTGATCGTTGACGCCGTCAGTGTTGTAGACGCGCACCTGGATGCGGTTATGGTTTTCGGGGTCCTGCACGCTCACAACCCTGGCAAGGAGCGCCCCCGCCCCCAGCATCGATAGCGAGTGTTCCTGCAGCAGGCGGCTCATGATGCACCCCCCAGATAGGCACACTCAGCGCGGAAGCGGGTTTCATAACCTTTCTCCGTGTCGAAGTGGTGGACCGTAGAGGTGGTGTAGTACGTGTTTGAGAAACGCGGGCCAAGTCCATTGAGCTTGAGGTAAGTGCCCACGCGAAGGTTGGGGTTTCCCTCACAAACTCCATCGGCCACGACAAACATGCGGCAACGCTGAGCAAACTCCGCGTCGACCAGCGCTTGCGCTTCGCCACTATTGAGGCTTGAGAACTGCCCCAGGTGTTCCGAGCGAGAGGACGATAGCGCCTGCTGCATCCAATCGGCGCCGGTCTTCCCAGAGCCGGGACCGAAGGCTGTGGTCTGACTCGTAACTGAAATCGACTGCCCCTGGCTGTAGTCCCATCCCGTAGCAGTGATTTGTTTGACTTGATGAGACAGGTCGGCAAGAACGCGAACTTCCTTGAGCTGGCTATTCAAATCGATTTCAATCGAGTTGCGCTGCGCATTGCTGCGCGGCGAAGCATGAAGCTCGGTGCCCACTATCTGAGCATCGGCATCGTAGCGCGCCATCAATCGCCGCAAAAAGTGGAGGTCGCTTTCATTGAACTGCTGCTGTGTTCCGATGTTGGCATCGAGCCCATCGATCTTCGGAGTAAGCCCGAGGTTAGTGGCTACCCGCTGCGCGATCTGCTTCAGCGTCGCGGAGTCCCAGTTCTTGGTGTGCCGTTGCATGCGCGCACTCTGCAATGCGTCCTCTGCCAGCACCACCAGATCAGGCGGACCGCCCGACGGATATCTTCCTTCAAGTCCCGTAATCTTGCCGCGGAAGATCTCAGTGGGCGAACTCGCGTCGCCGGCATAGATCAAAACCGCAGCACCGAGCTTCAATATCTCCCCATCTTCAAACACCTGATCGCCAACACCCGATGAGAATGAACCGAAGTTGCTCAAGCGCATCTCAAGCGCCGACATTCCGCCCTCGTGCTCTCGCATCTCGATGCTGAGCAACTGCGCCGTCACCTTGTCGTTCGCCTGGCCGTCAATCTGAACGGTCGGGATCGCGCTGTATACGGCATTCTGGGTTAAGGGCTGTTCTGGCATGACCTAGTCCGCTTTCAACCGAAGTTTGCGTTCGTGAAGCACTTGAAGGGCTTCGTTCAGGTTCACTTCCTTTTTGGGCTCGGCATTGGAGGTCGCAGCGTTCGCCGCCGGTGGACTCTGCTGGACCTCCACGTGCATTTCATCGATCGTTACTGCCATGAGTATCCCTCGTATCCGCTAATCATCGCGGCTGAAAATCAATCGGTCGCTGAAGTTGAATTTGGTACCCACATCGCTGGACAAGCCGGCCGAACCAGTGTTCTTGGCTGCGCCCCCGAGACTGAAGCTAGCACCGCTAAAGGTGGCGACGTCGGTGCCAACCGTAGCCGGCACCATCTGCAGCGGATTCAGATTTGCAGTAGAGCTAATCGGCGTGCGTCCGGTCCGCAATCCAGCAAACGCGCCAGACGTAGCCGAAACTCCCGCAGAAGCCGACGCTCCAAATGCCGGCGCCACTCCGCTCATTACGCTCGCTCCCGCGGAGGCGCCACCCGAGGCTCCCACAGACACGCCAAGAGACAAGCCACCAGATGCGCTCGCCGACGCGCCGGCAGACACACCGAAGCCGAATCCCGCGCTTGCCGAGGCGGAGGGCGCGGTCACAAAGGCAGCCGGCGGATTAAGTTGAACGCCGCCACCAACCTGCATTGACGCACCGCCGGTAAAACGCAAGCTTGCCAAGCCGTTGCTCGCGCCAAGCTGGCGTGCAGCGTTCGGATCACCGCCGCGCGTAGCCATGGAGAGCGCGCTATCGCCGCTCGAGCTCGGCACCAGGCTGCCGGCGCTTGTCGGGCCCGCGAGATTGGCGCCCTCATCAAACACCTGATCTTGGCGCGAAAGCCCAATACTGACCAGAGCGCGCAGCGCCACTCCATCGGCAGAGAAGAAATCGATGGTCTCTTTGAACGAGTCCATGATGCCTTGGAACTGGTAGGTTCCCCACTGAAACTTCAGCACCGGCGGAGCCTTCGGCGGCGGACCCGACGCATTGCCATTCGCGCTCGGAGGAGCCGAGTTCGAAGCCGCCGCAGATGCGTTCCCCGATGCCTGCATGAACAATGCAACCTGGTTGGTTACGGTGCGCACATCTGAGCCCGTATCGGTGGTATCGAACTGCAGGTCCATCGTCAGCTTGCCCGAAAATTGCGCGACGTACTGCACCTTCTTCGGACCGCCAGACTGCTGCGCCACCGAGTTCTCCACCGAGTAGACAAGCGAAGCAGGATTGAAGTGCACCGTGAGCGGCGAGCCATTGGGCAGCGCTGTCAGGGTGGCCTTCGCGATTTGTGGCGGCTGTTGGGGCATCGTTTCCCGCTGCTAGACTGTAGGCGTCACCGACCACAGGCCTTCGTGAACTAAATGCAGTTCTTCAATGCCAATCTCAGCGTTGCGTGCGCTGAGATCGGAAAACTTGTACTTGATTGGCATGGCGCGATCCAGTTGCCACGCCAACACCGAAGTGCCGTCGATGTCGAGCACATTGACAGTCACCTGCATCCTTGGCGCAAACATTCCGGTGCTGATCGAATTGAAAATCTGGTACAGGTTTTGATTGCTGCTGATACCGCGTTTCAAAATCACCGTTGCGAAAGTAGTGCCTCCGGCGCGCTGCGCCACACCATAATTGCGGCCGCCTTCCTTGATCGCCTTGGGCTCCATCGTCGCCTCGAGGCCCGTGCATTCGGCAAACGATCCAGAACACACTGGAAATTGCTCGTGGCTGTCGTCGCCCGAGAGCGAGTCGGTAAAGAAGTCCACGTGGAACTTGAAGACGTGGAGCGGAGTGAGAGAGTTTGTGCTCATCAACTCACCTCCGCGAAGCTGGCCGTGATCTCTTGAGCGCTCGTGGCGCTGGTTTCCATCGCCAGCTTCACCGTGATGGTCTCAATGGTCGATGCAGCTGTGAAGGTTACTTCGCAGATCAACCGCCCGTTGTCGAGATCGTTCTGAGTCATCGTGGTGCGGTCGCACCGCACGGTGAAGGCATCCTTCACGCTGGCCCCGGCCAATGCGTTCAGAGTCCACAGGCGCGTCAAGAGGTTTTGCAGGAATCGCTGCACGCGTCCCCACAGCGCCGGCCCATTTGGTTGAAACACAGCACTTTCACCCATTCTCCGTGCAGCGCGGCAAATCACAGACACCAGCCGGTTAACCGGCGCGGATCGATAGCTCTCGCCGGGATATGCCGTTACGTCGGAGAGCAATCGCAGACCACTCGGTGTAAATCCAAACAGGCTGAGTCGTTCGATCAGCGGCTTGGGCTGTGCCGTTGGCCAATGAATTCCCCACACCAGCGGCTGCTCAGAACTCCGCATCTCCCAATCAGGAAGTGCAGGCGAAACATCGTAGATTTCAGCCGGAGTAATCTTGGTCGCGCTCGTGAAAGTGCCCCGGGTCAGAGCGTTGCGTGCGAGCAGTCCCGTCAGTGCACCGTCCGGAGGTTCCAACGATTCGAGCAACGCGCCTGAACCCGACGTCTTGAGCCACGGATAAGAGAGCTGCAGAAAAGAGCTTGAGATATTTCCCGCCGGAACAATCCCCACCGGGATTACGATCTCCGGCATCTGCTTGCTGATGACCTGGTGCAGGTCTTGCGCGATCTCTGCGCTCGATGGATTTTCTGCAGCCGTTGCCGCATCGAGGTCCTGCGGGATGGGGAGAGCACCAACGAATTGAACCTCGCGCAGATGCAGTTGATGCGTGAAGATGCCATTCGACAGGTAATTCAGAATGGCCGCCAGGCTCTTACCCCATGTGTCGTAATCCGCAGCCGTCAATCTCGGCGCCGGCGAAGGGAACGTGCGGTATTGCTGGGGAGTGATATCACCCTGCGAGCACTCGACAAACACCTCCGGCCCGCTGGGCTTTGCAGGAACCTGTCCCGTCGCTGCATCCTGTTTGGAAGCGCATAGCGCAGGAAGATCGGGCGTAACGAGAAATGAAACGTCTTCGAGAGCCGCAAGACTGCTCACACCGGTCCAGCTGTCGGCGACATCCGGTCCAGAGGTGCTATTTGGAAGCAGCGAGTTCAGCTTTGCTGTTTTGTCCTGCGGGGTATCCTTGGTTCCGAGCGGATCGCCGACCCGCACTACATAGCACCGCCTTCCACCTTGAGCAAAGAAACTGCGCACGGCAGCCGCCACGTAATCGGTACCGAACCCCGTCCCTTTGCTGCCATCATCGAAGATTGAAGTGAATCCTACATAACGCTCCAGAAGAACGGGAACGTTGGTAATCTGCGCGATGCGCGCGGCGGAGTATCCACGAGAAGTGAGCCACGATACCGTCGCCGCCGGCAGCGTGGCCCCAGGCAGCACCCGCACAAGGCCGACAAAGCAAGCAATGTCGGCGCGGCCCGGGTCTACTTGCGGAGCTACTGGCTGGTCATCAAAGATAACGCGGCTCATGGCACTCTCTCGCGGATTTCATTCGTTGCACTTCAGTGTTTCTAACTGGCCTGGGAGATTTCGATGTTCTCGGGAGCAAGCACCAGTTCTTCGATGGCGATGTCGCCGGCTCCCTTTCCGCTGAGTGTCGGCCCGGTATAGCCCTTGGGAGTCACATTGAACAGCTTGAACACCTGCACGGGATTGTTCGCTTCATCACGCAGCGTGATGGTTACGTCACGTTGCGCCGAGCTGCCGTTCACTCTGGCGTCTTTGATCCAGTCCCACAGGTCTGATGTATCCACGACGCCACGTTTCAGGGTAACGTCGGCCGTGGTGTGCATCCCTGAATACTTGCGCACGTAATTGGCTTTGTCATTGCCGTCGCGATATTCAGAGATGTGTAACTCTGTCTTGAGCCCGGCGATATCAGAGAAGCCGCCAAGCGGCTTCTCGGGATCGCGTGGGCCTTTAAGATCCACCAGGTAGTTATACGACGGGTAGGGCGCGGTACGATTTGCCATCGAGATTCTCCTCTTTCAGCATTGCTTTCTTAGCTCGGTGCATTCGCCGTCTTCTGGCCAATGCGGAAGATCACAAACTCAGCCGGCTTCAACAGCGCCACTCCGATGAGACAGATGAGGCGTCCATTGTCGAGATCGTTCTGCGTCATCGTAGTGCGGTCGCAACGAACAAAGTAGGCGTCGGAAGGCGACGTGCCCAGCAGGTTGCCCTCGTGAAACTCATTGTTCAGGAACGAGTCGATCGAGTCCGTAACCCGTGCCCACAATGACGGTCCGTTGTTCTCAAACACCGCCCACTGCGTGCCAACGTCGATTGAGTGTTCAAGATAGATGAGATAACGGCGCACGTTGATATACATCAACTCGGTATCGGAGCTGACCGTCCGTGCACCCCACACGCGATAACCACGGTCCGGGAAGAAGCGAAGGCAATTGATTCCCATCGGATTGAGAACCGACTGCTCCGCAAAGTTGATGTGGCGTTCGAGATCTACTGCCCCCAGCACCACCTCGTTTGCAGGAGCTTTGGCGACGCTGTGCTGAGTGTCATTCCGCGCATAGATGCCGGCCATGAATCCCGACGGCGGAACCAGAATCTGCGCTGGACTTGATGTTCCGGAGACAGCGAGCGGATTGGGAGTGTAGACCCACGGGACATAAAGCGCCGCATAACTGGAGTCAATCTGCGCGCGGACATTTTCGTAGTCCGAATCGAGAAGGTGCGGCCCGGCCTCGAGGATCGCCACTCGATATGCGCGCTGCGCCTCCACATGAGGAATGAGACTGCCCATCATGATGTTCTTGCTGTCGGCGTAGACCGACGCACCCGGCGTGGCCACAATCGCGACGTCTTCCAGCGACTGCAGGAAGGAGAGAGGTGTGGTGTAATTGGCCGATACCGGTTCAGCGCCGTCATTACCACCGGTTAGTGTGAATACGGCAGGCGCAGTGGGAACAGCCGGCGCAGCCGATGGATCGTTCCATGTCGGGAAAAGAGCTTTGAACAAAGCCAGACCCGTATTCAGTGAGCTGCCGATCTCAACCCACACCTGGTTTTGCAGCGCATCAATCGGACGTGGAGGATTCACACCCAACACGCTTCCGATGTAATTAGGATGAGCCGGGTCCAATCCAAGGCCCGTGTAGACCAGTTCCTGCCCAGCCGCGCCCGGCGCTGTAACCTGCACAGTTAGCACGTAAAGCTTCGACGGGAAGTTTCCAGCGGTCAACGCAACCGGGGTGGCTGCGTTTGACATAAACGTGCTTCCCGTACCGTTGGCAAAGAACGTCGGCGAGCCGCCGCCCGATCCAGGCTCACCCAGCAGCGACCCGGACGGAAGATTGTCTACATTTTTAAAGTTGGTCGTGCGGGTCGCCGAGAGCGAGATAGTGACTTGCTGCCCGTTGAGGAATGCTCCAGGGAATCGCGCCGCGACGACAACATCGGTCGCCGTCGAAGTGCCGGATATTGCAATGCCCGGATCAATCGTGCCGGGAGATCCGCCGGCATTATTTCCAAACACGCGAGACACGTAAAGCATCGACCCGCCGTTGCTGAAGAATGCCTGCACGGCCATCGCCATATAGTTGATGTTCTTGGCTGCATTTGCTGCCGACGTCGTGAGCGACAGGTTGGCATAGCCGCCATAGATGTTTTGAAAGTCGCCAAAACTGGTGAGCAGTTGTGGAATGCCGCCTGCGGGACTGCCCGCGACGGGGTTGCCGCTGGCCGGTAATCCGCCATAGGGCATGCCGCCGACCGGGCCGGTCAATGTAGGTCCGGCAAACGCCGTGGTGGTGGTCCCCACACCTTCAATCGTCGGTGCGCTATAGCTGACTTCTTCGACGTATACCCCTGGTGCTTGATAAGTGGGCACGGCGTTCCTCCTGTTTCGATTCCTGTTCTCAAATTCCTGTCGTTCAGATCTCGCTTCCGACCTTGATGGATTTACCTGTTACATTCCTGCACTGCAATTTGTCGCCTTCAAAATGTGATCGAAAAACTCATTGACGTTTCCAGCCCCGAGCTAAGCAACACGGGCTGGCTTGCGGACTTCAGTGCCGGATTTGCGAGATTCTTCAAAACATCGTCGGGGTTCGGGATCCAGCCTGCTGGCTTGGTCAATACTGCCGGGTCAAAAAATGCGGTGATGGTAGCGGCAACTGTCGAGATAGTCACCGGGCCATGACCACTTGGATTGGCCTGTTGTTTCAACCCAATCACGGCGACCAGCGCTTCTCCATTCCCATCGGTCTGCCCTGTGGCAAGCACCGCGTGATCGCTATTCCGCACAACGCGAAGAATCGCCCATGGCAGTCCTAACGCGGGTGTCGTTCCATGGCGCATCACTGACGCGTGAATCGACGCCCAATTCGGTCCGACGACAGCCGCGGGAGATGGAAAGACTCGAACCTTCTGCGGCGCGAACACTCCGGTTGGCGTGGGGGGAATTGGCGGAATGACGGGGACCGTCTGAGGAGCTGACACCATGGCTCGGCGCGGCAGATATCTGCGGTTCGGATCTTGCAATGTAACTTCGAATGGCACGGGAGCAGGCCAGGTTCCGGTGGGAATGAACTCGCCAGTCAGTAGATCCAGGCCGGGCCCATTGAAGATCACGTAAATTCCGCTCCTGTTTGGCTTCACTGTCCAATGCGGCGCGCTCACCGGAATCGCGGGAACTACCGAACTGCCCGTGATGGCGTCCACGCATACAAACCCACCCAGGATTCTGCGGTCGACCAACTCGTTCACTCAGCGCCTCCGTTCTGCAACGCAAAGCGGGTGGCGACCACCGGCAATTCAGGAGTGAATATGCGATCGACTCTCACCGCACGTGCGACATAACCGACGGTCAGACGGTACTTGGGACCAAGCCCGTCCCAGATGTCGAGAATGTCCTGCAGGCTGAGATCTGCGGGGATAATCTGCACCGAATCTGCATTGGTCCAGCCGGGCGCTGAAGATGATAGCGAAAGGATTGAAGTGTCAAGCAATGGATGCGACTGCAGCTGCTGCATCGTCCACACGAGTATCTTCTGCTCTGCCTCAGCGCCCTCCGCCGAGGCATCCCAATAGCAGATCAGATAATGCAAATCGAGATAGAGAATGGGCTGATCGAAAGGCGAATCTTGAATCCGGGTCACGTTGCGATAGTGCTCAGCGGTCGTCATGCGGTGCAAATAGAGAGAGACAGTTTTATCAAGCGCTGTCGTGTCCTCTTTCGCGATCTCCGCACTCGAGACAAGCTTAAACGTGCAAGGGAACCCTACGACTGCCGGGTCGTAGCTGTTGGTCAGATACTTTACAAGCGCATCGCCAACTGCGAATACGGCCTGATAATCCGCCATCTGGTTCTCCTCGTTCGCCTATCTGTTCAACCGGCAGCGATCGAAAATATGTCGATCGTGCCCAACTACGTTTCGTCGTCCGTGCCCTATTCTTGTGGGTCTCCCATTCCGTGGCCTTCTCCCAAAAGCGCCTCCGCATCTCCGCGGCGCTCCGGATTAAGCCTGAAGAGGCTGTTCGTTCCCATCCTTGCTTCCTCGTTGACGTAACCCTCTGCAATCAGCCAGTCAAGCGCCGCCTGAGTACTTTCGACGCTGCGCCGAACGGCTTCCTCCATGAGCCTCCATCGAGCAATCTCGGTGAGGCTGTCCGCCGCCTCGGGATTGCGCAAAAGATAACTCAGGATTTCCTTCGCGACTGGCATCGCGGGAGCCTTCCCATCTGTCACGACAAGATCGCCCTTCATAGATGTGTATGCAGCCCACGTTCCGTTTCATTGTGGATTTCCGCAGACGAAGAATGTGCGACTTATGGCGCTCCCGCAAGAACGCGCCTCGACAGTGGGACAGTTTTATCCCGGCCCAACCAAGCCGGCATGCTGCCGAAACAAATGACTTAGATTGAAGAGAGGTTTGAATCGGAGGTGGGTTGAAAATTACCCGGCATGGGTTATGAATGACCCGTCATGCCGAGATACCCGGAATGCGATACTTACTCGCCAGCCGGCCGAACGCGCGCCGATCCTTGCCTGCTTCGCGAGCCGCGCGGGTGACATTGCCCTCGTGCTTGTCCATCATCTGCTTCACGTAGTCCCGCTCAAATCGCTGGATCGCGTGCTGCTTCGCACTGCGAAAATCCATACCGCACGTATCGCCCAATGGAATCTCAGAGCCGCCTGCAGGGCAATCCAGATCGACAGCCGAAGCTGCGATTTGCGATCCCGGCGAACACAGCACCGCACGCTGCATGACGTTGTACAGTTCGCGAACGTTTCCCGGCCAATCATAGAGTTCAAGCTTTCTCTCTGCGGCCTGAGATAGCAGTTTCTTGGGCGTGCGGAGCGTCGAACAGATCTCCTCGATAAAGTGGCGGCTCAGAATCGAAATGTCAGAGCGCCGCTCTCGCAGTGCAGGCAGGCGAATTCGCAGAACGTTGATGCGGAAGTACAAATCAGATCGGAACGACTTCTGTTCGACAAGTTCCTCAAGGTTTCGATTCGTCGCTGCGATGATTCTGACTTCGGCCCGCTTGAAGATCTCCGAGCCGAGCGGACGATATGTGTGCTCCTGCAGCATGCGCAGCACCTTGCATTGCGCGGTGAGAGACAGGCTGTCGATTTCATCCAAAAATAAAGTTCCCCCCTGGGCGAGGGCCACCAGACCCTTCTGGTCCGTTCGGGCGTCGGTGTAAGCGCCCCGTGCATGCCCAAAGACTTCATTCTCGAAAAGATGATCGGGTAGTGCCCCGCAGTCGACCGGAATGAACGGGCCGCGGTGCCGCTTGCTTAAAAGGTGAGTTACTCGTGCACACAATTCCTTGCCGGTGCCCGTCTCGCCTGTGAGCAGTACAGGCGCATCGTTGGCGCCGAATAGAGCAACATGCTCGAGCACTTTAAGGAATGCCGGATTGCGGCCAACCAACTGACGAAGACCGATTTCCGCCGCCAGGGTTTCCTGAACGTCGGTCAGGTCCCGCGGTCCGTGTCCGAGGAAACGCCTGATCCGCTGGCTAAGTTCCTCTGCGCGTACCGGCCAAAGTAAAAAATCGTCTACCGTGTCCGTTGCCGCCCGCAGCAATGTATCGTCCTCAGCCGGCAGAATTGCGAACACGGGAACAGGAATCGGATTATTCCGCAGCTTGCCGAAGAACTCGATTGCCTTTTCGCATCCAGGAACCGCATTCACGATTACCAGCATTATTTTTCGATCATGCACTTCGTCCTTGGAGAAGGAATCCCATGTGGCGCGCCGAGCAGTCGACCACTCCGGCGAATCGAATGGGGACCTGCCGATGTGGTCTGCTGAGGATTGGGTGCGATCGATAATGACAACACGGTTAAACACAAGACACACACAAATCTAATACTGAGACATCGGACTGTGTCGGCATCGGCAGCTCTCCTTGCGTGTTTGCCGGGACTACCCTCAGTCGAAATTCGGAACCAAGGCACACTTATCATTCCGGCCATGAAGTCCTGACAATGGGCGGCCTTCTGATGCCGGAAAATCCGCCGGGGCACCGGCGACTTCACTATACTTCGGGCGAGTGAAACGAAACAACTGGGAGAAATCGGATATACGGGGTCCTCTCGCTTTGGTCGCGAGTTCGAGAAGACCTGAAAACGGAGGGGCTGTAAGGGTTGGGAGAAGCCCTTCGATTTCGGAATGGTGCCACTCTACCCCAAGCAGGAGCCGAAGTCAACAAGTATAGAAGCGCCACTAACTGCGAACGGTCAATCCCACTATCCGGCAGAAACCCGGTTAGCCTAACATAGGGGCCAACGAAAAATCCGCCGATAACAACCCCGCTATATCCAATGCCGGCACTTATGCTTTCTGGGCGGGAGCCTCAGCCGAAGCCATAGTCTCAGGCGTAACTACCCTATGTCGAACGTAGTTATAGGGTGGCACGATGTGTCCGCGGAGCAGGGCGATGCCTAATTGGATCAGGCGCGGTCCGTAGCTCTCGGCCCCATGCGAAATCGAACCGATAATGGCACTCGTCCCCCTCCGCATTTCCTCCAAAACTTCGGGGATGCAATCCTGACCCGCGATGGCAAAGTCCTGTTCGCGGCCGGCCTGGCGGGCAGCATCGAGAACGCCAAGAGCGCTGGAATCAGTCGAAGCAGCCACCAGGATTCGTTGTCCCTTGCGATGAGTTTTCATGAATGCCTGCATCGCCAACATGCTGGGCTGCCGCATGCCACGTCCTTCGAGTTGAAGAAAATGGTCCGAAGGAATCTGGTCCATCCGTTCGCGAATACCCTCGAATGCTCCCCTGATGCGGCTCTGGACGAAGCTGCCTGCCTCTGAGAATCCTATTCCCAATACCCAGTCGGCTTTGCATTTCCATTTGTTGCAAGCATGCAGTGCGAGCAGCGTCCCGGCCTCGTATCCGACCTCGAAATTGTCGACGCCAAAGTAAGTGGCGTTTGGGTGAGGAACGTCGATCGCCACTAAAGGAATCTCGGCCTTTTTGAAGATGTGGGCAACGTGCGGGGCAACGTGCTCTTCCACTTGGAATTCAAGTACGAGGTCCACCCGCTGGCGGACAAATTCCTCAGCGTTCTTGATGGCAACATCGGCATCGTATCGGTTGTCCAACTGAAGCAACTCAACACCGGCCGCCGCTGCGGCCCCAGTGACACTCTCGGCGACAGCAACGGAAAATGGCATCTCCGCGCTCTGCCCGGCAAACCCAAACCTCAATCGGCGTGGCCGCGAAACCAGGCGGTAGAGTCCGCTTTGCCCTTGAGCCAGATAGCCTCGATGAACCAGCGTCTTCAAAATCCTGTACACGCTGGTCTTGGAGATATTGGTCTGCTGATAAACGTCTTCCAGCGAAATGGGACTGTTTGTCTGCTCCAGAAGTTCCAGAACATCCAATGCCTTCGAAAGAATCGGAATCAGGTAAAGCCGCTTGATCTTTGTCTTGGACAACCTGTCACTCCTCGTTCGACCCCGACTGGCCGCAAGCATGCAACCAGGATTACGCCCCGACCCGCAGTTGTCGGCCGATCAACTTTGTTGCAATCCAGGCGCTGACAGCACTGTGGATCTCGCCCGCGCTATAACTGCAATCTGGGATGCGGTTCACTCTGACGCCGGGGCAATCTATTTCAGGGTATGACTCACGACAATAATAAAGGCTATCCGGCTTCCCCGCTCTAGGCGAAATCATTGAATTTCAGCGAAGGGTCCAGACTTAGTAAGAGCCGGTACAATTTGGAGGCTTGGTATCCACTCGATTTGAGACTCTTGTGGTCAGCGTAAAATCTGACGAATTTCGGGCTCTCCATCTTGGGATGAAGGAAACAGGTTAATGATTAGCTCCATAGCTCATAATGCGCGGTCTCTCCATTGCCGCTGTGCGTCTGCGCGCACAACCTTCGTCGTTACCCTAGCCCGGCTTGCCTGTCTCGTCATGCTGGGTCTTTCCGCGGCGGCAGCGGGACTTGCGCAACAGCCGCCATCCACGCCCGAAGAACCTTCGGTCGCCGCCCTTCACGAAGCCTTCGCCCACCCTCCCGACGACTGCAAAATCATGATGAGGTGGTGGTGGTTTGGCCCCGCTGCAGCCAAACCGGAGCTCAAGCGGGAATTGGAGCAGATGAAGGCTGCAGGCATAGGCGGCGTTGAGATCGCTACTCTGTACCCCTTGGCTCTCGATGATCCTGCGAACGGCTTCCATAACTACCCTTTCGTATCGGATGAGCACATCGATGCCCTTCGCTATGCTGCCGTAGAGGCTCGCCGGCTTGGGCTCCGTGTCGATGTCACGCTCGGAAGCGGTTGGCCGTTCGGCGGCGCCCACATTCCGGTTACTCAAGCTGCCGGCTCATTGCGCGTGGAAGCGATTTCAGTTTCGCGCGGGAGTCAATCGGTCGCGGTTCCGGCTTTGGAGGCCGGCGAGCAGTTCATCGGCGCATTTCTGACGTCAGCCGGCAACACGACACTGGATATGAAAACAACGCGACTTCTCCACGTCCCGACGGGCAAACGTCTCGACCTGCCTGGCAATGACCTGCCCGGCAATACTGATAACGACCGCACGGTTTTGTTCTTCATCGCAAGCCGAACCGGAATGATGGTGAAGCGGCCCGCGGAGGGAGCCGCCGGTTTCGTGCTCGACCACTACGACAGCGAGGCAATCGACAATCATCTCCACGCGGTCGGCGATCGGCTACTCTCCGCATTTGATGGCCATCCTCCCTACGCGGTCTTCAGCGACAGTCTTGAGGACTACGGCTCGAACTGGACGCCGAATCTCCTGGCGGAGTTTCAGCGTCGGCGCGGCTACGACCTTACGCCGCTTCTGCCTGCCCTCGTCCGCGATATCGGTCCGGACACCTCCGCCGTCCGGCACGATTGGGGTCAGACCCTGACTGAACTCGCCAACGACAACTTTCTTAAACCCATGCATGCGTGGGCCCAACAGCATCACACGCTGCTGCGTTCGCAGACCTATGGATTTCCGCCGGTAACGCTCTCGAGCAATCGCTACGAAGACTTACCCGAAGGCGAGGGCAAGGCCACCGTTTCGATGTGGCGAGAATTTTCCGATACCCGTTGGGCGGCCTCCGCCGGTCATCTCTTCAACCATCCCGTCATATCTTCTGAAACGTGGACGTGGCTTCATTCGCCTGCCTTCCGTGCCACTCCTCTCGATATGAAAGCCGAAGCAGATCTACATTTCCTCCAGGGCATCAATCAACTTGTCGGTCATGGTTGGCCTTATTCTCCTGAGACAGCGGGAGAACCCGGATGGCGCATGTACGCCGCTGGAGCGTTCAACGCGCACAATCCGTGGTTTGCAGTCATGCCCGATCTTTCAACATACCTGCAGCGAGTGAGTTTTGTGCTGCGCCAGGGTAAACCCGCCAACGATGTCGCGCTCCTGCTGCCAAACGACGATGTCTGGGCTTCGTTCACCACCAACCTGCAGAAGAACAAGCCGCCCACTTCGGCCGGAGGATTCGATGAGACCGGCTCGAACAACACAATCGACGAATCGATGCCGCGCTTTGTCGGAACGGAAGTTATCTCCCAAGTCCTGGATGCGGGATTTAATCTCGATTTCATCGACGCTGATGCCATCGACAGCGTGGGCATCCCCTACAAGGCTTTGATTCTTCCGGGCATCGACCGGCTTTCTCCCGGCACCTATCAAAAGGTAATGGAATTTGCGCAGAAAGGCGGAATCGTAATCGCAACAAAGCGCCTGCCTGCAACGGCGCCCGGATTGATTCATGCGGCCGATTCGACTGCGCGGATCCAATCGATTTCGCAGGCACTCTTTCACGGTCAAGTCACTACGGCACACTTCGTGCCTGAAGAGCGAAATCTTGGCGCCGCATTAGCCGAATGGCTGAAGCCCGATTTTGTCCTCACTCCGCGAACTCCGGAGATCGGATTCATTCGCCGTCATCTCGACAAAGCGGACGTGTATTTCATAGCGAACACCGGAAACGAGCCGCAAAACGTGCGCGCAAGCTTTCGCTCTTCGGCAACCCATGTTGAGAATTGGGATCCCTTTTCAGGCAAGGCCTATGGCGTATCTAATCCAAAAGAAATTGCCCTGATCCTGGAACCCTATGAGTCACGCATCCTCTTCTTTTCCGATGCTGCACTTACTCCGGCAACTACACAAACTCACACCACCGCTAAGCGCACCGACCTGACCCACAACTGGAAAGTCACCTTTAGTAACTCAGATCAAACCATGCAAATGTCTACGCTGTCTTTGTGGTCTGATAACCCGCATCTTCGTTATTACTCCGGACGGGCCACTTACCGCAAGACGATCGATATGCCGGAATCAGACACAAAGCCTGGACACGCCGTCACGCTCGATTTCGGTGAAGGAACACCTATACCAAAACCCTCCCCGCTGCCTCACTTCAACATGCGCGCCTACCTCGAAAGTCCAGTGAGAGAAGCAGCACAAGTCTTCGTGAACGATCAGCTCTCAGGATATGTATGGCATCCACCGTATCGCCTCGAGCTTTCCCCTTTCGTGAAATCCGGAAAAAATGAGCTTCGCATTGAGGTAGGAAACACGGCCATCAATCAACTTGCCGGTGAGTCCATACCTAACTACCGGCTACTCTACGATCGATTTGGTAAGTTGTTTGAGCCTCAGGATATGCAGAACCTTTCACCTTTGCCCTCGGGTATAACAGGGCGACTTACCTTGGTGGAGGATGGCCCGGTAAACTAACAACCTCTATGACTCCCAGAAGCGGATTATTCCGCATCAGGCTCCTGCTCAACGAGCGGAACCCAAAAGCGGAAAATGGCTCCGTGCTCGGGTGCGCTTGAAACTTCGATAGCCCCACCGTGAGCAGCGAGAATGGCGCGGGCAATAGGGAGGCCCATTCCTGTGCCCTTGCCGACAAACTTACCTTTTTTGCCGCGGTAGAACTTCTCAAAGATAAGCGGAAGATCTGCGGAATCGATACCGGGACCGTTGTCTTCAACGCTGAACTCCAGACGGCACTCTGTCCGCCGGCTGCGCAGCGTAATCCTGCTTCCTCGCGGAGAATATCGGGCCGCATTTTCGAGCAAGTGACGCAGCACGCGCCCGAGCAAATGCGGATCGAACCAAGCCGGTGGATCGTCTCCTTCAACGGCGATCACAATCTTGTGCCCAGCCAAAACTCCGCGCCCCTCTTCAACCGCTTGCTCCAGCAGCGTGCGCGAGTTCTGAGCAATGGCGTGGACCTGCACGACATTGGCATCGATCTCGGCCATCTCCACCGCCTCGCCAATAAGTCTGTCCAGCCGCGCACTCTCTTCATCAACAAGGGCGGCAAGATCCTGACGAGCCGCATCGTCCAAACCCTCTGCCTGAACCAGCGTACCCGCGGCGGCTCGAATCGTTGTAAGAGGAGTGCGCAATTCGTGCGTTAGAGAATCGATAAGTGCAGCACGCAGACGCTCGCCTTCGCGGGCAGCCTCCAAACGCGTATACGTCTCGATCGCCAGGGCGCGCGTGAGCGCGATCGCCACCTGGGCCCCGACAGCCGAAGCCGCTTCGCGAGAGAGTTGGTCGGGCCTCCATGCCAGTGCACCAACGGATTTCATCCCAAGCATGAGCGCCAGGCAGACGAAGCCGTCTGCACCTGCAACCGTTGCACTATTCCCAAGCGAAGAATCCCTGAGGCTCGCCAGCACACTCCCTGGTGGGTCAGAGATCGAAGTGTAGAACTGGTCATGGTCACGGATGTAGAGCACAACCATGTCCAACGCGAAGCTACGCTCGATGAGTCCGGGCAAATCGCGAATCAGGTGGGCTGCGTCCTCGTAAAGCATCATCTGTTGGCTCAGGGTATAGAGCCGCTCTACATCCTGGCGCCGTGACTCAGCCTGTCGAGCCTGGCGCCGGGCGCGCTCAGCCAACCGGCCCACCACCGCTGAACTTACTGCAAACGAAAGCATCTCGATCCACTCCTGCATTCCCGCAAGCCGGAGAGTGTGTCGCGGCTGAAGAAAAAAGTAGTCGAACGAGAGCGCTCCAAGAAAAGCAACATAGAGTGCGAGGCGAATGCCCGACCGCGCCGCAAACCAAACCACCATGGTGAGGAACACGAGGCCTGCCGCCGTCTCTTTGATTCCAGTAACAGTCAGCAACACTGTAGCCAATGCCACGCCGATGGTTGCACCCAACGAGCGCAGAACCTGTTGCCGGTAGATGCGAATTTTTATCGCCTTCATCAATGCTTTTCGTTGTTCTCGCTTACCGAGCATGATACCCCGTGCGGCCGATGGTGGTATCTTGCGAAAGAAAGAGGCAATAGATGCCAGGCAGAATTCTGGTGATCGATGACGAATCGCAGATAACTCGCGTGCTTCGCGCGGCACTCATGGCGCAAGGCTTTGATGTGCGCACGGCAAACGACCCCGAGGAGGGACTGCAGGTCTTTCGCGAGTGGACGCCCGACCTCGTGATCACCGACCTGATGATGCCGGGAATGAGCGGTGTGGAAGTCTGCCGCGCCATCCGCGTGCAGGCGCCGACTCCGGTGCTGGTGCTTTCCGTCCGCGATCACGAGCGGTCGAAGGTTGAGGCGCTCGACGCCGGCGCCGACGATTACGTCACCAAGCCTTTTAGCATCCAGGAACTGCTCGCCCGGGTGCGCGCCAACCTGCGCCGCGCCCCTGAGCGCTCCTCCGCCCCCATCGAGACCGGCGACTTTGTTGTGGACGCGTCGACCCACACCATTACGGTGCAGGGCAAGCCCATCCATCTCACGCCAAAGGAATTTGATCTACTCGTACACCTCGCCCGCAACGCAGGAAAAGTGATGACGCATCGGGCTCTTCTCACAGCGGTGTGGGGTGGGCAGTCGGCTCATCAGCCTGAGTACCTGCGCGTATTCGTAGGCCAGTTGCGGAAGAAGCTCGAAAGTGAGACTGGACGCCAATACATCCAGACCGAGCCTTGGGTCGGTTATCGCTTCATCCCTGAAGGATGGGCCGGCAACGAGGAATAGAGCTTCGGTCCCGCTGCTGCATGTTTCCATCTCACATTGGATCAACCGTATTCTGCAACCCGGTGCGCCCCTTACATAATCTTTAGAAATTCCTTCCGTGACTCAAATGTGAATCAGCCAACAATCTTTCTTGGGCAACGGTTTCGACGGCGGCAAATATATGCCTGATCGAAATCGTCGCTGCGCGCACGCTGCAACTGAGCGGCTGTGCGCCTGGATTGCGAGATCTGCGATGCAAGATTTGACCATGCTTCTCTTCACTGCGGCTTTCTTCGGCCTGGCGTTTCTCTACGTCAAGGCGTGTCAAAAATTGAGGTAGCCATGGATCCCGTCACTATAGTTGCCCTCATCGTTTCCATTCTTCTGCTGGGTTATCTGGCTTATTCCCTGCTCTACCCGGAGAAATTCTGACATGTCCACTAATGGATGGTTGCAGTTCGCCCTTTATTGCCTCGTTCTACTGGCGACTGTTCGTCCTGTAGGCACCTACCTGGCCCGTGTATTTGAGGGACAGAACACTCTCCTCGACCGCCTCCTTCGCCCGGTGGAACGCCTTATCTACAGGCTCTGCGGCGTGAACTCCTATGCGGAGATGAATTGGCGCGAGTACGCGTTTGCGCTGCTGGGATTTTCCGCCGTCAGTCTTCTTGTTACCTACGGTATCGAACGGCTTCAGGCACTTCTGCCTATCTTGAATCCGCAAAAGCTGGCCGCCGTGGGTCCCGATCTGGCCTGGAGTACCGCCGCCAGTTTCACCACCAACACCAACTGGCAGTCGTACACGCCGGAATCGACCATGAGCTATCTCACGCAGATGGCGGGCTTGGCGACGCACAATTTCTTTTCAGCGGCGGTAGGCATTGTCGTAGCTGTGGCCCTGGTCCGCGGCATCAAGCGTACATCGTCCGGCACCATCGGCAACTTCTGGGTCGACACAACCCGGACGATCCTCTACGTGCTGTTACCTGGATCGTTTATCTATGCGCTGCTGCTGGTTGCACAAGGAGTCCCACAAAATCTCCACGCCTACACGACGGCGCATACGCTGGAACAACCAGGCCAGACTCAGAACATTGCCCAGGGCCCGGTCGCATCGCAGGAAGCCATCAAGATGCTGGGCACAAACGGCGGAGGATTTTTCAATGCTAACAGCGCCCATCCCTTCGAAAATCCCACGCCCTTCTCCAACTTCCTCGAGATGCTTTCCATCTTTATCATTCCTGCCGGGCTGACGTACATGCTGGGCCGAATGACCGGATCTCCCGGACACGGATGGGCTGTGCTGGCAGCGATGTTCGTGTTGTTCGCAGCCGGATTCGTCACCGTCTACTGGGCTGAGTCGCAGCCGCATCCGCTGCTTCACGGCGTAGTGCAAAACGGTACGTCAACCGCGCCTGCGGGCAACATGGAGGGCAAGGAAGTACGCTTCGGTGTTTCGCAGTCTTCCCTCTTCGCCACCATAACCACCGATGCCAGTTGCGGCGCCGTTAACGGAATGCACGACAGCTTTACACCGCTCGGCGGCATGGTTGTGCTCACTAACATCATGCTCGGCGAAGTGATCTTCGGCGGCGTCGGCTCGGGCCTTTACGGCATGTTGATCTTTGTAGTGCTCGCGGTCTTCATCGCCGGCCTGATGGTCGGCCGAACGCCGGAGTACCTGGGCAAGAAGATCGAGTCCTACGACGTGAAGATGTCGATGCTCTACGTGCTCATCTTCCCGCACATAATCCTTACGCTGACGGCCATCTTCGTCCTATCGCCCAACATCGGTCTTTCGT
>Ga0137385_10001416_pt1 | contig 20142 bp, 15 predicted proteins | sample SagtaG_FD_104921 | JGI IMG/M metagenome (GOLD analysis project Ga0137385, IMG submission 104921) | Vadose zone soil microbial communities from Sagehorn Ranch, Mendocino, California, USA - Sage2_R_80_16 metaG | ecosystem: Environmental > Terrestrial > Soil > Vadose zone | place: USA: California... | reverse complement strand
GAGCAGGTTATTGACTGCGAATTTGGTCTGCGACCATGGGCCCTGGAACGGTTCAGCGTCGTCTCCATACCAGCCCTCTTATCCGATCTTCAGCGTGTGAGTGCCGCGAACGTGGGTCAGCACGTCGCGCCAGTGGTAGTTGTGCTGAATGAAGTCGCCCTGCGCGAACCCTACTCCGTAGGCCTGGCCGCCATCCGCGTTGATTCCGTTCACCGAGATCGACGGCACTGTATAGTCCTTGGCGCCGCTGCCGAGAACGCCCTCGACGCGGCTCTGACCACCGGTGAGTTCATTCAGGGTGGTGTCAGAAAAGGTGTGAGTCCAGGCGGCCTGGCCGGCCACCTGCCATGTGTGGTTTAACGCCGAGAATTGCGGCATCGGCGAGGCCGCGCCGGTTTCGAGGAGCGTCCGGAACAGGCTGACGTAGATGCGTTCCTTCTTGAATCCCTGGTCGATGCGGGCAAAATACTGGGTGCCATTGCGGATCTGCGTGGCTCCGAAGGAACCCTGGTCGATCATGGGCAGATCGCAGGGCACGCCGTTCTGGCCCGCACCTGAGCCGCACCCACCCGAGCCGGAGCCAAAGACGTCCTGCGCTGTCTGCTGGACGGTTACGCCACCGACACCGGACGGCACGTACGTGGTGAGCACCTGGGTTCCGACATTATTTGGGTAGTTGGTCTTGGCGAAATCGATGAACTGCGGATCAGCGAAGGTGACGAATCCGCCGGCGCTTGCGGCCGAACGCAAGGGTTCGAGCGCGAAATAGAAGAAGCTGTTGTGGTGAGGAACGATTGGACCGCCTATGGCAAAGTCCATGTTGTTCGAGTGGAATGGCTTGTAGGGATTGTCCTTGGACGTCACGAAATGCTGGTTCGCATACATTCCCTGATAGTTGAACCAGTCGGATGCGGAACCGTGAAACGCGTCCGTTCCAGACCGGGTGGTGAAGATCGTCTGAAGGCCGGCGGCGCGGCTGTGTTCCACCGAAAAGGTGTTGACCTGAACGCTGGTTTCCTGGATGGATTCGGGCTGCGGGGTGAGATTCAACACGCCTTGCCTGATTCCGCTGGTGACATCGAGGCCGTCGACGACGTATTGATTGTTGTTCTGGCCCTGGCCGTTGGCGCTGGCATCCACCTGCTCTTCGGTGGAGTAGTTGTCGACGCCCGAAGCGGGACTTCCGGACGTGCTGGTCCCCAGGCCGGAAACGCCGGGGGCCAGGGTGACGAGGGTGACGAGATTGCGTCCGATGATGGGCAATTGCGCAACGCCCTCGTTCTCAAGGGTCAGTTGGGTTCGGCTGTCGGCGGTGTCGACGATGGGAGCTTGGGTGGTAACAGTGACCGATTCCGCAGCAGAGCCGACTTTGAGAGAGATGGGAACGTTAAGGTTCTGCTCGGTGAGCAGTGTGACCGTGGCCTCAGACTTGGAGAAACCGGGCGCTTCGGCGGTAATCCTGTAGTTTCCCGGGGCGAGACTCACGAAGCGATAGTTGCCGGCAACATCGGTGCTGGCGGCTTTGGTGACGCCTGTCGCGGTGTTGACCAGTTGCATGGATGCCTTCGCGACAGCCGCACCCGACTGGTCCTGGACAACGCCCTGAATACTGGCGGTGAACTGTGCGAAGCATGGGACAGCGAGAACAGCGAAGAGTCCGCACAGAAGAGTGGTAAAGTGGGACATCCTGCATCGTGCCATGGATTCCTCCGGGGAGTTGAGGATGGACGGCCAGTTTGTAGGAGTCTCCAGAAAACGTTTCCTGACCGGCGAGAATTTGTAACTCCATCGTCCGATTGCTGTCAAGACCTTTTTGCTTCAACCCGCGATCCGCCGGCAGATATGCAGCTACGATCAGCGAGTCCACCCTTTGTTGGGAACCAGGCCCTTTCCTTCCCGGATCGTTACCAGTCGATTCGCGGTTATCTTCCGGTATTGCTCGTGCAGTCCGCTGGGCCAGAAAACATCTACGTCAACTTCGGTGACGTCTCCGAGACCGAAGTGGAGACGGGGATCGTTGCAGGAGTAGTAGCTCGACTGGCTGAGAAGGGCCTGCGCCTGCACTTTGCTGCCGTAGCGAGCCAGGACGCGCGCTCCGATGGCGCTGCGGTTGGACTTGACGCCCTCGAGCTTGACCTTGAGCCAGTTCCCCTTGCCCTTTTGGTCGTTACGCAGAAGCGATGGGGGCTCGTTCATGTTGATGATGAGAATGTCCATGTCGCCGTCATTGTCGAAGTCACCAAAGGCGCAACCACGGCTGCTGTGAGGGGTAGCAATTCCCTCGCCCGCCTGCGTGTCGATTTCTTCGAATGTCCCGTTACCGAGATTGCGGAAGAGAACGCGGGGAGTCTTGTAGGGATACTGGGGCAGCTTGCGTTCGACTTCGGGATAGACGCTGCCGGTGACAAAAAAGACGTCGGGCAATCCGTCGTTGTCGAGATCGACAATCCCGGCGCCCCAACTGGTGAAGCGGGTTTCTACGCCGATCTTGGCGGCCCGCGTGACTTCATCGAAGTTGCCTGTGCCGTCGTTGCGATAGAAGCCGCAGGTGTCGCCGATGAAATGGGTTTTGAAGAGGTCGAGGTGGCCGTCGAGGTTGTAGTCGCCGATGCCCACACCCATTCCGGCTTGTTCCATGCCGTCGTCGCTCAGGGCGACTCCGCGCGTGACTCCTTCCTCGCGAAACGTCCCGTCATGGTTGTTCATGAACAACAGGCTGGGGGTTGAATCGCATGCGATGAAGATGTCGGGCCAGCCGTCTTCGTCCAAATCGGCCGTGACGACGGTCATTCCGTAGCTCTCGGTTGCCCCTGCGATGCCGGCCTGTTTGGTGACATCGATGAACGTCCCATCGCCATTGTTTCGATAAAGCAGGTGCCTGCCCGTGGGCAGGCCCCGCGGCCCACAGTTGACAGGAACGCCCTTCCAGTTGCAGGTGGAGTTTGCTCCGGGAACGGGAGCGTGCTCCATAGAGAAGCGGATGTAATTGGAAACGAAGAGATCGAGGTGGCCGTCGCGGTTGTAGTCGAGCCACGCGCAGCCCGCTCCCCAACGCGCGGGACCCGGGTCCCACAGCCCGGATTGCTTCGTGACATCGGTGAAGGTGCCGTTGCCATTGTTGCGGTAGAGACGATTCTGACCGAAGTAGGTGCAGAAGATGTCATCGTAGCCGTCATTGTTGTAGTCGCCGACACATACTCCGTTCGCCCAGCCGACCGCCTTGAGGCCCGCTTTCTCCGTAACGTCGGTGAATGTGCCGTCGCGATTGTTCTTATAGAGACGATTCGTGGCTTCCGGCGGATCGGCGCCGAGGCGCGTGCCGGAGAGCAGGAAGACGTCCATCCAGCCGTCGTTGTCGTAGTCGATAAAGGCGCAGCCGCAGCCGTTTGCTTCGATGATGTATTTCTTGGCATCCGCCCCGCCATAGATGACTGGCGCCCGCAGCCCCGCTTCGGACGCAATGTCAGTGAACTGCGCGTCGAAGGGTCTTCCTGATGGGGTCGGCTTGGCCTGAGCCTTCACGTCGCGGCTGGCAATCCCCTGCGTCTGGCCAACGAGTTGTTGGGCTGAGGCGCACAGAGACATGAGAACGAAACTACGACGAGAAATGGTCATTAGAGGCGTACCCGTAATCGCTTTCGATTATGGTGAACATCAGGGGATGAGTAAAGCCCACCGCATTTAACATTGGCTCGGCGGCCGGCCCTAGTTCGGAGCGGGCGAAGAAACGACCAGCTTAAAACGGTTTCGCTCGGCTTCCTGCCTGGTTGCGTCCTGACGTGCTTTGGCTAATCGCTTGAGCAAGTCGGGAATTTCGGCCTGCTGATTGGTTTTTCGAAGCGCGAGGACCAGGTGGTAGAGAGCCGTCTGGTCGGTGGGGTTTTGGTCGAGAACCTTGCGGCACTCCTGGGTGGCAACGGAGTACTGACCCCAGTCCAGGTAGTATTTCGACAATACGTTGTGAGCAGCCGTAAGAGAGGGATCGAGAGTGACAGCTTTTCGGGCCGAAGTTATGCCTTCCTGAAATTCTGGCGAACCAGGTTCGGACGCCTTCTGGGCCAGGATCGCTGCCTGGAGATACCACAGGAATGCTTCGCCGGGGTTCTTCGCGAGCCTTGCCCGTACCGTCGCGAGCGCCTGATCGGGATCGTTCTGGTTCCTCTCCTCGGCCATCATTCCCTGCGCGGCGGCACTCAGGCCCTGATGCGAATCGAGCTGCTCGGCTCTTTCGAAATCGGCCGAGGCCTTGTCATAGTCGGCAAGCTGGACATAGAGGACGCCGCGGGCCAGGTACATTTCCGCAACCCCCGGCTGAAGCTTGAGTCCCGCATTGATCATCTCGATCCCGGTCTGAAAGGACTGGTGGTTCATCGCGATATCGGCGAAGTCCACGTAGAGAGGCGTTTCGAGCGGATTCCTGACAATGGCCTCACGGAGAACTTTGACCGCATTGGGCGTGTCTTTATTCGCTTCGTAGACTGCCGCCGCCAACTGCATCGTGCTGGCATCCGGGTTCGAATCCAGCAGCGGCTGCAAAGTCGATAGCGCATCCTCGGGTTGTCCCGCATTCAGCTGAATCGCTGCCAGCCCGCGCCGGGCGCGAGGATCGTCGGGGTGAGAGGCGAGCAGTCCCTGAAAGATCCGAATGGCCTTGTCGGTTTGCTTCAGCTTCAGCAGGCAAACACCGTATTCCTGCAGAGCTCCGGGCTGGGAATCGAGGATCTGTTCGCTCTCTGAAAAGTGCTGTGCCGCGCTGGGACAGTCACCCCGCTTGTATGCCAGGACAGCAAGCATGGCGTGGCTGGTCGTGTCCCGGGGACGCAGCCGGAGCACGTGCTCGAGCAGAGGAACGGCATCCGATCCTTCGGCTTCATACTCCAGTTGAGCTGCTCCTTCGAGAGCCGGTAGATACTCGGGGGAAAACTTCAAGGCTTTCTGATAGGAACCGAGCGCCGACTTCTGGTCGCCTTTGCCTGAATAGGCCAGACCCTGAAACATCCATAGCTGAGGGTTGTTGGGAGCACTCTGAAGCGCGGGCTGCAACAACTGCAATGCCTTGTCGAACTCCCGACTGCTCAGGGCAGAGGTGATTGAACCGATGCGGTCGTTCATGGTTTGCCCAAAAAGCGCAGACTGGAGGGCAAGGAATACCGCAACCCAAGCAACCATCGTATTCGGACAAAGATGGAACTTCATGATTGTTGCGCGTCTCTTGGGTTACCTGTTCATGAAACCGAGCATTCCCGACTCGTAGTAGTCTACCGCCCGCATCTGACGGTAGAACACGGGGCGCCATGACGCGTTCTGACGCCCAGGTGCACGAAGTGCAGAACCTTCTTCCGCTTCTCCTCCGCCTAGATCCAAACCTTTGAGTCAATCGACGGCTTGGATTCTGACGCGCGATCGCTCTCAGCATCCCCGGGATATTCGCGTGGCGGTGCCACTCGATTCATGCGCGCGAAGTTCGGGACCGCCAACATCGGCGAGCCATCCTCCCACTTGCCGGAGATCACCATCACACCACCGAGAAGGTCCGGCCGCCACTCTGCCCGGAGTGGAGCATCGCCTAGTTTCCGTTCGATTTTTCCGTTGTCCGCCGTCTCCACGTTATAGACGAGCGGGCCGTATGTTAAGGCCACCATGTCCTTGTCAGCGTTGATGCGGCTGTCAGCGACCACGCGTTGTGGCTCCATCGGCAATTCCAGATCGATGCGGTCGCCAGCCTTCCACTCACGCGTCAGCTCGGCGTAGCCCTTGCGAATGATCGGCGTCTGCTCCTGCCCATTGATCGCCAGCCGCTTCACGCCCCCCACTTGGGTTGACTCTCGGTAGAGCTTGCTCGTGGTTCGGTCGGGGATTCGCACGTAGATCGAAAAGGTCTTGGCTTCCTCAGGATTCACTGTGATCGAAACCGTTCCGTGCCAGGGGTATTCCGTCTTCTGCAAGACTTCAACGTTAGCGCCAGCAACCTGACCAACATGAATGCGGCTCCCGACGAACATGTTCACGTAGAGCCCGTCGTTGCTCTTCACGTAAGTCCATGTCGGAATCATGAGCAGAGTACGTGCCACGTTGCCCACGCAGCAGGGGCACACGTGCCACTTGGCGCGTTCTGTGTTTACCAGCGGATTGGTGTAGCAATAGCTTTGTCCGTCGAGCGCGAGCCCTCCGAGAAGAGCGTTGTACATCGACTGTTCATAGAGATCAGCGTACTTCGCGTCGTGATAGGCAAGGTTCAGCTTATACTGGAAGAACACAAGCCCGCAGCTCGAGCAAGTTTCGCAGTACGCGTCGTTTCCCAGCGAGTAATTCGGTCCGAAGCCCTCGGATGTCTCGCCGCTTCCGATACCGCCGGTCAGGTAGTACTTCTTGTTGACCATGTTGTCCCAGAGCGAAATCACCGCGCTCTGGTAATCGCGGTCGTGGGTCTCAGCTGCAATATCGGCCATTCCCGAATAGAAATACGTGGCGCGGACGGCGTGGCCCACGGCTTCGTACTGCTGGCCGGGAGGCAAGTGGCTCTGGTCGTATTCATTCCCACCCCGGCGCGAGTCGAGGAGGAACTTTGCGAGAGCTATATATGCGTCTCCGCGGTGATTGCCCTCCTGATCGTTTACGAACCGGCCGAAGCGCACCAGTGCTTGCTCCATCTCCTGGTGCCCGTCGAACCACTCCTTTTTGCCCGGCCCTATGTTCGCAACCCAGCAGTCCGCCAGCTTCTTCGCGGCGTTGTAGAGGCGAAGGTCCTTGCCGTCGGTAAGAGTGTAGTGATTGATCGCGGATTCGATGAAATAGCCTGAAACGTAGCCTTCATGATTGCCGCGGTGCGCAGGCGACCAACGCTCCGGCCAATCCTTGCGATCAGCTAACGTGAACGCGGTCTGCAGGTAGCCATCCGGCATCTGCGCAGCGAGGATGACCGGAATCCAGCGATCGAGGGTGGTGCGCATAAGTTCCTGAGCCTTGATGATCTCCGCATCGCCCTGCGGATCAACCATAAGGGCGATACACATGGACTCAACTGTCTGGTGTACCCAAGCGTTCGAAAAAACATAACCCTTGTGCTTGCCATGTGGTTCGCCACGGTTCGCCTTGCCCGCCTCAATGAAATTGTCGATTCCGCCATCACCCCGCATCGCAGGAATATCAGTTCGCTCGCACATCGTGATGCAGTGCGGAATCCAGTTCACTATCAGAGCCTTCGCGCGGTCTTTCCAAAGCTGGCCGTCAATCGCGTACTTCCGCGTGTAAACCACGTTGAGACGGTCGGAAGGAGGCGCCGGTTCCACATGCACGTCAATCGCGCGCGCCGGGCCTTTGCTCCCGGCGGCCTCGAGCGCCAGCGCATAGTCACCTGGTTGGGAGAATGTCGCAGTGGTGACCGGTGAAGCCGCGTTGGCAAAGACAACCGCTCCTGGTCCTGCAGTCTTGACCCAGCGGGCCCTGTTCTTACTTGAATCTTCGAGCCAGGTCACTTTGCCCGAAAGGTAGGTTCGGCCGTCGCTCACAACCGAGCGGTCCACGCCGGCATCAACCACCGGCGGAAGTGACGGAACGGGGCCGTAGTTCAAGACTTTCCATTCGAGGATTCCCGCCGGCCGGTCCTCTTGAGGAAGCACCTCGAGCCGCAGCTTGCTTGTTTTCACGGGTTCAAAGGTTGTCACGTTGAACGTGTCAAGTGCGACGTCAAGACCTTGGGGCTGAGAAACCGGAACAAAGTCATTTCCATTCCAATAAAGAATCCTGTAACTCTCAGGCGCCGCAATCCGATGGACGTAACTACCCGGCAATTCACCACGCCGGGGGCGATCGACAGCCCAATAGATCTCGACTTTGTTGACATTGACCGGTTCGGTCCAATCGTACTGTACCCAGCTTTTGCGGCCGCCGGTCGAGGGCTCCGCCCACACTGCATATTGCGCGTGAGAGCGGTCCAGCGAGTTGGCCGGCGTGAAGCCGTCATTCAAGGCGGAGATCTTGTTTTCGCTCGCCATCGTCAGGCTCGTCGGGACTGCAACTCGCGCGACATTAAGGGCACTTTCGGGAGCCTGCGCAAATGCCGTTCTGGTCGACAGCGCAGTTAGAACAGCGGTACCTCCGAGCCCGGCCAGGAATTCTCGCCGGCTCGGCTCAAGCGATGAATCGTCCTTCGGCGCATGTGGGACCAATTTCTTCTGGGAATCTGAACACTTATTCCGATTCATGAGTCACTCCTGCATTTCTCCGCCGCTTCCGGGGCACGACACTAACACACGCCGGTAAACGTTTGCTGGCATAAAAGCCTAAACCCCTCACGAAGCAGTTGTAAAGCGATACTATCGGCCGATCTCGCATCCTTGGATTCGGGCGGATCGTCTCCCAGCCTGAAGATGCTCACGGCAAAGGGCGGCGACTAGACCTCAGATCGACCTCCATTCGCGATCTTCCAATAGTGTGTGGTGATTTCCGCAGGCCGACCTCAGCGAAAGCTCGGAAGGGTCATATACCGGCAGCCCAGAACCTGCAAACCGACATCCGTTTGCTGCCTCAGGCTCGCAGCGACCCTGATTTCGGAGCGGGAGACAACCTTCCGGCCGATTCGGTTTTCTAACATACCGGCGAGGCTCGCCTCGTCCTTCCCTTTCCGGCCCAGGAGTACCCATGCTCCCTCGTAGTTTCCAGACCTTCGTCCTCCTGTGCGTGTTCACCTCCGCGGCCTGCTGTTTCAGTCAGACCCCCGTCACATTCCAACAAACCTCTTCTCCAGGCGGGCAGATGGGCGACAGGATATTCGCTGTCGATTTGAACAATGATGGTGTGCCGGATCTGGTGACAACAAATCTCAACGGCAACTGCGAATTCACCGTCAGCCTCGGGAACGGCCAGGGCGGCTTCCTGCCCCCACTCCCAAACACACAGATCGACACCGGACTACTCGCTGACGACTATTGTCCCATGGCTACGGGTGACTTCAACGGCGACGGTAAAGCCGATCTCTTCTTCGCCGTCGTTGGAAGCAATGAGATTTTGACCTTCCTCGGAAATGGCGACGGCACGTTTCAGTATCCCCTCATTTCCCACGTCACCATGCCTGCCGGCGCGGGCTTCATCCTCTACATCGCCGCCGCCGACTTCAATCACGACGGCGCGACCGACGTCGTCGTAGAGTACGAAACTGCGTACAGCAGCACCGTCGGCTACCAGCGCACCATCCTCTTGCTCGAAGGAAATAATCAGGGCGGTTTCGCCAGCCACAACATGGTTTCATTCGCGCCTAATATCGTCGGCCAAGGCTTCGCGGTTGGCGATTTTGATGCCGATGGAAATGCCGATTTCGCCTACATGTCTGTGTGCGGTTCCGCTTCTTGCACGGCCCAGCACGTCCTCTACGGAGACGGCAAACTCGGCTTCACCGATACAACACCTATCACCGCGGCAGGTGCGATCAGCAATGCGGGAGATCTCAACAGCGATGGCCGCACCGATCTTTTCGGCATCAATGCTGACACCAATCAACTGGTCGTCCTCTACGGACAGCGAGACCGCACGTTCGATGCATACTTCTCCAGTGCTCCCACAGGCGGATCGATCGGGAACCCGTTCATCGGCGGCGCCGAACCGTACCTCCAAATCGCCGACATCAATGGCGACGGCCGTATGGACATCGTGGGCGAATTCAATCACGCCTTCTCAGGTAAGACGCAAAAGCTCGTGTCCTTTCTCGGTACCCGCAGCCTGGGCCAGTTCACCGTTCATAGCATCTTCCTGCCTGCGCACCAGTACACAACCAATCCCGTGGTAGCCGATTTCAATCGGGATCAGAGACCCGACATCGTCGTCAATCATGGTGACAATTCATCGGCTTTGGAGTCGATCCTCACCACCGCCATCAACACCACAGATGCCGGAAGCTGGAGCAGCTGCGATTATCCCCTTCAAGGACGTGGAATGGCGCTCTGCGCGCCCATTACCTACGCCGGATCACCCGCGAATTTCAGTCTCACCGCCACCGATTTCAGGCCGCTGCGCAAAATCGAGCTCTGGGTCGACGGAAAGAAGATCGCGCAACAGGACCACACCTGGGAAGGCAACGCGTGGTTCAACTATTCCACTTCATTCGCGGCGGGCACCCATCGCGGCACCTTCTTCGCAGCCGATATCGGCAACAATCTGCAGAGGCTCGATTTCAACTTCAACGTGGGACAAGGTCCCTGCACAATGCCCACATCCGAGGGCGTCCGCATCTGCAAACCGCTCAGCGGCTCCACCGTTTCCTCTCCCGTGCTGGTCGAGGCCGCAGCCAATATCGCCGGCACGCTCGACCGTATGGAACTGTGGGTCGACGGCGTGAAGAAGTACACAGAGAAAACCACCCTTTCCTTCTATACCCAGGTCTACCTCGGAGCCGGCAATCACAGCTTTGCCGTGTACGCGGTCAACACCAGCGGAACCAAGTGGCTCCAGACCACCTACGCCGTCACCGGCCCCTAGCACCGGCCCTAAGGGAGCGACACAACGATTACGCTCGTCGCTCCCGGTATTGGAACCGGCGATCCGGGAGCCTCAAAGTAGCTGGCCGCAGTGATGTTGTAGAGCCGAACGCCGTCTGTGCTCAGGGCATACAGGTGATTACTCTTGTCCCACCCGCCATTCGTTCTGGGTTTTTGCTCAACGGCGACGCGATCCAAACCAGACCAAAAGGCCCCCCGCCACGACTCCGGCAGCAAAGACTATGCCCATTGCCTGGAATGGCTTCTGTTTGACTGTGTGTCTCGCCTCCCCAACTACGTCTTCGGCAGCATAGCGCCCCTGCTTGATCGTGTTGAGTGCCGATCGAACACCATCTTCAACGGCATCGGTGACCATCGACTTGATCCTGGAGACCTCGTGAAGAACATCCTCGACCGCTGCCGGTACTTTCAATGGGTCTGCTGACATAAGCCTTGTCCCTCCGTTTGAAATTGTTACCGCTTTTCGGGTTGGGTTGCGTTGAAAAAAGACCATACGCATGTGATGTGATCTGATCCGTCCCTGTTGCACTCGTCCACGCGCCGCGAATTCACTGCCCACTCGCAACTGTCCCAACAACGGGATGCGGGGATATTCCGCCATTGATCTCGTTATTTCAAGGTACTTCCCCGCCCGCAGAATCCTGGTCCAGACCAATCCGGGAACCAGACCCGAGCAGCACGGGTGGAAACGGACGGGACTGGAGACCAGTACCCCATGGGGACGGCGATATGGTCTCGGATCTTCCGCTCTCGGCATTGGTCTCCCAAACCATGGTTGCCTCTGCGATGGAAGGGCGCGCCCGCGGCAGTTATGCGGATGCGGTGATGCGCATACTCAACCGTGTATCGGGAGACTAACGCATTTTCGGAAAAGCTGTAGATCAAAAACCACAATTCCGGTAGCCGCGACCATCAGGAAGCGGCGGCTTCGAATAAAGCCTGAAAGGCCACAGTATTTCCGAAAATGCCGTAGTGGCGTTGTGCAGGACTCCGGCTTCTTTGAAGCCGACCTTCGTCGCGAACTACTACTGGCTGGCCCTGCCCGACTGATGACCGGCGGCATCAAACGACGTATGGGGACCGGGATGAGCACGGCTAAACACGATCTAAGCATTCTGGAACTTTTACGGCCTCACCGGCGCCAGCTCTGGCTGGGGCTCCTGGCGATCGCTGGAGAAAGTGTTGCTGGTCTGCTCCAGCCTTGGCCACTGAAGATCGTGTTGGACAACGTACTGGAAGGCAAGGCAAACCATGGCTGGCTGTACAAAGTCATCGAACATACATCGGGAACGGCTCCGCGCAATGTTCTTTTCTTTGCCTGCGGAGCGGTGGTGGTGATTGCTTTGATCGATGCTGTGTGTTCCTATGCGGAAAAGTATCTGACAACGAACGTAGGCCAGTGGGTCACTCATGACCTGCGCCGGACGATCTACACACAGGTACAACGACTGTCACTGGCGTATCACGATCAGCAGCCTACGGGGGATCTCATTAGCCGTGTAACTGTCGATATTGATGCGATTCAGACTTTCATCGTTTCAGGGCTGTTGGGAATTCTGGTGAACCTGCTCACGCTATCAGGCATGATTGTCATCATGTTCTACATCAACTGGCAGTTCACTTTGATTGCGCTCGCGGTGGTTCCTTTGCTGTTCTTCATTGTGTACACCTACACGCGCAAAGTGAAGAAGGCTTCGCGGGAGGTGCGCAAAAAGGAAGGGAGGATGGTCTCCGTTGTGGAGGAAGTTGTCAGCTCTATGAGGGTTGTGAAGGCATTTGCGCGTGAAGACTATGAAATCCGCAGATTTGAAGGTGAAAGTCTAGAGGCCGTCGAAGCGGCGCTGAAGGCACGCTCGATGAAGGCCAAACTCGTGCCCTTGGTCAACATCATTACAGCGGTAGGAACGTGTGCAGTTCTCTGGTTTGGGTCCCAGATGGTGATGACGGAACGCCTGTCGGCTGGGTCGATGGTCGTATTTGTCTTCTATCTCGGCAAGATGTACAAGCCGATGCAGGAGATTTCGAAGACTATGGATACCTACTCCAAGGCGGACGTGGGGTTTGAGCGCATTCAGGAGATCCTTCGCTGCCACGAGGAGATTCACGATGAACGACGGGCACGCAATGTGCCGCGCTTTCGAGGACAGATCGATCTTGAGCACGTGGACTTTTCGTACAAGGAGGAGGAACAGATACTGAGGGATGTGAACATCCACGTGGAGGCTGGAACGATGGTGGCGCTCGTGGGTCCGACTGGTTCTGGAAAGACTACCATCGTTAATCTGATTGCTCGTTTCTACGATCCCACCAGCGGTGTCGTAAAAATTGATGGCACCGACATCAAGGAATTCAAGCAGAAATCTTTGCGCGGCCAGATCAGCTTTGTATTGCAAGATACGTTGCTCTTCAGCGGCACCATCTGGGACAACATTGCCTATGGACGCCCAGATGCCTCCGAAGTGGACATTGTGAAAGCTGCTCAGGCAGCTAACGCAATGGAGTTCATCGAAAAACTGCCGCAGAAGTTCGATACAACAGTGGGCGAGCGGGGGCTCATGCTTTCAGGCGGGCAGCGGCAACGCATTGCGATAGCGCGCGCGATCGTCCGCAACACGCCGATCCTGATTCTCGATGAGCCGACATCTGACCTTGATGCGGCATCAGAACAACTGGTGTTCGATGCACTGGATCGGCTGATGGAGGGAAAAACCTCGATTGTGATTGCGCATAGACTTTCGACAATCCGCAGCGCCAGCTGCATCTATGTCATCGACAGCGGCGGGATTGCCGAATCGGGAACCCATGATGAATTAGTGCAACATGAGGATGGGCTGTACCGAAAGCTCTATGACATCCAATCCAACCAGAATGAAACACCGGCTGCGCTTGGCACTTAACGCATTTTCGGAAATGGTGTAGACCAGAAACCACAATTCTGGTAGCCGCGACCATCAGGGAGCGGCGGCTTCCAATAAAGCGTGAAAGACTACAGTATTTCCGAAAATGCCGTAGGCGTAGATATGAGTGCAGTGTCACAGATTGCCGAGCTCCTGAATCCTACTCTCAACGATCGCAACATAGTCCTGAATCTGCTCTCGCGGGAAGTGACCCGCGCGGAACCCATCGACGAGTTGTTGATGAGTGAGTTGGCCCAAGAGGGAACCGATCCATCGCGCATCAGCACGAGGGATGTTGCGGCCGATCCAGGCTACTCTGCTGCGTCTTGCATACCAGATGATCCCAAAACCGAGGCTCTCGATAAGACGGGGCGTCGGGCGCCTTGGTGTAGCAAAGTCAACTCGGGTATCCGTCACTCGCCGAATAAATCTGGAGTGTTTAAAGCTCTCGATATTGCCCTTGCCGCGAGCTTTTGTCCAAGTAGGTCCGTTACTGCCAAACGTGGCGCCGATATCGCTGGTGAGGAAGATTTCGCGGTCGGCTTTCTTGTCATAGAAGACAGCATTGTTGACGTCTTTAAGATCCCAGTTGTTCATCAACGCCATCATGACCCGCAGACCATTGAGCTCCCTGGCGTCGGTGAATGGGTTTTGCTTCCACTTCCAGATGCCAATTTTCTTCTGACCGTCGGGCCTGCGGGCGAAGCGCGCTTCGACAATATGTCCATTCTTGGCCATGGAGCCTCCGCGCTGGAGGTGGAGACCCTGCACATCGGCCGACTCCAGAACATAATCTTCATTCACGAAGTACCCGGCGGCCCAGAGCAGTCGTGAGGCTACAACCTCGGGGCGGGCCTCGCGGCCAAGTTTCACTCGCCACTTGTTGCCTTTCGCATCGCGCACATCGAACTTCGGGTTGGTGCCTTTGGAGTCTTCGGCCTCAAACGTGAAGGGACCGGTGGGCATACCGTCCTTGCCGCCTTGACCGTAGAACAGATTCAGCGAACGAAGTTCGCCGAGATCACGCCAGAGGACAGGGTTGTGCAGGTCTGCTGGCCTCAACGGCGCATCGCTGTCTTGCCCTTTCCGTGCGTCAGCTTTCTCGGATTCTTGGGCTTTCGATTTCGGCCCATTCGTGGCCAGCTGCGGCGGCTGGACATCTGGCCACTCGGAGCGTGACCGCGTTTTCTCACTATCCTGTGTGACTGCAGGGGTAGAAAGACCGGCAGGCAGAGACTGTTGAGGATCCCACTGAACGTTGAAGGTGCAAAGATTTCGTGTGGGATTGGGCAGAGCAGATGTGAAGTGCTGCGCGAACAGGATGGTGGACACAAGCAGAACCAACCCGGACAGAAAGCGATTGCAGGGCATGAACACTCTCCGCAATGATGCTTTTGGTTAGAGGCTCCAGGACTATGAACAGGAAGTCTATAGCGGCAAAAAACATCCTGTGGCGAGAAACCTGCATCATCTTCAATGGCTGGTGTAGACGAGATCGTGTGAGACTTGTTGGGGAACTCGGCCCGGGATCAGGTCCATTCTGAGGCTTTAAGAAAACGAAAAGGAGCATTCGAATATCGCCTTCAGATTCGAATCGAGCAGAGATCGAAACCGGATTTGCTGACCGCCTTGGAACCCAGCGGCGGCATCGCTGTGGAAGCGTTGATTGCTTACGCCAATCAGGCGAGCGGAAAAGTCTTCGCCAATTGAAGATGTGATTATTTGCGCTGGGCATTACATGTGGTTGCACAATGAGGGAGCGATGCCGCTGTCTCGATATTTCCGGCAATTCTGTCATTTGTCAGTACTCATTGCGCTTCTCGCCGTTGCTTGGGTTCCGTCGGCTACAGAGAATGCCGCCGCTCAGACCCTTTCGGCGGCTGAGAACAAGTCGCTCAATGAATTTGCAAAGCGAGTCAAGAGCTACATCAGCCAGGAGCATGCACTCTCCGCAGACAAGTTGAAGCCTACGTCGGATGTCGAGCAACTCGAACGTGAGCGTGTGGCGCTCCGTCAGGCCATTCAGCAGTCCCGGCCAAACGCCAAGCAGGGCGATTTGTTTACTCCTCCGATCGCGAGCGTGTTTCGCAGGCTGATGACGCAGACACTGGCTGGTCCCAATGGCGCGAAGATTGAGGCGAGTCTTCAGCACGCCGAGCCATTAGCTCCAAAGGACCTGGTCGTTAATGGGGAATATCCGAATCGGAATGGTCAGCCGATTCAATCGGTGCCGCCGACGCTGCTGCAGGTATTACCGTCCCTGCCCAAGGGGCTCGAGTACCGCATAGCCGGGAAAACCCTGGCGATCCGTGATACAGACGCCAATATGGTAATTGATTTTCTGCCCAACGCACTTCCGTAATGATTAGGGTTAACACTTCGATGCGCTTTGCTAAGTTTCTGTTATTGCCCATCCTTGTTGTCGTTTATCCGGGGCTGCATGGCGATCAAAGTTCGACGCCTGCCTCCGTAGCCAGTGCTCCGGATGTGCGGTTGCCGCTCAAGAAAGGATCGGTACGATGGGCCGTTATTGGGGATAATGGAACTGGACAGCGACCGGAACAGGAAGTTGCCGACCAGATGGAGCGCTATTGGAGGGCTGTGAAGTTTGACTTTGTGACGATGGACGGCGACAACATCTATGGCGGGCACTCGCCACGCGATTTCAAGCAGAAGTTTGAGCTTCCATATAAGCAGTTGCTGGATGAGAACGTGAAGTTCTACGCCTCGCTCGGCAACCACGATGACGCCGATCTGGAGCGGAATTACAAGCCATACAACATGGATGGAAAACGTTTCTACACGTTCCGCAAAGGGGATGTGCAGTTCTTCGTCTTAGACAGCAATTACATGGACCCAGCGCAATTGACGTGGCTCGAGGACAAGCTAAAGACCTCCGATGCCAAGTGGAAGATCGCCTACTTCCATCATCCGATGTTCACGAGCGCGAAATCCCACGGGCCCGACGTCGATCTAAGGCAGCAGTTGATGCCTCTCTTCACCGAGTATGGTGTCAATGCAGTGTGGAGCGGCCACGAGCATGTGTATGAACACTTAAAGCCGCAGAGTGGGATATATTTCTTCCTGGTGGGGAACTCCGGCCAGCTTCGTTATCACAATATCCGCAGGCCGAACGATCTCGATGTCGTAGGTTTCGATACGGACCAAACGTTCATGCTTGTAGAGATCGCTGGGGACGAACTGTACTTTCAAACGATCGCTCGATCCGGAGAAACAGTCGATTCGGGCGGGTTGACACGGCAGACCAGCGGTCACAACGCACCATAGCCTTCAGTCCGCTCTATGGGTGACGAGCGAGAAGTACAACCCTGCCTTGGGTTGGCTTTTCGTTCAACGCGGGAGGTCTTCTGAGATGCCTTCAACAACTTTTCCCGCCTCTCACGATTCTTCACTTCGCATTGAAAGACGGAACCAACCGCATCATTCTTGGAGGAGATCCAGGCGGCGTCGCGCTGGATTCCCTCAAAAGCGGCAACATGCTCACGTTGCTGACCGCATTCAGTGTTCTGCGCCGAGCCACTCACACCCACTACAATCCCAACATCCGTCTCTGCCATCACACGGATTGCCCCCATTATCCGAACAACTTTTGCAATGATCGGGCGTTCGCAGCGCTTCCAGCCCTTCCTTCGTTGGTCGTATTCTGATGATTAGAGGTCTTCCGGATGGCCCGGCTCTGCACTCCCGGCGGTGGCGTCGAGAAAGAGCGAGACCCATAGTCGAATTGTCCGATATTGCACGACGGAATGGTAGGAAAAAAAATTGTAAGTTATTGTAAGTTATTGATAATATTGTATCTTGATTGGGGCGGCTAGTGGGGATCGAACCCACGACATCCTGAGCCACAGTCAGGCGTTCTGCCGCTGAACTATAGCCGCCACGTACGGATTCGATTGTAACATCGAACGAAGTTGCCCGGCCGATGGAGAGCCGCACATGATCCGACCCACTCCGCAGTTCCCCGACCGAGCCGAACCCAACCGGATCGGAGGTCAGGGCAGGGACCGGACAAGTTCCCCGGCAAGTGGACCAACAGGCGATCAAAGAACGCGCCTGGGTTATCAGGGCTCACAGTTCGATCGCTGGGACCGCGGAGCATGGCTCTTCAGGGACGAGACACTTCGTAGTCTCGAGATTCTGCTGGATGAAGCGTTTCGCGTTCCGGGCACCGGAATTCGCTTTGGCATCGACGGAATTATCGGGCTGGTGCCGGGGCTGGGCGACGTGGTGGCAGGTTTGCTGTCGCTCATCATTCCTGTAGCGGCGTGGATGCGCGGAGTTCCGTACGTGGCCCTGGTACGCATGACGGTGAACCTGGGAATCGGCGTCGTGGTGGGATCCATTCCGATACTGGGCGATATTTTCGATGTGGCCTGGAAGGCGAACCGGCGCAACTACCGGCTGATGCAGTTGCATCTGTTGGAACCACGACGGCACAACTGGCGGGACTGGGTATTTTTGATGGGGCTAGTGCTCGCCCTCGGGCTGGTGTTTTCGCTCCCGATTCTCATGGTGGTCTGGCTGTTTGCCTGGTTGATGCATCATTGAGATCGAGCAAAGCCGGGGTCCCGGGAGTGCCTGATGCTCAACTCAGAAGGAATGGGAATTCGCGATACAATCGGAATATCACGTCGGGGCGTAGCGCAGTCTGGTAGCGCATCTGCTTTGGGAGCAGAGGGTCGGGGGTTCGAATCCCTCCGCCCCGACCATCTAACCTCTTTCCCTTCAATAAGTTTGACCGAGGGACGAGGGGGTGATACCAAGAGTGATACCACTTTGCCGGGAGTTTTCCCATGCAGGTGAATATCACCAAGCGTATCGACACCCCCGAAGGCAAACGCTACTGCCCTGTGGTCGTCGGCCCCAACGGCCGCATCAAGCCCGATTGGGTGATGTTGAATGACCGGCAGGCGAAGCATCCAGAAGGCGCCTACTACCTCGACTGGAACGAAGACGGAAAACGCAGACGCATGTCCGTCGGCACCGACGCGGCTGCTGCATACAACAGCCGAGCTCGAAAACAAAGAGAGCTGGATGCAATCGCGGCAGGTCTCATTGTTTCCAACCCGATCGAAGATGACTCCCGCCTTCGAATTCGGTCTGCTGTGGACGATTTCCTTGAGGAAGTCCAACTCACCAGGCAAAGAAAAACATGGCGGGGATATCGCGTCTCCCTCGGTTATTTCCAGGAGTCCTGCGACAAATGTCTTCTTGAGGAAATTGAGCGGAAAGATCTCCTGCGTTTCGCTGCGTTTCTGCGCGATACGAAGAAGCTCGCCCCGCGCACGGTGCACAACAAGTTCGCCGATGTGCTGACCTTCCTCCAGTCCCAAGGAATGCCGAAACTGATTGGCAAAAACGACCACCCCCGCTTTATTGAGCAGGAGGTCGATATCTATGAAGACGACGAGTTGTCGAAGCTCCATGCAGTCTGCTCGCCTTACCACAGCACGCTGTACGACTTCTTCCTCATGAGCGGCTTTCGCGAACAAGAGGCGACGCACGTTGTGTGGAGCAATATTCGCTTCAACGCAAACATCATCGAGATGCGCTGGAAGCCTCAGTTCAACTGGACGCCGAAGGCCTACAAAGAGCGTGAGGTTCCGGTCCCGGACGAGTTGCTGATGATTCTGGAGGCCTACCGCCGGTCTCTGCCTGCGACACGGGCATCTGCCCAGGCGTTGGTCTTCAGCACTGCCAGCGGAAGGCGCGATACTCATATGCTCCGTGCGCTCAAACGAAATGCGAAGAAGGCTGGACTGAACCCCGATGACTTCTGGCTCCACAAGTTCCGCGCGACCTTTGCCACAACTCACCTTCAGGCCGGCGTCGATCTCAGAACGGTGATGACGTGGATGGGACAAACGAATCTAGAGAGCATCATCCGCTATTTGAAACCGGCGAGAAATCGGACCGTCATCGAAAAGGTCAATTCGAGTTTTTCGGACCGCAAGAGGGCCAGGCTCCGTCTTGTCACCGGTGCCGCATGAGTTCGGTCTAAATGGAAAAGGGTCCAATGCCGCTCTTTGCAAGCGCCCCTTCAGGGCGCTACGACAAGCGTCGGAGGCGTACCTCCGGCCCTTTTCTTTTTCGGAAGCGACAGATCTCTCTCCGAGATTTGACCGAATTTCCATTTGGCGAGATGGTCTTCAAACCCTGCTTCTCGCAGGACTACGGAGGAACTGATGATCTTGGCAGAAATTGTCGAAGGCAAGAAAGAAGCTCTCCGCGTGGTAGAAATCGCTCGAATCTTGGATGTCTCGATCAAGAAGATCTATCGGATGGCCGCAAAGGGGCAGATCCCCTTCCTCAAAATTTCCAATTCGATCAGATTTGACCCTCACGATATTGCTGCGTGGATGAGAAGCCAATCCAACACGAATCCCATTCCAGCAGTTTCGCTACCGAGCCGCACCTATCTGAGAAGAGGCAACGACCGACAGCTCAATCGTGCGCGGCGAATTTGAACCAGCTCACCCAGTTCTTGATCCGCCGCACTTTGTGAGTCACGGCGCCGGAAGCGATCAAACCTGTGCGCCCGCCGAGTAGGTTCTAGCGAAGCTAAACTCCGGGCCTCGTGAGCTGTTGTGGGCGCTAAAACAGACTTTGACCGTATCCGTCTGAGCAACGCACTCTGTTGTGCCGCTGTATTTAGTGGTGCACTTGAGCTATGAGCGAACTGGGAGTGGTACGGAAGCGGCGTAGTCGGGCCGAGGTTGAGGCGCTTGTTGCGG
>Ga0137385_10001409_pt1 | contig 20187 bp, 24 predicted proteins | sample SagtaG_FD_104921 | JGI IMG/M metagenome (GOLD analysis project Ga0137385, IMG submission 104921) | Vadose zone soil microbial communities from Sagehorn Ranch, Mendocino, California, USA - Sage2_R_80_16 metaG | ecosystem: Environmental > Terrestrial > Soil > Vadose zone | place: USA: California... | reverse complement strand
GTTCGACGGTGCGATCCGGGTTGCCGTGCTCGATGCCCTTCGCGGTGGTCGACGCCGGCATGATCGCGTCGCCGCGTACCGCGACGCGACCAGCATGTCGCCGGCCCGGACCGGTTGCGACGACGAACATCGCTGGGACCGGTCCTGCACCACGGTCATGCTCGGCAAGCCGTTGGTCGTGGAGTACCGCTGCCGCCGCTGCGGCGCGTGGACGGTGGAGGAACGACTCACGTGGTGATCGGCGGCTCGGGTCTCCCGCCGTCGCCGCCGTGATGCCACGATCAGGGCATGGGCTCACAGCAGTTCCGCGCCGTCATCGCCGCCGGCCTCCGGGGTAGCGCGGTCATCGCCGTGCCGTTCGACCCGGACCGGACGTGGGGCGCCAAGGCCGACCATCCCGTCGGCGGCACGATCGAGGGCAGGCACGTCCGCGGCAGGCTGTCGCCGAGCGGTGGCGGATGGGTGCTGACCGTGACACCGATGTGGCTACGCGACACAGGCGTCACGATCGGCGACGACGTAACCGTCGAACTGGCCCCGGAAGGACCACAACGCGGCGATCTCGCCGACGACATCGCCACAGCCCTGGCCGCCAATCCGGCCGCGAGCGCGTTCTTCGACACGCTGGCGCAGTTCTACCGCAAGGCATACCTGCGCTGGATCGACGCGACCACCCGCAAGCCGGACCTCCGCGCCACCCGCATCACCGAGGTGGTCAACCTGCTCGCGGCCGGAATCAAACAACGGCCACGATCGTGAACCACCGGGCACCGGCGCAGCCGGTTCTGATGTTGCAGAGCCGACTGCGCCGCCGACACGCCTGCGGAGGTCACGGCGGAGGTCACTGTTCGACCAGGACGACGCGGCGTCTCCGCGGGGCTAGCCGAACCTGTGTGAGGCGTTGTTGTCACTCAGCCCGGGGTCGAGGTTGCGCCACGAGTTCGCCGGGATGGTCTGGGACTGTCCGCCGTAGTTACTGTTGAAGAAGACCGTCACCGGCCTGCTGGAGCGGTTCCACGCCGACTCCGCGTTGTTCTTTATGCACTGGCCCTGGCCGAAACCGGGACCCTTGAAGTCGTAGCAGGTTGGCTCTGTCGTTCCGTAGTTGGGGACCGATTGGGTGAAGTCTGAGACGGATCCAACCAAGTTGGTCAAGTAGTAGTAGCAGAACTCACCGCTTTCGCAGACCCCGTCCCTGGCCGCCGCGAACGCGGGCGACCCGGTGGCCATGAGAGAGGCGGTGATGGCCAGCGCGGCGCCGACGATGGTGAGCGCCTTGCGTGGATGTAGCACGTTTCCTCCTAGGTAACTGATCAGTGTGGTCCGAGTTGGTGGCAACGAATTGCGCGGCCGCGCACCTGCCGAGGCCGCCAGCGCCGCCAAGATCAAGGCGTCGGCACCCTGACCACCTGTTTCACGACTCGACTGAGCATCGAATTCCCCCTTCGTTGGCGCAACGCGCTCGACCATTTGCTGACCGGGCGCGTGCTGTCGCCTTATCTTCGGCCGCCGACCAGCGGGGAGACCAGGCAGAAGAGGTGGCAGGAAAAGGGAAGTCTCAATTGGTCGCGCTATCCTCGCACTGGCGGGGGAGAAAACGGGCCTTGGGGGGACCGTGGCGGACGATTCAGGGGATGCATCGGGCTTCGGCGTGGTGCTGCGGACGTACCGGGTCGTGAAGGGGCTCACCCAGGAACAGGTGGCCGCGCGGTCCGGGCTGAGCATCCGTGCGATTGGCGACATCGAGCGCGGGAAGGTGCGCCGGCCGCATCGTGACTCGGTCGAACTGCTGGCCACCGCGTTGGAACTGACGGTGGCCGAGCGCGACGACCTGCTGCGACATCGCGGTGTCCGGCCGGTCGAGGCACTGTCCGCCACCGCGTCGATGGCCGAGGCGGCGCCGCGGCCGACCCCGGCTCAGTTGCCGGGCGACATCAACGATTTCACCGGCCGGCACGCCGACATCGAGGCCCTGCGGAAACTGCTGGCCGGCCCCACCGTGCTGGCGGCGCCGGTCGTCGTGGCCGTCGTGGGCGCAGGCGGCATCGGCAAGCCGGAACTCGGATTGTGACACATATGTTGTGAACGGGTTCACGTGAGCCGTTGCGGCTCGGGTCATCTCCGCACGTCAGAGCGTTGCCGGTAGGCTCTGCGATATCTGTGGACGATCAAGGTCTCCACCACTCCCTGCCGCTAGTCCCGCCTGTCCGCCCGTGGTCGCGGACGTTGGGAGCCAGCCAGGCGAGCGGCCAGCGTGCGGACGCATGCGCCGCTTGAGCGGCATTCCGTAACGGCCCAGACATGCGCGCCGATCACCCACTCAGCCAGAGGCCCGCCGTGTCCGGGAGTCACCGTGTTCGGGTTGATCTACGCGCGTCGGCGTTCGTGGCGATGTTCGAAGTCTTGCGCGCGGCGCTGTTGGCGTCCGCTACGCCTCACCCGACGGCACCATCAGCGTCGAACGCGCCACCCACGGAATGCGCGAATGGCTGATCGGTGGTAACGGGCATTGACCCAGACACGACGTCACAGGAAATAGGGTGATCAAGAAGGAGACGGATCATGAGAGCACGCACAGCCATTGCCGGCGCAGTCCTTGCACTGGCCACCACGGGAGCGCTGACTGCGTGCGGAGGTGCTGACAACACACAAGCGTGCAGCGACTACTACAAAGCCATTGACAGCGCGAGCAGTGACGCCAGCGACACGACCGAGTTCACCGTAGCCGCGAATGAGGCCACAACATCGCAACTGCATGACGAGATCCTGTCCTTCGGACAGTGGGTCTCGACCAACGGGATGCCATACAACGACGCAATGTGGGCTGACTACGGCAAGCTGCAAGATCCGATCAAGGCTACATGTCCGCCGCCGCCGCTGCGTGTTTCAACCCCCTGACCCGATTCGCGTTGCAGGACTGAGCGCGGCCCGACCCATCCGCCATGGGCGCGTAGGACTTTCTCCCAGAGCAGCCCGAGTACCTCGAATCGCAGTTGGACACCCGTCGGAAAGGTAGCTCGATGATTCTCTTCACAGTCTTTGGTTCAGCCACGGTTGGCGCACTAGTTGCTGGCCTCTTTGCTGTCGTGAATGCGGTTAGTCAGCGGCGTCATGACAGTCAGAGAGGTCTCGATGAAGCCCGGCGTCTCGCCTATGCACAATTTATCTCGGCGGCAGCAGGATTTGTCTCATTGAACGGAAGGAATGCTTTGGCCCCAGAATCTGACGCTCAACTTCGCACCGCATATGGCGCGACTGTTCTGCTTGGTTCTCCTCAAGTTCAAGAGGCTGCGGATATCCTGTTTGCCGCAGCCTGGAATGAAGCCGGCCCTCATGCTGTCGAAAAGGTGGTTCGTGACGAATTTATTAAAGTGGCGCGAAAAGATATCTTCTAATTCGAACGTCCGAAATGAATGCGAAGCGGCGGAACTTCACCTGCAATCTGCGAGTTACTAGTAGACATCCTAGCGAGCAGAAGAAGTCCCCGATTAATTGCCACTTGTAGCTCATGAAACGTCCGCGCCAACCGGATGCGATTTATTGCGACCGCCTCGCCCAACAACCAGCACTTCGCCTGGTCCACCAGTTCGGCGAAAGCGAGGGATTCAGCCACCTCGCTCGGGCGAATACCGACGAACCTAAAATCTCGGACCTGTACGTCGGCGAAGATGAAACGGTCCTGTGCAACGGCCAAGAATGCGACACATCGAACATTGCGACGAGGAGGAACGGTAACGACGATGGTGTCAGGGATTCCAGACGGCAGACGCCCTGCTTGCTCCATTAGCGCCAGATAGCGGATGGCTTCGCCATCTATCGATCGAATCGGACGGCCGTCGGAATCGAACTCAGTCAACGAGGATCGATCAAAGGGCTCGTCCCATGGAATTAGACCACTTTGCTGCGCCTGGTCGAAAGCTTCGAACAGGTAGTAACAGTCCGCGACATATTTGAGGATCGATCGCTCACCGGCTTTCCTCAACGCAAGATCGCTCGTCACCCGGAGGATCGGAAGACCAGCCGCCTCACACGCAGCATCCTTCTTGCGGTCACGCTCAACTGTTCGGTGGTCGAATGAGTGTCGTCGCCCATCGATCTCAACACAAAAGATCGCACGGTTATCGCGAGAAACCACGAAGTCGAAGCTGGCCATCAGCAAAAACCGACGGTCGGCAGCTCTGGCGACTTCGGCATCATCGACGTCGAGTACCTCGGCCACAGGGATCTTCGCATAGAGCCTGTCACCCGCACCATCGACCAACTCCTGTAGATCACGATCAGCCCGGATCTCCGGACGGTTGCTCAGAATGGGTAGCACGGCCCGCGTCACGGGATCACCTATACCATGCACGCGAACGGACCGCACACTTGTCATCCATGCGACTGCGCCCGCACGCTGGGTCGCGTGCGGGCGCCGGACAAGCTTTTGGTCAGGTGGTGATCGCAGCCGGTTGCTTGGCAGACAAGCCGCGTGCTTCTTCATCGACGGACAGGATGCCGAGTTCGGCGCACCGTTCGGCGGACAGGAAGTCCAGTGCGATCCGTCGTGCCAGCCAGTCCATGACGCTGGTCACGTACGGAATGTCCGCGTCGTTCGTCATGCCTTCGGGCTCGAACCGCTGGTCCTTCAGCTTGGACACGATCACATCGACCGGCACGCCGTACTGCACGGCCAGGGACATCACGATCGAGAACGCATCCATCAAGCCGGCCGCTGTCGAGCCTGCCTTTCCCCACTTGGCGAACACCTCGCCAAGGCTGCCATCCTCGAACCCGTTCGCGGTCACGAACAGATCCGCCCCGCTCACGGTGACCGAATGCGTAACGCCCCTACGGCTGCGAGGTAGACGTTTCCGGGTCGGCTGATGCTCCATCATGTTCCCTTCTCGACACAACCAGTGGTGTCGATCGCTGACAACTGCCCTACATGTGGGTGTGGACCGTAGCGCAGGGCACCGACAGGTCCAGGACGCCACGCCGACTCGGCCGGGCTAGTAACGGACGTTACGGACCGTGGCGTCCAGCTCCGGGACCACACGGCGGGCGCGTGCCAGGGCATACGCCACCACGTCATCTCGGGTGTCCGAACGCAACGCGTGGGCGACGGCCCGCAGCCGGACGACGAACCGGTCGATCGTGTCGGCCTTGACCGCGACGTTGACCCGCAAGGCGTGCCAGTCGCGGTCACTGGGGTGTCCGAACAGCTCACCGGGCAACATCGCGATGCCCGACTCGCGGTCGTCCCCGCCGTAGTAGAGCAACACCGATTGCGCATCGATGCCGGTCGCGACCCGCGCGCCGAACAAGTCACGGCGGATGCGCAACGGCGCATACCAGCCGCCCTGTGGCTGGTCCAGGGCGAAGGCCGCCACGCCTAGCTCGGAGTTCAGCCGGGCAATCTCGCGGGTCAGGGACCGCAACGACGCGCGGAAACACTCGTTCCACGCGTCCACCCAGCGTTGCGGAGTCAGGCACAGCGCGGCGGCGCTGGTCAGCTCGCCGGACTGCGGCACACGGCCATGGCTGAACACTGTTCGGTAGTGGTCCAGCGCGGCACGCATCCGAGTATTGGACGCTGCCGCGAACGCCACACGGCCGGTCGGATAGGCGACCGTCTTGGAGGGCGTGACGATGCTCACGCACCACGGGTCAAGGCCGGGCACCGCGCCGATCGGGCACGGTTCGCAATCCGCGTTGTCGAGGTACGAACCGGCGTACACGTCGTCACCGATCACGTGGACGGGGTTTTCCTCGTTGTCGTGGTTGTGCCTGAGCACGGCCGCGCCGATGCCGTGCGCCCGGTCGCGGTCCAGCACCCGCCCGTCCATGTTGTTGACCAGCGGCACATACAACACCCGGCCGTACATGTGATCTGTCTCGGCAAGCCATTCGGCGACTGTGTCACCGGTCAACGCGGACTCCACATGGATAGTGCCGCCGAACACGGCAGGGATCAGCCGTAGCGACTGGTAGTACCCAGACGGCGCCAGGACCACACCGCCGTTGGGATAGACCGTGTCGAAATCGCGAGTGCACATGAGCGCGGCGCAGGTGGCCAGGAACACCGCCTTGGCCCCACCATTGAATATGACAATATCTTCCGACGAACACGTAATGCCGAGCTGACGAAAATAGGTGCAGATGAACGCGCGGGCTTCGTCGTCGTAGCCGGACGACCCGCCACGGTATGCACCGAGGCTATGTTTGCGTGACACGAGCCAATTCAGGTAGTCGCGCCTGGTCTGACCTTCCGTGCGTTCCGATGACGCCAACAGTTGGAACACCTCGCTCACGGAGACACGCGGACTGAACCCGGCATCAAACGCGGCCAGGTCGTCCAGCGAATATTCTATGCTACCGAATCCCGGCCGAACTCTCGAACACACATACCCGATCAGCCCACGGTGCTCGGAGAAGAACCACTGACCGAAGTCAGTCACAATATCGTGCGGGTTCGCCGAGCCGTGCGAACCCTTATGGAGCTTGAGCACGTCATAGGTGGCCTTCGCGTCGTCTATCAGCTCATAGACGGCGGTGTAGAGATCGTTGAAACGTCGTTGCGGTAGTACAGGCACCGGTCCCATGAGCATCGTCCTTTACTGATTGGCGTGCTGACATTCCCGAAACGCATCGGTGGTTGGTCGCGAAATCGAGGTCGCACAGCTCAGCGGGCATCCCTTATCACTTTGACGGTTCCGGAGCACCACTATGCCGCGAAGCGCAGTTCACCATTGGCCTCCGCGATTTGGGCTGCCTGCGATCGACAATCGGGACACGTGTCCAGGTGTTCCTCAACGTGGGCCTTCCGGCGTTTCGTCAGCTTATGCCGGGTCCATGCCGCTAAATCGCCGTGAGTGGCACGGCACGCGGGCGTCGCGGTAGCGGCCAGGTGTACGAATAGGTATGCCTCGCGCAGGGCGTCGCGTGCTCGATAGGCAAGGGCAGAGACACCGTTCGCGGTAAGGCCCAGGATCGGCGCGGTTTCGGCCGCCGAAAGGCCCTGGATCTCGGTGTGCCACAGAACGGTCTGCCAGCGTTCCGGTAGGACAGCGAACGCCTTGGCCGCCAGCGAGCAATCCAGTGCCACGAGAGCGGTGTCCCGGAACGGCTCGCTGATCCTCTCAATCCTCAGACCAGAGACGGCGGTGACGTCGTCAGCAAGTTTGATCTTGCAGTCACGGCGAGTCCTGTCGTAGGCGACATGGCGTAGAGCGGTCAACAGGTACGCGCGGAATGCCAAGTCGGGTCCGCGACCACCGCGCAGGGTCTTCAGCACCCGCGCGAATGCCTCCGATACCAGGTCGTCGGACTCGGCACGAGAGCGGGCAAGTTGTCGGGCCAAGTTGTACGCGGCCGTGACGTGCCGCTCGTAGAGGGAGCCGAATGCATCGACCTCGCCGCTTCGTACCGCCTCGATCAGTTCGGCATCGGTCGGAGGTGTCATGTCCGTCATTGCCTCTCCTGTCTCGTGGTCTGCGGGTGCAGACATGTACGATCCGGGGCGTGGTGTCCTGAATGGACGCCCGGGCCGCAACCCTGTTGCTGTTCTGCGAATCGGTGCCCCCGACCGGAGTTGAACCGGCACTACATCCCTTTTAAGAGGACTGCCTCTACCTGTTGGGCTACGGGGACGGTGACAGGTGGCCGGTGTCGTTGTGGACACGCAGCACCCACTTGGGAACGTCCGACCGAACGGCGTACCGACAGGATCTCTTTCTGTGGTTCAGGCATCGGGTGTCATCCTCCGTGCGGGGGTTCGTCGTGGAACAGGTAGTCCTCGATGTCCGCGACCCGACGGCCCAACTCGCGGTGTTCGGCGAGGTGGCGTTCGCGTTGGGCGGCGCGGCGCTTGTCCTCGGCACCAGCGGCGCGCCAGAGCAGCACGAGCAAGGTCACCGCGAGCCCCAGAAGCAGCACGCCGAGCCAAGGTGGACCGTTGCCGAACACGGTTACGCCGTGGCCGGTTGTCGGCGTGGTCGCTCGCGGCCGGTGACCGCGTGGCGGCCGTAGGGCTTGCGTTCGGCGTCCAGTTCGTCACGGGTCTCGGCGAGCAACCGCTCCAATAGGCGTTGCACGGTAAGCGCGGCGCCCTTCGGGTTGGCGTGTTGGCCCCTCATGGTCCCGGCCGCCACAGATGTGGCCCGCTCGCGCGGCCGGGCAGCACCAGTCGGGGCGCGTGATCGGCGTCGGGTGGTGGCACGTCGCGGAGTGCGTCGATCGCGTCGGTGAGGGTTCCTTCGTGGCGCCACACGGGTTCGCCTGCCGGGTTGGTGCGTTCGGCGAGCGCGTCAGTTTCGCCTTTCACCGCGAGGGCATCGACTGTCCCGTCCGGCCACGGGTAGATGTAGACCAACAGGTCGGGCGATCCGGCGAGGGACTGCCAGCCGTCGGTACTGACGAGGGCTTTCAGCGCTCGCAGGACGAACGGTATCGGGGCGCCGTCGTATGGCGGTGTCATAGCTGATGTCCTTCACGGATGGATGCGGCCGGCATGACGGGGCGCGTGCAGGTCGTCACCGTCATGCCGGCCGCTGCCAAGGTGCCGGCCCGTCCCGCCGGGTCGGGGTGGGCGGGACGGACCAGCAGGGCGCGGACCCATCGGCGGTTACGGCGGTGGAGTCGCCGTGCGCGGGCTTTCGCCGGTAGATCACGCAGGAGCAGGAAGGCGTCCAGTGATCCGAACAGACTCACGACCAGGAATGAAACGGTTGCGAGCGGGTCCATCATGTCCAAGCCTCCCCGGTGATACACCTCGTGGCCCTGTCATGTCTGCCCATCGTTTTCGCGTGTCGGATTCATTTCCGTCACCTCCAAATCCCAGCCGTTCGCAGACTTGACCAGGGGGGTTGATTCGATCACGCGCAATTGTGCGGGCGTGACACCGCAGTACAAGATGACCGCGCGTAGTGCGATTCGGTGCGCCTGAATGCGACCTGGGTCCGGGATCGGCTCGCCGTTCGCTCGGTAAATGTATTCGGCAGTCGACACGAGGATATCGAACGCGGACACGCCATACACATTTCCGATATCGACCAGTCTTACGAGTTGGGGTTGATGCGAGCCCTTCTCGTAGCTTCGCAGGGTTTCGACCGGAATATTCGTCCGCTCAGACAACTCTGTGAGGCTGTAGTTTGCGGTGGTTCGTCGTGACTTCAAGTCCAGCCCGAGCGCCAAGCGGTAGTCCTTGATCGCCTGCCGTTGCACCCGGAGAAGCTCGTCGTCGGGCATCTTCAGCCTCGCTCGGCATGTCGTACGGATTCCACCGTGTCAGACATCCGCCGAGATTTCGGACCGGATCGCTGGTCACCAGATATGCCGAGCCCGTCCATGAATCCGTCTCACCTTCTGTGGTTCCTGGGAATCGTGTGACGCAACAAGACGATAGAAACCGGCGAGCGCAAGGGATGCCCCCCGGACGCATGACTTTTATGCGCGCCGCGCATACCCATCCTGAACAGGGGTTATGATCGGCAGGAGGAGCCACCAGCGACGACAGACGGGAGGCGGTGTGGATCATGGTCTCTGGAGGCCGGTACTGCATGAGGTGTGGCGGTCGCCTCAGTCGTGACACGCGCGCGAGCATGTGCGCGCCGTGTCGTCAACTCAGCGGAGTCGGCTCCGACCATGCTCCCGACCTGGGGCCGGATTTCTGGTACACGGATCAAATGCGTGACGCATTCGCGGCGCACAATATGGGCACTGTTGTTCGAGCGTACAGATATCATCCGGCTCACGGCCATAAGCCACTTCCACAAGAGACCGTGAGTCGATGGCTTGGCAGTGTTACCCAGTCTCAACTCAGCCGAATTGAATCTGGCAGGAATCGCGTCGACAGCTACGACAAGCTGATTCACTACGCGCAGTCGCTAAAGATGCCCGCGGACCTTTTGTGGTTCGAGCTGCCGGTAGACAAGAATGACCTTCCGCGGCGCCCTAGTGGCGAGATTTTTGCATTGCCTGATGGTCCGCTTGTTCCGGCTGCTAGTTTGCACACTGGTTCAGCATTGTCGGATTCTCTTATCGAGACTCTGGAAAGCTATGCCGCCACCGATAACTTGGCTGGTCCACAGTCGCTCGTCGGGATAGTTCCTCAACAGATGCGGTTCGTTGACGAACTGTTGACGGATGCTCGCGGGAAAGATCGGTCACGACTTCTGTATGTCGGTGCCCGCTATGCGGAGTTCGCCGGCTGGATCTACCAGGACACGGGCGCGCTGAATAGTGCGATGCAGATGTCGAGCCTGGCTCTTGACTACGCGCAAGAGGCCGACGACGAGGGCCTCTCTTCGTATATCTTGATGAGGAGAAGTAATATCGCGGCGGACGCAACGCGACCTGAATTGGCGTTGAAATTGATAGATGCGGCAATGAATAGTGAGATGAAGTTGTCGCCACGTCAGCGCGCCGTAATACTCAGGCAGCGAGCGTATTCACACGCATTGCTGGGCGACGCCGAGGCTTGCGGTCACGCTTTGGAAGAGGCATTCAAGCTGGCTGATCGCGGAGTGGACTCGGCAGACGACCTGGCTCATTATTGCACGACCGAATACTTGGAAATGGAAGCGGCGCATTGCTGGGTGGAACTTGGACATGCGGACAGGGCAATCAGCACTTTGCAGCATGGCCTAGGTGAGTGGAAAGCCGAGTATCGCCGTGACCTGGGATTGTGCTTGGCGAGGCTTGCAGTTGCTCACGCTAGCGATGGCCAGACCGAGCACACATTGATCGTAGCCGGCCGAGCACTGGAAATCGCACGAGAGACCAAGTCTCATAGGACTGTGGTCCAACTCGCTCGCATCCCTGCTATCCTCGCCGATCGCGACGCGGAGGACGAAGCACGGCAATTCGAGCGGCAGATTAAGTCACTACGGTCATGACAACAAAGGTAAAGGGGTAAGGCGTGCAACTGCTGACCGCAGCCACATCGGACGAGGAATCCGCGCGCGGAGCGAAGGTGGCGTTGCTTCCCATCGGAAGCTTCGAGCAGCACGGCGATCACCTTCCACTTACGACGGACACGCTAGTTGCCTGTATTATCGCTGAGCGCTTAGCGTCGGCTTACAATCTATTTCTGTTGTCACCTGTGACTATATCGTGTTCACACGAACATGCCGGGTTCTCGGGAACTGTCAGCATCAGCGCGCGCACACTGATTGCGACGGTTGAGGACATCAAATCCTCACTTGAGAGGGCGGGGATTGGCCGTATTGTTATCGTCAACGGGCACGGTGGAAATTACGTACTGAGCAATATTGTGCAGGAGTCGAATATCGTCGGGCCTCGAATGGCGCTCTTTCCTGGGCGAGAAGACTTCGTAGTGGCGCGCGAACACGCAGAGATGGTCAGTACCATGAGCGAAGACATGCACGGGGGAGAATGGGAGACCTCCATCCTCCTGCATACCCTTCCGGAACTTGTTCGTCCCACCTACGCGAAGAACGATCACGACGCCCCGGAACGCCCGCACCTGCTGATCACAGGAATGCAAGGCTACACGTCAAATGGCATCATCGGCAAACCGTCTGCGGCTACAGCCGAGAAGGGTAAGGCCGCACTGGAAAGCCTGGTCGAGAGCTTCGCGGGGACGCTCGACCTCCTGACTTGATTGAACCAATCCATCCTTACCGGATAGGCGTCATCTACGCCTCATGCTTGTCGCGCATACCCTCTATGCGTGAGCGGCGATTTCGTAAGCCGTTTCGCGCATAGAAGGTATGCGCGACTTTCGTTGGATTGGGTTAGTTCCGGCCGTTAACTCGATGTCAGCAACTCGCATTCCAGCGGATTGCAACATCGAGCAAAGGAACTAACCGATCATGAAATCGTCATCCTCTCGACCGGTTTCGCCAGAGTTCTACTCGGTCCGGCGGACCGCATGGATTCTTGGTGTCGAACCGGACACTGTCGCCCACGCGATCCGTGTCGGCACGCTCCGCGCCGTACGGCGACGCGGCCAACTCGTCATCCCCTCCAGTTCGGTCGTTCGGCTGCTCAGCGAGCCCGTTGACAACGGCCAACAGTCCGGGGGTACAGCTTGATGAACTCGGATAATGATCGTTGGTTGATTGACATTGCCTGGCGGCTGGACCGGTTGCGGTGGGCGCCTCGCGCCGTGCTCGCCAGCATCGTTGAGCGGGACGGGTTGTGTTTGTGGGCCTACCCACTGAGTGACCCTCCCGAACTGACCGGCACCGACACAGCGGACCGGGAGTTGGCCGCGCAGTTCTGCGCTGGTTGTCCGGTGCAGGCCGAATGCCTGGAAATGGACCTCCGCGAGGCCGGTGAGCACACGGTTGGCGTGTGGGGCGCGCTGCCCGAACAGGACAGACGCGCGCTGTACCCGCACTGGCGTCGACGCGGAGAACGCGCGGACGACACGGACGGCCATGACGCGGAGGGAGGGCCGACGCCATGACCTCGATCAGCTTGACTCCGGTGGACATCGTGGCCGGTGTCGGAGTGCTCGTTACGTTGTTGTGGGTCTGGCGGTCCGGTGCACGCCGGGCACGGGCGGCGGCTGAAGCCGCCCGGACGGGCGCGCGACTGGTGTCGCTGGCCGGACGGGTTGCTTTCACGGCTGGGCTCATCGTCGCTGTGCAATGGGTGGTGATCACCCATCATCCGGGCGGGTGGTTGCTGCTGGGCGTGCTCGGGGTGCCTGCCCTGTTCGCCTCCTACGCCCTGACCCGCGCGTTGACGGTCACGACGCATGACGTGCCGCGTCGGCGGGGCGGTGGGCGCCGATGACCAACGACGAGACACGTACGCGGCCCGTGCCGACCGCTGCTGAACCGGTGGAGCAGGTAGCCGCACAGGTGGACCGGTTGTGTTGGACCGGCATCCTGTTGGGCCTGGCGTTCACGATGACCAACGTTCAACAGTTCGCGGCGAATGGCGCCCGCCCGTGGTCGCTGCCGTGGTGGTCGGCGTGGCTGCTGGACCCGATGGTGTCGCTGGTGCTGCTGGCGATCCTGCGGGCCGAGCAGATCACCGCTCGCTATGGCGTGCGGACCGGCGGCTGGGTGCGTGCCGCGAAGTGGTTCACGCTCGCGGCCACGTACGTCATGAACACCTGGCAGGCGTTCACGGCCGGTTCACCCGCGCTCGTGGTGCTGCACTCGGTGCCGCCGCTGGTCGTGTTCGTCGCGACCGAAGCGGTCACCGACCTGCGGGACAAGCTGGGCCAGGCGATCACAGCATCGTTCATGAACCCAGCGTTCATGAACACCCCGGCCGTGACAACCCAGCCAGTACCGCCCGCACCGCAACCGATAGCGGTCACTCGGCGGAAGTCCTTTGCGGACTACCTAGTCACGGCACGCGCGGCACGGACACGGGACGTGATCGTGACACCCGCGTGGGTGCGGCAGGTGACCGGCTGTTCACGGGGCCTGTCCTCCCGGTTGGCTGCCGCGTTGCGCGCCGACATCACCGTGAACGGGTCGGGGGTGACGGCGTGACCACTCCAGACGACCAGAGGACCCCTGCCGTACACGACGGCTTGCCGGTGGCAGCTCCGACGCGCGACGTGGAGTGGTCCGGGCCGGTCTATGACGGCGAACTGGTAGACGACCAACCGGCCACGCCACACCGAACGACCACACGCCGGTTCATGAACTGGTGGCAGCGTTCACGGCACGTGCCGGCCGTGCTCAAGTCATGGCAGGCCGCACGGCAGGGCGGCAAGGATGCCGCCGTGTGGGTGCTGCGCTTCCCGTTCCGGTTCGCCGGTTCGGTGGCTCGGGGCCTGGTGGTGTGCGTGCGTGCCTGGCGTCGGTGGGTGCGGGTGCATGACTACCGGGAGGCGGCCGAACTGTCCGAGAAGTTGGCGGACAGGTTCACCGAGATCCGCGCGCTGACGTTGTTCCGGTGGAAGGTGACCGGCGCGACGCTCACGGCCGCGACTGTGGCGATACTCATTGTGGATCTCGTCTACGGTGCCCGCGTCCTGTGGATCACGACCGGCGTCGGTGCGGTGGCACTGGCGGTCACCGGCCGCCGCAAGGACGGGTCACCGGGCCGTAGGGCGGTGTTGGCCGGTCCGCGCACGCTGACGTGGACGATGGACCCGCAAGTGTTGGTGGATGCGTTCCGGGACGCGAAGCTGATCGGCAAGGACGAAACCTTGCGTCTGGTCGAACGGGCCGGGCGGGTTGGCGACGGGTGGGCGATCACCGTGGATCTCCCGGCTACCCGCAAGGCGGCCGATGTAATCAAGCATCGGGATGCGCTGGCCTCCGCGCTCGCGGTCGACGAGGTGCAGCTCATCGTGGAACGGGTGCGCGGCAAGGGTGGCCACGCGGGCCGGGTGTTCCTGTGGGTAGCCGATGAGGACCCTTACTCGGGGCCGCCGTTGCGGACACCGTTGCTCGACGTCGAGTGGTGGGATGCGTGGCGGCCGGTGCCCTTCGGTCGGGACGCTCGTCAGCGGCGGATTGACCTTCCTTTGGTGTGGACGTCGCTTCTGGTCGGGTCGATTCCCCGGCAGGGCAAGACGTTTGCCACCCGCCTAGCGGCGGCCGGGCTGGTTCTGGACCCGTACACGCGGCTGTACGTGTTCGACGGGAAGGGCGGGAAGGACTGGGACGCGGCCGAACAGGTGGCCTACCGGTACGTGTGCGGTGACGAACTGGCCCAGGTGGAAGCGGTACGGGACTACCTGATCGAGTTGGTGGCAGAGGTCCAATCCCGGTTCGCCCGGATGACCACATTGGACGATGAGATCTGCCCGGAGTCGAAGATCACCCCGGCGATCTCGCGGGATGCGAGCCTGGGGATGCCGATCACCGCGGTGATCATCGATGAGGTTCAGGTCTTCCTGGAAAACCCGACGCGCCAACAGATCGGCGGCAAGAAGACCACGCTCGGGGAGTACATCGCAGATCTGTTGACCTACCTCGCTCGGAAGGGACCGGCGGCCGGGATCGTGGTCATCCTGGCCACCCAACGGCCGGACTCGAACACGGTCCCGTCGCGCCTGCGGGCGGTGCTCGGGTCACGGTTCGCGTTGCGGGTGATGGACTGGCGGGATTCCAACATCGTGTTGGGCGAGCAGATGAACACGCGCGGCTATGACGCCTCCATGCTGCTGCCCAGCCACAAAGGTGTGGGGATTCTGCGGCCGGACGGCGAGACCGACGCCGGGGCGGACATGCTCGCGCTGACCGTGCGCACCTACTACATGCCCAACCAGGAATGGCGGGAGATCTGCGCACGGGGCCGCGCCTTGCGGGAAGCGGCCGGGACGCTGGCCGGTCACGCGGCCGGTGACGACACCACACCCGCGATCGATCAGGCCAGCGTGGTCAAGGCCCTCGGGTCCGGAGAACCCGACCAGACCGCCGGGGGTGCCGACGAGCACCCGGTGAGCCTGCCCGAACCCTTGGCGTCCGTTGTGGACTACCTCGGTGACGAGATCGACGACCGGGAGTTCATCCCTACCGGCGAACTGGTCACCGCGTTGGACGTGGACCCTGGCCCGTTCGCTCAGCAGATGCGCGAACTGGGTTGCGAACCGACCCGCGATCGTGTGCCGACCGAGGACGGCACGATCCGGCAGGTGCGCGGCTACCGCACGGCCGACATCCGCGCGGCAGTGCGGGACTGGTCCGAACGAGGCGCCGACCGGAGCGGGTCTGATGATCAGGATTGGCCGTCACAAACCGGCGAATCAGGTGTCACACCGTGACGGCCGGGCCGTCACGCCGTCACACCACGTGTGACGGCACTCCAACGGCGACGACCAGCGGAAACAGTAGTTGTGACGGCTGTGACACCTCCCCGCGAACCCGTCCCACCCGTCCCATAACCGCAACGAAAGACCCACATCTGACAGAGCGACCACGCCCGTCACACGGGAGCACCGGACAGACGACCACAACCCCGATCCACAGGAGCGCCCACCATGTCCCACCCGCCCCGACCAACCCGGACCGACCATCAGCCGACCGGATCGGCCCTACCGCAGACTCAACCGACACAGCCGACCCGCCGGAGGACAACCGGGTATCACGTCCCCGACCGAGCGCCCCCACACCTGACGCTCAGACGGCCCTACGGCGCACGACACGACGAAGGAGGGACAACCACGCGGGACAGTCACCCGGCACGGCTACGGCCAACCCGGCGGCCACCGTGCCGACACCCGAGCACGCGGTGATGCGTGCCCGGTTGGCGGCGATGGCGCGGCCACGGGACGATGACGATGACGAGTTGGCCGCACTCCGTGCGGTGCTGCGGGATCAGCAGTTGATGGCACAGGTCGTCGCCACGGTCGAGCAGTGGCCACCGCTGGATGACGAACAACGCGAAGTCCTGGCAGCGATGCTCAACCCCGCCCGGCGGCCTCGGTGAGCGCAAGCGTTCGAAATTCTACTGTTGCACGTTGGCAGCCAATAGCAGCAATTACGTGTATTCGTCCGAGATTGCGAGGATACGCGCCCCGTTCGCCTGCTTCCGTTCACCCAATCGGGTGGGCTTCAAGCAAACGGGTCACGCAAACAGGGGTCATGCCAGCATACTTCCCCATCGTGAACTCGAAAATTCCTCCACAGAAAATCCCTTCGGTAGAAGATATGGGCAAGTATTTAGCATTACTTTCCGTCGGTGCATTTGCGCTCGCCTATCTGTTCCAAGACGAGTTCTATGGCGATTTTGAGCTAACACCCGAGGCGGTCGGTATTGATCGAGTGGATTCTATACTCCACCTTATTCCAACCATCTTTTTGGTATTCTGTATATTAGTCGCTGGGTACAGTTTGCTGTCAGTGTTAGGAGCAGCCCTCTTGAGGTTTGCTCACCGCTTTGGACTACTTCGAAAAGTTCTGCAATCTGCTGATAAGATAGAGCCATGGGCATTGTTTCTTGTGCCGCCATCGATCGCACTGCTTGGCTTTTTCTTGATTTCCGTTCCTTCGGTATTTATGAATTCTAGTCCACCGTTGGCCGTAGGCATTCTGACAATCTTAAGCTTGACCATATCGCTTTACATAGCACTGACAGCTACACTTGGAAAGTGGGGTAAGCTCCTGTTCGGCGCAGCCATGGTGGCCTTCCTGGCTATGGCGGCCGCAGGCGCGATAGACGATAGTGTGAACCATCTCAGAATTACTGGGCGCTCGTCGTTTGTGCTAACATCAATTGGCATACCCGTCCACTATGCGACGGTTCGCTGGATTGTCCCCAGTCATAAGCCTGACTCCATCGAAGATACGCCTTCAGACTTCTTAACTAAGGACGAAAGACACATCCTTGTCATTATTGCAGAAACATCAACTAGCTACACGATCTTCGATTGCCATACAAATACGGCCCACATCGTAAACGCTGATGAGGTAGTCGTCGATCCGGGATATTCACTCCCAGGGCATCTTCCGCGTGGTGTCGACTCTAACCAGTGGCTCCAGGCGGGCTTGGATTGTCCGAATTAAACATCGAATGGAGCAAACTGGTAAGACGGTGGCTACTAATTGCGACGCGGTGGTGGATGAGCGTGTGCGCGAGGGAGGACAACACCGAGGTAGGTGGCGGCGTACTTGTTCCCGTGGTCGGCTGGTTCATGGGCGAGATTCGTGTCATTCGACAGTGCCCTGTGTGGGCGTCGCGCAGCGCGGCCAGCCGAGTGCTGATGCGCGCGGGCAATGGTGGAATCGATCGAGAGTAGATTGCGTAGCTGTTCATCACGCTCGGGAGCGGACCGCCCGCACTGCGGCGAACATCCGCACGTACGTGCCATCATCAGACCAGCGGCGATGCCGCTCCCAGATTGACCGCCACGCCCCGAAATGATCGGGTTCGGCGGCTTACTCGGTGACCGGAGTCGGGGCGCCGAGAGCGTGTTTGGCGTAGACCCGCACGGAGGATGGGTCGAACCCACTGCCCCGCCGGGCGACTGGCAGAATAGTGACCGTGCATAGTCGGTCTACAACCATCTGCCGATTGGCCAAAGGTGAGTCCTTCCACGCCTTGACCGGATCAGGCGCGTTGACCAACGCGGCCAACGGATCATCGGACACCGTGTTGTTCAGCAGTTGATCAATCTCATCCATCCGGGCGGTCCCCCGCTTGGTGGCCGCGATGACCTGGGCGCGAGTCTTCAGGCCCATCACCTCGTCTTCTGCCATCTGGTCCAGCCGAGCGCGGATCGCGGCGCGGTCGGCCCGCAACGCCTCCGCGTCCACTTCCGGTGCGGCCGGGCGCAGCAGGGTGTAGGCGCGGGGGTGGGTCAGCGCGTAGGCCACGTGCGCGAACACCAGATTGTCCACGTGCGCGACGTTGCGGGTCAGGTGATTGTGGTCCTTGCAGCGGTAGCGGGGTGCCCGGCCGCCTAGAGTCACTTGACACGTCATCGGCTTGTCCGTCGCGGTGCCCGGTGGGGTGCAGATGCCGCACCGGTAGATCCCGCTGCCCAGCCACTTCGGGGCCGCACCCGGCCCGACCCGCCGGTTCGGGTCATCCAACAACGCCCGCACCGCCTCGAACACCTCCCGTGTCACGATCGGCTCCCACGGGGCGGCGACACCCTCCACAATCGCTTGGCGGTACACGGTCAGCGCGGCGTTGCGCGGGCGGCGCAACACGTCGTGCAACGTCTCAGCGCTCCACTGGGCACCGGTCACGGTCGGCACACCCCGCGCACGCAGTTCAGCGGCCAACGCCCGCAAGCTGACCCCCTGCACCAGTCGGTGCGAGCAGTCCGCGATCACCGCCGTCTCCGCTGGGATCGGGGTGATGCCCGCCTTGCAGTCCCGCCCACCGTGCCACGGGCACACCACGTCCTCCGGCGCCTGCCCGGCCGGCACCTTCGGTGCCCCCAGACAGAACCCGTACGGCCGACGTCCTCCGCCGTACTGGCCGTTGAGTGCCTGCCGCTCGCGGGCGGCGGCCACCCGCCGTGCGGTGTCACGGGATGCCTTGTTGGCCACCAACACCCGGATCTCCGCGTCGAAGTTGTCGCGGCCTTTCTCCATGTGCAGTGACCCGGTCACCGACTCGACCACGACCGGGTGCGCGGAGTGTTCCACCACGTCAATCAGATCTTGCAAGTCCTTCGGGTCACGAAACGCCCGGTCCAGATCCAGACACAGCAACGCCGATGCTCGCCCGGCGGACAGATCCTCCAACGCCTCACGCAGGTCCGGCCGCCACACCCGGTACTCCCTACGCCCGTCCGGCAGGGTGACCTTGCGGCGCTTGTACGCCGACAAGCGGGGGTTCTTGATCACCTTCCACACGTCCCACCCCAGGTGGGCGGCCCTCTCCCGCATCCGGCGGATCTGATCGTCCAGCCCGGACGGAATACCCTCATCGGTGAGGTCCACGTCGTCCCGGTTGTCCGACAGTCGGGCCAACAGGATCGCCTTCGGTCGAGCAGTGGTCGCGGTCATGCAACCGAGTGTGTGTTAGTTTCCGGTATCCGGCAAGACGACGCTCGCCGTGCACGCCGCGCACCAGGTGCGGAACCGGTTCCCGGACGGCCAGTTGTACGTCAACCTGGGCGGCGGCAGCGGCGAATCACCGCCCGACGCGCACGACGTGCTGGGCCGGTTCCTGCGCGACCTGGGCGTGGCGGCCACGTGGATCCCGGCCGAGCCGCAGGAACGGCAGGCGCTGTACCGCAGCATGCTGGCCGGCCGCGCCGCCCTGCTCGTCCTGGACGACGCCCGCGACGCCGCCCAGGTGGTGCCGTTGTTGCCGGGCAGCGGTCCGGGCGCGGCGATCGTGACCAGCCGCAACCAGCTCGCCACGGTGCCCAGCACGTGGCGTCTGTGCCTGACCGTGCTGGACGACCCGGCCGCACGGGCGCTGTTCACCCGGATCGTCGGCGCACCGCGTGTCCGCGCTGAGCCCGCCGCGGTCGCCGCGGTGCTGGCCGCGTGTCGCGGGCTGCCGCTGGCACTGCGGATCGCGGGCGCCCGTGTGGTGTCCCGTCCTGATTGGACGATCCGCACCCTCGCCGACCACCTGGCCCAGGCGCAGGCCCGGCTGGATGTGCTGCAGCTGGACGATCTGGGTGTGCGGGCCAGCTTCCAGGTCAGCTACGGTCAGCTCGATCCCGCCCACGCGCGCGTCTTCCGCCTGGTGGGGCTGTGTCCGGGTCCCGACATCGGGACAGCCGCGATCGCGGCACTGCTGGACCGGCCGGCCGCCCGGATCGACGAGTCGCTGGACGTGCTGATGGCCAGCCAC
>Ga0137385_10001407_pt1 | contig 20196 bp, 19 predicted proteins | sample SagtaG_FD_104921 | JGI IMG/M metagenome (GOLD analysis project Ga0137385, IMG submission 104921) | Vadose zone soil microbial communities from Sagehorn Ranch, Mendocino, California, USA - Sage2_R_80_16 metaG | ecosystem: Environmental > Terrestrial > Soil > Vadose zone | place: USA: California... | reverse complement strand
CGCCGGGCCCTGGCCGACGCCGGGCTGGCCGGGGCGGTTAAGACCAGCGGGTCGAAGGGCGTTCACGTCTACGTGCCGATCGACGCGAGCTCGGGCAGTGAGGATGTGGCCGCGGCGACCCGGGCGCTGGCCGCGCGGGCCGAGCGGCTGGACCCGGACCTGGCCACTACCGCGTTCATCCGGGAGGACCGGGCCGGGAAAGTGTTCCTCGACTCGACCCGGGCGGGAGGGGCGACGGTGGCGGCCGCGTACAGCCCGCGCATCCGGCCGGGCGCGCCGGTGTCGTTCCCGGTGGCCTGGGAGGAGCTGGACAGCATCCAGCCGGGGGACTTCACCATGCACACCGCGCCGCGGCTGATCGCCGGGCGCGGGCCGTGGCTGAGCGGCCTGCCCGAGCAGCGGCTGAGCCGCGAGCTGATCGAGGAGGGCCACGATATCCCGATAGCCCGGGTGCAGGCGATGCACGAGGGCAAGCGGCGCGCCCGCGCCGGCCGGGCCGACCAGGCTGACAACGGTCAGCGCTGACCTCGCCCGAAGCGGCGCGCGGCGAACCTCCGCGGTGCCACTACCGGAAGGACGGAGCAGAACCAAGACGACGGACTGCGGTTGCCATCAGTGGCGGATATATGTCTCCCACAGAAGTATGTATTGACATTGCCCTCAACAGGTGGTAGCGGGGGCAGGTCAGCTATTGTCACCGCGGCCCGTCCTGCGGCTGGACGATATGCCCGGCACCGGGCCCGGAGTGGTGGCGCGGAGGGGGTGATCGCCATGAGGCGATTTGGAGTGATCGTTGCGCTCGGCGCGCTGCTGAGCATGTTCGGAGGCGCGGCAACGGCCACCCCGGCGCTCGCCGTCGGGGGCCGGGGGGACGGATGGACGTTCGTCGACTTCGGCCCGGGTTTCACCACCGACAACTGCGGTTTCACGATCGTGGCAACGCAGGACGTCGACAACGTATTCGTGAAGGCACTCACGGCCCCGGACGGGTCCACGATCTTCCTGTTCACCGGCGCCGCGAAGATCACCTGGACGAACCCGGCCAACGGAAAGAGCATCTCCACGAACACGTCCAGCGCCTCGAAGTTCATCGTGAGTCCTGACGGTATGACCGCCACCTCTACGTCGACGGGACCCACAGCACTCGACCTCACGCCAGCCGATGCCGCGCTCTTGGGGGTGCCTCCTGTGTTCGTCTTTGCGGGCCGGGGGACGGCAACGATCGACTTGAGCACCGGGAACATCATCTCGGGGTCCATAGTCGGCCACATTCTGGTGAACCTCTGCACCGCGCTGAGTTAGGGGAAAATTCCGGGCGAATGACCATGAGGCCCGTGTCTGCGGACCAGACGTGGACCAGGGATCGGATCTGCTCCTGATCCGTGCAGCTAGGCGCCTCCGGAGCCGTTGGCGTGCCCGCTGCGTGCCCGATGGGTCGGGCCACCGCGGCATCTGGCGGTCGGTCACGGACAGGGCAAGGTGTCGTCGACCTGCGGCGATGCTGGTCAAAGAGCTTCCCGCGCTCATTCCCAAGCTGATAGTTCGGAGCGGCTAACCCGCAGAGTGGGCGTGCCCGAGCGACTGGCGCCGAGCGACGAAAGCAGCGACCGGGCGCCGACGACCGGCGACGAGCCAGTTAGCTTTGTCGCTTGCTGGCGTCGGCGAGTTGCACCGCGGCACCCTGGCCCATCCATCACCCGGCCGCTGTTGTGCAACTCCAGCACGCTGCTGTTGTCACGTTCCACAACAGTGGCCACGGCCCGCGATCTTTGTCCGCGATCTTGTGCCTAGGTCCACCTGATGGTTGACGGTTTGGCTTCAGGTGATGGTTGACGGTTTCCAGGGTTGGCTGCGGCACTAGTTCGCATCGAGGAGCGCAGCGCCAGGCGGCCTGACACCACCACTCGACACCAACGAGCCCGGCGATCGGCGCACGGGCCTGGACAGCCGGACATGGACGGCCAGGTGAGCGACGTTCCGAGACTGTCTGGCGGTGTCTTACAAGCGAGCGGTCTCTTCGCTCGGCACACCGGGCGGAGTACAGCACGAAAGTACAGCAGCCACAGTTCCTCACAGCGGACCCCCAATGACCGGCATAGTCGCCTGGCCAGCGTCAACGACCTGTAGTAATCGCGTCGCAAGTAGTTTGCAAGCAGGGGGTCACCGCGGTAGCAGACTTTCTCGATCAAATGCAACGACCGTCAAACGCTGCTGTGGTTCGCCAACCAGCGGGCAATCGAGTACCACCCGATGCTGGTCCGCGTCGGTGACTGGGCCCACCCCACCCACCTCGTGCTCGACCTCGACCCGCCGGACGGGGACACGTTCACGGCGGCTGTCCGCGCCGCGTGGCTGGTCCGCCAGGCCCTGGCCGACTCGGGGCTGGCGGGGGCGGTCAAGACCAGCGGGGCGAAGGGCGTTCATGTGCTCGTGCCGATCGAGCCGGGCCCGACGATGGAGGACATCGCCGCGGCCACCCGCGCGATCGCGGCCCGGGCCGAGCGGCTCGACCCGGACCTCGCCACCACGGCGTTCATCCGCGAAGACCGCGGCGGCAAGGTCTTCCTCGATTCGACCAGGGCCGGCGGGGCGACGGTGGTCTCGGCGTACAGCCCGCGCGTCCGGCCCGGCGTGCCGGTGTCGTTCCCGGTGGCGTGGGAGGACCTTGACCGCGTAGCGCCGCGCGACTTCACCGTGCACACGGCGCCCCGGCTGATCGACGACGGCGACCCCTGGGCGGGCGGGATGCCTGGGCCGCAGCAATTGCGTAAGGACCTCATTGAGGAGGGGCGGGCGATCCCGATCGCCCGGGTGCAGGCCATGCACGAGGGCAAGCGGCGGGCCCGCGCCCGCCGCAGCGCCGGTGAGTGACCGGCTGCGGCGCCGGCCGCGAGCCTGAGCCGTTCTGGAGGCCGCGTGGCCGCACTGATATACCGGGAGCATGGCTGCCGACTCGCTGCCCGACCGGATGCGGACGGCCGCTGCCGCCTTGCTGAAGACCCTCGGGGGCGAGCAGCACGAGCTGGCCGCGCTGCCGTTCGCCGACGACGCCGCACGGCGCTGGCTCGAGTACCGCCCGGCGCCCCGCCCGGGGGCCTGCATCGCGCTGGCGAGCGTGGCCGCCCGCAAGGCCGCGCACCGGCTGCTGTCCACCGCGCTGAGCGACCACGCCTACGCCCAGGCGATGGTGATCATCGCCCTGGAGGAGGTGCTCGACCGGGCGGAGCGGGGGCAGATGAACCGGCACAGCGGCGACTACTTTGTGAGTGTCTTCGGCGACCCGGCCGGCGATGACCCGTGGTCCTGGCGTTTCGAGGGGCACCATCTGTCGGTGACGATGACCCTGGTGGGCGACGAGGTCTCTCCCGCCCCGGTCTTCTTCGGCGCCAACCCGGCCCGCGTCAGCTACGCCGGGCAGGCGGTCTCCCGGCCGCTGGCCCCGGAGGAGGACCTGGCGCAGGCGCTGCTGGGCGAGCTTGACCCGGCCGAGCGGGCGGTCGCCGTGGTTTCGGACCAGGCTCCCTACGACATCCGCAGCAGCACCAGCCCCCGGGCCGAGGAGACCATCGAGCCGCTCGGCATCGCCGCTTCCCGGATGGGGCCGACGCCGCGAGCCCTGCTGGGCCAGATCGTGGCGCTCTACCTGGACCGGCTGCCGGCCGGGCTGGCGGCGCGCGAGGCCGCCCGGGTCGCGGCCGGCGACCTGCACTTCGCCTGGCAGGGCCCGGCGCGGCCGGGTGCCCGGCACTACTACCGGGTGCAGGGAGATGACCTGCTGATCGAGTACGACAACACCACCGAGGAGGGCAACCACCAGCACACCGTGCTGCGCCGTCCCCGCAGCGACTTCGGCGACGATGTGCTGGCCACGCACCTCCGCCGGGCCCACGCCTGACCCGCCGTCCCGCTCGCGGGGTCCGTGCCGGGGCCCTCCGCTCGCGCCGGTCAGGCCCAGGATCTGAGGCACACGTCGACCATCGCGGCCCGCTCGGCGACCGGGCCCGCCGGGATGTCCACGATCTCGAACCCGAGGCCGAGGTATTCCGCTTCGTGCAGGCGCTCGAAGGCCAGCGATTCGGTGAAACTGATCCGGCGTGCTGCCGTCGGCTCGATGAACCCGATCGGGCGGACGAAGAACACCCGGCGCTCGAAGGTCCGGTCCCGGACGATCCGCTCGATCTCCTCGCCGAGCGCGGCGGGGACCGGGTGGCCGATGTAGCGGGCGAGCGCGAGCGTGCACACCGGCGAGCGGTCAAAGACCTGCGCTCGTGACCCGGGGGGCACCGGCTCCTGCTGCCGGCGCCGCTGCATCTCGGTGATCTTGTCGATGAACTGCGGGCCGGTCCACGGCTCGTCGGTGCCCTGCGCCTGCTCGGCCGCGATCACGTCCGTCGCGGCCTCGTCCACAACCGCGTACCCGCCCTGCTCCAGGATCCGCAGGATCGATGTCTTGCCGGAGCCGGGAGCGCCGGTCATGATGAACCGCTTCATGGTCGCGGTCCACGGTAGCGGCTGCCGGGCGCCTGGCCGGCTGGGGCCGCGGTGACTGCGCTTGCTGGCTAGCCGACGATGCAGCCGTTGCTGTGGCCGCTGGCCGGGAACGCCTTGGCCAGGCCCTCGGCGATCTGCTGGGCGCGGGCCGAGTATCCGGCCGAGGTGTAGTGGATGCCGTCGTTGATGAACCACCCGGGCTTGGCCAGCGACGCCCAGTCGAACACCCGCATGTTCTTGTAGTGCGGGCAGGCCTGGCGCAGCGCGGCGTTCCAGGCCTTCATGTTGGCTTCGGCGTAAGGGCCGCTGAGGAGGGTGGATATGGTGTCGACCCACATCACCGGCTGGCCATGGGCTGCGGCCATCATCTCCCTGACCCGTGCCATACGGCCCGTGCTGGAGCCGATGGCGACATCGGCGGCGTCGTTGGTGCCCAGGGCGATGACCCAGCAGCCGCGGTACCCGTGACTGGTCATGGCCACGGCGGCCTTGTAGCCGTTGACGTCGCCGGGCAGGGTCTCGACGACGGAGTTGGCGCCCACGATGTTGGTGCGGACCTGCTGCACGCCGACGTCCTGGTACTGGGCGGTCAGGCGCTGGGCCGGGTTGGGCAGGTAGTCCGGCGAGACCATGCCCTCTGAGGTGGAGTCGCCGATGTGGGCGACCGAGCGGCAGGACGTGCGCAGACCCCCGGCGCCCGCGGGCGAGGGCTTGTTCCCGGTGCCTGCGGACTGGTCGCTGTCGGAGTTGGCCCCAGCGGACTGAGCCCCCTGGGTGCTGGCCGGCGCCGGGCTCGGTGCCGCCGGCAGGGCGGAGCCTGCGGCGAGCGAGCTCGGGCTCGCCGTGGCCGGGACCGGGACGAAGCCGGCCAGCCCGGCACAGGCCACGGCCAGCACGGCGACGGAGCCGGTGGCCGCGGCCACAGTGCCGGCGGCCCCCGGGCGGGCACGCCGGCCGGCGGCGCCCCGGATACTGCCGGCCGCGCCCCGGCCGGTGCTGCTCCGGCCCATGTCTCCCCGGCCGCCGAGCCTGGCCCGGGCCCAGGCCCTGGCCAGGGCACCGTGCCGGATGGGCTCTTCGATGTAGCGCCAGGACAGCGCGGCCAGGATGATGCTGGCCGCGGTCTGCGCCGCGGCGCGGACCAGGTTCTCGGTGCTGTTGGCCGGGGTGGTGAGCACGATCACCGGATAGTGCCACAGGTAGATCCCGTAGGACCGGACGCCGATCCAGCGCAGCGGCCCCCAGCCCAGCAGCCGCCCGGTCAGCGCCCCGGGGCAGGCCGCGGCGGCGATCGACGCGGCGGTGGCCGCCGACAGCAGCACGATCCCGCCGCGGTAGATGAACGGGGAGTACTGCCCGGTCCGCCAGATCATCACGCCGATCACCGCCAGGCCAGCGATCCCGGCGGCGTCGAGCACCAGCCGCCCGGCCCGGCCGGGCCGGGTCCGGCCGCGGCTGGGCCACGTCATGGCCAGCGCCGCGCCGATCAGCAGCCCCGCCGCGCGGGTGTCGGTGCCCTCATACACCCGGGTCGGGTCCAGCCCGGGGTGATACAGCACCAGCATCGCGACGGTCGACGCCGCGGCCAGCGCCATGGTGGGCAGCGCCAGCCACTTCACCGCGCGGTGGCGGCGGGGCACCAGGCGCAGGCCGATCACCAGCAGCCACGGCCAGGCCAGGTAGAACTGCTCTTCCACGGCCAGCGACCACAGGTGATCCAGCGGCGCCGGGGGCGCGAACCTGGCGAAGTAGGAGCTGTGCGAGGCGATCAGGAACCAGTTGCTGGAGTAGGTGGCGGCCGCGGCGAAGGCCGGGCGCAGGCTGGGCAGCTGCGCGCGGCTGGCCACGGTGACCCAAGCGGCGACCACGACCAGCATGACGAACAGGGCCGGCAGCAGCCGCCGCGCACGCCTGAGCCAGAAGTCACTCAGGGCCAGCGTGCCCCGGGCCGACCAGTGCCCCAGCAGCAGGTCGGTGATCAGGTAACCGCTGAGGGTGAAGAACACCCCAACTCCCAGCAGCCCCCCGGGCGCCCACCCGAGCTGCTCGTGGAAGGCGATCACGGCGAGCACCGCTATCGCGCGCAGTCCATCCAGACCGGGCATGTAACGCTGGCCGGTGCGTACCGGTTCCGGCATGATGTCTCCTTCATGCCGCGGCCCGCCTGCCCCCGTCCGGCCAGGCCTGGTTCTGCACGCGGCAGGGAGGTCAATACCCGGTGTCATCTTTTGACTACGCATAGTAATTATCAAAGAAATGGCACTGGCCTGCGGTGCACATGGGTCATCCCCGGCCAATCCGGTGAGTTCGCCGGACGCGGGCCCCGCCGGTCCCGGCGACCGCGCCCGGGCCTGGAGCGGGCGGTGATGATGGTGCTTACCCGCTGGGTGGGTAGTTTGGCGGTATGACCTTCTGCATTCTCGGCATGTCGGATTCGCCGTGACGACCGGCCCTTACGCAACTGCGACCGGGCTCATCGAGCGATCCGCGGCGGCCTATGTGTCCGGTATCCCGCACCACCCCGCGGACGAGGGATTCTTCGGGCCGGACAGCATCACCTGGCGGGTGAGCACCGACCTGCCCTCGCCCATTGCCGGCCTGCGGTCGCTGATGATGCAGGCGCTGCATCCGCTCGCGATGGCCGGAGTCGACCAGCACAGCGACTGGCGCCGCGATCCCGTCGGCCGGCTCGCCGCCACCTCGGCGTACCTGGCCACGATCAGCTACGGCGAGCGGGCCGCGGCCGAGCAGGCCGCGACGCGGGTGCGCCGGATCCATGAGCATGTCCGTGGCGTCGACACGGTGACCGGCCGCCCGTACGCGGCGGGCGATCCCGCGCTGCTGCTGTGGGTGCACGTGGCCCTGGTCGAGTCCGGGCTCGTCGTCGGCCGGCTGTTCGGGACGCCGCTCTCACCGCAGGACAGCGACCGGTACGTCGCGGAGATGGCGACCGCGGCCGAGCTCGTGGGCGTGCCGCGCGACATGGTCCCGTCCACCGTGGCCGGGGTCGGCCAGTACCTGGCGTCGGTCCGGCCCGAGCTGCGCTGCACGCCCGCGGCCGCCGAGTCGATGGCCTTCCTGCTCGACCCGCCGGGCCTGGACGAGGACATCGCCGAGATCTGGCAGGACATCCGGTACGGCGCGATCGTCTCGCTGCCGGACTGGGCGCGGGAGATGTACGGCTACGACCCGCCGCCGCCGCTGACACCCGAACGCCGGGAAGAGGTCCGGCAGGTGCTCGGCGTCCTCGATGCTGTGTACATGGGCGAGCCCGGCGTGCTCGAGGCACGGCAGCGGATCGCCCTGCGGATGCGCACCGCGCAGCGCGCGTGAGAGGGCGCCGCGCGGCGGACCGGAGAAAGCTCATCGCCGCGACCGTGATCGGCGCGGCGGCCATGGCCGGCCTGGCCCTGCTGCGCCGCCGGGTCGGGTCGCTGCGGCTGAGCCGCGGCCTGGCCGCGCTGCGGCTTGTCGCGCGCGGCGGGGCGCGTTACGCGGCCAGCGCCCCGCAGCTGTTCGCGGCCGCGGGCGAGAACCGGCAGCAGCTCCGCAGCGACCTGGCCCTGGAGACCGCCGAGGACGTCGCCACCACGCTGGGGGCGATGAAGGGCGTGCTGATGAAGCTCGGCCAGATGGCCAGTTACGTCGATGACGGCCTGTCGCCCAGCGTCCGCCGCACGCTCAGCCGGCTGCAGGACAGCGTCCCCCCGATGAGCGCCGACCTCGCCGCGCGGGTCGTGCAGGAGGAGCTGGGCCGCCCCCCGGAGCAGGCCTTTGCCCGCTGGGACCCCGAGCCGATCGCCGCCGCGTCGATCGGGCAGGTGCACCGGGCGATCACCCTCGACGGCCGCGCGGTCGCGGTGAAGGTGCAGTATCCGGGGATCGCGGAGACCATCGCGGCGGACCTCGGCAACGTGGCCCTGCTGCGCCGGATGCTGCGGATCACGGCGCCGAGCCAGGATGTCGACGCGCTCCTCGCCGAGCTGCGGGAACGCGTCCTGGAGGAGCTCGACTACCGCCGCGAGGCCGACAACCAGCGCCTGTTCGCGGCCTACTATGCCGGCCATCCCACGATCTCGGTTCCCGGGATCATCGGCGAGCTGTCCACGCGCCGGGTGGTGACCAGCGAGCTTGTGGACGGGGCGCGCTTCGCCGAGATGGCCAGCTGGCCCCAGCAGGAACGCGATCTGGCCGCGGAGACGATCTACCGCTTCGTGTTCCGGAGCCTGTACGAGCTGCACGCGTTCAACGGCGACCCGCACCCGGGCAACTACCTGTTCCACGGCGGAGGCCGGGTCACATTCCTGGACTTCGGGCTGGTCAAGCGCTTCACCCCCGGCGAGCTGCAGCCGCTCATGCAGATGGCCCGTTACCTGTGCGTCAACCACGACCCCGAAGCGTTCCGCCGGAACCTGGAGAAAGCGGGCTTCCTGCGCCCGGGCGCACCACTGAGCACGGAGGACATCGTCGAGCACATGGCCGTGTTCTACGACACGGTGCGCGAGTCGCGGCCGCTGACCATGACCGGAGACTATTCGTCCGCGGTCGTGCGCCGGTTCTTCGACGTGCGCAGCCCGGTGACGACCTACGCGCAGATCCCCCGGTCCTACGTGATCCTGCAGCGCATCAACCTGGGGCTGTTCGGCCTGCTCGGGGAGCTGACCGCCACCGCCAACTGGCGGGCCATCGCCGAGGAGATCTGGCCCTTCGTGCTGGGCCCGCCGTCCACGCCGATGGGCGAGGCCGAGGTGGCCTGGCGGGCGCAGCGCCCATCAGCCGGGCCGCCGGTCGAGGAGAGCCTGGCCTGATCCGCCTGGTTACCTAGCCCATCGTCTTGGCGCCGTCCAGCGACTCCCTGATGATGTCCGCGTGCCCGGAGTGCTGCGCGATCTCGGCCAGGATGTGCAAGATCACGTGACGGACGGTCCAGGTCGCGCCGGGCTCGTGCCAGGGTGCCACCGGCAGCGGCTGGGTGGCCTCCAGGTCTACCCCGCCGGTCAGAAGATCGTCGGTATGCCTGGCAACCTCGTCGTACTTTTCGAGCAGCCCGGCCAGCGTCTCCCCGGGCAGCATACGGAAGCCGTCCAGCCAGCTGGCGGCGCTGGCCTCGTCAGTCCCGTACGTCATCGCGGGCGGGCCGACCTCGATGAAGTTAGCCCACTGCCTCTCGGTGAAAGCGACGTGCTTGATGATGCCCCCCAGGCACAGTTCACTGGCCGTGGTCCGCTGCGCGGCCTGCTCGTCGGTCAGATCCCGGACCGTGCGCCGGAGGAAGTTGCGCTGCGAGCCCAGCGCCTTCAGCAGGTCAGCATGCCCGCCGGTGTATGTGCGCTCTGCAGTGCCCATCTCGCGTGCCTCCGGCAGCCTCGCGGCGGCGTTCTGCCGCCTCTCACCTGCACGTTAGCCGCTAGGTACGACAATCGTGCCCGGTCTCTCAGGGCTGCAGGTCGAGTGCCGCCTTGTCGGAGGCGTCGCCGGCCCCGACAGTGACGGCCTCGCCACCCCCGGAGGCCCAGGTCGCTCGCGAGATGAGAATTGGCCCTGGATCTGGTCATGGAATTGGATCTGATATCGCGTACCGATTCCTGTCAGGCTCGCGGCTATGAACACGAAGACGATGAACCGCACCCGTGAAAAGCTCGACGGCCAGCTGCTCATGCCGGGTGACGCGGGGTACGACGACGGGCGCGCGGTCTGGAACGCGATGGTCGACCGCCGACCGCGAATGATCATCCGCTGCGCGGGCGTCCGCGACGTTGTGGCGGCGGTGCGCACCGCCCGTGAGCTTGACCTGGAGATCGGCGTGCGGTGCGGCGGCCACAGCGTTCTCGGGCTGTCCGTCCCCCACGACGGCCTCATGATCGACCTGACCGGGATGGGTGCCGTGCGGGTCGACCCGGCACGGCGCCTGGCCTGGGTGCAGGGCGGTGCGCTGCTCGGCGCGCTGGACCGCGCGGCGCAGCGGCACGGCCTGGCCACGACCGCGGGCAACGGCTCGCACACCGGCGTCGGGGGCCTCACACTCGGCGGAGGGATGGGCTGGCTGGCCCGCCAGTACGGTCTGGCCTGTGACAACGTCGAGTCCTTCGAGGTGGTCACCGCCGAGGGGAACGTGCTTCGCGCGAGCAGGACCCAGTACCCGGACCTGTTCTGGGGGCTTCGCGGCGGCGGCGGCAACTTCGGCGTGGTCACCGAGTTCGTCTTCCGCCTCCATCCCGTGGGGACACGGGCGCTCGTGGCCAACTACTCGTTCCCGCTCGCCGACGCGCTTCCCGTGCTCCGGGGATGGCGGGATCTGCACGCTCAGGCGCCGCGGCAGGCCACGTTCACGGCGTCCGTCGGCGGTGAGAACCTCGCCACCGTGGGGTTTGTCTGGGTCGGCGACCCGGGGCGTGGCCGAAGGCTTCTCCGCGCCATCCGCGGGCTTGGCCGGCCGGTGACCGAGCGAGTCTTCGACACGTCCTATGTCGAGCTTCAGCGGATGGACGACAGCGTCGGACGGCACGCGTTGCGGAGGTACTCGAAGGGGCACTACCTGCGGCAGTTCCCTGACGAGGCGATCGAGGCGTTCCTGCGGCGGGGCGCCGCCGATGGCCGGGAGGGCACCCTGCCGAACGTCGGGCTTCAGGCATATGGCGGCGCAATCGCTGACGTGCCAGACGGGGACACGGCGTTCGGCCACCGGGACACGCTGTTCGAGTTCGGAACCGCGACGAGCTGGACCGACCCGGCCGAGGATCACGCCAGGATGGCGGCCGCCCGGCGCGCCGCCGCAGCGCTCGAACCGTTTTCCAGCGGCGTGTACGTCAACGCGCTCAGCGACGAGGGTGCTGAGGGTGTGCGCCGCGCCTACCCGCCGGCAAAGCTGGCCAGGCTGACCGCGGTCAAGAAGGCCTACGACCCAGGCAACGTGTTCCACCTGAATCAGAACATCCGGCCGGATCACGCCTGAGGCGTGCCGGGATCGCGGCGTTGCGGTACCTGGTCGGCGGTGCCGAGCTTGTACCACCCGGTCGACCGCAGCCGGGCGTGCCTAACGATCTCTGCTTTACCTGGCGCCGTCGTCGATCTGCACCCGGTAACCGGCGCGCAATGCGGCGACGGTGGACGGGGGTGTGATGACCTGCGCGGCGCCGTGCCGTGGTCTCTGGTGCCGGGTCCCGTAGCCCTCAACCGTCCATTCCGCCAGGTGGGAGCCGACGACCACAGCGGGTGAGTCAAGCAGTACGAAGGCGCCGTCGGGCAGGTCTGACCACGACGCTGCGTGAATGCGCCTGCGATGAGTACCTGGCACGATCCGCTCAGCATGGAGCTGCTTGTTGATCGCGGTTGCAGACGGGATCCCGGTACCCAGCCCGTCCGCCCATGCCGTTCGGTAGGCGTTATAGCTTTCCCGGCGGCACTCCGCGCACGGGCGATGCCCAGCGGCGAAGGAGACAGCCTCGTCGTGAAAGTACAGGAACGTGAAGTGATGCGGCTGCCACTGCTCATGCCAGCGGCCCCGGAATTCGAGCGCGCAGGTGATCCACAGATCGCTCGCGTGGAAGCGAACTATCTCCCGGCCGGAATGCAGGATGCCGCGGTTGCCGGTCCATGCGCCGCGAAGCGGGATGGCCACGATGTCCCCCATCGGCGTGACCCGGTTGCGACTGGGCGCCATTCGTGGATGCTACCTGTGGCCCGGCTTGGGCAGCTCGCCTGCGACCTTCTCCGCGATCAGCTCAAAGGACCGGATGCGGTCCTTGATGTCGTAGACCATCGCGGTGAGCATCAGCTCGTCGGCGCTGGTGCGCTCCAGCAGCTCGGTCAGCTTCGCGCGGACCGTCTCCGGGGAGCCGACCGCCTGGCTTGCGAACCGCTCTGTGGCGAATTCCCGCTCACCCGGCCCGTACGGGTAGGCGGCCGCCTCCTCGGGGGTGGCCAGCGGCTGCGGCCTCCCGGTGCGCATCCGCAGGAACGACAGCGCAGCCGGGCCGGACAGCCACGCGGCCCGCTCGTCGGTGTCCGCGCAGATCGCGCTCACCGCGACCATCGCATACGGGCGCTCCAGCCACCGCGAGGGCTGGAAGTTCTGCCGGTACAACTCCAGCGCGGGCACGGTGTTGGCGGCGCTGAAATGGTGCGCGAACGAGAACGGCAGCCCCAGCAGCCCGGCGAGCTGCGCGCTGAACCCGCTCGATCCGAGCAGCCACAGCTCCGGCATGTCGCCCTTTCCTGGCGTCGCGGTGATCCGCATCTGGGGGTTGCCGTGGAACAGCCCGATCAGGTCAGCGAGTTCCTGCGGGAATCCCTCGGCGGACAGCCCTTCCATGGTGCGGCGCAGCGCCAGCGCGGTGAACTGGTCGGTGCCGGGCGCGCGGCCGATGCCCAGGTCGATCCGGCCCGGGTGCAGCGCCTCCAGCGTGCCGAACTGCTCCGCCACTACCAGCGGGGCGTGGTTGGGCAGCATCACCCCGCCCGAGCCGACCCTGATCGTCGACGTGGCCGCGGCCAGGTGCGCGATCAGCACGGCCGGCGCGGAACTGGCGATGGCCGGCATGTTGTGGTGCTCGGCCACCCAGAACCGCCGGTACCCCAGTTCCTCGGTGCGCTGGGCCAGTTCCGTGGTCTGCCGCAGCGCCTGGCCCGATGTGGTACCGGCGGCAACAGGCGAAAGATCCAGAACGGAAAGCGGCAGCCCAGTCACACCCCAGGCCAACTCGTGTTTCCGCTGCTTTCTTCCTGGCCCGGGCGGGTCAGGGCGGCAGCACTTCGAGGCGGCCCTCGAATATTGCCCGGTCGATGCTGTTGCGCAGGCTGGCGCAAGAGTCGATGAGCGCGGTCTGCTCGCCCGCCGCGACCCGGGCGCTGAACTCGGCACAGGTGCGCACGGCCTGGCTGCTCCACTGCACGCTCGTGTGCTGCGGGCTGAACTTGGCTACCAGCGCCACGGCGCCGCAGCGTTCGCACTCGACCGGCCGGAACCCTGCTTCCCGCTCGTCGTCGGGGACGGCGTGGTGATGATTGCCGGCCCCGTCGGCCATGGTCAGCTGGCCTCGCCCGGCCGGCCGGCGAGGTTCGCCGCCACCTCTGTCTCCCATTCCGCCACGGCGCGGGTGGTGTCCACCTCGAACTCATAGCGCGCGACCATGTGCGGGTTGATGTCCTCGACGTCGGTGTAGAACTGTTCATACCAGCGGCGCAGCTGGTAGACCGGGCCGTCATCGGCGCAGAGCAGCGGGTTGTCGATGCGGGCCTTGTGCCTCCAGATGTCCACGTCCTGCTGGAAGCCCAGGCCGATGAAGTCCGCGAACTTGGCGGCGATCTGGTCGGCCCGTGCATCGGAGAGGCCGGGCAGCTTCTTCACGATCACGCCCCACTGCAGCATGAAGGAGTTGGGCGTGACCGGATAGTGGCAGTTGATCAGCACGCTCTCCATGGTGACGCCGTGGTAGTCGTGCCAGAGGTTGTCGATCATGTACGACGGCCCGAAGTAGGAGGCCTCGGACCGCAGGGTGGTGTCCGCCCCCGACGCGTAGTTCGAGCCGCTCTCGACATCCGGCCGCGCCCTGGTCCGCAGGTACTGCGAGGCGATGTGCCCCTCGAGCACGTTCTTGAAGTACGTCGGGAACGCGAAGTGAATGTAGAAGAAGTGGGCCATGTCCACGACGTTGTCGATCACCTCGCGGCAGTTCGCTCCCTCGACCAGGATCGAGTCCCAGGTCCAGTCGCTCCACTCATCGCTGAACGCCCCGTCGACCCGGGGGATGGTCACGTCCTCGGGCGGCGGGTTCCCCTGCGGGTCGTTCCAGACGAACAGCTGCCGGTTCTGCTCCAGCGTGATCCAGGACCGGGTCCGCGCGGCGGGCGGGACCCGCTGGGCATAGGGGATCCGCGCGCACCGGCCGTCGCCGCCCCAGCGCCAGTCGTGGAACGGGCAGGCGATCTGGTCGCCCTTGACCGTGCCCCGGCTCAGGTCCCCGCCCATGTGCCGGCAGTACGCGTCGAGCACATGCAAGTTGCTGCCCAAGTCAGCAAAGACCACAAGCTTCGTCCCGAACGCTTCCACCGCGTGCGGGCCTGACGTCCGGAAGGTGTCGGCCAGCCCCAGGCAGTGCCAGCCCCGCGCGAACCTGGCCGGCGGCGTGCCGGCGATGATGCCCCGGACTCCGCTCCGCTCGGTCATCGAGCCTCCATGGATAGCTGCTACCGGCCTGGCTGCTAACCCCCTAGACTAGAACATGTTCTAGTCTAGGGGTAATGCGGTCGGCCCCGGAGGCCGGCCGGATCGGAGGGATATCCGGTGAGCGAGGTCGTCGGGCAGGGGGTGATCGACGGGGTACGCGACCTGCTGCCGGTGCTCAGGGACCGGGCTCAGGAGACCGAAGACGGCCGTGTGGTGCCCGCGGACTCGGTCAAGGCGCTGACCGACACCGGCTTCTTCCGGCTGCTGCAGCCGGCCAGGTTCGGCGGGCTCGAGGCCGACCCGGTCACGTTCCTCACCGCCGTCCGGCTGATCGCCAGCGCCTGCGGGTCGACCGGCTGGGTCGCCTCGGTCGTCGGCGTGCATCCCTGGCAGCTGGCCCTGTTCCCGCTCCGGGCGCAGGAAGAGGTCTGGGGATCCGACACGGGCACCAGGATGTCGTCGTCCTACGCGCCGACCGGCCAGGCCGAGGCCGTCCCCGGCGGGCACCGGCTTACCGGCCGGTGGAGTTTCTCGTCCGGGTGCGACCACGCCACCTGGGCGCTGCTCGGCGGGATCGTGCCCGACGCCGACGGCAACCCCGCCGACTTCCGCACCTTCCTGCTGCCTGCCAGCGACTACGTGATCGACGACGTGTGGGACACCGTCGGCCTGCGCGGGACCGGCAGCAACGACGTGGTCGTCTCCGGCGCGTTCGTGCCGGAGCACCGCTCGCTCAGCTTCAACGACGTCTTCCGCTGCGCCTGCCCCGGCCAGGAGGCGAATCCGGCGCCGCTGTACCGGCTGCCGTATGGCTCGCTGTTCTCCTACGCGATCACCACGCCGATCATCGGGATGGCGCTGGGCGCGTACGAGGCGCACGTGGCGTACCAGCGGGAGCGGGTACGGGCGTCCTATGTCGGGCAGAAGGCCGCGGAGGACCCGCACGCGCAGGTACGGGTGGCCGCGGCCGCGGCCGAGCTTGACTCGGCGTGGCTGGCGCTGGAACGCAACATGGCCGAGCTCATGGAGCACGCCCGCGCCGGTACGAAGATCCCCCTCCCGCTGCGGCTGCGGGTGCGGCGCGACCAGGTGCGCGGCACCGGCCAGGCGATCAGCGCGGTGGACCGGCTGTTCGAGAACTCCGGGGGCAGGGCGCTGCGCAGCGGCACCCCGATCCAGCGGTTCTGGCGCGACGCGCACGCGGGCCGGGTGCATGCGATCAACGACCCGGAGCGTGCCCTGTCGATGTTCGGCCGCGGCGAGTTCGGCCTGCGGATCCAGCCCGACGGGATGCTGTAACAGGAGGCGGCCGATGACTGCCCAGCCCGCGGAGTTCGCCGCGACTAGCCGGTTCGCCCCGGATGCTCGGACGGGATGGGTGCCATGGCCGTAATGCCGGCACAGTGCGCCGCGACCAGCCGGTTCGCCGGCGCGGGCGGGGTGCGGCTGCACTACCACGAGTCCGGGCCCCCCTCCGCCCCGCCCGCCCCTTCCGCCGCGCCCGCCCCGGTCGGCCAGCCAGGCGAGCAAGGTGGTGGGCACCATGCTGTGGTAACAGCAACAGTAGGGGGCCCACCACCCCGCTCGGGCGCGGCGCTGCCGGTCGTGCTGCTGCACGGCGGCGGGCCGGGCGCGTCGGCGTGGAGCAACTTCGGCCGCAACCTGCCCGTCTTCGCGGAACGCTTCCGCACGCTCATGCCCGACCAGCCGGGATTCGGCCGTTCCGACAAGCCGCCGGTGACCGGCCACTACTTCACGTTCGCCGCCGGCGCACTGGCCGGCCTGCTCGACAAGCTCGGCATCGACCGGGTGCACCTGGTCGGCAACTCGCTCGGCGGCGGCACCGCGGTCCGGTTCGCGCTGCGGTTCCCCGAGCGCGCGGGCCGGCTGGTGCTGATGGGCCCGGGCGGCCTGAGCCTGAACGTGTTTGCCCCGGACCCGACCGAGGGCGTCAAGCGGCTGATGGAGTTCGCCGCCCCGCCGGGTCCCAGCCCGGAGAAGCTCGCCGCGTTCCTGCGGACGCTGGTCCACGACCAGCGGCTGATCACCGACGAGCTCGTGGCCGAGCGTTACGCCGCGGCCAGCGACCCCGAGGCGATCGCGGCGATGGCCTCGATGGGTGCCTCCTTCTACGACCCGGCCCGCGCCGAGGAGGGGCTGCTGTGGCGGGAAGCCCACCGGCTGCGGCAGCCTGTGCTGCTGGTCTGGGGCCGTGAGGACCGGGTGAACCCGCTCGACGGGGCGCTGGTGGCGCTCAAGCTGATCCGGAAGGCGCAGCTGCACGTGTTCGGCGGCTGCGGGCACTGGGTGCAGCTGGAGAAGTTCGACGAGTTCAACCGGCTGGTGATCAGCTTCCTGGAAGGGGGCGACCGATGACCTTGATCCAGTCGCTCGGGTACCTGCGCATCGAGTCCGCCGACGTCGCTGCCTGGCGCGAGTTCGGCACCCGGGTGCTGGGCATGGTGGAGGGCAGCGGTCCCGACGACGGCGCGGCGTACCTGCGGATGGACGACCTCCCGGCCCGGCTGGTGATCGTGCCCGGGAAGCGCGACCGGCTGCTCGCCACCGGCTGGGAGGTGCCCGGCGAGCAGGCCCTGGCCGAGGTGGGGGGGGCGCTTGACCAGGCCGGCATCCCGGTCAAGGCGGGTACCCCGGAGGAGGCCGCCGAGCGCCAGGTGGCGCAGCTGCTCTGCTTCGACGACCCGGCGGGCAACGCCCTGGAGGTCTTCTCCGGCGCGGCACTGGCCAGTCGTCCGGCGATCAGCCGGTACGGTAACCGTTTTGTCACTGGATTGCTCGGGCTCGGGCACGTGGTCTTGCCCGTATCTGACGAGGAGCCCGCGCTGCGCTTCTATACCGAGGTGCTCGGATTCCGGCTGCGGGACTCGATGCGGATGCCGCCGGAGCTGTTCGGCCGGCCAGCGGGCGGACCGCCGCTGTGGATGCGCTTCCTCGGCTGCAACCCGCGGCATCACTCGCTCGCGCTGGCCCCGTTCCCGGCCGAGGCCGGGATCGTCCATCTCATGATCGAGGTCGCGTCGCTGGACGACGTGGGCCTGGCCATGGACCGGTGCGCCCGGCGCGGCGCCCGGATCAGCGCGACCCTCGGCAGGCACGCCAATGACCTGATGGTGTCGTTCTACGTGGCGACACCAGGCGGGTTCGACATCGAGTACGGCACCGACGGCAGGCTCGTCGACGACGCGACCTGGGTGAGCCGGGAGACCACCGCGATCAGCCTGTGGGGGCACAAGTTCGCCGCCGCGGGCGGGCACTGAGGGGCCGCGGTGATGACGGCGGCGGCGCGATGACCGCGGCGGCTGATGTCACGCCGACGGGGTTCGAGCCGGAGCCGCGCCGGTTCCGTCAAGTGCTCGGTCACTTCTGCACCGGCGTCACGGTCATCACCGTGTGCGACGAGGACGGGCCGGCCGGGTTCGCTTGCCAGGCGTTCGCGGCCGTGTCGCTGGACCCGCCGCTGGTGCTGTTCTGCCCGAGCCGGTCGTCGGCCACCTGGCCGCGGATCGCGCGGGCCGGGCATTTCTGCGCCAACGTGCTGGCCGCGGACCAGCGCGGGCTGGCCAGGGTCTTCGGCACCAGCGCCACGGCCGGGACCGGCAAGTTCGCCGGGGTGGGCTGGTCGCTGTCGCCGGCCGGGGCGCCGGTGCTCGACGGCGTGCTCACCTGGGCGGGATGCGCGGTCGAGGCCGTGCACGAGGCCGGGGACCACTTCGCGGTGCTCGGCCGGGTGACCGAGCTTGGCGCGTGCCGCGCCGAGCCGCCGCTGCTGTTCTACCGGGGCCGCTACGCCGAGACCGCCGCCCGCCCCACGGAAGGCCCGCCCGAGGTCGCCGACACCCTCCTGTCCTGGCCCCGCCACGCCGACTGGATCTAACCCACCCCGGGGCGGAGGGGCAATGGCGGACATTCTGTGGGCCAGGCACGGGCAGAACGTTGCGAACCTCACGAATACCTTCTCATACCGGGTCTTCGACGGTGACCTGACCGATACCGGCCGGCTGCAGGCGCAGGAGGTGGCTGACCGCCTCGCGGACGGCGCCAGCGAGCCGATAGGCCTGCTGGCCTGCTCACCGTTGCGCCGGGCCCGGCAGACCGCGGAGATCATCGGCCGGCGGCTGGGGCTTGCGGTCGCCATGGAGCTCGACAACCTCCGGGAGATCAACGTCGGTGAGCTTGACGGCCGCAGCGACGAGGAGGCGTGGGACACCTACACCCGGGTTCTCGCGGCATGGCAGGCAGGCGAGACCGGGGTCAGCTTCCCGGGCGGCGAGAACTGCGCCGAGCTGTGCGCACGGCTGCGTCGAGCGCTGGCTGCGGTGGCGCGCGGAGCCGGGGACACGCGATCGCTGGTCGTGGCGCACGGCGCGAACTTGCGGGCGGCCCTGCCCGGACTGGCCGGCGAGCCGGACCCGGGCGTGGACCTGCCGACCGGCGGGTTGGCCGCCCTGCGAGTCGAACCGGCCAGCCACCCATTTCCCCTGGTGCAGCTGCTGACCTGGCCCGGCTGATCCGCCGGACGGCCCCATGGGCGACTGAGCACCCTCAAGTCGGCCGGCGCTCGCCCAGATCGGTGCTTCCCGGCTGCCCGGTGCGGGTGCAAGATCGGATGTGGCGCCAACCGCAGCGGTGGCGACCAGAGAGGAGAGCCATGTCCAGCATGACGGCCTGGCCTGCCGACCGGCGGACCACGATCCGCGACCTGCAGGCGGCCACGGACCGGGGTGAGCGGTGGTCGATGCTCACCAGCTACGACACGCTCACAGCCGGGATCTTCGAGCAGGCCGGGGTCCGCGCCCTGCTCGTCGGCGACACCAGTGCGGAGATGGTTCTCGGCTACCCCGACACACTGCCGGTGACCATGGACCAGATGATCCCGATGGTGCAGGCGGTCGTGCGCGGCACCAGGTCGGCGCTGGTCGTCGCCGACCTGCCGTTCGGCAGCTACCAGCCAGGCCCCGAGGTGGCGCTGGCGAACGCGGTCAGGCACCTGAAGGAGGGCGGTGCGCAGGCGGTCAAGCTGGAAGGCGGCCGCCGCGTCCTGCCCCAGGTCGAGATGGTGGCCGGGGCCGGCATCCCGGTGATGGGCCACCTCGGGCTGACCCCGCAGAGCGTCAACACACTCGGCGGTGTCCGCCGCGTCCAGGGCCGGGGCGACGCCGGGGACGAACTGCTCGCTGACGCGCTGGCGCTGGAGGCCGCGGGGGCGTTCGCGGTCGTGCTGGAGTCGGTTCCGGCCGGGCTCGGGCGCCGGGTATCCGCGGCGCTGCGGGTACCCACCGTGGGCATCGGCGCCGGCCCGGACTGCGATGCGCAGATCATGGTCTGGCAGGACATGGCCGGGCTCACCGCAGGCCCGCTGCCGCGGTTCGTCCAGCGCTACGCCGACACCCGCGGCGGGCTGCTCGACGCGGCCCGCCGCTATGCCGCCGACGTCGCCGAGCGGCGCTACCCCGACCAGGCCCACAGCTACGCGTAACGACTTCATGGGACGGTTGTTTGATGTCGCGGGCGGCGGGGTT
>Ga0137385_10001401_pt1 | contig 20239 bp, 15 predicted proteins | sample SagtaG_FD_104921 | JGI IMG/M metagenome (GOLD analysis project Ga0137385, IMG submission 104921) | Vadose zone soil microbial communities from Sagehorn Ranch, Mendocino, California, USA - Sage2_R_80_16 metaG | ecosystem: Environmental > Terrestrial > Soil > Vadose zone | place: USA: California... | reverse complement strand
TTCAGCCTTCGCTACCGTCAGCCCTTGCTTCTCATCGATCAAGACACCGTCAGTGAACGTGCCCCCGGTATCGATCATGATCTCGAACATCGTATTCTCCTTGTCCCCATGTATCCGCAAACGATCCATCGAGGATAGCGCCCATGGCTACAATGGTTGACACAGTACGCAGTTTCTATTTAGAAATCGCTGCAGGGAATCTGGATGCAGCGACGAGCTTGATGTCCGCGGACGTTGAATGGGTCACTGTCGAAGAATGGCCCAAGTCCGATGATAATGACGATCTCGAATTGCTGTCCGCGTTCATGGCTCAGACGTTGGCAAACCGTTATGGGAGAAGCTGGGCCTTCAAGATGAATGGGCGTGGACCTGAGCAGGTCGCTCAACATGTACTCCATCCGTTCATTGAAGAAGGTTCGAGCTTTGCGCCGTCACCCAAAGAGTTCAGAACCGAAAACGACAGGGTCGTGTGGCTCGGCAGCTTGACCAAAATTGACAGGGCTTCCGGAGAGCACACAGATTCCGCTTTTGCTCACGTGTGGACGGTCAAAGAAGACCAACTCGCGGGATTACGGCAATTTATTTATCCGCTTGTAGTTCCCAGTGGCCGTCCGCAGTAGAGCGACCCGCGAGCGTGGCAGGTCGAACATGAACAAAGGTATGGAGAATTGGAAAGCAAAGTGTGTGCATCCCAATCCTCCACACCTACAAAGGCGAAGAAATAGGTACAAAACTCTCCACGCCAAATTAACAATCCAACTGGTGCAAAGGCCGGACAGGCCGAAATGAAGGCTCAAACAGCTACTCAGGCAGCTGAGAAGGGGGACCGCATCCGAGGCTGGCTTTCCCGCTAGTAGATGATCTTCTCGTCTTCTAGATTTTTGATCTCATCTTGCGACATTCCGAGCAAGCCGCCGAAGATCTCCAGGTTGTGTTCTCCAAGAAGCGGAGAAGCTTTTCTGATTCTTGCAGGTGTCTCCGATAGTTTCCAAGAAGGATTAATGACTACCTTCTTACCCATTACCGGATGCTGAACTTCGTTGACAACGGCGCGCGCCTTCACATGAGGATCGGAGAGGATCTCCTCTGCGCTGAACGACGGCATAGCCGCTATTCCTGCGCGTTGCAACATCACCATGAGCTCGTAATGCGTGTAGGCGATCGTCCAATTCGCAATATGTTTATCCAGTTCCACCCGATTCTTCCAGCGGCTGTCTACGGTAGAAAAAACTTCATCCTTACTCCAATCCGGGTTCCCCATGACGCGGCACATGGCCTTCCACTCTTCGTCAGTGGCTACGGCGATACTGATCCACTTGTCGTTGCCCTTGCAACGATAACAGTTGTGCGGGGCCATGATGTCATCCTGATTACCGCGCCGGGCCGGCGACTGTTTATTCATGCTATATCCCATTAGTTGGTCGCCCACCAGCGCACTGATGCATTCTGAAGAAGAGAGGTCAATGTACTGGCCCTCACCGGTTTTTTTTCGGTGGACTAGAGCGGCGAGAAGGATAAATGCAGTTGCTGTGCCGACCCGAAGGTCCATTTCTCCGGTCATGGTATTGGGCTCACCGTCCTCGTAGCCGGTGAGATTGGCTAGCCCTCCAAAAGCAGCGAATATGGGGGCGTAACCGGCATATGCACGGTATGGGCCTGATGAGCCAAAGCCTGATGATGAAACCATGATGATATCGGGTTTTACTTTTACGAGATCTTCATACCCCAGTCCGAGTCTGTTCATGACTCCGGGGCGCATGTTCTCAATAACCAAATCGCTTTCCGCGACGATCTTTTTTGCCAATTCGGCACCCTCTGGACGACTGAGGTCAAGGGTGACGCCCTTTTTATTCAGGTTGGCATTATTGAAAATCGGGGACGCATCATAATTGGCAAAAGTGTCTCCTGTAGTAATCGAACTATGCCGGGTTTGGTCGATACGCTTCCGGCTTTCGATTTTGATGACTTCTGCTCCCATAAAAGAGAGAAGCATAGTAGCAAGCGGTCCAGCCCAGACCCAACTGAAATCAGCAATCCGTATTCCCGTTAGAGCATCTCTATTCATATCGCAAGCCACTCCTGCTTGATGGTGAATGTGGTGGCGACCGGGTCTCGATCACTTCCTCGCACTCTTACGGCATGAGCACATCATGGGGTCCCCGGCTTGGCCGTTCAGAAGATGTAGAGCGCCAAAAAGATCGATCACAAATATTGGTTGTCACAGATCCCGGTAGCCGCCGCGAAAACTATAGGCTCAGCGATCCAGGCGCACTCAGAGCTAGAAGGTCGAAACTAATCCTCTCTGGGGCAATGGACACGCTTGTTGCGAGCAAATTGCGGTAGACTTCTCCACCCGCAAACTCTATGACCGCAGAATGGCATTGTCAAATGAGTTAATTCCTTGTCAACTCATAAAAATTCCTGATGAATCATGGAATGCATAACCAACGTGCTCGCCAGGCCCCATAATAAGCGAGATGGCGATTCGTATCAGCTTGTGCATGATTGCCTTAGCATCAGCAGGCGCGAACGCCTGAGCCTCGGGTTTCCGGTAAAGCATTCGTTTGGCTTTTGCAGGTCCTAGCGCTTGAGGAGCCAGGTCCTCAGTACGCCATCCTGCTTTCTTTCTCCGCTAGCGTCTTTCGCGGGAGGATGCATTCCTCAGCGTACTGCACCTGGCTGAACACCCCGACAGGGACGGTTGAACGTGATCGTCAGTTCGCGGCCTCGTGCTCAATGAAGGGTGTATACGGGCAAGATATCTGCTTGCGCCTTCAGTTCGAAGCCGAATTGCCAAGACCGTGAAGAATGTGGGAAGACTAGGCCAAGGGACATGGTTCAGGGGGCCCCGGAATCTGGGCAGCTGCTTCTGAACGTGAGGGGAGTCAGTCTCGGTATCGTGCGGGATGGGGACATCCGGGGTTTTTAGGCTTTTGACTTCTTCACCCTCGCCCCGATCCTTGGGACTATTGCCATCCCTAAGTGCCTTTTGATCAGCCTCCACTGCGGGTGGTCAGTAGCCCCTAAACGAAATCCTCAAATCCCCACCTAGGCAATGTCGACGACCACCTTACCCTTGGATTGCCCGGACTCTAAGCGCCGCTGTCCATCTGCGGCGGTCTCGAGCGTAAAGCGTTCGACGTCTATCAGTGGACGAATCTGACCGCCCTCAATGAGCGATGTCACACGGCGCAGAATCTGTCCATGTTCTTCGCGTCCGGTGCCATTGATGAGCGGGAGCATCATGAAATTAAAGTAAATTGAAAGAGTTTTCTCGTGTGCCATCGAGAGATCCGCCGTCACGCGACCGTTCGTGGTGGAAATGCGGCCGTTTGATTTTGCCGCTTCCATCGAGCCGAGGAGGTTCCTTTTTCCAACAGTGTCGAGGATGACATCAAAGCCGCGCCCCGACGTCAGTCGATTGACATACTCTTGGACGTTTTCCCTTCGGAAGTTAATGACATCATCGGCACCGAGTCTTCGCACGACCGTGTCATCTTCGTCTGCACCGATCGTCGCAGCGACTCGACAACCCTGCGCCTTAGCAAACTGGATTCCTATGTGACCTACTCCGCCGACGCCCCCGTGAATCAGAACGTGGTCGTTAGCGGATGCCGCCACTCGCTCCAACGCCTGGACCGCGGTGATCGAGACTAAGGGAAGCGCTGCCGCCTCGACCATAGAAAGCCTCTTAGGCTTCGGCGCTATCAGCCTCGCATCCGCGACGATGTAATCGGCCAGTGTTCCACCAAGACCCTTTACACCGCCGGCGCATCCGTAGACTTCATCTCCTACACCAAAGCCGACGACTCCCGCTCCAACCTCCTCGACGGTTCCGGCGATATCCGAGCCTAAGACCGCGGGCAAATCGGGAGCGATGCCCAACCCACCTTGCCGAATCTTGACGTCGAGAGAATTGATGGAGGTGGCCGCAAGCTTGATTAGTAATGTTCCTTCCCGAACCTCCGGCTTTGGAATCTCCTTCATTTCAAAGTTTTCGGGGCCACCAAAGGCCGTCAGCACTAAAGCTTTCATTGCGTGTTTACTCCTTGAACCAGCCTGTTTGGATGGATGGCTAATTCGGCAACATTCAACTTACCCATTCATCCGTTGTCTGCTCCACTTCATATTATCTTTCAGATTGATGTGCTGCATTGCGTCAGCTCAACCCGAGCTTAGCCGAGGAGGACGAAAACGAGCGGCAAAGGGAGCAATCCGTTAAGCTGATTTCTATAAGTTACGGCTTCAGTTTTCTATCACGGCAGAATTCACATCGACCGGCACTCACAAAGAACCGGGTACCTAAAGCCAGGTTCCGAACTTCACTGGGAGTTGCGGTCAAGGGAGGCGCCTTGCGACTTCGGCGCTCCGCCAGTCAGATGCGGCTCCGGAGGGGGCTATTCCGAATCCTCGTCGAAAGCCGATCTTCGGCGTCGTCGGTCTTTTGTACAAACGCACCGCGAAGGCTTTCAGCAAACCAACCGTGACGCTTCACCTTCGTCACCCTATAGAGTTCTCGAACCATGATGATCGTTGAAAACTTGTATCGCATGCCTTGGCAGCCTCGCCACGCGGGCACTTAGTTTCGCATCTCCGAAAAGAGAAAGCGCTACCCTTGATGCGCATGTGAGCTTGTTACTGTGGCACTATGACGTGGACGCCACGGGTACGCTCACGAAGCGCGGGTCTTACAGTTTGTCTGCGAGCGCGCAATACGGGTGGCCGCATGTCTAGTGGAGCTGCCTCTCTGTCGTTTGCGGAGATTTGGTGAAGCGTTACTTCCTTACTTGGGCTGAAATCGACCCGGCCGCTTGGCGTAATGTTTCATAAACTCGCTAGCATAAGGGTGTTATCGTCACGCAAGCTCAAGCTGACCCAAAAAATAAGGGCGCACATTGACGTATAGCCGCCGTTCGATCGCGGTGCTGATTTTCGCGGCCGGGATCATTATAGTTATTCGGAAAAGGTACACAAAGCTGATTTCGAAATCGAACAGGTTATTCCAATTGACTCCGCGATATGCCGCACACACCCGCGGCGCGGACGGAGGCCGGACCGCATAGACGCAGGCTGGACTGCATAATAGTCGACGACGGGTCTGTCGTCGATCAATGCTTCTGGAGTTGCATCGAAATGTGAACTTGATTGAAACTTTTGGTTCCAAATGGAGAATGGATTTGTCTCGTCAAATGAATCGTCGTGAGGTAGGCAAGATTGCACTCGGCGGAGCCCTGGGGGTGACCGTGGCGGGCTGGCCGGAACTCAGCTACGCCAGTTCCACGAAGGTCCCCCGCAACCTTCAGGAATCCACCTGTCCTGTAACGCTCCTGTACACCCTACAGATGAAGAAATCATGTTTTTCAAACAGTTGGGTCTGGACACCGTTTACGCCCGCGGCACGAAGCCTGAAGATCTGACTGTGGAAGGCCTGCGGGCGATCAAAAAGCGCTACGCAGATGCGGGCATCATGATCACTGACGGCGACAATTCAGGGGTGGGCAACAATATGGGGGATGTTGTCCTCAATCGTCCCGGCCGCGACAAAGCGATCGAAGACTACAAATCGTGGGTTCGTACTCTGGGCTAGGCCGGTTTCCAATAGGCGGAAGCGATGATGTTCAATGCAACCGCCTCTGTGTCTAGCGGAGAGGCTCCGACGCGAGGTGGTACAACGGGACGGGAATTCGCCCTGAACAGCTCGGAACTTTCGGGATCTCTCTGGCGGGTGCCCTCCCGCGGCGCGGTGAATGACCCGCTATTCGGTCGTGAGTACAGCCGAGACGAGATTTGGGAGAACTACACCTACTTCATTAAGCAGCTTGCACCGGTTGCCGAGGAAGCGGGAGTCAAGATTTCGTTTGATAACGACGACCCACTCCTCCCATCCGTGTTTGGAGTGCCGCGTATTTTATCGAATTTTGAGGATTGCAAGAAAGTGCTGAAAATCGCAAACAGTTCAAACATAGGACTGACCTTTACAGCCGGCCAATGGATTGAAGGCGGCAAGGCGATGGGAATCGATCCCCCCCGGTGCAATTCGTTATTTCGCTTCTCAGAAGCAGATCTAGAGATTTGTCGGACACATTTGCTACAAAATTTCCCTAGAGTCTCGATCCTGTCTCTGGGAGACGAACAATCGGGCCGGTGAGGCACGATCGCAGAGCTCTATTCATCAGAAATTCCTATGAGTCTTCGAGGAATTAACTCATTTGACGATGCAACTTGCCGCGTATAAAGTCCGCATGGTAGCGACAGACCGTACAGGAAGTTGGCCCCAAACAAGCTTAGTTCGTCTTGGCTATCTAGGTCTCTCCTCCAGAGAAGATTCGCCAACTCTGCACGGACCGTCTCAGCACCTCTGCGGCTCGCAAAGTCTTGGAGGCGCTAGGAGAATAAGGGGAAACGATTGATCTCACGAGAAGAGAAAGACAGACCACCTTGGCTTGAACTAGCAACGTTCTTGTTCGCTGTATGCTTCGCGATGGCGCTCTATTTCGTAGCAAAGTGCATGGTAGACCATAATTTCTTCAGTGGCGGTTAGAGGCGCGGACGGAAGAAGCTAGAACGGAGAATTGCGGCAGCCTGAACGCTGCCGGGATCACGGAAACGCCGCGACCGGGGTGGATCGCCTTGCATCCCAATGGCCGGTTCATGTATGCCGTCAACGAAGTCGGGAGCTTCGATGGTGCGGAGGGAGGTAGTGTTAGCGCCTTCGCTATCAACCCCGAAATGGGCTCACTCTCTCCCCTCTGAACAACCGGCGCGCCCCACCATTCCATGCCCTTGCGAGCAGCCGAGCCCATTTCCATGGACCAGCAGAGCGGCCTCGAGTTGCGTGAATCTATTATTTCATCCATTGGGAATTCCTATGAATCAATAAAGAAGAAACTCATTTGACGATGCCACCCTGCGGGCATAGAGTTCGTGCGAGTTGAAAACTCACACGCAAATCGATCCAAGGACACGACATGCCTCTTTTTAGGGCACCAAAAAGGATTCAGGTCATTCTTCTAAGATTGAGAGTGGTAGGGTTGACCCTCCTGATTTCCCCTCCTGCTTGGGCGCAGGTAGCCGGAGCCGCGCATCCGAAAACCACGCTCAATCCGAAGGATGGCCTCACTTATGTCTGGATTGCTCCGGGCACCTTCCAGATGGGGTGCTCGCCGGGTGATACCGCATGCTCGGATGACGAAAAACCGGCGCACCAGGTGACACTGACCAAGGGGTTTTGGATCAGCCAGACACTGGTGACGAACGCAGCCTATAAAAAGGTTGTGGGCTCTAGTCCGAGTCACTACCCGGGCGATCAATTTCCGGTTTCGCAAGTCAATTGGGACGATGCCCAGGCCTATTGCAAAGCCGCAGATATGAGACTGCCCACCGAAGCGGAATGGGAATATGCGGCACGTGGAGGCAACCCGTCGGCGCGCTACGGGCCACTCGATGACATCGCCTGGTACGCTGCGAACAGCAATAACACAACCCATGATGTCAAACAGAAACTGCCAAATGGATATGGACTGTACGACATGCTGGGAAACGTTTGGGAATGGGTGGCGGATTGGTATGGGCCGTATGATGCCACGAGCCAAGTCGACCCGCCAGGACCGGCGACCGGAGACGGAGAGCATCGCGTGGTGCGCGGCGCTATATGGACCTCTATTGGGCTCGGCGTCCGCGTCTCCTACCGGGACAGGGTCGTGCCTACAGAACGCTATCCCACCGCACCACGGCGTTCCATCGGTTTTCGGTGTGCCGGTGACGAAAATTCCGGAAAGTAGAAAGTCCTGAACTTACGATGGATCGACTTGGGTCTTCCTGCTGGAAGACAGGGTGGAATGTTTTGGAAGCCCGATCACAATTCCGGGTCAAAGGAGAATGATTTGTCTCGTCAGGGCATTTTCTTCAGCAAGGAGCTGAGTCGTCGTGAGTTAGGCAAGGTTGCACTCGGGGGAGTCTTGGGGGCGAAGGTAGCGTGTTGGCCGCAACTGAGTTTCGCCCGTTCCGCGACCCTTTCCTCGCAAGCTACGCGAATCCGTCTCGCTTTGGACGCCCCTGCGCACCCTACAGATGAAGACATAATGTTCCTTAAACAGGTCGGTCTGGACTGTGTTGACATCCGCGGAGCGAAGGCTGAAGAGCAAACTGTCGAAGGCCTGCGAGTGATCAAGGAGCGATACGCGGACGCGGGACTCATGATCAATGACATTGACAATCCAGGCGTGAACAGCAAACTAGGCGATATTGTGCTAAACAATCCTGGCCGCGACGGCGCGATCGAAGCCTACAAAGCGTGGGTTCGTGCGATGGGCGAGGCCGGTCTTTCTCGGGTGAAGCCGATACAGTACAACGCAACCTCAAATGTGACAAGCGGTGATGCTGCGACGCGAGGTTCCCGCGACAAGGACATCGATCTCAACAGCTCCGAGATCACATTTCGGAATCACGGCAAGGGATCGGCTAACTCACCGCTCTTCGGTCGCGAGTACAGCCGAGATGAGATCTGGGCAAACTACACGCACTTCATTACGCAGGTCGCACCGGTTGCTGAAGAAGCAGGAGTCAAGATTGGATTACACCCTGACGACCCGCCCTCTCCATCCCTGTTTGGGGTGCCGCGTATTTTGTCTAGCTTCGATGATTGCAAGAAAGCGCTGAAAATCGCGAACAGCCCGAACGTAGGACTGTGTTTTGCCTGCGGCCCATGGCTGGAAGGCGGTGCGGCAATGGGTATCGATCCCGCCGGTGCGATTCGCCATTTCGCTTCTCAGAACCAGCTCTTCGCGGTTTACTTCAAGAATCCCAGCTCTCCGCTACCGCATTACCACGAGACTTATGTGGACGACGGTTATTACGATATGTACAAGATTGTGAAGGCGCTTGTGGACGCTAAGTACGACGGCGAAATGACGATAGATCACGACATGAAGATGGTCGGCGGACCTCACACGTATGGCGCTTTTGGCATAGGTTACATGAGGGCACTGTTGCAGTGCGCGCAGCGAAGGCATAGCGCCTAAGTTATTCAAGTCATGAGATCAAAGTCCTGGGTAAGAACGAAATGAACAGGAAAACGAAATAGGCACCACCATGCACCGTCTTGTTTGGAGTTAATCAAAAAGTTCTGTATCAAAGGAGGATGGCATGTCCAATCGGAGCATTTTCAAGGAGCAATTGAGTCGTCGCGAGTTGGGCAAGATTGCACTCGGTGGAGCACTGGGAGCGACAGCGCTGAGTGGTTTGTCGCAATCCAGTTCCGTCCAAGAGAAGACCAGTTCCGCGGCAGCGCCAAAAACAAAGTGGCCCCGCAAGGGGCTTCAAGCTCAAGCGCCAACGTGGCCTCTCAAGGGACTTCACCTAAGTATCAACGCCCCCGCGAATCCTACAGATGAAGACTTTCTGCTTTTCCAGCAGCTGGCTATCGACTGTGTTTACGTCCGCGGAATGGCGCCTGAAGAACAAACCGTGGAAGGCTTGATAAATCTTAGGAATCGCTACGCCGATGCGGGAATCTACGTTGATGACGTCGACAATTCAAGCGTGACTGCCAATCTGGATGATATTGTGCTGAATACTCCCGGCCGCGACAAGGCGATCGAAGGGTACAAGTCATGGCTTCGTACGCTTGGCAAAGCCGGTTTGCATCAGATGGAGTCAGTAATGTACGGCGCAACCGGAAGCGTGACCAGCGGCGAGTATGAGATCCGAGGTGGTATCAAACAGCGGGCATTCGACATCAACAGTAACCAGATTACGGGATCTCCCTGGCACGTGAGCGGCAGGGGAACGATTAATTCACTGCTATTCGGTCGCGAGTACAGTCGGGAAGAGATCTGGGCAAACTACACATACTTCATGAAGCAGATCGTACCGGTTGCCGAAGAAGCGGGAGTCAGGTTTGGACTCCTGGGCGACAGCCCAGCCCTTCCAGGTCCAAATCCAACCATATTCGGGATAGCGCGTATCTTGTCAAACCCACAGGATTGCGAGAAAGCACTAAAAATCGCAAACAGCCCGATGGCGGGAATGAACGGTCTTTTTGGCGAAGACTACTTTAAATACCAGCCTATTTTGGCTGCTCACGGCGCGGGCGGGGGCGGGAATGGGGATAGGAGGCCGGACTCTCCTGAAGCCAAACTGCAAGTCAGAGGGGGCTGGATGGATGAAGGAGATATCAATGCGAAGATCGAGCATATGAAGCTGTTGGCGAAATACGTACCGAATGGCTCTCATACGCTGGGCGGTGCTCTAGCGATGGTTGGCGGACGTCGCACCTATCAGGCTTATGCGGTGGCTTACACGCGAGCGCAGATGCAAGTCGCAGGGCTAGGGCCAGGGTATACCGTCATTCTCGATTAAGGTATGCAGGTTTTGAGCCGAACATCTTGGGTAGGAACGAAAATGACTAAGAAAATGACTAAGGGGAGGGAAAGACCCATGAAGCGTAACAGCTTGATAGGTTTCGTACTGGCTGGGGTCGTTTTGTTGTGGATGCTCCCGCGCACATTTAGGCTCGTCTACGCACAGAGCGGATCCGCACGGAGCGGATCCGCGCAAGCCCCGCATTGGGGGGAGGGCGGTGTGCCCCAATTCCAATTCGATCCCGACTTCCCCAAGGTCCCGTCGAAATGGAAGCTGAGATTTGTGTCCTCCGTTGCAGGTGATAGTCAGGGCAACGTATGGATCATTAGCCGCCCGCGCAATGTCAAGTCCGACGAATCGTCCACGCCCGCGCCGCCCGTTATGGAGTTCGACAGCAACGGCAACTTCGTCCGGGGCTGGGGCGGGGAAGGCGGGCCGGAATATCAATGGCCATCTAACGAACACGGGATCAGCGTGGATTATAAGGGCTTTGTGTGGATCATAGGGAACGCCGATTCAAAGAGCAACAATCCTGCGAGACTTCCCAACGACAATCAGATTCTCAAGTTCACGAAGGAAGGTAAGTTTGTAATGGCCATCGGCCGGAATAATCAGACTGGCAGCAACGCTACGGAGGTTCTCCGGGGGGCAACAAACATGTACGTCTACCCCAAGACCAACGAGTTGTTCGTCTCTGACGGCTATGGGAATAGCCGCGTAATGGTCTATGACGCGGACACTGGGAAGTTCAAGCGCATGTGGGGCGCGTATGGCCACAAGCCGCTCGATATGGACCAGCGTCCGCCGCGCTCCAAGCCTAAAGATGATCCGTGGCTTGCGGTTTCGGAGGTTTTGCAGCAGTTTGGATCCCCCGTGCACGATTTAAAAGTTTCAAGCGATGGGCTTGTGTATGTCGCTGATCGCGGAAACAAGCGAGTCCAGTTGTTCACAACCGACGGCAAATTTCTCACTGAGCAGTTTCTTGGCCTCGATTTACCGGGCGAGAGCGTGGGGGGCCTCGCCTTTTCGCCGGATGAGCGGTTTCTGTATGTGTCAGGAGCGCCAACCAAAGGCTTCTGGATCCTGAATCGCAAGACGCTTGAGGTCCTCGGCACAACCGAGGCAGGTGCGCCTAAAGGGGGGTTCTATCACCACATGATCGGGACCGATAGCAAGGGTAACATCTACACGGTGCGCGTGAGCGGAGCTAACAATAAAGGCGACGTCTCCCACGCGCCCGTTTATAAATATACGTTCAAGGGATACTCCCCTAAGACTTCGTGTGCTCCTTGTGAGCCCATTAGGACTGAGGAGAGTCTGGACTCGTCTTACTCTCACACTGGTCCCACTGAGAGTCAATAAGGTAACAATCCAAAAGGACCCACAGAAGCAAGCGGAGTTCGAGCCAGGAGCGAATTACTCGATGACTTTGCGAAGAGCTCAGGGATTGCTCGTCCGAGTATGTGGGCACGATTCAAGTTCTTCCGTCATGCGATGATCGGCTGCATCGCCCGCAGCCTACTGGCGGCGGATTGTGCAAATGCCGATCGAGTTGAAGTTCTAATCGGGTGAACGCGAAGGCAGCGCTCATGAGCCTGCGGCTCAAAACGGGCAATAAAAATACCCGCAATGGCTCAGACTCAGTTTGAAAGACTTACCGGTGATCTAGAAGGAGGAAGTATGTTTGCACGCTGCTTGAGATACTCCGGCTTGTTCCGGCGGATTGCCCTGTTGTTGGGTTGCGGCGGTCTGATTGCCGGACTTGCATTGATCGTTGCTCCCGCCACCCGTGCCCAGCAATCTGGCGGACCCATAGTGACTGTTACCGGCGGACAGGTGCAGGGCCAGTTTATGCGCGCGCCGGGCGGCGCGGTCTTCAAGGGCATCCCGTACGCCGCGCCTCCAGCCGGCGACCTGCGCTGGCGCGAAACTCAGCCCGTCAAGCCTTGGACGGGTGTGCTCCAGACAGGCGAATTCCGCCACACCTGTGGAGAAGTCCCCAGCGGATCGGACAGTGCAAAAACAAATCCAGAGGACTGCCTCTATCTGAATGTCTGGACGCCCGCGTGGCCTGCGACTGGCAAGACGCCGGTGATGTTCTGGGTTAGCGGCGGCGAGCTTTACGGCGGCGGCTCAGGCACCCTAATGGACGGCTCTGAAAGCCTGGTGCGCCACGGCGTGATTATGGTTGCCGCTAATTACCGGGGCAGCCTGCTGGGCATGATGGCACATCCGGAACTCACGGCAGAATCCCCGCACCACTCCTCCGGCAACTACTCGATCCTGGATGAGATCGCCGCGCTCAGATGGATTCACGAGAACATTGCGCGTTTTGGCGGAGACCCGAACAACGTAACCCTGTTCGGGCAGTCAGGGGGAGCTCGTATCGTTTCCTTTCTTGTCACTTCACCACTCACCAAGGGCCTGATCAACCGCGCGATCGTCGAGAGCGGAGCTGCGGCGGTATACACGAGGCCAATTCCTGACCTACATGGGTTGGAGCAGAGCGGCGTATTTATGGCCAAGGCGCTGCACGCCCCCCGCTCCACCGACCCTATCAAGTACCTCAGGGGATTACCAGCTTCCGAGATTATGGATGCAAGCAAACTATTTCCAGAGAAAGTTTCCGAAGAGGCAGCCAGCAAACAGATGAGTGAGATGGGTGACATTCGGTACGACGAGGGCATCGATGGTTATGCGATCCCGCAGTCTCCACCGGAGGTATACCGCTCGCACGATGAGGCGCCTGTGCCCATGATCATCGGCAGCACAGCGCATGATTCGGGCACGATCACTGGGGTCAGCGACCTCAGACTCAATGCCTCGCCGGAAGAGGTTCGTGCCTGGGTGAAACAGGCCCTGGAGACGTTCTATGGCAAGTACCCCGATTTGCTGAAACGTGCTGAGAAGATCTATGGTCTTCGGGGATCCCCGAATGAAGTCTCGACCTATCCGCCGTACGGACCAATCGAGTGGCAGCTGAGGGTTGACCTTCGCCACCGTTGCGCCGTCCAGACCACGGCTTTGTGGCATGGCGCCATAGCTCCGACCTATACATACGAATTCTCGGATTCAATTCCGGGGCATCCTCCATCCCACAGCTCCGAACTCAGGTTCGTATTTGGTTTTTTGAGCAATGACGAAGTCGCGGACGAGAAAGCCCATAAGCTAGCGGACGTGATGCAGCAGTATTGGACGAACTTCGCCAAGACTGGCGACCCGAACGGCCCGGGCCTACCGGTTTGGCCGAAGTACACCGCCGCGACCAAGCACTCCATCGAGTTCACCAATGACGGGGCCTTCCAGAGGACCGCGAGCCGCGCGGTGGCTTGTGCTCCATACATCGAAGAAATGGCCCGGCTCCCCAAGCCCTTATTGACGAGATAGGGAACCGCATAGAGAAGAAGCAACGAACAACAATTCCTGACGAATAACAGAAGAAACTCACTTGACGACACCATCCGCCAGCATAGAGTCCGTGTGTCTGACAACGAGGAAATAGATGATGAATCCGGCAGAGGCTCCCCGTCACCGTCACCACCGGAGGAAGGGACTTCGCGTTTCACGGTCCACGGGCCGAGACGGAATATGCGCGATTCAAAGCTGCCGGTCTCGATGTGACATACATTGAGATTCCCAACCAAACACACAGTGGGAACGTCCCGTTCAGTTTCGGCAGGCGATTGATTTCCGGCCATTCACCAACACAAACGAAACTGAAATCTGCCGTGCGCCTGGGCGTTGCTCAACGCAGTGGGCATCGGTGTGCTGGCCAGCTATAACCCCGGCCGCACATTGGAAATCCTGCGATCAGGTCCGCTTCTCATGTGGGCGGTCCATCGGGGAGTAAATTGGTTTCGCCGATACTTGGTCGCAGTTCTTTGATTGGTAGCGCAGTCAACGGATTGATCGGATAGGCGCTGTCGGGTGCGTGGAAAACGGATTGCCTTCCGCCACGCCGCTGGTATGTGAACCGGGGAAGCTAGACAGCCCGGAAGAATCCCTTGAGCTGAGCAACCGCGATTATTCATCAGGAATTCCTATGAATCCATGAAGCAATAACTCAATTGACGATGTCAGTTTTTCGCGCATAAAGTCCCTGTGTCTGACAAGGAGAAGTAGATGATGAATCCGACCACCTGGGTGGGCGCAATTCTCGGTGTCTGCCTTTTAGTGACGGTTCCCGCGGCCTCACAGGAACCCGCTCCCGCTCAGCAACCCGCCCCGCAGAAGACAACGTTCGATGTCCGGACTGGCGCCACTGAACATGTCGATCCGGCGCCACCCGCAAGCGAGGAACTGGCCAAGCAACCGCAGACCCCTGGCGCCACAGGAGACCAGCAGCGGCACTACTATTTTGCCGAGGCCAAGACGGAATCACCCTACCATATCTACGTGCCAAACAACTATGACGGCAAAACCAAATTGCCCTTGATTGTGGCGCTGCACGGTGCAGGCGGGTACCAGAACTACTTCTTCCAGGCTAACTACGGAATGCCGGACCTGATGGAGAAGTACGGTTTCATTTTTGTCGAGCCTTTGGGCTATGACTCGTTTGGCGGCTATGGGGCTACGAACCTTCCCAGAGTGAAGTATGAAACGGATGCTAAGGCGCCTATGTATCCAATCAATACGCGCCGTCCCCACTGGACACCAGAAGAGGCGCAGCACATTACCGAATTGAGCGAGAAAGACGTGATGAACGTGCTCGCCCTGGTTGAGAAGGAATACGTTGTCGATATATCTCGGGTCTATCTCATGGGACACTCGATGGGCGGCTCCGGTACGTGGTACCTGGGGCAAAAGTATGCCGACAAGTGGGCGGGGCTCGGCGTCATGTCGGGCGGTTTCGGGTTCGTTGATTACCCGCTACAGAAGCTTATGGGAATGCCGATCATCGTCACTGCCGGAGGGCGGGACACCGCGGTGCATGGACCACAAGCACAAGCGGAAGTAGCCCGGTTCAAATCCGTCGGCCTCGACGTCACATACATTGAGGCTTCTTACCAAACACACATGGGGAACATCCCGTTCAACTTCCCGCAGGTGATAGAGTTCCTGGCCACGCACCAACGCAAACCAAACTGAACTGCGCCCACATCCAGGCGGTTGGTCAACGCATCGGCGTGCCCTTCTGCGTCGTAAAACGACAACCATCTGAAAGAATGCCCCTGACTTATCGGAGGTATCGATACATGAAAGAACCTAGTCGTATGCAAAGTACCCATCCGTATGGCGTTCGCGGTCGAACTTCTTTGTCTGTTGGCAATTCTGTCCTTACCGTCTCTGCAATCCGGCACAGACCGAACCGCGCAGGGCGAAAATTTCGCACGGCATTCGGCTTAGTTTCCCGGTGCAGGTCAAAATAGCCATACGTGCTCTTGGCCATCGTGAAAGCTGTTGCTCTACTGTGAGCCTCTGCGAAACCGACAGATTCCTCGGACTCAGACCGTTCGAACGAAGCCCACGGCGATCGAGGCGACTCATTGAATAACCTGATGATTTGCGGCGACACAAACTAATTAGACAGGAAATTCGATGGACTGTTAGGCTCCAAATTGGATCGGTCCCGTCACTCTTCTAATTTCGATCCGGAAGCTTGAGAAACCATGACAGCTCGCCATTCTGGAGTCGCGTTAGTATCGGATTTCTCTATGCACCCGGTACTGTTTCTAGGCGACAAGATGAGCGATTAGGGTTTTATGGAATGAGAAAAGGTTTATGAATGAGCCAATCTACGAAGTGACATGGCCGCTTGGTCGTTCCACGGTGAAAGAGATCAAGGCAAAGCCGCGCCTCTCGGACTTGTCCAAAGCCACCATTGGCCATTTGTCGCACTACGGCTTTCGCCATCTCGAGATGAAGCCAATCATCGAAGAAACGATGGAGAAACGCTATCCGGGCATCAGGTTCGTCGGCCCTGATGAGTTTGGCGACATCCACGGCCCGCTACACGGGAAAGAAACATTGCCAGCGCTTCCGGGTAATCTGAAGAAATATCAGGTCGATGCAGTTATCACTGGCGTCGGCAGCTGCGGAACCTGTACTCCTGCAGTCGTCAGGGCCAGCATGATCGCCGAGAGAGCAGGCGTCCCAAGCACCACGATCGTCGCGACCGCATTCCTGCGCCAGGCTGCTGCAATTGCGAAAGGGGAGGGCATGGCCGACCTCTGCGTTTCGGAGTTCCCTGGCGTCATCATGAATCAGAGCGACGAGGAACTGCGGCGCAATACCGTCGAAGTGTTGGTTCCCAACATTATTAAGGAATTGACTCGCCGCGTGACGACCGCCGATGCAGTGGTTGAACCCGAGCCTCGCGCCATCGTATTCAAAGGTTCACTAGACGAGGTGAACGAATATTTCCTGGAGCATCAGTGGTCAGATGGTCTGCCTATCGTTCCGCCGACGATTGAGCGGATCGAGGCGTTCCTAGGCTACACCGACCGTGACCCAGACGAAGTGCTGGGTGTGCTGAAACCGGAAAACCGTGAGGCGACCATATGGAGCGTTGCTGCAAATGGTGTCATGTCCGGTTGCCGCCCCGAATATTTGCCGATTCTGATTGGTATTGTCGAAGCCATGGCCGAGCCGAACTTCTATGTCCATGACTTTGGAGCCACGCCGGGGTTGGAACCGCTCGTCGTTGTCAACGGTCCGATTGTAAAGCAGCTCAACTTCAATTGCGAGACAGCGGTTATGCGTGTTGGGCGACAAGCCAACACCAGCATCGGCCGATTCGCCAGAATGTTTATGCGCAACATCGTGGGTCTTCGCCCTCCGCCGGACGATACCGACAAGGCTTCCATTGGGCTGGGCATGAATGTCGTACTGGCGGAGAACGAAGACGCCGTGACCGAGGTGGGCTGGACCTCCTTCGCGGAAGGGCTCGGGTTTTCCCGCGAAGACAATGTGGTGACTGTACAGAGCGTCATGTGTTCCACCATTCCGATCTATACTGCGGGCACTACTGCAAAAGAGCACCTTGACACCTTGGTTGAAATTTTCGGCGGCACTTGCGCTGGGTGGGCGCACACCGGGCTAAATAAGGGCAAGAACTTTCCGCTGCTGATCGTCAGTCCCGGGGTGGCGAAGATCATGGCGCGCGATGGGATGTCGAAACGCGATGTTCAGAAGTACATCTTTGACCACACCAAGATGTCCGTGCGCGCTCTCAACCGACATGCATGGGAATTGGGCTACACAAACTATGATCTGCATAAGCTGCACGCCAATGGGATGATCTCATCGGCTTATGTCGAATCGACTGATCCTGAACGAATGGTGCCTGTTTTTGTCAAGCCCGAGTGGATCGGCATTGTGCTCAGCGGAGACCCCGGGCGGAACCAGAGCAAGGGCTTCGTGCAGAACCAAAGCCATGGCTACCCCACGGGCAAGGAGATCCGACTGCCCGCAAATTGGGACGCGATGATACGCAAGAAGTAGCGCCGAACTTCATCCAAGGTGTGGCAAGGCACTTAAGAAGTCGACCAATCCGGCGGATTAGGAGACTGTCCAACCGGCACTTCACCATTCATCCGCGACCGGTCGGAGGAGAGATATATGTCTACCAATCATTCCACTGCAATCAGTCCGCCGGATATTCTGCGCGCTGGTGCGATAGAGCTCGGAGTTGTCGATCTCGCGGCATCGCGTGCCTTCTACCACGATGTGCTGGGTCTTCTCATCACCTATGAAGACTCTGAGGTGATTTACCTCCGGGCTTTTGAAGAGTACCTTCATCATTCTCTCGTCCTCAAGAAACGCCCTGTCGCCGCGATGCAGGTCCTTTCCTATCGCGTGCGCGCTCCCAAAGATCTCGACATTGCCGAACAGTATTTCAGTGCGTTGGGACGTCCCGTCAAGCGGTTTCCCGCTGGTACCACGCGAGGCTTCGGCGAGTTGGTCCATGTCGAAGATCCGCTTGGTTTCCCGATCCAGTTCTTCTGTGAGGCCGAGCACGTCGAACGCTATACGCAGCGTTACGACGCCCACGGGGCCGCTGCTCTTCTGCGTCTCGACCACTTCAACATTCTTACCCCGGATGTCCCCGCCGCCGAGCGGTATTATGCGGATATCGGCTTCAGGCTCTCTGAACAGATTCAAGACGACTCGGGAATCACGTATGCGGCCTGGATGTACCGCAAACACAATGTGCACGACATCGCCATCACCGGCGGCGACGGGCCCCGCTTACACCACTTCGCTTTCCAAGTAGCGGAGCGTCATGAAGTGCTCCACATTTGCGATGTGCTCGGGGCACTGGGGCAGCAGGAGATCATCGAACGCGGCCCGGGCCGCCATGGCGTCTCTAATGCTTGCTATGTTTACCTGCGCGATCCCGATGGCCACCGGATCGAGATATTCACCCAACACTACTACACCGGCGATCCCGACAATCCGGTCAAGACGTGGAACCTCCATGACGAACGGCGCCGCAGTTGGTGGGGGCACACTATTGTTCCCACCTGGTACACGGAAGGTTCGCTGGTCCTCGATCTCCATGGGAGCGTCAAGCCGCCCTCGCAACAGGTCGGCTCTGCGGAGTTGGTTGCTACGGTTGGTGCTGACGGCTTCTGAAGCTGCTCGCCTGCTGGAGTCGAACGGTCCCCGGTCCCGTTCGGAAGCTTGATTGATTGTTCATCTGCCGGGCGTGGTAAGTGTGCGGGTAGTGATGGAACGAACAGGAACAGCAACGGGATGTGAACCAGAGTGGGAGGAAGATGCTGACGACTTCTGACGAGCCTGTGCCGATACGCGGAGCTGTTTACGGCGTCGCGCTGCACGCGGGGATGCCGGCCGAGGTCGGCGCCACTGCATCGGCTAAGGGTGCGCCCTCGTTCCCGGTGCTGTTCATCAAGCCGGCAAACACATTCCTCGCCAATGGCGGCACCGTCCGCCTTCCGTCATCGATGCCCGAAGTGGAGGCGTGCCCGGTATTCGCGATCGTATTTGGCAGAGACACGCGATCGGTGTCGGCCGCTGAGGCATTCGACGGAGTGGCAGGCTACACCTTGGCGATCGATCTGACCGAGTCCGGTACGGGTATGTTTCGGCCACCGATTCGTGAGAAATGTCGCGACGGATTTCTGCCGATTGGACCGTACGTAGTCGCCAAGGAAGCTATTGGATCATTCGATGAGCTACGTGTCGGATTCGAGGTCGATGGCGAGGAAGTGTCGACCTTTGCCCTCGGTGGAACGCGCACTCTCATCGCCAAGCTGATTGAGGATGTGTCGGCGTTCATGACGTTCCGAGCCGGCGATGTGCTGCTGGCAGCGCGGGCGCCGCTGGCGGCGCGCGTGCAGGCAGGTAGTCGGGTCGCAGCGGTCTCCGAAGGTTTGGGGCGGCTCGAGTGCGTGCTGGCTCTCGAAGAAGAGGGGTCCGAATGAAACATGCGCGTGTTGCTTACCGGGGCGCAGTCCGCAGCGCGGTGGCCGACCCAACAGAACGCCTTCTCCATCTCGCCGATGGGCAAAGGGTCGGCTTCGACGATGTGGTCTGGCTGCCCCCCGTGGAGCCGCGTACGGTGTTTGCCTTGGGGCTGAACTATGCCGATCACGCCGCAGAACTCAGCTTCAAGTCTTCCGAGAAGCCCCTCGTCTTTCTCAAGGGCCCGAATGCGTTTGTTGGCCATCGCGGGGTGACTCCTTGTCCCGATGACGTGCACGAGATGCATAGCGAATGCGAGTTAGCCGTGTTGATAGGCAGGCAGGGGCGGCGCATCAGCCAGGCACGAGCATACGAGTATATAGCTGGATACACGATTGCGAACGACTATGCGCTCCGCGACTACCTGGAGGACTTCTACCGGCCCAATCTGCGGGTGAAAAACCGAGATACGTCGACGCCGCTCGGGCCATGGTTAGTCGATGCTGCG
>Ga0137385_10001397_pt1 | contig 20261 bp, 16 predicted proteins | sample SagtaG_FD_104921 | JGI IMG/M metagenome (GOLD analysis project Ga0137385, IMG submission 104921) | Vadose zone soil microbial communities from Sagehorn Ranch, Mendocino, California, USA - Sage2_R_80_16 metaG | ecosystem: Environmental > Terrestrial > Soil > Vadose zone | place: USA: California... | reverse complement strand
CTACACCGGGCTGGTGGAACGGGCATCGACCAACAACGCCCAGGGCTTCCCGGTCGGCTCGGCCTACCTGCGCGAGGCCGACAACTTGATGCAGGCCACCCTGCTGCCGGCCGCGCAGCGGCTTTACCAGATCGACACGGGGCGTCTGATCAGTGCCCAGGACGACGCCACGTCGTTCCCGTGGTTCGCCGCGTTGCTCGGCGTCGCGCTGCTCGTGGCCCTGATCTTCACCCAGCGTTACGTACGGCGGCGCACCAACCGGGTGATCAACGTGGGCCTGCTGGTCGCCACCGTCGCCGTCGCGATCGCGCTGGTGTGGTCGGCCACCGGCCTGATCCTGGAGTCGGTGCACGTCGACAACGGCCGCGCCGCCGGCTCCGACCCCGGCGAACTGCTCGCCAAGGCCAGGACCGAGGCGTTGCAGGCCCGCACCGACGAGATGCTGACCCTGGTCGCGCGCGGCGGCCAGAACTACGAAAAGCCGTTTCTCGCCTTGAAATCGGACATCGGTGGCAACGACGGATCCGGCGGCCTGCTCGGCCAGGTGCACGCCAACTCGTCCGACAACACCATGACCAACGAGGTCGGCGCCGCGATCGCCGCGGCCAAGTCCTGGTTCGGGGCGCACAGCGTCGCCACCGACGCCACCAGCAAAGGTGACGTCACCACCGCCGTCACCACCACGCTGGGCACCGGTGACACCGGCAAGCCCAACGAGGCAGTCGCGTTCGACCACCTGGACAACGCGCTCAACCAGGCGATCGGCCAGTCCAGAGTCGACTTCGCCAACGAGACCGGCACCGCACAGGGCTGGCTGACCGCCCTGCCGATCGGCGTGCTGGTGCTGCTGGTGCTGGCCGCGGCCGGCGCGGCGGTGGGCATCTGGCAGCGGCTGAGGGAGTACCGATGAAAAGGCTGTCCCTGCTCGGGATCGCGTTGCTCGCGACGCTGGCCGCCGGCTGCGCCGCCACCACCAGCCCGGTCAACCTGGCCACCGTTGGCACGGTGGCGCCGCCGCTGCCCGGCGGCATCGTGACCGGCAAGGCGGCCCTGCCCGCAGCCGCCTCACAGGACAACTGCGGCGACGCCACGCCTAGCCTGCGCCCGCCCGCCGTGATGCCCCCGCCGGGCCAGATGCCGACCGGATCCACGATGGCCGCGATCCAGAAGGGCGGCTATCTCATCGCGGGCGTCGACCAGAACACGTTTCTGTTCGGCTACCGCGACCCGAAGCTGAACCAACTCGTCGGCTTCGACATCGACATGGTCCGCGATGTCGCCCAGGCCATCTTCGGCGACTCGAACTCGAACAGGATCGTCTACAAGGCGATCACATCGGCCCAGCGCCCCACCGCGCTGAAGGGCGGCACAGGCTCCGACCAGGTCGACATGGTCGCCAGGACATACACCATCACGTGCGCACGGTTGGCGCAGGTCGCGTTCTCCACCGTCTATTACCAGGCAAGCCGCAAGGTGCTGGTACCGAGCTCGTCGAAGGTCACCGACATCAACCAGCTCGGTGGCAAGAAGATCTGCGCCACCACCGGTTCCGACTCGTTGGGCACGAACCAGGGCCAGCCGGACGCACCGATCCCGGTCGCGGTCAACGACTGGTCGGACTGCCTGGTGATGCTCCAGCAGGGCGAGGTCGACGCGGTGTCCACGGACGACACGATCCTGGCCGGCATGGTCGCGCAGGACACGAACACCAAGATCGTCGGGCGCAGCATCGCGCCGGAGCCGTACGGCTTGGCGTTCCCGAAGGCCAACACCGACTTCGTCGGCTTCGTCAACGGTGTGCTGGAACATATCCGGGCCGACGGGAGTTGGGCGAACTCGTACGCCACGTGGCTGAAAGGCCACTTGAGCGCCGACGTCCCGGCGCCGCCGTCGCCGGAGTACCGGAACAACTGACCGGGGGAGGCTTTCGATGACCGTCGGCCCGCCTGCCGGCGCGCGGCCACCGGGCACCGGCCGCTGCCCCCGCCCCGGCTGCGGCGGCCGGCTGATCGGCGGCATCTGCGACACGTGCGGTCTGAACACGACCACCCCGACACCGCCACCATGGCCGGCCGCCCAGCCACCCGCGCAACCCTTTCCCGCGCAGCCGTCATCGCAGCCGTCTCCCGCGCAACCGCCGTCCTCCCAACCGTTTCCGGCCCAGCCGCCCGCGCAACAGCGTCCGGACCGGCCACCCGCGCAGCCGTTCCCGGCGCAACCGCCGTCGCAGCCGTTTCCAGCACAACCCTTCTCCGGCCAACCACAGTCGCCGTCGGGCGCTCACTCGGCGCCGGCCCAGCAGGCGCCCGGTCGGCCGGGGCCGCCAGGTGTTCGGCCGTCGCAGCCCTTTCCGGCGCAGGCGGGCGCGTTCGGTCCGTTCCCGGGGCAGGCGCCGGTCGGTCCGCCCGCGTTGTCCGCGCCCGCGCCCACGTCGTCCGTCCCGCCGCCGGCCCACGCGGCCGGCCACCACGCCGCGCCCGCATCGTGGGCGACCAGCGTACTGGCCAAGCCCGACACGTGGAAACCGCCGGTCATCGAACCCGAGGAATCGGCCGACCCGTCGGGCAGCGCGCTCAGCGAACGGCTCTCCGGCCGCGAACCGCCGCCGCCGCAACGCGACGCGGACATGACCCAACTCGCCGTCGGCGAGTCCACCCAGCTCGCGCCGTCGTCGACGTCGACCCCGTCCGGCCAGCCACTCGGTTCCCGGTCGATGACCGGTCGCAGCAACCGCAGCAGCCGGGTCCGCTCACGCACCACGTCGTCCCGCCGAATCGGCGGCGGCCTGGTCGAGGTCCCCAGGGTGCCCTACCGCGATCCGGCGTCCGCCGTGATGGCCAACCCGGAGGTGCCGGAAAGCAAACGGTTCTGCGGCAACTGCCTCGAACCGGTCGGCCGAGGCGCCGAAGGTCGGCCGGGCAGGCCGGAAGGCAACTGTGCGCATTGCGGCACCGCGTTCTCGTTCCGCGCCAAGCTGCAGGCAGGCGACCTGCTCGGCGGCCAGTACGAGGTGCTCGGCGCCATCGCGCACGGCGGCCTCGGCTGGATCTACCTGGCCCGCGACCACAACGTCAACGACCGCTGGGTGGTGCTCAAGGGCCTGATCGACACCGGGGACACCGCGGCGATGGCGGCCGCGGTCGCGGAGAAGCAGTTCCTGTCCCAGGTCGAGCACGCCAACATAGTCAAGATCTACAACTTCGTCCAGCACGACGACCCGACCACCGGCAACCAGGTCGGCTACATCGTGATGGAGTACATCGGCGGCGAGTCGCTGCGCCAGATCGCGTTGGCACACAAGGACACCGAGGGCCGGGTCACCCCGCTGCCGCTTGCGAGGGTGCTCGCGTACGGGCTGGAAGTGTTGCCCGCCATAGGTTATCTCCATAGCGTCGGCCTGCTCTACAGCGATCTCAAGCCGGACAACGTGATCCAGACCGACGCCCAGGTCAAGCTGATCGATCTCGGTGCCGTGCGGCATGTGGACGACATGGAGAGCCCGATCTTCTTCACCAGCGGCTACGGCGCCCCGGAGATCGCCGCCGAAGGCCCGTCGGTCGCGTCGGACATCTACACCGTCGGTCGCATGCTCGCTGTCCTGAGTTTCGACTTCGCCGGCTACACCAAGGAATACCGGCACACGCTGCCCACCCCGAACCAGGTGCCGCTGTTCTCACTGTTCGGCTCCTACCAACGCCTGCTGAAGCGGGCCACGCACCCGGATCCGGATCGCCGCTTCGCGTCGGCGGAAGACATGGCCGATCAGCTGACCGGCGTCCTGCGCGAGGTACTGGCGCTGGGCACCCGTGAGCCCCGCCCCGGCCGGTCCGCCGTGTTCGGCCCCGAGGTCCGCACGTTCGGCGCCGAACTGGTCCGCGCGACCACCGGCAACCCCGCCGTGCCGGCACCACCGGACTGGGCCGACGTGATCAACGGCCTGCCGGTCCCACAGGTGGACACGGACGATCCGGCCGCCGGACTGGTCGGTGGCCTGGCATCCACGGCAGGCGCGGCACCGACCGAGGTGCTGGAGGCACTACGCGTCGCCCCACCCACGTCCATGGAAGCAAAACTCTGGCGCGCCAGAGCATTGATGGAGATGGGCGAACTGAACCAGGCCGGCCGCGAACTAGCCGACGCGGCCGCGCTGGACGCCCAGGGCCAGCCCATGCCCGATCAGCCCTATGACTGGCGGATCAGCTGGTCCCGCGGCCTACTCGCACTGGCCGCCCGCCGCCCCCGAGACGCCCGAGTCGCGTTCGAACACGTCTACGACGTGGTACCGGGCGAGCTGGCCCCGAAACTGGCACTCGCGATCAGCGCCGAGTGCTGTGGTGACCACTTCGCAGCGGCCCGGCTCTACGAGTTGGTGTGGCGCACCGACCGCTCGTTCGTCACGGCCGCGTTCGGCCTGGCCAGAACATACCTGGCACTGGGCGACCGAATGGGCGCCCTGGAGGTCCTCGAATCCGTACCCGACAGGTCAAGCCATTTCATCGCCGCACAGATGGCAGTCATCGCGGCCCGAACCAACTGGACCCCACCCGACCGCATCACCGAACGCGACCTACTCGACGCCGGCACACGGGTCGAACGCCTGAACCTGGACGTCGAACGACGAGCAAGACTGGCCGCCGACGTCCTGTCAGCAGCGGTGAACTGGGTACGAGCCGGCCGCCCCAACGCCGTCCCCACGGCAAACGGCAGCCGAGTCCTGGGCTGCGAACTAACCGAACGCGACTTGCGCTTCGGTCTCGAGGGCTGCTACCGCCTCTTGGCCCGCCTGGCCAACACGATGGCCGAACGAGTCCAACTGGTCGACCTGGCCAACGCGACCCGCCCCCGCACGATGACCTGACCTCCGATTGTCAAGTACCTCTCCCAGGTGTGCACAACTTTTCCAGTTATCCACAGATTGCCGCCAACTACCCCATTCGGGGCTTGACAAGGGTAGATTGGAAAAGGGCCGTAGCCCCCAGGGTTGGGCGGGGGTCTGCCCGTGCTCGGCGATGTGGTGGCTCAGAATAGCTGCGACAACGTGTAAATCACGAGCCCGGCCAAGCCACCAACCACAGTGCCATTAATCCGAATGAACTGTAAATCCCGACCAACCTGAAGCTCAATCTTCCGCGAAGTCTCATGCGCATCCCAGCGCGCCACGGTATCCGTGATCAACGTAGTGATCTCAGTCGAGTAATTACGCACCACATACCCAGCAGCATCCCCAACCCACGTGTCCACCTTGCCACGCAGCGCATCCTCATCAACCAGCCGACCACCCAGCGAGATCAGCCCATCCCGCACCCGGCGGCGCAGTTCGCTGGACGGATCCTCGGCCGCATCCAGCAGCATCCGCTTGGCAGTACCCCACGCGGAGTTGATCAGATTCTTCACCTCAGGGTGCTCCAAGACCTGGTGCTTGACTTCCTCCGCACGCTTCATCGTGTCCGGATCCGTCTGTAGGTCCTGCGCGAAGTGGATCAGAAAGGTGTCGATGGCCAACCGCATCGGGTGGTTGACGTCGGTCTTCACGGCCCACGCGAACGACAGGATCTCCCCGTAGACCCGGTCGGCGAGCAGCGAGTCCACGAACTTGGGCGACCAGCTCGGAGACCGGTCGGACACCACCCGCAGCACGGTCGAGTGGTTGTCCCGCACCCACTCGTACGACCGGTCGCACAGCAGATCCACCAGCTTGTGATGGGCACCGTCAGTCAACACCCGGTCCAGCAGCTTCCCCAACGGCGGCCCCCACGGCACGGCCATGACCCGCGCGACCACGGCCTGCTCGACCACGGCCTGCACGTCCTCGTCCCGCAGCACCGCGACCGCGCCCCGCGCCGCCGTGGCCAGTTCGGCGGTCACCCGTTCGGCGTGGTCCGGCACTGCCAGCCATGTCCCCAAACGTGAACCGATGGCTACTCGCTGTAGCCGTTCCCGCACGACGTTCTCGGCCAGGAAGTTCGTGCCGACGAAGTCGCCGAGGCTGTTCCCGATCGTGTCCTTGCGGGTCGGGATGATGGCGGTGTGCGGAATCGGCAGGCCCAGCGGCCGCCGGAACAGTGCCGTCACCGCGAACCAGTCGGCCAGCGCGCCGACCATGCTGGCCTCGGCCATGGCCCGCAGGTAACCCAGCCAGCCGTGCGCGCCGAGCAGGGTCGTGATGACGTAGACGATCGCCGCGGCGAGTAACAGGCCGCCGGCCACCAGTTTCATCCGGCGCAGTTGCCGTCTCTTGATCAGCTGCGCCGGGGTGAGTTGCTCCACCTCTCCATTGTGACTGCCGTTCCCGCCGACCGGGATATCCCGCAGCCAGGAGGGGCGCGGGCGGTCGCCGGATGTGGCAGGGTCGAGGGGTGCGTGAACCTGCCCTGGTGTCCCGAATGCGCCCGTTCACCTCGACTATCTTCGCCGAGATGACGGCGCTGGCCGTACGGACCGGCGCGGTCAACCTCGGCCAGGGATTTCCCGACACCGACGGCCCGCCCGGCATGCTGGCCGCGGCCCGCAAGGCCATCGCGGAGGGCGTCAACCAGTACCCACCGGGCCCCGGCCGGCCCGAACTGCGGGCGGCGGTGGCCGAGCACCGCCAACGGTATGGACAGACGTACGACCCGGATACCGAGATCCTGATCACGGTCGGCGCCACCGAAGCCATCGCCGCGGCGCTGCTCGCCCTGGTCGGCCCCGGCGACGAGGTAGTGGTCATCGAGCCCTACTACGACTCGTACGCGGCAGCGGTGGCCCTGTCCGGCGCGACCCGACGAGTGGTCGGCCTACGAGAAGCGGAAGACGGCCGCTTCGCCTTGAACGCGGCAACGCTGCGTGCGGCGATCACCCCGGCCACCCGAGCCATCCTGATCAACTCCCCGCACAATCCAACCGGCACGGTATTCACCTCAGCGGAACTGGCCGACATAGCGAAACTCTGCGTAGCGCACGACCTGATCGCGATAACGGACGAGGTATACGAACACCTGACCTTCGACGACCAGCAACACATTCCACTGGCCACCTTCCCCGGCATGGCCGAGCGGACGGTGACGATTTCCAGCGCCGGCAAGACGTTCAACTGCACCGGTTGGAAGATCGGCTGGGCCTGCGGACCGGCGAACCTGATCGCGGCGGTCAGGGCGACAAAGCAATTCCTGACCTTCGTCGGCGGAGCTCCTTTCCAGCCAGCCGTAACCTACGCACTGCGCTCAGAACTGCAATGGGCGGACGACCAGAGAAAGTCTCTGCAAACCAAACGTGACCGACTGATGGCAGGGTTGGTGGCAGCGGGCTTCGAAATCCGTCCCACCGCCGGTACATACTTCATCTGCGCGGACGTACGCCCGTTGGGCTTCATCGACGGTGCCGAACTGTGCTTCAAGCTGCCGGAACAAATAGGCGTGGCAGCGGTCCCGATCCAGGTATTCACCGACACCCCGGACGAATGGCGCCACCTGATCCGCTTCGCCTTCTGCAAAAAAGACCAAGTCCTGGACGAGGCCATCCGCCGCCTGGCCACCCTACGCAGCTAGTCTCAGCCGGCCCCGAAACACACGAATCCAAGATGGCCGTGTTCAACCTGCGCCGCGGCCAACGCGGCAGCCGGCCCAAGCCCACGCCGCATACCGGCATGCAATGAAGTAACCAAACCCACAGCTTGCCGATCCGGCACCGGCAGAACGCTGGCCACCACAGTCGACGTGCCAGCCCGTAGCAAAGCGGTCGCCAACCCCATCATCTCCCCACCCGGATGAACAACAGCACGCCCCGCGTCACACGCCGACAACACCACCAGCCGAGGCGCCCGCCGCAACCGCTGCACGTCATATCCGAACAACGGCCCGTCAGCCAGATCAACCGCCGAGAACAACGGCTGGTCGTCCCGGAACCGCCCATGCGCCGCGATGTGCACCAAATCCGCCCCATCCATCGCGGCCAGCGCGGCACCCACCTTCGCCTGCCGTCCGACCAGCAACTCCCCACCATGCGCCGCGTGCAACGACCGCGCCTCCGCGGCGGCATGCCGCAACCGTGGCCCGGCGATCCACACCCGACCACCCGATCGAGGAACAACCGACACCGAACGCAACCACGCACTCACCGACGGTGCCACCGTCACCGCCCGCCCCGCACACGACGCCAATGCCGCCCACGGCACCTCGTGCCCATCGCCGGCCGGCACCACCACCAACGGCCGGTCCGCGATCACCCCGCCCAACGGCCCGAACAACAACCCGTCCACCTCAGCCGCCGACAAAGCAACGGCCGACCGACCCACGGTCGCCCCGAACCGCAACGCCCGCACAGCAGCATCAACCACAGTTGCCTTCCCCAACCGGTGAAAACGACATCGTCCATCCACATAGGACACAGCGAGATAATCACCGGAAACAACAAGAAAACTGACCAACGCCGCACATCCGAGCCGAGCGGCCAGCAGTGGGAAGGTCCAGGAGGGTTGATCCGCGGCGGCCCCGCTACCGATCCAGTCCCGCGTCCGCACCCGCTGCTCCAGCCGCCGCACCACGGCCGGGGACGCACCGGCCACGACCGCAGCCCGCAACTCGACCAGCCGCCCGGCCAGCACCGGATCGGCAGGCGGCAGCACCGGCGGCCGATCACCCGCCACCGCCCGGCACTGGTCCGACCACCACAGCACCGTCCGCGGCCGCCCACCCGCCAACGCGGCCCGCAGCCCGAGATCCGCGAGGGCGGCCACCCACACGGCCATGCCGGCCCGCAGCTCCCACGCCGCCATGGTCGCCGCATCCCGCCGCACCGCCCGCAGCCCGGCCTGGCACGCCGCGAAAACCCCAGGCCCGTCGGCCAACCGCGCCTGGGCCAACCAGCCAAGGGCACGCACGGCAGCAGGCCCACGATGCCGCCGCGCCGCCACCTCGGCCAGCAACAATGGATCGCCCGACGCCAACCGCAACTCGGCGGCCGCCAGCCACCAGCCGTGCCGATCGCAGTCAACGGCCACCCGCCGCACCACCCCCAACGGCACCGGCCCGATCGCCAGCCGCGCGGTCAACTCGACCGCTCGCGCCGCAGGCCGCCACGACGTGCGCCCCTGCCGCCCGAACAACACCGCCGCCCGCGCGGCACTCTCCACCGCGACCGCCGGCTGCCCGGCCCGCAACGCGCAGTGCGCGACCGCCACCATGGCCTCCGCCAACTTGGTGCCACGACCGGATGAGGCGAGCAGCGCGGCGGCCTTGGCCAACACGGGCCGTGCCGAGGACGCCATACCGGCCGCCACCAACGCCTGCGCCCGGTCGATCAACACCTCCGGATGCCGATCCACCGGCAGTTCCGCCGCATCGAAATACCGCAGTGCCAACGGCAGGTCACCCGCCTGCAACGCGACAAAGCCACGGTTGTGCACGCACGCCGCCGCCCGCAGCGATTCACCCAACGACGCATACAACCGACCAGCGGCGGCGAAATCGGCATCCGCCTCCGCCAGCCGATGCAGGTACCCACTGGCCGTCCCACGCCCGACCAGCGCGTTCGCCAGCCACCGCCGATCCCCGAGCCGACGCAACGCCGGAATAGCCGCCGACAGTTCGATCACCGCGGCCGCATGCTCCCCGGCCGCACACCGCAACAATCCACCAAGACAATGCCCGCGAGCCACGTCCTCCTTGAACGGCGAGGAACGCGCCAAGGCCAATTCAGCGGCACAGGCGGCAAACCGACCCCGATCCAATTCGATCCACGCCAAGGTCAGCCGGAATCGCGGCACCAACTGGGCTTGACCAGCCCGCTCCGCACGCCCGATCAGCGCACGAAGAACCACCGCCGACGATCCGAGCCGCCCACGCTCGACCTCGGCGAGCACCTCGGTATGCCGCTCCACCAAGGCGCTCATCCGACGAACCACGGACCAACAGCCCCGGCAACAACAAAACTCAACGGTCCCGAAGGCAAGCCACCCACCACGAACCGGCCGACCGAATCGACCGAAACCAGCCGAGAACCACCCGGCCAACGCACCCACAACGAACCGATCAGCCCGCTGACCAACCCGGTCAACCGCACCCCGGCATCAATCTGCACATCAAACCGCCCACCCGGCCACGAAAGCCCCAACCCCCGCCCGCCAACACCGCTAACGGCACCAGCACCATCCGCGACCAGCACCAACGCCGCCGCCGCCGACCCGGCCAGCAACCCGGCCGCCACCGCATCCACCCCGATGCCCGCCGGCACCGGGTCGTACCGTTCGAGCACGTCCGCCAAGCGCCGCAACAACTCCTGGTCGTTCATCGCGCCTCCACCAGCCCGTCGCACTCCAGCCGACGACGCAGCACGGCAAGGCACCGCGTCCGAATCGGCCCGACACTCCCGGCCCGGATGCCCAACGCCCGCGCGGCCTGCGCGTACGTCAGTTCCGGCGAGTGCGCGACCAGCCGCAGCAACGCCCGACACCGCTCCGGCAACCCGTGCAGCGCCCGCCACAGCGCGCCATCCCGGTCCGACGCCAGCAACGCGGCTTCCGGGCCATCCACAGTGGACGGCAGATCGGCCCAGTCCAGCGGCTCCTCACGCCGCCGTACGGTGAGGATCCGCAACGACTCCCGTCGCGCGGTGGTGGCCAGCCACCCGGCCAGCCGCTCCGGCTCGCGCAGCCGGGGCAACTGCTCGGCGAGCGTGAGCCAGGTCGCCTGCGACACGTCCGCCGCGTCGCTCGCGTCGAGCCGGTGCTCCCTGGCCACCGCCCACACCAGCGTCCGATACCGCCGCACCAATTCGCGCCATGCCGCCTGGTCGGCATCGGCCGCCAGACGTACCAACTCGGTCACCGACAGCACCACGGAACCACGCTCCTCGAAGGTCGCCCACCCGGACGTCCCTCCGATGCCGCATCGCCCCGCCGCGCTCCACGAAGATCACCGAATCGCACGAACGAGTGGTCGCCGGACCATCGCCCGCGCCTCGCCGGCCGACACACCCTCGTGCCGCAACCGGGCCACGTCCGCCGCGATCCGTGGCGCCGCGAACGACGTGCCGCTCCACCGTGCGGTGCCGTAGACGCGGGTGGTGGTTCCCGGCGCGACGCCTTCGCCGCCTGGCAGCAGCCGGACATAGCTGCTGACCACGTCGACCCCGAGGGCCGCCGCGTCCACCCAGTCGCCCCGGTTGGAGAACGCGGCGAGCATGCCGTCCGGTCCGGTCGCCGCGACCCCGACCACCGACGGCAGCGCTGCCGGCCAAAACGGCCGAACGGAGCCGTTGTTGCCGGCCGAACAGACCACCACGGTGTCCGGATGCCGGTCGATCTCCCGGCTCAGCACCGGCGGGCACAGATCGTCGGCGGTGTGACAGCCCGCGGTCACCACGACCACGTCGATCCGCGCGCCGTGGGCGGTGGCCTGCCGGTGCACCTGCCGCAGCGCCATGGCCACGGTGACGTCGTCGGTCAGCCCCAGCGACGACAGGCTCCGGTGGTGCCGAATGGTCACCCCGGGCGCGTGCCGCAGGAGTACCCCGGCGACGAACGTGCCGTGCCCGGCCTGCCGATCGCGGTCCCGCACGCACTCCGGATCGAGCACCTCGGGGGACAGGCCCCACTCGGACAGCCACGGCCGCCCGGCGAACCACGGATGTGGATCGAGCCCGGTGTCCAGCAGGGCCACGGTCACCGCAGGCCGCCACAGTTCGATCGGCGGCGCGGTGGGCATGTCCGCGGCATCCGGATCGACGTCGACGGGTGTGCCGAACATCACCGGACAGCCGAGATGCACATGATGCGGTGCGACACCGGGCAGGCCGTCGGCCAACGGGACGCAGTGACGACGCACGTCCGGCCGCAGGATCAGCCGAGCGAGGTCCGACGTGGCCACCACTCGGTCCACTCGGGAGCCGAGCCGTTCGGTGGCGCCGGCCACGGCCGCCGGCAGCGCCACGAGTTCCCCGGCGTGCACGAGGGATTCGGTCGGGCCGTCCGGGTCGTGCAGGACCAGCCCGTGCGAGTACGGGCGCATCCGGTCCACCAGTTCGGTCAACCGCAACGGTTCGGCAGCCATGGACCCACGGTGCCGCCCGCCCGGCGAACCCGCCGGGGCCAATTCGGTAAATCACCCGTTGTGGTGGATTAATGCGTATCCATTCTTGGCCGCACTGTCGCGGGTATCCGCCAGATGGACGCCGCCGTCCGTCCTTACGGGTGGATCAGAGGTTTTACCGGCGCAAATGGCCCTCGCGGTGCTACATATACGACGGTATGGTCGGTCAGCCATGCGGTGGACGGTGGAGGTTTCGGTGGCCGATTCGGGGGTGACGCCTGGCTTTGTGCGCGGGCTGCGCCGCCTGGCGCTCCGGTTCGCCATCGGTGCCGGCTTGGCCGCGCTCGCCTGGCTGTTGACTTCCGCGATGAGCGCCGGCACCGCGTCCGCCGCGCAAGATCCGCAGGGGACCGCACCGGGGAACGGTTCGGACAGCGGCGGCCTGTTCGGTGGCTTGCTCGGCGGCCTCGGCAACACGTTGTCCAGCACCGTGTCCGGCGTGACGGACACGGTTTCCGCCGTCACCACCACGGTTTCCACGGTGACCACCGGCGTCGTCGGCGGCCTCGGCGACACGCTGAACACCGTCACCGACGTCGTGGCCCCGATCACCACCGGCCTCACCGGCACGTCCGGCGGCGGCACCCAGGCCGGCAGCGGCCCGACGGCCCCGCCGGCCATCACCAGGATCCCCACCGCCCCAGCCGCGCACGAGACCGCCATCGTCCCGCCCAGCGTGCCGCAAACGGCACCGGCCGTAGCAGCTGTCCTCCGCCACGTCACGACTTCCGTTGTCCCGCAACAGGTTCCTGATACCATGACGACAGCGCCTGCGCTTGACGCACCCAAGTCGCCCAGCCACCCGTTGCCCGATCCAACCCCCCAGCCCGCGCCAACGCCCGCCGTCCCGGCCAGTTTCGCCAGTGCCGGTCACGGCTCCCATGGCCCCGCCCGCCATATGCTCGGCGCGTTCTCGTCCGACACGTTCGCGCCGTTCCTGGCCACGTTCGGTGTCCACTCCGCTGATTCGGCCGCGATCGCCGGCCGGTCCCAGGGCCTGCCGCCCACCACACCGGACTGAAACCCCCGTTCCGTGGGTGAAGTCTGCCCATTTTCGGTCCCCGCTCGCCCATCGTTCGGCTGAGAAGCACCGTCGCCGCAACACATCCGTGTGACCACACACCACATGCCACCCGGCCTGTCACCGCGCCCGGTCAGGTCGGGGACCAGTCCCGGTGTCGTGTGCCCCCACGGCACCGGGACACCTAACTTCCCGGTGGTCACCGGACAATCCTGTGTTTGTCGGATAATTCAGGCGACCGGCACCCGCTCAACGCCGAGCACCCGCCGACCGCCGACCGCGCGGGCCACCCGGCCCAACCGCGCCACGGCGTCCGCGAGCACGGCGGGCGGCAGCGTGAACGGCACCCGCAGCCACCGTTCCCAGCCACCGTCCACACCGAACCGCGAGCCGGGCACCAGCCGCAGGCCCTGCGACTCGGCGGCCACGGCCAGCCGGGTGGCGACGGGTTCGTCCAGCTCACACCAGGTGACGAGCCCGCCGCCCGGTCGACGTACGATCCACTGTGGACAATGCACGGCAAGCTGGGCGAGCAGCAGGTCCCGCCGCCCGGCCAGGTCCCGCCGCCGCCGCGCCAACACGGGTTCCGGATCGGCGAGCAGTTCGCCCAGCACCAGCTGCTCGAACACCGGCGCGCCCAGATCCATCGTGGCGCGCACCGACACGATCCGGTCCACCAGATCGACCGGCGCGCGCACCCAGCCGATCCGTAGCCCGCCCCAGTGCGACTTGCTCGCCGACCCGATCGTGATCACCTGATCGGGAGCGAAGGCCGCCAGCGGCGCGGGCCCGTCGAGCGGATCGCCGTCCAGGTCCAGCTCGACCAGGGTCTCGTCGGCCACCGCCATGGTCCGGGTGCGCCGCAGCGCCGCACCGAGGCGGACCCGGCCTGCGTCGTCCAGCCGATGCCCGGTCGGGTTGTGGAAATCCGGTACGAAATAACCCAATCGTGGTGCGGACTGGCGCAGCGCAGCCTCGATCCCGTCCAGTGACCAGCCGTCCTCGGTCATGGCCACACCGATCGGCAGCGCGTTGCCGGCGCGGATCGTGTCCAGCGCGTTCGGGTAGGTCGGCTGTTCCACCAGCACCCGGTCGCCCGGGTGCACCAGCATGCGGAAGACCAGCCCGAACGCGTGGTGCGCACCCGTGGTGACCACGATCTGCTCGGCAGTGGTGGCCAGGCCGCGCGCCCGGTAACGCTCCGCGATCGCCGCACGCAGACCGGGCAGCCCGTACGGCTCGTAGCCGTGGCCACGCAGGTGGACAGGCAACAGCCGGGCGGCCACCGCGACCGCGTCCGCCAAGGCCGGCACCGCCTCGGGCGACGCCCTGGCCAGGTCGATCAGGTCCGGCGCGTGCGCCGGTTCCGCGGCCCGGCCCTGGTCCGGCACGGTGATCCACGACCCGGCGCCGCGCCGGCTGGCGATCACGCCGTCGGTGCGCAGCAGGTCCATCGCGGTCGTGACCAGCGTGCGGCTGACCGCGAGTGCGTCGGCCAGTTCCCGCTCGGCCGGTAGCCGTGTCCCGGCCGGCAGCCGTCCCTCCTGGGCCAGCAGTCGGACCCCACCGGCCAGGTCGGCCGCCGCGTGCCGCGCCATTGGTGCCCGCCAGGCACCCAGCAACTCGGCCAATCGACGCGCGGAGACCCGGCCGCTCGGCACGACAGGCAAGTTCATGGGTCCACTTTCGCAGGATTGGCTCTCGAAGTGAAGGCCATTAATGCCAAGAGTGGTATCCATGAGCACCCTCACCGGCGTCCCGGTGTCCGTCCAACCGACCCGCCGGCTGTCCCAGTTGGCCATCGGCCTGTTTCTCTACGGTGCCAGCGCCGGCCTGCTGGTCCGCGCCCATCTCGGCCTCGACCCGTGGGACGTGCTGCACGAGGGCCTGACCAAGCTGCTCGGTCTCGACTTCGGCACGGTCACCGCGGTGGTCGGGATCGTCGTGCTGCTGGGTTGGATCCCGCTGCGCCAGCGGCCCGGCGTGGGCACCGTGGCGAACATCGCGCTGATCGCGCTGTCCGTGGACGCGATCCTGGCCGCGATCCCACCGCAGACCCTGCTCGTGACCCGCGTCCCGCTGCTGGTCGGCGGCGTCGTGCTCAACGGCCTCGCCACCGCCGTCTACGTCGGCGCCCGCCTGGGACCAGGCCCTCGGGACGGTCTGATGACCGGTCTCGCGGCTCGTACCGGCTGGTCGATCCGCCTGGTCCGCACCGGAATCGAGGTCACGGTGCTCGCCATCGGCTGGCTCCTCGGCGGCACGGTCGGCGTCGGCACCGTGCTCTACGCGGTCGCCATCGGCCCGTTGATCCAGCTGTTCCTGCCACGTTGCACCTGGCAGGGCCGCGAGTGACGGTCTGCGCAGGCCCTGGTGCTCGTCCGATTCTGACCCAGGCCACCCGAGTGGCCGGTTGCCGCCCGCCGCGATCTGGATCATCCTTAAGTCCCATGGTGGGCGAAAACGGACCTCAGCTGACCAGGACCCTGACGCTCGGCCCGGTCGTCCTGTTCGGCCTCGCCTATATGGCGCCGATGATCGTGCTCGGCACGTTCGGCGTGCTGGCCGAGAGCGCCGGCAACGCGGTACCCACGGCGTATCTGCTGGCCCTGGTCGCGATGCTGTTCACAGCGACCAGCTACGGCCGGATGGCAGCTGCCTACCCGGTGGCCGGCTCGGCGTACACGTACACGCGGCGCACCATCGACTCGCGGGTCGGCTTCCTGGTCGGCTGGGCGGTGTTGCTGGACTACTTCTTCCTGCCGATGGTGATCTGGCTGATCGGCGCGTCGTTCCTGGCCCGCCAGTTCCCCGGCGTGCCGACGTGGGTGTGGATCGTGCTGTTCATCGTGCTGACCACGTCGTTGAACATCGTCGGCATCAAGGTCGCCGCGAACGTGAACCTGCTGCTCATGGCCATGCAGGTGCTGGTCCTGCTGTTCTTCGTCGTGTTGTCCCTCAGGCACGTGGCCGCGTCCGACGGCCCGGCCGCGATGTTCTCCGGCAGGCCGTTCGGCAACTCCGGCACGACGGTCTCCGCGATCGCGGCCGGCGCGGCCATCGCCGCCTACTCGTTCCTCGGCTTCGACGCCATCACCACGCTGACCGAGGAGACCCAGGAACCCCGCCGCACCATCCCCAAGGCGATCGTGCTGGTCACCGTGATCGGCGGGGTCATCTTCTTCGTCGCCTCCTACGCCACCCAACTGGTCGCCTTCCACGTGTCCAGCAGTGATCCGAACTCCACCGCGTTCGACATCGCGGCGGCCATCGGCGGCCGGCTGATGTCGTCGGTCTTCCTGGCCGGCCTGGTGATCACGCAGTTCGCGTCCGGCATCGCGGCGCAGGCCAGCGCGTCCCGGCTGCTGTTCGCGATGGGCAGGGACAACGTGCTGCCACGACGCGTTTTCGGCTACCTGCAACGAAAGTTCCACACGCCGGTGATCAACATCGGGCTGATCGGCCTGGTCGGTCTCGCGGCGGTCAAGCTGGACCCGGCCACGTCCGTGTCGTTCATCAACTTCGGCGCGTTCACCGCGTTCACGTTCGTCAACCTGTGCGTGATCGCCATGGCCATCCGGCGCCATACCTTGCGCAGTCCGCTGTCCGTGCTGGTCAACCTGGTCGTGCCGCTGATCGGCGCCGGCATCGACGTCTGGCTGCTGACCAACCTGGACGCCAACGCGATCCGGCTCGGCCTGAGCTGGCTGGCCGTCGGCATCCTGTACCTGACCTACCTGACCAGAGGTTTCCGCCGGCCACCGCCTGAGATGGACTTCGCGGAGGAAGAGCCGGAACTGGCCAGTGCCTGACTTCGTGATCGCGAACACCGAGCCCGGCCACGCGCCGCTGGTGCCGGAGATCACCCTGCGACTAGCCGACGAGCCGTTCGCACTGTGGGAACGCGCCAACACGTTGCCGTACTGGGCATTCGCCTGGGCCGGCGGCCAGGCGTTGGCGCGCTACGTGCTCGACCACCGTGCGGTCGTTGCCGGCCGCCAAGTGCTGGACCTGGCGTCCGGCTGCGGCCTCGTGGCCATTGCCGCTGCTCTGGCCGGCGCCACGGCGGTCACCGCGACGGACGTGGACCCACTTGCGGTACGAGCAATCGAGGTGAACGCCCAGGCCAACGGCACCCAGGTGACCGCTGCCCGGACCGACGTACTCGACACCGACGGCGGCGACGCCGAGCTGATCCTGGCCGGCGACGTCTGCTACGACCGCGCCATGGCCGACCGCGTCCTGCCGTTCCTGGCCAGAGCCGCCGCCCGAGGAATCCAGGTACTCGTCGGCGACCCGGGCCGAGCCCACTTCCCGACGACCGGATTCCACGCACTGGCAACCTATTCGGTACCGGTCACCGGCGTACTGGAGGCACACGACACCACCCCCACCACGGTCTGGCAACACGATCGAGGGTAAGGAAAGCCGCACCTCAACACACGTGCCACCCCCATGGACTCCCCACCCCGACGCCCCGATCATGGAACCGTCCCACTTCCACGACCCGAGGTGACCACGATGACTCCGCCACCACCCACCGGCAGCAGAATCGGCTGGTGATCTCCGTGCGCTCCATCATCGTCCGGGCGCTTCGCGAGCCCGTGTCGAAGCGGGCGCTGGCGGAGCTCGGCTACTTCGTGCTGACCATCCCGGTCACCGTCCTGGGCCTGGCCTACGTGCTGGTGTCGTTCGTCCTCGGCGCCGGCCTCGCCGTGACCGCGGCCGGTGTCCCCCTGATCGCGTTCACCGTGACCAGAGCCCGCGGCCTCGGCGCCCTACGCCGCCGCATGGCGGCCCGTTTCCTCGGCGAACACGTAGCGGCCCCACCACCCCTGACCAGGCACCCAAGGCTGCTTACCCGCCTGTCCGGCCAACTGCGGGACGCGGCAGGCTGGCGCGCGATCGGTTACCTGGTGGCCACGGTCCCGCTGGCCTTCGTCGGCATCTACGTCGTGCTCGTGACCTGGGCCTGGGGCCTGATCGACCTGACCTACCCGATCCAGTACGCCCTGGGCGCCAACCTGTCCACGCTCCGCGACAGCAACGGCGTCGTGCACCAGGGCTTCGTGATCGACGGCGTGGTATTCGACACGTGGCCGAGACAGATCCTGGTCAGCCTGACCGGGATCGCGCTGCTGCTGATCGCACCCTGGGCGGTCCGAGCCCTGACCCTGGCCGACCGCCTGCTGATCCGCGCCCTACTCGGCCCGGCCCGCTCGGCGGAACGAATCCGAGACCTGGAACGCTCCCGCGCGTACGCCATCGACGACGTCGCAGCCACCCTCCGTCGAATCGAACGCGACCTACACGACGGCGTCCAGGCCAGGATGGTGGCCATGGCCATGAACCTGACCATGCTCAACGAGACCCTGGGCACCGACATCACCCCGGACAGCCGCCGCTTCCTGACCGCAGCACGAGACCACGCCAACGACGCACTGGCCGAACTGCGAGTCATGGTCGGCAACATCCACCCCCCAGCACTGGACGGTGGTCTGGAAACCGCCCTGGCCACGCTGGCCGCCCGCAGCCCCATCCCGGTCGACCTACACGCCGAACTACCGGACCGCCCCACCGCAGCCATCGAGACGATCGCCTACTTCTCGGCGGCAGAGCTGTTGACCAACGTAACCAAACACAGCGGCGCCAACCACGTCACCATCGACGTGACCGAGGTATCCGGCCGCCTGAAACTGCAGGTCACCGACAACGGCCACGGCGGCGCCAGAACCGACAACGGCGGCACCGGCCTACTAGGCCTGACCGAACGAGTAGGCACGGTAGACGGCCAGTTGGCCGTGACCAGCCCACCCGGCGGCCCAACAGTGATCACCGTCGACCTACCCCTACACACGTGACTGAGGCCAACACATGCGCATAGTGATCGCCGAGGACTCAGCCATCCTCCGCGAGGGCTTGGCCCAACTACTGGCCATGCGCGGCCACGAGATAGCAGCAGCGGTAGCAGACCCAACAACCCTCAAAGCAGAAGTAGCGGCACACCACCCAGACGTAGCAGTGATCGACATCCGCATGCCCCCCACCCACACAGACGAGGGTCTGCGAGCGGCAATAGACCTACGCCGAGCAAACCCCAACCTGGGCGTCCTACTGTTCTCCCAGTACGTGGAAACCCGCTTCGTCCGAGAACTACTCGCCGCAGGCTCATCAGGCGTCGGCTACCTACTGAAGGAACGAGTAACCGACCTCGACGAGTTCACGGCAGCACTGGACAGAATAGCCACCGGCGGCACAGCACTGGACCCAGAAGTAGTAACCCAGTTGTTCGGCACAGCCCCAAGAACCGGCGGCATAACAACGCTAACCCCAAGAGAACGCCAGGTACTGGAACTAATGGCAGAAGGCAGAACCAACTCAGCAATAGCACAACGCCTGGTGGTAACCGAAAGAGCAATAGAAAAACACGTAGCAAACATCTTCACAAAACTAAACCTACCAGCATCCGACACAGACCACCGCAGAGTCCTGTCGGTACTGCGTTACTTGGACGGCACATGACAAGAAAGGCACTGACAGCAGAAATAGCAACAGAAATCCTGGCCCTACCAACCACAAACATACGCAGAGTAGCCATAGACGGCGTAGACGACGCCGGCAAAACCCACCTGGCCGACGAACTAGTGTCTCGTGATTCTGTAGTCTTTACTTGGCGTTGTTGTCGACGAGTTTCTTGATGTTGGTCTGGACGAGTTGGACCTTGGCCAGGATCTCCGCCGCAGTCGCGGTCCAGACGAACGGTGTCGGGTTGGTGTTCCAGTGGGTGATGTAGTCGCGGATCTGTTTGATCAGCACCTTCACCGACGTGAACGTGCCACGGCGGATGGACTGGCGGGTGATGATCCCGAACCACGTCTCGTCGGGTAGCGAGGGCGCGTTGCCGCGCCCTCGCCCCCTCAGAACCGGCCATGCCTGTTTCCGAGCAACCGGCTCAAGCAAGCCCAAAGGCTCACAGGCAGCCAGAAGTGCTGTGCCCATTGCCATTGCCGATGACCCGGCGCTGGCAGTAGGCGTGAATGAGACGATCTGCGAGCCCACGCACGTTCAAGGTCCGCACGACAGTTACCGATCCGACGGCCTCGTTCCCGCCGGATCTGGTGCTGCGGCGGTTCGACCAGGGCGACCTCACGCTGACCGAACGCGCGATCACGCTG
>Ga0137385_10001394_pt1 | contig 20291 bp, 15 predicted proteins | sample SagtaG_FD_104921 | JGI IMG/M metagenome (GOLD analysis project Ga0137385, IMG submission 104921) | Vadose zone soil microbial communities from Sagehorn Ranch, Mendocino, California, USA - Sage2_R_80_16 metaG | ecosystem: Environmental > Terrestrial > Soil > Vadose zone | place: USA: California... | reverse complement strand
CCCTCTCTCGCCGCGCAGTATCTAGACAACGGCCGGCTCCTGCATCCTCCTGACGTCAGCTGGCCGCTCTACCACGGTGATTATTCCGGGCGCCGCCACAGTGCCCTTACCCAGATCACACCCCAGAATGTAGGCAACCTTACCTTGTCGTGGGCGTTTCAAACCAACCAGGCTGCGCAGATCAAGTCTTCGCCTCTGCTGGTAGATGGAGTGTTGTACTTTACTGTGCCCGACAACATCTGGGCCGTGAATGCGCGCTCCGGCCACATGATCTGGCACTACAACCGCGTCTCGAAACAGGGCGATCACATCGGGCATCGCGGTGTGGCCATGTACAAAGGATGGCTCTACTTCACCACGCCCGACTGTCACCTGATCTCTCTCAACGCCAAAGACGGCACAGTGCGATGGGACAAACTGATTGCCGACGTAAACCAAGGTTACTGGACGACCATGGCGCCGCTCGTCGTCCGCGACCACGTAATCGTCGGCGTCTCGGGCGACTTCGATAACCTTCAAGGCTATCTTCGCGCCTTCGATCCAGCCAGCGGCGAAACGCAATGGCAATGGGACGCCACGCCTCCGGCCGGCACTCCCAATGCGACAACCGGCGGCATGACGTGGATGACTGGCACGTACGACCCTGAGTTGAATCTTGTCTATTGGGGAACGGGCAACCCCACGCCAGTCTTGACTGGGACCACGCGCCCCGGCGACAACCTCTACACCTGCAGCATCGTGGCTATCAGCCCCGATAATGGAAAGCTGGCCTGGGCGTTCCAGGCTTCTCCACACGACACCCATGACTGGGATGCGGTGGAGACGCCAGTGCTGGTAGATCGTGACTTTCACGGCAAGCCGCGCAAGATGCTGATCCAGAGCTCGCGCAACGGCTACTTCTTCGTTCTCGATCGCACCAATGGCAAGAGCTTGCTCACCGTTCCGTTTGGTCCCGTGAATTGGGCGACTGGCATTGACGCGCAAGGCAGGCCCATTCCTAACCCAGCCAAAGAGCCCGCCCCCGATGGCCGCCTGATCGCTCCCGATGAGGGAGGACTCACCAACTATCGCGCTCCCAGCTTCGACCAGAAGACCGGTTTGTTCATCGTGGATGCGCACCCCAGTTGGAGCATCTACTTTGCCAAGCCCACGGACGGCGCGTATGGCTGGGCCGGCGCGGATTATGGACTCTGGGGCAAGGGTGTGATCGATGCCATCGACTACCAGACCGGTAAAATTCGCTGGAGCCACGAGGTGGGAGCCAACGGCGCTGGCGCCGGTGTGATGACCACCGAATCAGGACTCACGATCACCGGCGATGGCTATGGCAACGTGCTCGCGCTCGACACCAGCAACGGCAAGACTCTCTGGCACGCCGGCATGGGATCGCCCATGCAGAGTTCGCCGATTTCGTATGAGCTGGATGGCCGTCAGGTCATTATGACCAGCAGCGGCGGAGTTCTCTTCGCATGGGCGCTCCCCGAATCGATGGTCTCCGCCCAGCACGCAACCGCGAAGGCTCACTAAACTAAAATCTCCCTGATGGGGCGCCCCAGGTCTCGAATTTGAGATCGGATGGCCTCAATGCCCGCCTTCGCTCACATCCGCCTTGCCCTTGAAGCGGCTGTACACAAACACCACGTACCCGACGGCCAATGCCATGCCAAAACTCCACCACACCAAGCCGATTGCAAGCGTGTGCGGGCCAGAGATGGCCCGTTCGAGCGTGATATCCAGCCCGGAGTTCGACGTTGCCGGCAGCAGTGTCGGATAAAGTCCCCAGCAGGCGCCCGCCAGCATAAAGAAAAGATAGAAGCACGAAGCCAGAAAGGCCTTCACTGGCTCATGATTGCGGTTCCACACCCAGACGCCGATCAGCGATGCGATTACTCCCGCCGGCACAACGAACGTGAACGGGTAGCGGTAGTAGTTGTCCAGACTCTCCGGGCGCACGCCGATGGTTGTGATAAGGCTGACGATCGTGAGCCCCAGCAGGGCAAACCACAGTGGGCGGACAAGGCGTCGCGCGCGCTCCGCCAAATCCCCAGAGACCTTGATTACCAACCATAATGCTCCATGCAGAGTCAGCGACACCAGCGCGACCAGACCTCCTATGACCGTGTACCAATCGAGAATGCCGGGGCTCTGGCCGGGCTTCCAGTTGGTCCACAAAGGAAGGAAGAAGTAGCCATCCGCCCGCAGCGGCACGCCACGCAATACGTTGGCCAGCGCCGCTCCATAGAAGATCGCAAGTAGCGCGCTCGCTATGCCAAAAAGACCGTCAAGCAATGCGCGCCAGACGCCCATGTCGATGTGGTTGCGCAACTCCAGGCTTACGCCGCGTAAAATCAGCAGCCACAGCACGATCATCAGCGGCAGATAAAACCCGCTGAACGCTGAGGCATAGAGCAGCGGAAACGCGAAGTAGAGCGTGCCTCCGCCTGCCAGCAGCCACACCTCGTTTCCATCCCACACCGGCCCGATGGCGCGCAGCGTCGCCTGCCGTTCCGCTTCATCGCGCACCAGAAACAGATGCAGCACACCTACGCCCAAGTCGAAGCCGTCGAGCACCACGTAGCCGACAATCATTACCGCCACAAGCCAGAACCAGATAAAGCCCATCATGACGCGCCTCCCACCTGCACCGCCTTAACCTCGGCCAACTTCGGCTCGGGCCCATGGCTGATCTCGCGATACATCAACACCGTGAAGAGCAGGCCCAGCAGGGCATAGAGCCCCATAAAGCCGATCAGTGTGAAGAGTCCGTTGCTGGCAGATACTGTGTGGGAAAAGCCCTGGCTGGTGCGCATCAAGCCATAGATCAGCCACGGCTGTCGGCCAAGTTCCGCGGTCATCCACCCCGCGGTGTTGGCGATGTAGGGCAGTGGAAAGCTGAGCAGCAGCGCCCACAGCGCCCAGCGCGCGCCATAAAGCCGCCCGCGCCACAGCAGAAATGCGGAACCGATCATGAGCAGCGCGAACCACGTACCAAGGCCCGCCATAATGTGGTAGGCATAAAAGAGCAATGGCAGCGCCGTGGGCCATTGATCGTGCGGAATGGTGTCCAGACCTCTGACCTCCGCCATAGTCGTCCCATAGATCAGAAAGCTCAACACGTTGTTCAGCACGATGGGGTTGTCGATAAGACCGGTCTCCTCGTTGGGCTGGCCCATCAGCACCAGTCCCGCGCCGCTTTCGCTCTTGAATACCGCTTCCATGCCGGCCATCGCCGCCGGCTGATGATGCGCCACGTACTTGCCGTGCAGGTCGCCGGTGGGAAAGATAATGGCGATTGAAGCGACCAAGCCCGCAATCACGCCGACCTTCAGGAAGATGCGGCCGTAGTTATCCAGACGCCCTTCCAGAAGATAGAAGGCGCCCACAGCCGCCATCACAAAGGCTCCCGTCACCACCGCGCCGGTCATGTTGTGCATGTACTGCAGCAGTCCCCATGGGTTCATCAGCAATTGCCAGAAGCTGAGCACTTCGTAGTGGCCGTTCACCTGCTCATAGGCCACTGGGTGCTGCATCCAGGCGTCGGTCACGATGATGAAAAATCCCGAGATCCACGATCCCACAAAGACCATCAGCGCTGAGAACCAGTGCATCCATTTCGAAAGTCGCTTTTCGCCATAGAGAAACAGCCCCAGAAAAGCCGATTCCAGAAAGAAGCTGAAGACACCTTCCATGGCGAGCGGCTGGCCGATCACTCCGCCGGACACCCGCGCAAACTGCGCCCAGTTGGTGCCGAACTCAAACTCCATCGGTATCCCGGTCACTACGCCGAAGACGAAGTTAATGCCGAAAATGCGCCCCCAGAAGCGCGCGGCTCGGTCCCACTGCTCGCTCCCGGTTTTGAGCGCGACCGTTTTGAGGACAACGATCAGCAACGCCAGGCCCATGGTGAGCTGGGGAAACAGATAATGAAAAGTGATCGTGAAAGCAAAGTGCAGGCGGTGGATCAACTCAGCGGTCATTGCAAATCCTCTGGAGAACACAGGGCGATTCCCTGGTGAACGCATGCGCCTCGGAGAACACGGGGAACTCGAGGATCAATGCGGCAAGTTTACAAGGGACAGAGAGACGCCGTCCCACGACCATCATCCCCTGTTTCACGCGAAGGTACATGTGATTTAAGTCACATGTGGGCCGCGGACGGGAGTAGATTCTGTTCATGGAAGGAATTGAATGGCACAGGGGTTCAAAATTGCAACTCCCCCATTCTCAAGGGGTCTGCTCGGCTTGCAATAATGGACGTGGGGGTTGAAGAAATGCGGACGGCAATCATTGGCGGCGGCATTGCGGGCTTGGCGGCTGCCTATGAGCTGGAACGAGCACGGGCGGTGGACCCATCTGTTGTCTACACGCTATTTGAGGCGCGCGAGCGGCTTGGCGGAGCCCTTGCCAGCGAGACGGTAGCAGGCACGGTGTTGGAGCGCGGTCCCGATTCTTTCCTGACCGAGAAACCGGCCGCCGCCGATCTTTGCCGCGAGGTAGGCCTCGGCGCAGACCTCATCCCTTCCAACGATTCTTCCCGCAAAACCTACATCCTGGTATGCAATAAGCTCGTCGCTCTTCCCGACGGGCTCATGTTCCTGGTTCCCACCAAGCTCGTCCCCACCGCGCTGACGCCGCTATTCAGCGTCAAAACCAAGGCGCGTATGGCAATGGAGCTTCTGCTTCCGCCGCGCAGAAACCGCAGCGCTGACGAGTCCGTTGCATCTCTCGTGGAACGGCACTTCGGCGCCGAGGCCGTCGATCGGCTGGCAGATCCCTTGCTCTCCGGCATCTATGGCGGCGACGCATCGCAACTCAGCGCGCGGACGGTTCTTCCTCGACTTGTCGAGATGGAGACGCAGTATGGGTCCCTCACGCGCGGCATGCTGGCCGCTCATCGCAAGATGCGCGCCAAGGCAGCGTCTGTCGCCGCGGCTGCTGCCAACGGAACCGTGGCTAAAACCGGCTCCAACGGCACTGCCCCGGCGCCGCGGCCTATCTTCACCACCTTGCGCGGCGGGATGCAGCAACTGGTCGAGGCAATCAGGGCGCGGCTCGATTGGGCGGCAGTACGGCTCTCCACACCCGTTAATGCAATCGAAAAGACCAGCAACGGATGGCTGGTACACTCCCTCGGCGCGGCGGAGTTTTATGACTCGGTGATTATGGCCTCGCCTGCCTGGGCAGCCGGCGTCCTGCTTGACCCCGTGGACCAGGCGCTGAGCGAAGACCTCGGCGCGATTCCATACTCCTCATCCATCACCATCAACCTGGTCTATGACGCGGCCAGGCTGGGTGACCTTCCTGACGGATTCGGTTTCCTCGTCCCGGTCAGCGAAGGCCGTTCGCTGCTGGCCTGCACGTTTTCGCACCGCAAATTCCTGGGACGCACAGCGCCGGGCGTGGCGGTCATTCGGGCGTTCCTCGGCGGCATGCGGAATGAAGCATTGCTGGCCGAGTCCGATGCCGCACTCGTGGCCATCGTGCGCAACGACCTGATCGACATCCTCGGCGACACTGTCCCCGGAATCGGGATGGACCCGCTCTACACGCAAGTAACCCGCTGGCGCCGCGCCATGGCGCAATATGCCGTCGGCCATCAGGAGCGCATGAAGCGCATCAACGATCGCGTGGCGGCCCTTCCGGGGCTGCGCCTGGTCGGCAATGCCTACGACGGCATCGGTATTCCTGACTGCATCCGGCTGGGCCGGCAGGCGGCAAGAGACCTGGTCGCCGCCGCCTACCAGCCCTCGGGCTCATGAGGATTATCGGGGCACCACCGGCAGCATCAGCGCCGTCGGATGAGCCGCATCGTGATAGACAGTATTCGTGGCTTTCACGAATTCTGCGCTCACCGCGGCATCCTTGCCGGTATTCAGGTTGCGGTCAAAACGAGGGAAGTTGCTGCTTGAAACTTCCACGCGGATCTTGTGGCCCTTCAGAAACACGTTACTGGTCGACCATAGGTCAATCTTGTACTCGTAAACCTTGCCGGGTTCGATCGGCTTGGCCTCAGCGGTCGATTCCCTGAAGCGCGCCCGCAAAATTCCCTCGGTCAGGTTCTGCGCCGTGCCGTCCGGCCACACATCCACCAGCTTGGCGGTAAAGTCCGTGTCGACCGCGGAAGACGCGGCGAACAGGTCGAGCGAAACTGGCCCTGTAACCTCCAGATCCTCAGTCAACGCAGGCGTGGAATAGACAAGCACATCAGGGCGCCCCTCGAGATTCTTCTGGTCTCGCGGTCCCGCAGCGAGATGAACAGGGTCGCAGCACAATGGCCCACCCTCCGTCGGCACCGGGCTCGCCGGATCGTAGACGAAGTGGTCAGCGGTCTCGCTGTGCGCCGCTTCCATCGATAAGCCGCCGTCGCCTGAGACGCTATTGGCCGTCCCACCCGAGTGTAGGAAGTAACGCGTCTCATGCGCGCGCTCCAGTGGCCATTTATCTTCATCGCGCCACTTGTTCTCGCCCATCACGAAAATCCGCACAGGCTTTCCCGTGGTGAACCTGTTCTGCTTGCCCAGCAGCAGGTAGTCGTACCACTCCAGCGTCAATGTGTTTTCGTCGTACTCCTCCGCTGCGGGACCAAAGTCGACCGCGCCAATGTGGCGTCCGCCACCGGCGTGGCCGCCGATCGTCACAAAGAGCCTCTGTCCCGATCGCGCCGCCTCGTTGCCTGCGTGCGCCTTCAATCCCACGAAGTTGCGCAGCGACCCGCCTTGAAAGATGTCGTACCATGCAGCCACGGTGAGCGCTGGAACCTGGATCGATTCATACTGTTCCTCGATTGCCCACTGCTTCCAGTAGCCGTCGTAGAGCGGATGCGCGAGCCAGTCGAGAAAGTATGGTGCCAGTTCCCGTGTCTGGTCCGCGCCCTGCGCCGTGGCGCCGAGGTTGAACACCGGATAGCGATTCAGGGGCAAAACTGTGCTGCCGACAAGTGCATTGGTGTCTTTGCGAAGCTGGCGGTTAAAGGTGTCCTGCGCTAGCCCCGACGTCCACGATTCATTGAACCATTGCTCAAAGGCGCCGCCCTGATAGGTCCAGTTCTCGTGGTAGTTGCTTGCCGTCACCACCGGGCAGATTCCCGCCAGATGGGGTGGATGCGCAACCGCCGCCAGCATCTGCGTGGCCCCCACATAGGAGCCGCCGAACATACCCACCTTACCGTTGGAGTGGGGCAATGCCGCTGCCCACTCGATAGTGTCATACCCGTCCTCGCCTTCATGCTTGAACGTGTACCACTCGCCCTCTGAGGTATAGCGGCCGCGAACATCCTGCACTACCACCATGAATCCACGCGCGGCGGCTCTATGGCCGAACCCGGCCGCATTGTTCTTGTCATACGGAGTGCGCTGCAGCAGCACTGGAAACGACCCGTCTCCGGGCGGGGTGTAGATATCGGCGCGCAGGGTTACACCGTCGCGGGTTTTCATGGTGACGCTGCGTTGCACAACAACTTCTGCAGGCGATGCCGTGGCTGTTGCAGCAGATTGGCCACTCAGTAGATTAGCGGGAGCCAGCGATCCGGCCAGGAGAAGCAGGTAAATGGCTTTTTTCAGCATTCAATTCCCCTCGGGCAAAAGCAGGCCACCATTGTAGCCGCCGTCGCCCGAGGGAACAGGGATTTAGATCCCGCCTTTGCCCAGCAGGATACCGATGCCGTAGGTGACGATGCCTTCGAGCGCTCCGACGACAGTCATCTCCAGGCCGGAAGACCACCACGACCGTACCGTGATGAGGCTCTTCGCGGCGCCTACTGCAAAGTGGGCCGCCAGCGAAATGATGGCTGCCGCAATCACCGCCGGTACACCCTGCATAAAGAAGAATGGAATGATCGGAATGGTCGCACCGATAGCTGTCGAAAGGGCTCCGGAACTGGCCGAGACGATCGGATTCGACAGCGCCTCTTCCGACGAGCCGAGGCGCTCGCTGGTCAGGGCGCGCAGCAGCTGCTCGGGGTCGTTGGCGATGTGGTTGACCATGTTCTGGGCATCTTCTTCAGGCAGGCCTTTTACCTGGTAGTAAAGCGACAGCAGTTCCCGAGCCTCAGGGCCATTCATTCTTATGGCGTCACGTTCGCGCGCCACCTCAGCCTCATAGATTTCGCGCTCGCTCTTGGCGGCGAGATACGCGCCCGATCCCATCGAAAGCGCCGAGGCGATCATGCCCGAAAGACCCGCCAGCAACACATAGTGGCTGGTCTGCGCCGGGTCGCCCAAGGTTGCGCCGGAGACGCCGGAGACGATCCCGAAGATTGCGCCGAGGCCGTCATTCACTCCATAGATTGCGTCGCCGATCCATGCGCCGGGCTGCTTGCGGCCCTTGCTGCGCTTGGCCAGCATCTCCTCAAGAACGGCTTTGGCGTCGATTTTGGGCGCGCCGGCCGGGGCGGTGTAGTGGCCCCTCAGAAGCGATCCGAGCTCACGGTAATGGTCTTTTTCGTCCTCGATGACGTGATCGAGAATGGCCGTGGAGCCCTCGTCTCCCAACGCCTTGAGCTGTTCTCCATAGTTGGCGATATGGCGGCTCTCTTCAATTTCAAGTCGGCGCAGCGCCATCCGCACCCCGCCGGCCCGGTTCGCGAGCGAGTTGGCCTCGCCGCCCGGGCTCCCGTGATACTCAGGCTCAGGTCCGCCCAACTCGAGAATCCGACCGTGCCACAAAGCGGCGTGCTCCCACTCGGCGCCCGCCAGATGGCGCAGCACCTGGGCACGCACCGGATCGGTGTCGCGGTCCGCGAGCGTCTGATAGGTGTGATACCCCTCCATCTCAGCCTGCCAATTGCCTTCCAGGGCAGCCAGAATCTTCTTCAGCCTGGCGCCATTCAATGCTTCCTTGGCCACTCTTTTCTCCTTGCTTTCTGTTGAGAATAGCCGAAAATCCTCCTCTTGCGTGAACTGCCCCGCATACTGCGGCGGCAAGCACCTTCCCACGTTGGCTGTTTCCCGTATAGTGTTGTGTGCAGCAAAGCCCGGGGCAACGATCGATCGAACCAGCCGGAGCCAGCCAACCAGCCGCTCGCTCGCTTTTTGTCCTGAGCCGGCAAGGCAAGTCCTTTACCAGGACACGCAATACGCCCTAACCGGGCACAATTTTTCTGAGGAATCGGGGGAATCAGCTCACATGGCGACACGATCCACACCACCAACGGCTCCATCAACGCCCAGTTACGTTGGCCCGTTTATTACCGTCGCAGCCTTGTTTTTCATCTTCGGGTTCATCACCAACCTGAACATGGCACTCGTGCCGCACCTCAAGTCAATCTTCGATCTGCCTTATGCGTGGGCCATGCTGGCAGAGTCGGCCTTCTTTCTTGCCTACTTTGTCTTCTCCTCGCCCACTTCGAAGCTGATTGAAGCCATCGGCTACAAGCGAACGATGGTGGTTTCGCTGTTCATCCAGGTGGTGGGCTGCCTCATGTTCATCCCCGCGGCCAGGTTGGTGAGCTTCCCGCTGTTTCTCACCGCGGTGTTCGTGGTCGGTGCCGGCGTAACTGCTTTGCAAACGTCTGCGAACCCCTATGTCGCGATTCTCGGGCCAGAACACAGCGCGCCCGTGCGCCTCACCCTGGCCCAGGCCCTCAACTCGCTCGGAGGCAGCATCGCTCCGCTCATCGCTGGAGCCTACATCCTCACTGACCCGGCAAAGATGGCGTCGAAGGCCGCAATCGCTGACACGGTGCGCGGCCCATATCTCGCCATCGCCGGCGGATTGCTGATTCTGGGTATCGCCGTCGCATTCATGCACCTGCCGCATATCGCCCAGACCCAGACCTTCCGGCCGGCAAAAGAAGGCGACCCGATCTTGAGCCGCAGCATCTTCAGGTACAAACACACGGTGCTGGGCGCGGTCGGTATCTTCCTGTACGTCGGCGTCGAAGTTGGGTTGGCATCGATCGCGGTCAATTACTTCAAGAGCCAGGGTGTCGACAGCGCGCAGAAGGCGTCGTACCTGGTCTCGCTCTACTGGATTGGCGCGTTGATCGGCCGCCTGCTCGGCTCCTGGATCCTCACCAAGTTCAAGTCCAACAAGCTGCTTGGCCTGTTCGGCTTCTCCGCCGCGGCCCTGATCCTGATTTCCATGCTCGCCAGCGGACCGGTGGCAATCTGGACCCTCGTCTTCTGCGGTTTCTTCAACTCCATCATGTTCCCGAATATCTTTGCCCTCGGCATCGCCGGTCTGGGACCGATGACCAGCAAAGGCTCGGGACTGATCATGACCGCCGTCGTGGGTGGCGCCATTGTTCCGGCTTTGATTGGCTATGTGGCTGACAAAGCGGGAATTCAAAACTCCTTCATCATCCCGGCGCTCTGCTATGTCTTCATCGCCTACTATGGGCTATGGGGATCCAAACCTACGCGGACTGTAACGGCGTAGATTGGTTTATTGCTGTACACACTGAAGGCCCTTCGGCGCGAGTCGGAGGGCCTTCGCATATCTGGGGCATTTCAGGCCGGTATGCGTCAGCGTGCCGACATCGCATGCAGCTTCAGCACCGTGTTCCAGTTGCGCGCCGTCCCCGCTACTCCGAGCGCGCGGTCCATTGCTTTTCCTGTGAACTTGGTATCTGCCGCCCCATCCGGCAGGTGCAGGTAAAGCGTGTCGCCGGCTAAGTGAAAGCGGTCGCGCCGCGCCGGATATTGCGCCACGATCCTGTCCAGCCCTTCCTTGGCTCCTTCCGTCGCCGGGCCGGCAAGAAAGCCCACATGCACCCTTGCGCCATCCGCCGCAGCCTCGGCCGCGAAGGGATTTCCGGCAATAATGCCGCCAAGCTGCTCGTGCGTCCGGATGATCACCTCTACCGGTGCGCCGGCCAGCCTTCCCAATCCGACTTGTAGTTTCTCTCTTGTTTGAACCGCGGTTCCCGCAGCATCGAACACCGCATTTCCGCTCTGAATATACGTCGCTACATTACAAAAACCTAGTTTCTCCAGCAATTGGCGCAGGTCCGCCATGGCCAGCTTCCCGGTTCCTCCCACGTTCACGGCGCGTAACAGCGCGATATAGGTGTGCATAATGTGACCCGAATCACCTTCCTGCGGCAATCAGAATTGTAGCGTGAACGTGCCGCCGGTCTCAGAGTTAAGTGACTTAGATTTTCAAGATCGATAGTGGCTACAAAGGCTGATAACGGACGGACAGGAACATTTGAATTTTGCCCGTCAAATGCACAATTTTCGCCGGGATTCGCACAATGCGGGAAAGCCATTCTGGAGTACATTGAATTTAACTTCACATTCAAATCGATGTGTAACTCTGGTTGTAAACTCGTCTTTATTCAGCACTCGATGAAGCTGGCTCCGGCCCCGCTCTTTTTGCGGATGCCGGCCCATGTCATAACCCAGCTGCACGTGAACATTGATTCGAACTTGCGAGAGACTGTCGGAAATCCCTCACTCGGCAGCTCGCCAACCCACTGAACCTGTTGTACTTAGGAGAGCCAATAATGATGTACCCACTCAAACGGGGCGGCCATGCCATCCTGGTGGTATTTCTATTTCTTCTCGCACTTGCTCCCATTGCTCACACCCAGTCAGCGGTCGACGGAGCCATCGGCGGCACGGTACTCGACACGACCGGAGCCGTCGTTCCCAATGCTACCGTGCTGGTGCATAACAACGGCACCAATGCAGAGCAGGCCGCCGTCAGCGACGAAACCGGATACTTCCGCGTGCTTCATCTGCAGCCGGGCGTCTATAACGTCACCGTCAGAGCCGCGGGCTTTGAAACCTACAGGGCCGTCAATACCACCGTGCAGGTGGGTGTGATGACCGATATGCAGGCGCACCTCAACGTCGGCAGCTCCGCCCAGACTGTCGAAGTAACCGGCGAAGCGCCGCTGGTGAACACCACCTCTCCGGACTTTGCCGGGGTCGTCGATCAGATTCCGCTGCACAGCCTGCCTCAGAACAACTACCGCTGGTCCGCATTCGCGCTTCTCACGCCGGGCGTTGTCAACGATGCCAACGGCTTCGGTCTGCTCAGCTTCCGCGGGCAGAGCACGCTGTTGAACAACGTCACCATCGACGGAACCGACGACAACCAGGCTTACTTCTCTGAAGAGCGTGGCCGCACCCGCGCCGGCTACTCTACCATCAAGGCGGCGGTCCAGGAGTTTCAGGTCAACACCTCCAATTATTCCGTCGAATATGGCCGGTCGGCCGGCGGCATCGTCAACTCCGTCACCAAGAGCGGCTCCAACGCCTTTCACGGCGAAGGCTACTTCTACGACCGCGACAGCGCCTGGAATGCCCAGAACGGCTACGTCACTCATCCCGTGCAGGTCTCGGCCAGCCCCGTGAGCTATGCGGTGCAGCCCTTTAAACCTACTGACCTTCGCCGGCAATTCGGCTTCGGCGTCGGCGGCCCAATCTTTAAAAACAAGGTGTTCTTCTTCGTGGCCGTCGATCGCTTCTATCATGACTTCCCCGGTGCCGCTACCATCACGGGAACCAGCGCAAACAGCAACTTCTACACTCCCCCTGACGCGGCGTTGCCCGCAGGCAAAACGTGCGGCGTAACCTCGGGTTCTTCGGCTCCCAGCTATCAGGACGCGCAGGTCTGCCAGCTGGCAAAGAACACCGGCCTCACCTATGCGAAAGCCGTCCCGGTCTATACGAGCGGCATTGCCGGCTTGACCACCATGCTGGGAACGGTGCCGCGCGTCGGCGACCAGAAAATCTACTTCCCGAAGCTCGACTGGCAGGTCAATCAGAAGCACCACGTCTCGGTCGAGGCCAACGCCATGCGCTGGGCTTCCCCCGCAGGCATTCAGACGGCACCCGCTGTGGCCTACGGCATGTCGAGCTGGGGCAACGATTACGTCAAGGACAACTGGCTCGTCGGCAAGCTCGACAGCTTGTTGACTCCCACCATCAGCAATGAAGTGCGCTTCATGTATGGGCGCGACTTCGAGTACGAAAACAACCAGGCCCCCACGCAATACGAGCAGAACAACCTGCTCAAGACGAGCAGCTATACCAACCCACTGCTCCTGCCGCCCAACGTATTTCTCAGCGGTTTCTTCCAGTTCGGCACTGCGCAGTTCCTCAACCGCGCCGCCCTGCCCGACGAACGCCGCTGGCAGCTTTCCGATACCGTGGGCTGGGTTCGAGGCAACCACACCCTCAAGTTCGGTGAGGATTACATCCACACCAACGACTTGATCACTAACCTCTACAACCAGTTCGGCGGCTTCTCTTATAGCGGCAGCACGCCGCTCGGCAACTACATCTCCGACCTCTACCTCTCACAGAACCCGGTAACCGGAAAGAAGGCGCAGAACTATACGTCCTTCAACCAGGGCGCGGGAACACCGGGCCTGGAGTTCACGACCGGCGACTACGCCTTCTTTGCGCAGGACGAGTGGAAGGTGAACCCCCGCCTCAGCCTCACACTGGGTGTGCGCTGGGAGCATGAGCATTTCCCCACCCCGCAGCTCCCCAACTCGCTCGTGCCACAGACCGCCAAGTTGCAGAACCACAAAACCGACTTCGGCCCCCGCGTAGGCTTTGCTTATGACGTCTACGGCGGCGGCAGAACCATTCTTCGCGGCGGCTATGGACTCTTCTCTGCCCGCGCGATCAACTCCACCCTCTACCAGGCCCTGGTCGGAACAGGAGCAGTGGGCAGCCAGGTCAATCCCACTCTGAATCCCGGAGCTACCTGCTCCCCGATCTTCCCGCAGGTCATTCCCACCAGCCAGGATGCTACTTGCCTGGGTGGCGCCAGCGGCAACGCGACCGCCTATTATCTCGATCCCAATTTCAAGGTGCCCGAGATTCATCAGGCAGACTTGTCCGTTCAGCAGCAACTCAGCAAAGACGATGTGATCAGCATCTCGTGGCTCGGATCGTGGGGACGTCGCTTGCCCGACTTCGTTGACACCAATCTGCCCACACCCACTCCGGTGGCATTTACGGTCAAGGATTCCTCCAAGACCGGGCCAATCGCCAACGGAACCACGATCATCGCCAACACCTACTTCGCCACCGCCAACAAGAACGGCCGTCCCAACCCCAACTTCAGTTCGATCACCGACATCTTCAGCGGTGTGACTTCAAACTACGAAGCTTTGGTGTCGGAGTACAAGCACCGTATGTCGCATCACCTCTCCTTCGACGCCAATTACAGCTGGTCACATGCCATGGACTTCGGTGAAAACAACACCACCGGCGCCAGCGCAAACGCGATGCTCGACCCAGCCAACATCAAACTCGAACACGGCAACTCCAACCAGAACGTGCCCAGCCGCCTGGTGGTTTATACGATGGTCTCCTCGCCCTGGCATGTCAACGGACCCCTCGGGCTGCTCGTCAATGACTTTGAGATTGCGCCTGACTTCCAGACGCAAAGCGGCCTGCCCTATTCCATGGGCATCAGCGGCTCATCCTCAAAGCTCTACACCACCCCAGGCGCTAGTGCTCAGCGGTCGATCATCAGCACCAGCTCATTCAATGGCAGCGGAGGATCGAATCGCGTTCCAGGTTTCAATCGCAACAGCTTTACCTACCCGAAGACCTGGTTTGTCGATCTGCGCGCCTCAAAGAAGATTGTGGTGCGCGAGCGCTACAAGCTTGAGTTCCTCGCTGAAGCCTTCAATCTCACCAACCACCAGAACGTGACCGGCCTGGGCACGACGGCTTACACCGTCTCGACCGACGCCACCAACAAGGTGAACAACCTGCTGCCGTTCACCAGCACGCCGTTCAAGTCCATCACCAGCACCGACAACAGCAACTTCGCGTATAACATTCGCCAGATTCAGATGGCTCTCCGCCTGCAATTCTGATTGCTGTTTCGCTTCACGCCAACAGCGCGGCAGCTTCGGCTGCCGCGCTTTATTTCTGCTAAAGTCGCAGACAGATGACTGACAGGTCTTTCGCCGCTCGCGCACGCCGTTTCTTCAGCGGGTATTGGTCTCTGGGCGCTCTTCGAAACCTGCCCGGCAGAGAGCTTAGCCGCGCATCTTCACCTGACCAACTTGTCCATCCCTTCGACATAACCCACCGGGTCGACACCAGTGGACTGTTCTATGCGGAAGACCTTTCTTCCGGCCACGCGAACGACCAGCACAGCGCCGGCTACTATGCCACCGCTCCTTCCCTGCTTCATGGAGCCATCGCGCGTTGGAGCAGTTCCATTCTATCTGTTGGATTGGCCCTGAATGACTATACGCTGCTCGATATCGGATGCGGCAAAGGAAGGGTCGTCCTGCTCGCTTCGGAGTGTGCCTTCCGCACGATCGTCGGCGTGGAGCTGAACCCTTCCCTCGCTCGCATTGCCAACAAAAATCTCAAGAGGTGGATGCGCAAACCGCGCGCATGCGGCGATGTCAAAATCGTCAACGACGACTTCTTCTCCGTCGCCATCCCCGATGGTCCCGTCGTGCTCTACCTCTTTAATTCATTCGAACACGAGCTGGTGCAGAGGCTGCTCGACAGGCTCCTCGAAATCTCCGCCACGCGTTCACATCCCATCGACCTGATTTATATTCATCCGGAATTCGGCGAAATCTTCAGGGAAACGCCGCGCGCTGCAATCCTCGCCGATGAAGAAATATCCTTCAGCGCTGAAGATGCCGCGGCAGACGCGTTCGGCGTATCGTTCGACCGCTGCTCCATCTACCGCCTTGAGGGGCTGCTTCCATTCAAAAACGGAAAATTGCCCGCGTAGGCGCAGTTGGCGTTAGCGCGTATGTGCCGGTTCACGGGTAAATGCGATGCAGCGTCCGCGCGAACGGAATTGTTTCCCTCACGTGATCCAGCCCGCAGACCCACGCAACCACACGCTCGATGCCCATGCCAAATCCGGCATGGGGAACACTCCCGTAGCGGCGCAGATCGAGGTACCACTGAAAAGCTTCCCTGGGCAGGCCGTGCTGCTCGATGCGCGCATTGAGCAGTTCGTAACTCGACACGCGCTGGGAGCCGCCAATCACTTCGCCGTAACCCTCGGGCGCCAGCACATCGACGCAGAGCGCGAATTTCGAGTCGACGGGATCCGGTTCCATGTAAAACGCCTTCACATCGGCCGGATAACGGTGCACCATCACGGGCCTGTCAAACTGCGAGCTGAGCCACGTCTCGTCCGGAGACCCGAAGTCATTGCCATACTCGAACGGCTGCTCCAGCTCGCCTTTCTTATGGGCTTCGTTGAGCATCTTCACGGCTTCGTCGTAGCGCAGGCGCGGGAACGGCGGCACAATCGATTCGAGCTTGGTGCGGTCGCGGCCGATGACTGCCAGTTCTGGCGCGCGATTTTTGAGAACGCTCTGCACGATGTGCGAGAGGTAGTTTTCGGCGAGTTCAAGCAGCCCATCAAGATCGCAGTAGGCCACCTCCGGCTCCACCATCCAAAACTCCGTCAGATGCCGCCGGGTCTTGGACTTCTCCGCGCGGAATGTGGGGCCGAAGCTGTACACCTTGCCGAGTGCCAGAGCAGTCGACTCAATGTAGAGCTGGCCGGACTGCGTCAGGTAGGCCGGGTCGCCGAAGTAGTCCACCGGAAACAGCGTCGATGTGCCTTCGCACGCCGCCGGAGTGAGAATCGGCGGATCGGTGCGGATGAAGCCGTTGTTGTCGAAGTACTCCGCCGCCGCCCGCATGATCTCGGCCCGTATGCGCAAGATCGCGGACTGGCGCGGCGAGCGGACCCAGAGATGCCGATGTTCCATCAGGAACTCGACGCCGTGTTCCTTCAGGGTGATGGGGTAAGGATCGGACTCGGGAACCCGCTGCACCACCTGGATGTCTTCGACATCGAGTTCGAAGCCGCCGGGGGCGCGCTTGTCGGCGCGGACCTTCCCGGTGACGATGACGCTCGACTCCTGCGTCAGACCTTTCAAAGCCTCGAACACCGCGGGCGAGACGCTCTTCACGTGAGCGACGCCCTGTACGGTGCCGGTGCCGTCACGAAAGATGGGGAACAGCAGCTTGCCGCTCTCGCGCAGGTTATAGAGCCATCCGCGCAGCGTGACAGACTGACCTTCATGCTTTCCAAGAGTGGCAATGGTGGCTACGGGAGCGGCGGTATTAGAGGTTTCGGTCGGAGTGATGGTGGTTTCTTCAGACATCGTTGGTCGGCTCTCTGGGCGGCTTGATTTCCCGTGCTTTCTACAAAATTTAACGAAAGCATGGAGCACCCGGAATTGTCGGGTGCGCCGGACCCTCTAGGATAACGCTTTGCCGATCGTTGTCTGTGATTGAAATCGGCGGGCCAGGCTCAACGTCCCAGGCTCGATGAGTCCGGCGCCGGTGGTATATCGTCCAATGCGTATGCCGAACCAAGCCAGCGTCCCGCATCCCGCACCAGAGGCTGAAGAGGTCTACCGCCGTTGGATCCAGTTTCTCGACGACGAGTTCACCCGTCATCACGCGCCGGAGCGCCGCTCAGAGATTGTGCGCGACCAGCTTTACCAGCTCTACCTCGGCCGGCCCCACGGCGGAAAGCTCAACCTGATGCTGACCAGCGAACTGCCCGGCAACGTGCTGAGCCTCTCGCTCGATCCCGAAAATGTGACGCTCGAGGCGGGCCACTTCAGCGATGTCGACCGCCAGAGGTTCAATGAGCGCAAACCGCTGCTGTGGTTCTGGCAGATGTTTGACCGCTCTCCCATCGGATTAAACCACTGGCTGGGCCTGCGCTTCCGCTGCATGCTGGGGCGGCATCTGTTTGCGCACATGGGCAGCGGCGTGCGCATCTTCCACGGCGTTGACCTGACCTACGGCTACAACCTCAACATCGAAGACGGCGTAACCATCCGTCAGCGCGCGCTGCTGAACGACCGCGGCGGCATCATTCTCGGCAAGAATGCGGTGATCGGGTCCTACGCCCGCATCTACTCCCACACCCACGCCCCAGGCAACTTCGACAAGGTAACACTCGTTCCCACCAACATCGGGCCCGGGGCGCGCATCGGCAGCCATGCCATCGTGCTTGCTGGAACCGAAGTTGGCGAGGGCCAGATCGTGGGCACCTTCCCCGCAGATCGGAACTGACGGTGGTGGCCCTGCAGTGCTAACCTGAGGTTTCCGAGCTATTGGAGAATTCGTTGCAACCAGGCAACTTTGTCATCGCGATCTTCGAGTTTGTGCTGCTCATTTTTTCGCTGAGCGTACATGAGTGCGCCCATGCATGGATGGCCTCGCGGCTGGGCGATCAGACGGCCCGCCTGCAGGGCCGCGTCACGCTCAATCCCATGTATCACGTCGACCCGTTCGGAACCCTCCTGTTTCCCGCGCTCATGATCTTCGGGCCCCTATTCGGCGGCGGCGCGATGAGCGGATTCCTCTTTGGCTGGGCCAAGCCCACACCGGTGATCACGCGTAATTTTCGCAGGATCGTGCGTGACGACACGCTGACCACCCTGGCTGGGCCGGTATCGAACCTCGTGCTGGCGTTTTTGGGGTTCCTGGGTCTCGCGGCCATCATTCTGGTACAAGGCCATCTGCCTCCCGGGCAGAGCCTTCAAACCAACGTCGATGCCCTCGGCCTGCTCTGCGAACTGGCTATCAATGTCAACCTGGCGCTGTTCTTCTTCAACCTGCTGCCCCTGCCTCCGCTCGACGGCAGCCGCATTCTGCGCCACTTTCTGCCCTACAACGCCCTTAACCTCTATGACCGCATGGGAATTCTGAGCTTTGTGCTGATGATCTTTGTGGGCGGCCCGATCGTTCGCTTCCTCATGGCGCCGACGCTGGGCCTGGTGCGCCTCGCGCTGCGCAGCCTCTAGGCCTCTCCGGGATGCCAAAGAGCCTGCCAGCGACCGGTACAATGAAGCCAGCCTGATTTTGAGGATTTCCGTCACCGACGGCTGCATTCTCGCGGCACATCCCGGATTTTGAAAAGCTGGAAACGACAAGCACAATGGCAGAATCTTCCATCTCCCGTCCGCGCGTTTTGAGCGGCATGCGTCCCACCGGCAAGCTCCACCTGGGCAACTACATGGGCGCCCTCGCCAACTGGGTCAAGCTCCAGGACCAGTACGAGTGCTACTTCTTCATCGCCGATCTGCACGCGTTGACCACTGACTATGCAGACACATCCAACATCGTGCCCAACACGCTTGAAGTGGCGCTGGACTTTCTGGCCGCCGGTCTCGACCCGAAACGATGCACGATTTTCGTGCAGAGCCAGGTGAAGCAGCATTATGAGTTGCCCCTTCTCTTAGGGATGAGCACGCCGCTGAGCTGGCTCGAGCGCGTACCCAGCTACAAAGAGATGCAGGAAAACCTTGCCAATAAGGACCTAACGACCTACGGGTTTCTGGGCTATCCGGTGCTAATGGCGTCCGATATTCTCCTATACCAGCCGCAGTTTGTACCGGTTGGTCAAGACCAGCAGGCGCACGTTGAGCTAACGCGTGAAATCGCCCGCCGATTTAACTTCTTCTATCCAAAGAAACCGCTCAAAGGTGGCGTTGACTTTTTTGAGAACAAGAAGCTGTACCAAAAAACGGACAAGGCAAACCCTGTGTTTGTTACGAGCACCGGAGGTGAGAACCCCTTAAAGCGCTTCGTTGCTGATGAAGAACTCCCCGACATGCTTCAGGGAAACTATGTTCTGCCCGAGCCAAAGGTCCTTCTCACGCCCTCGCCCAAGCTGCCCGGCACCGATGGCCGCAAGATGTCCAAGAGCTACGGCAACACCATCCAAATGACCGACCCGGAGCTCGAGGTCCGCAAGAAGCTCAAGACCATGGTGACCGATCCGGCCCGCGTTCGACGCACCGACCCCGGCGATCCTGACAAGTGCCCGGTTGGCGACCTGCACAAGGTGTTCTCGACGCCGGAGACGCTCGCCAAGGTTTACGAGGGCTGCCGCTCCGCCGGCATAGGCTGCATCGAATGCAAAGGCTGGGCGGCTGACGCTCTGGTTCAGGTACTCAACCCGATTCAGGAACGCCGCGCCCGTTTCAGCGAAAGCGATGTTAGGGCTATCCTTGAAGACGGCTCAGACCGCGCCCGCGCCCGCGCCGAGCAAACCATGGAGCAGGTGCGATCCGCGATGCAACTGACGTCGGCGAAAGCGCAATGACACAGCCCGTAACGAGGGCATCTGGAAATAGAGATATCCGTGGTTGATCAAATCCCCAATTCGGCCGAAGAAATCGCTGCCGGCACTCCCCTCCAGGAACCTGAACCCGGACCTGCGCCGATGACCGACCCGACGCCGGGCCTCGAGCCTGACCCCGAGCCCAATCCTGACCCGCACCCCGACGATCCCGATCCGGAGCCGGACCGCGACCCCCATCCACCGCCGCCCCCCGGCCCTGACCCCGATCCCGATGT
>Ga0137385_10001390_pt1 | contig 20306 bp, 14 predicted proteins | sample SagtaG_FD_104921 | JGI IMG/M metagenome (GOLD analysis project Ga0137385, IMG submission 104921) | Vadose zone soil microbial communities from Sagehorn Ranch, Mendocino, California, USA - Sage2_R_80_16 metaG | ecosystem: Environmental > Terrestrial > Soil > Vadose zone | place: USA: California... | reverse complement strand
GGTGCGATCCGCACGACATAGACGAGACTGAGAACGAACTTTGGTAGTTGGGGAAGATGAGGAGGTCAGCATCAAGCAAGTAACAGACGCCATTGTCGCGGCCGTTGGTTTCGAGGGCGAGTACAGGGTACGCCTCTTCTCGCGCTTTCTGGTACCCTGAACGCCAACCGAGTGAGCATTTCATTTCCAGTTCGACCCCTCCCGAGCGGATGGACAGTTCCGGAAACCTGCGTCGAACCAGAAGCTTTTGTCGCTTCTTGGCAGCAAGTTCGAATTCACACCATTTGATGTTGCGCTGCGTGACACCGTACAATGGCTGGTCGAACATTACGACAAGGATGCCAGAATCGGGCGGACTAACGCAAGAAAGAACGGAAGCAGCGTGGCTGACGTGCACACTACTGGGGTGAATGGACGTAAGCGAGAACAGGGGGCGTAGGGTGCTGCAAACGTGCTGTACTATACTATCTACGATCTATGCTTTTATCCAAATACAATAACCACTTGCCAATGCGGAGATGATTGTCGATAGCCGCGGTCGCTTCTTTGTCAACGGTCTTTTAAACCCCTCGCCGCATCTCCACCGACGCCCTTTCTTCACCCACGCGAATCTGTCCATGGCTACACTCGCAAAAGCTACCCCTTTTGCCTTGCGCAACCTGCCGTCCCCTGAAGAATGGCAGAAGCGTAAAGTCGCCCTGATCTCAGGTGTGTCATCCTCCACCGGGTTCGCTAACAGACTGACGCCCCTCACAGGCGTCACTGGCCAAGATGGGTCCTATCTGTGAGTGCTAGGAGTAGCTCGTGTGACCTCAATCGTCAATCAACCTTTCGTTTCCCCAGAACAGAGCTGTTGCTGGAGAAAGGGTACGAGGTGCATGGCATCATCCGTCGCTCTTCCAGCTTCAATACTTCCCGCATCAACCACCTTTTCTTCGATCAACACGAGCGTGCGCCACACACTTCTGTCACATCCTTATATCCGTACTAATCCCGCTCTTGGGAACAGGCAAGAACAAGTTCGAGCTACACCATGGCGATTTGTCTGATAGCACCAACCTTGTGTATATCATCGCGCAGGTCCAGCCATCCGAGATCTACAACCTCGGCGCACAATCGCACGTCAAGGTCTCCTTCGACATGGCCGAATATACTGGCGATGTCGACGCTCTCGGTACCCTGCGTCTGCTCGACGCCGTGCGCACCTGCGGCCTCCAGAACCACGTGCGATTCTATCAAGCGTCGACTTCGGAGCTTTACGGTCTCGTCCAATCCGTCCCGCAGGACGAGAATACGCCGTTCTACCCCCGCAGCCCCTACGGCGTCGCAAAGTTGTACGCCTTCTGGATTACGAAGAACTATCGCGAGGCCTACAATATATATGCGTGCAACGGTATCCTTTTCAACCATGAGAGCCCGCGCCGTGGGCGCACGTTCGTGACGCGCAAAATCACTCGCGCCGTCGCAGACATCAGCCTCGGAAAGCAGGCGTGCCTCTACCTCGGCAACCTCGATGCCCAACGCGACTGGGGCCACGGTGATTTTTTTTTACATGGGCTCGCTACATCTGTACTCAAATCGACTTTGTTCTTCTTTACCTACAGCCCGCGACTACGTAGAGGGGATGTGGCGCATGCTTCAGCAGAATAGTCCTGAGGATTTCGTCCTCGCAACCGGTGAGATGCACTACGTGCGCGAGTTCGTTGAGAAGGCGTTTAGAGTCGTTGGTGTGGAGATAAAGTGAGCTGGCTCCTGAATGACGAGTTTTCGCTGATCGTTGTTGTCCAAAATAGGTGGTCCGGAAAGGGTGTCGATGAAGTTGGAAAGGACTCTCAAACCGACAGGATCCTGGTTCGAGTTGATCCTATGTACTTCCGCCCGGCCGAAGTCGAGTAAGTACTATTACACTCTCTTCCTTTTGTCTGCAGGTCTTGATGTGATCTATCTCACAGGCAACTCCTGGGAAGGCCTACTAAGGCCGAAAGGTTACTCGGCTGGAAGCGTAAGGTCGATTTTGATTCGCTGATCAAGGAGATGGTGGAGGCTGATCTCGAGTCGAGCAAAAGCCTGATTGAGGACCACAACTAAGTGTATTTAATTGTTGCGGACGTTTGAATTAGCGGTACGTTAAGACTTGATCGTTGTTACAAAATCTCGTTGCTGTACAGACAAAGGACAATGTAGATTTCGTTTGTTCGACGCGTTCTTTTATAAGATCGCTTCACAACAAAATAAATATGATGCCGTCGTGGCGCAATGGTAGCGCATCACCTTCCTACTCACGTGAACCTCTTTACGAGTGGAGGCAGGTGGGGGTTGCGGGTTCGACCCCCGTCGACGGTAAAATACTTTCCTTATGTTTTTCTTCGTTGTTGCTGTCATCACTCAGCTTGACTTGGTGAGAGCGCGCTCGCAATGAATGTCCTTATCTACACGTCCTCAGCATCACCCGGGCCATCCAACGTCCTGCGTTCCGTACTCTCGCCTTTCTATACAGTTCAATCTATCACTTCCGCAACTCTAGCCACGCAGCCTTGGTCGAATTCCTGCGCGCTTCTTGTGCTTTCGTCTCCTCCCGATGCTCTCGGATCCCTGTCACTGCCTTCGCAAGCACATGCAACCATCCAACAGTATATCGCCACCGGAGGACGTATGCTGGGGTTCGGCCTCGGCGTATCTATTCTATCCCATCGTCCCGCACAAGATCACTTTAATCTATGGGACGCCCGGTCAAGGGCTGCCATTGTCCCCGAGGTGCCGTGCGGGGTATCGGCGCACTCATTACCGGCATCTATCCGCCTGCGGACGGGCACGTTGCTTTCCGGCCTTCGCCCAGCCGGCGTGTCATTCAAATTGACACACACGACGTCGGACATCATCCATGGGCACTGGGAGGAGCCTGCTGATGCCATTGCGGGAATCCAAATTCCCGTAGGATCCGGGCTTGCGGCGTTCTGGGGTGTCTCGCTCGATGGCGCAGACGATTCTCCCGGTTCGCTTGCTCTGCTTCGATATGCCTTGGCATCACTTGGACTCACCATACCGGCGGAGAGTTCGGCCGAGTCCTTGAGCGCCCTGCCTCCTATCCCAAAATACCCCCTACCCCAATTTTTGCTCCATCAACACGGGAAAAGACAGATTGTCGAGATCGTCCTCGAAAGGCTTGGGCTTTCCATCGCGGAATCATCCACAGACGCCGGGGTCTTCAAGGACGCGGCGGACACATATCACTTTTGCCGAACAACCCTCGAGGGAAGCGCGCGCCTAGTTACAGAAGCGCGCGTGTCCACAGAGCTGGCGACACACGCCCCGCGGGTCGTTCTGATCCTTCCTCCGGACGTCTTACCTCCCCAGGCGCTTACACCAAGATTTGACGCGGGCAGATACTTCGCCGTACTCGAGGAGGCGCGAGGAGATCAAGCGAGCGTGTCGGGCGGGTGGGGTCTCGGCGAAGTTCTGTTTTATGGGGAGGCGGTAACGAGCACGCAGACGATGCTGGAGAGGTGCGCTCGCTACTATTTTACGTGAAACCGTTGCGGGAACGTTCTCAGCACCACCCCACAGGAATCCGCGTTTCCTGACGTCTCTTCCTCCTCCGGTCGTCTCCCTGGCCACATTCCAGCTCACAGGGCGGGGCCGCGGATCCAACACCTGGCTCTCGCCGGAAGGGTGCCTCCAGTTCTCTCTCCTCGTCCGTGCACCACTCGGCGCTTTCCCTGCACCCCGCCTGGTGTTTGTGCAATATTTGGCTGGTCTCGCTGTCGTCAACGCATGCCGAGACAGGCGAATGTTGGGCAGAGACCACGGCGCTCGTGTCAAGCTCAAATGGCCCAATGACGTCTACGTCGAGCTGCATGGGGGTGACACGAAGAAAAAAGTCGGCGGCATCCTCGTCAACACGAGTTTTTCGGGCGGGAACATGGACGTCGTCGTCGGTGCGTGCCTTCCTCCTCTCTTTCTCCCCGCGCCGTAACCACTCCCGCTGAGACTGGTGGTCGTTTGTACAGGTTTCGGTGTCAACGTTTCTACCCCTGTGCCTGTGACATCGCTATCCCAGCTATCTCCGCCGGGTCAGCAACTCGATGCAGAGACGCTTCTAGCGCTGGTCCTTACCGAATTCGAGCAACTATGGGTAACCTTCGTCCAGGGAAGAGGTGGTTGGGCGCCCTTCGGGGACGCTTATCTGGACGCGTGGATGCATTCGTGAGCAGCGCGCTTTCTCCCCGCGCTATGACTCTGATGGTCGAGGCGTTCACAGCGACCAACTGGTGACACTGACGACCGTCGAACCGCCTCGTCCGGTTCGTATCGTTGGGATTACTCATGATTACGGGTTACTACGCACACTTCCTGAACGAACTGGATGGAGTAGAAGTTCGGGTCACGGTGCCGAAGACGACTACATCGATTTACAACCGGATGGTAACAGCTTCGATATTATGACGGGGCTTATCAAGGCCAAAAAATAAGTCGAAGGACTTCAGTTGTATTGTAGTAACATTGAGGCCATGTATTAACATAGTAGCGCACGTGTGACGAATGGCTACCACAACACTCCGGCACCACTGTCAACGCAGTCGAGTCCTGCTCCTCCATCATATGGATGAATTTTGATAACAGATGATAGAGGGATGCTGGATCTTTCCGAGGATCGGTTCGCCCAAGGTTCGCCTTCATCTCTGTTGCCGCCGGGGTTGGAAATTAAAAGTGGAACCAGGCAATGAGGCCTGCACGTTCCCGTTATCGCCCATCGCGTTCTTGACGATGGTCTGACTCGCCACCACGTTCCTTCGCCTAAACGCCAATTCCTTTAGATCATTATGGCGTGTTCTCCGCGGATCATTCTCGTCCCGGTGTTTCGCCGCCGTCCTAGTTGCCGAACATTCCGTGTTGCGTTCCGAGGCGCAGTCGAGCAACAGCCTCGGCCAAGAGACTACCAGGCGTGTATTTTTCCGGACTCTTTTCCCGACATCGTGTCGATGATTGACCGGAAACCCGTCGCTGGTGTCTCAATTCCTCGGTTGACCTATTGAAGGGCTGGGTACGAGGACACGCACGAGTGAGATCTAGAAGAGGATCTTTGCGTCCAGCCTGTACGTTCTAGGCGAGACGAGGGTTGCGGAATGGTGGCGCAACGTTCCGGACGATCATACGAGTACGCGCATTCTGGAAGGACGCAGGGAGTGTACCCGCGGGTCCGAGCCGTATCACGCGTTGGTTGTTCCTCTGGAGGTCAACCGAGTGAGATTGTTGCGTATCACGACAAGCCTTGAAGTGGCTGCAGTGAGAGAAGTCAAGTCCGTGTACAAGGACAATTTCCTTGGTAATCTACTTGTCTGGGGTTTGGAGACTTGGTTTGGAGAGGAACTGTTGTTCCATCACATGCGAGCATGCCGCTTGATGGCAGTTGGCAGCCGAGGATAAGGCTGATGGTCCGGAGCGGCTTGATTACGATCTACTTTGTCTATGATAACTTGAATCATGGCAACTCCATTGGATTTTCTCAACTTTGTTGACACCAACAAGGATAGGTTCATCCAACGACTTGCACAAGCTGTAGAGATCCCCAGGTATCGACAATCCGAGTCACTCGAATTGTCAGACTCGTACTAATCCAAGTGCACCAGCGTATCTGGCGATCCTGCCCATCGCCATGATGTCTTTCGCATGGCATCTTTCCTTGATTCCCAGTTGAAACAGTATGGTGTAGAGACGAAACTCGTTGATCTCGGTACCCACACAATGGAGGGCCAATCCTTGAAGCTCCCCCCCGCTGTCTTAGGGAGGATCGGCGACGACAAATCTAAAAAGACAATTCTCATTTACGGACACTTTGACGTCCAACCCGTGCGTCATCCCCCGCGATCTTAATGCTCCGCTTCGCATATCTATCGTTTGTCGGTTTGTAGGCCCAACTCTCTGACGGCTGGGATTTCCCGCCTTTCCAACTGACCAGAGACGACAAAACCGGTCGTTTGTATGGTCGTGGCTCATCCGATGACAAAGGTCCCGTCTTGGGCTGGGTCAATGTGCTCGACGCACATCACACGCTCAAAAAGCCCCTTCCCGTAAACATTCGTTTCTGCTTCGAAGGAATGGAAGAATCCGGCTCTGAGGGCCTCGATGAGTTCATTCTCGCAGAGGTCAAGAAAGGCAAAGACTCCTGGTTCGACGGTGTCGACGCCGTTTGCATCGTGTGCACATCCACTTTTGCGTTCTCCACTTCGTCCTCATCGGAAGCTTTTAGTCGGACAACTACTGGCTTAACACGCGGACGCCGGCCTTAACCTACGGTCTTCGTGGCATATCATACTACAAGATTGTCGTTTCCGGTCCGGCTAGGGATCTCCATTCGGGCGTCTTTGGCCGTATGGTTCATGAGCCCATGACCGACCTCATCATCCTCATGAGCAAGCTCGTCGATCCGAAGGGCAACATTCTCATCCCCGGCGTCGACGAGATGGTGCCTCCCCCGGACGAGGAGGAACGGCAAGTCCCATACTTTACTCGAGGACTTTACTTGGGTCATTAACCCTTGTATTGGCTACAGGCAGCTCTACCATAATCTTGACTACGCCCTCGAGGACGTCGAGGTTTCGGCGGGGGCTAAGACCACACTTTCGGATGACAAGGCGTCCATCTTGATGGGTCGCATGCGCTCGCCTTCCCTCTCCCTTCACGGCATAGAAGGCGCGTTCTATGGCGCGGGTGGCAAGACCGTCATCCCAGCCAAGGTCGCGGGCAAGTTCAGCATCCGGCTCGTTCCTCCGCAGACCCCAGAAAACGTCGACCCGCTTGTCATCAAATACCTACAGGACGAGTTTGCCAAACTAGGGAGCAAGAATACGATCAGCGTAGAAAACCTGCACGGCGGAAAGCCCTGGGTCGAGGACTACAAGCACTGGAACTACGAGGCTGCCCATCGTGCGACAGAGGTATCCTGTTCAGCCGTCCTTTTACGTCGAGACATTGAGCTTATGTATTTTTTAAGGCCGTGTACAATCAAGCGCCAGACTACACACGCGAGGGTGGCTCGATCCCCGTAACGCTCACCTTTGCAGAGGCTCTCGGTGTGAACGTTTTGCTACTTCCAATGGGGCGCGGGGACGATGGCGCGCAGTATGTTCTTATTTTTCCTCATACGACATGTCACAAAGTCGTCTTGACTTGCCTGACACAGTTCGACCAATGAGAAACTGGATACTTCGAATTTTATTCAGGGGGTGGGTAGCACGGTAATTTATCGTGTTCGAACGTATGAATTGATGCTTTGACTCGCAGACCAAACTCCTTGGAAGCTACCTTTACGAGGTCGGCGCAGGAAAGAAGGCCTGAATATGCTTCCTTTCGGTGGGTGCGCATGGAAGTGGAATGTTGGAGGGCGAAGAGGCATGAGGTGTACCAATTAGTGTAGTACCTGTACCGCAGCGTTCGTAGTCGAATCGCGAAGCACGCTTGGAAGCTCGGCTCGTCCAAGTCTACATCACTAAGCAGGGTGCATAAATCTCTAGATGTCATCCGTGGTGCTAACAGAACATCAAGAAAAAAACATTAAGAAAGAACGCACGTTCCCTCATTTACAGTATTGCGCATATTAGTGTAATCGCAGATAGTAAGTGGCCGCTCCGTGGATATGCGGAGATGTCCATTTTCGCTCCGGTTCAGAGAGCGTTCAAAGTTCTACAGGAAAGGGATACTAGGTGGTGCGACGCAGACCCTTTCGGACGTCGCCGAAAGGGTCACCCACTCGACTAATATATGTTTGGGACAGTATCACGCGTTATCACGCCAAATATGATAATGTTGGAAGCATAACGTGCATTCAGACCGGTAAAGGCTCGACTCGAGATTTCAAGAGATGGAACTAACACCGCAGGGCGAGGCCGCGGCGTGAACCCAAATCTAGAATGTCGCGCACCTTCTTGGCGAACCCCCATTATCCACCAAACACTCGTACAACTTCGCTTCACCGGGGCCTTAAAGAGTTAACAGTTGCAGGTTCAAGATGGCCCACTCATCTCGCGCCCCCCCATGCCCTCCTCGGTCAGGTCTGAGAAGCTCCGCTCTCCCAGCAAGGAATACAGCTTTGATGCTGTTCCAAGCCTGAGCATTCGCGGAGATGAGAGCGCGTCCGTTAATCATATAGACCCAAAAGTTCTCAGGAGGGCTACCCTCAAAATCGATTTCTATCTCATCCCTATTATTGGCATGTTTTGTGAGCTCTCCCCTTTTAATCCACTCCTTATTTATCTCAACGCTCTCAATTTCAGATCTTTTGTCTTTTCTAGTGAGTACTCCTGCAATCTCTCACCCGTGAACGTTCAAACAGTGGCACGCTCCAGGATAGAACGTATGTCGCCCCCTTCAATTTATTATTGTTTCTGACAAAACAAAACAAAAAAGTAACATTGGCAATGCTCGAATTGCTGGGCTAGAGACGAGCCTCGATATGTCCCCGAAACAATTCTCGATCGCTTTAACTATCACATAGTACGCCTCCTAACCCCAGTCGCCAATCCTTGACTGATCATCAATAGTGTCCCATACATTCTTATGGAGCTACCCATGAACTTACTTATGAAGCGTCTTGGTGCGAACGTTACCCTTCCAGCAATGGTCATTCTCTGGGGGCTCGTCTGCGCCTGCCAAGGTACTGGCTGTGCCTTCTTCCCTGTATCGCCGTTCTTAGCGCTCACTGCCCGGTTTAGGTGCCGTGCGTTCCTACCAGGGTCTTCTCGTCTGTCGTTTCTTCCTCGGCGCTCTTGAAGGTATGATCTATCGGCACCCGCCAACCCTCATCCGATCCTATTGACGTCCTATCCCTTAGGCGGCCTTTTCCCCGGTATCACGCTTCTACTTTCCATCTTTTACAAGCGCCATGCCATGCAGCTCCGCTTTGCTATGATGTTCAGCGTTACCTCACTCGCTGGTGCCTTCTCTGGTCTCCTTGCTTTCGGAATTCGGAACCTCAATGGACAGCACGGGATTGCCGGCTGGCGGTGGATTTTCATTTTGGTTCGCCGTCTTCATCGTTCGTTCCTTGTGTCTCCTGACCACGTGACTCAGGAGGGAGCTTTCACCGTGGCTTTTGGACTCGCCACTTTCTGCTTCGTCCCTGCTTCACCAAAGACCATCAAGTTCCTTACAGAAAAGGAGCGCGAGACATATTGCCGTGACCTTGCTTATGACTGGAGTGGCGACGCTGACACTCTTGGGACCTATCATGAGGTATTCAGTTGGAGCGAAGTCGCAAGTGTATTTACGGATGCACCCCACGTCCTTATGCTCTTCTTTCCCTTTTTTTTCAACGGTGCAACGGTGAGAGGTCGCAGCGTCGTTCCATCTCTCATATAAGCATTGATGGGTTGTTCGTTAGATCTATGGTCTCGCCAACTTGTATTTATTCTTGGTGTCCTCTCCGATTTCGCTCACACACTGACTCATCTGCCATGCAGCACGCCTACCATTGTTAATGCGTTAGGGCATTCTGCTAGCTATACGCAATTGCTGACGGTGCGCTCATTTCAACCGCTCAGGGTCTCACTTATCTCACACATCGTTACCAGGTGCCGCCGTACGCCTGCTCTTTCGTCTTCAGCATCGTTTCTGCCTATTTCTGTGATAAATACAAGAACCGCGGTGTGATGGCTACTGTCTGCGCACTCATCGCCGCTGCTGGTTATACCGTCTTCCTATGTGCGTCTCCTCGCCTGTCCCTTTGTTCGAAGAACAATACCTGAAGCACGATTTTTTGTTATTCATCTACATAGGCTCAGACGACAAAGACGTCAACTACGGTGCACTCTTTCTACAGATTACCGGTAGTTACGCCATGGCACCGTGCCTCTCCACATGGAATGCGAATAACGTGCAGCCTCACTATCGCCGTGCGACTGCCGTTGCACTCGGTTATATTGGAACCAACTCCGGCGGCATTGTATCCACCTGGCTCTTCACCGATGCTCCACGCTTTCAGAAGGCGACCCATGTCAACCTCGTCTTCTCGCTTGCGATGGCGGCATGTGCCGTGGGCATTGTCTTTTACTTCAGGGCCTGCAACGCAGGGAAGCAGAGGGTGATACAGCGGTTAGTGCAGATCCATGGGGATGACACTGGAGTGGGCGGGTGGGACTCACTCGCAGAGCGCAAGCGACTCGGAGACCGCCATCCGCGCTTCGAGTTCACATCGTAGACCTATCACCGGACTTCGATTTCGTCCAAAGAAAGTTACTATACCCCGAATTCGATTGTTCACCATACCCATTTGACACGGACCGTAGCAGCACGGGAAATAAATCGTGAACGCCACAATACTCTCGAGTGCTCCTCCTCTGTTCTTGCCTCCGAGTCTCTGACTGTGCGAGTGGAAAAACGCCTCCGTGGTAAGTTAGGCGCAGTCACTGACACCGCACATAAGGGAATACGGTTGAGCATGGCGCTTCGCTTCGCAAGACCACCCAATCACACACAAGCTGTGAGCGAGATTCCCAGGAGGATCAGGACGGGCAAAGCAGGCGTTAAGTCACGCGTGCGTGGGGTGTCGGGGGGGTGAAACGAAGAATACACGAGATGAATAGAATGATGGAAGGTCTGGGAAGTTTCCAGGATGGAACCCACGAGGTGCACGGGCCACGCGGTCATATGGAACGTGCGTGTGCACGTTCTAGAGCGAACAAGGAGATCCCATCATGGGGCAGTGGCGACAAGGGTGGCGAGCGGTGTCTGAAGTGCAACCAAGGGCGCAACTTGTGACTGATAACCTGCCTTGTTCATCACTGCAACGACTTGACACCTAGGCCTGTTGTGGATGTAAAGGTCAATCACGGGTCAATCAATAGGATCGTCGAAGCGAAGGTAGATATCATCGGTCACCCCTAAACTCGCATGTCAAATGTTCACGTTCAAGATATTGTGGGAAGGCAGCGCCCAGTTGGGGAAGTAGTACCACAGTCGTGGGACTGATCACTACTGCGATCACGAATCGTAGTGTTCGAGCGGATTCTTATCACCTCAGTCATTGCAAGAGAAGGTGCAGCCTATTGTCATTATGGATGACAACATTAGAACCTTGGAAAACCGTTTGGCATCATGGAGCACTAAACTTGAACAAAGTTCTCTGGTTTGAATAGGGAAACGCCTGGAGACGCAGTGCTGGATTGGCGCAGCGCCTCAAATGATAAGACGATGATGCTGCGGGGCTAAACTCTGTTTGAAAGAATGCACATGATCGATTGGCTTCGGCTTCGTACACGACCCTTCTCGAAGATTTCGTCAGAAGAGAGACCGCGACCGACGGTGTCTGCATAGCCGAAATAAGCATTAGGACCTCGGACTCCCGGAGGGAAATCCAGCATTTGAACGTTTGAACCAGTTACTGTAACACCCAACTGATCGAGCCTCAACCGAGCCTCGAAGCAATGGCGGTTTCGCATGGCCTGAAAACCCAATCACCAATGCATCAACATCAACGAGAGCTGTACACCTTGTTCCATCTCTGGTCGTGGGACTAGATCTAGTCGTAGACGTGAATAATTCCGCGGGGCCACTCGTCGACTCTTCCCAAACTCCTGGCACGGGATGTGTACCTGATTGCAAGCGCTGAGATGGAGAGCCCGTCCCCCATCAACAGAATGAGGTGAGTTGGGTGTATCTCTTTGTTTTAGGACGCTCATGGACTCTTCGTGCCGTACTACAATCTATAGAATCTGCCCATTCGAGGCAACGGAGCTTTCATTGGGTTGAGCTTATGCAGACAGATGCGTGGGTTAATGAGTTACTGGCCCACACCCGCTGAGACCGATATAGCAATGCGGCTTCAATCACACTGCCTCCTTTATCCCTGATCCCCTTCTTCTCCACCTTTTCGCAGCAGCTTTTGTCCGGTTTCTCCCGAGTGCGCTGGAGTAGTCAACCGCCCATCCTTGATAATCCCCTACTCTCCAATCTTTGTGCGATCCTCCACACGCCCCCCATGCCCATAAATCCATCTACTTTGCCTGCCCTACTTGAGAATCTGAGGCAAATGTCCGTTGTGTTCTCCTTTTATGTTCCCTAGTGGGCACACATACTAACTTCCTCGTTGAAATTCGCCCTTCTAGCCTGGTCGCGAAGGTATGGAACCTCGGAAGCCATCATCCACAACCTTGTACCACCGTTAACTTTACCAGTACTTTTTCTTAGGCGCTTACACGATATTGTTATATGATCATGTCATGACCATTCCCGAGGAGGTTAGCCACTCGTTCCCGGGTTGTGTAGCTCTCAGTGACCCCCTGGTGGTGGGCTACAGATTCAAACAGTGTGGAAGAAGAAGAAAACATTCCGTAGGTCGCTGTCGTGGAATGAATCCCAGAAATTCTCTCTGCTTAACCCCCCCCCCTTCCCCCCTCGTCCTTCTCCACTTTCTTTAGCTCTTTACTTGTTCATCTTTGTACGGTTACCGTACATCTAGTCCCGGCAGGAATCCGTCCTCACCACGGCTCACAACAGGTCCGGTATTATGCGCCACTTGCAGTGAGCGTCGTAGCATTCGGTTAGTCACTGTCTCCTTCATATATACTACATTCTTATCTATCTCGTCTCAGCTTATTTCTCAACACTCATGACACGCTCGCGGTGCGTGGTCTTTGACTGCCGTGAGCAAATCCCACGAACTTATCTTATCTCCTTCCTATACTTTCGACTCCGAATGCACCATCATTCGCCATTCCTTTCCGTCATTCCTCAAGCTGCGCACGTTGGATGCTTTTCCTCCCTCTTGGCGTCACGATGCCGCTGACCATCTTGCCTGGGATTCTTATGCTCATTCGGTCAGTCAGAATACTACCCTCTCGTCGTCATATGCTCGTGAAGCTGATACATCTACCTTCGCAGGGTTTACGCGTTATATAACCGGAACAGGCTCATTTTATACGGACTGTCTGCCAGTTTAGTTCTCCAGACCGTTGCCGGGCTCTGGCAATACACTGTCAGCGGTGGAACTCGTGAGTCGTCGTTTTCGAACCGACGATATGCCCGGGATATAGCTGACAAGCGCCGACGCTCCAGCTGCGCCGGACCCTCTAGATAACTACGAGTATCATTGTGAGTGAGCCGCCCTAATCATCCCATTTTGGAGTGCGTTGCTGAATACGACCTCTAGTCTGTATTTATCTTCCGCCTAAAAGAATGTGCGTTAACGTCTGTGTGTTTTATCCCGTCACCCAATAATTGTCCTTGTTTCTAGTGGTCATCTTTCGACCATGTACATTTTCTGGGAGCTCGGGTACGATAGTGTCGTTTTCCTCCTCACGATTGCGCGGACATTCTACATGCACTGGAGGCACCAGAGTGTGATCAGGAGCGGCGGTCTAGTTAGTAATCTGGTACAAGACGGTGCCTTCTACTTTGGGTGAGTACCGAACATTGGGAAAAAATCGGGCTGACTTGCGTTAGTTGCATCTTTTCCGTGAATCTGATGTGGGCTGTCATGATCCTGCACGCACCGACTGGACTCCGCGCAATCGCTGGCGTGTATGTTCCAATCTTTCTGTTTGACCCGCTTTTTGTTAATCGTGATTCGATATCTCCTGTGAAGCCCATCTGCCTGGTGAGGTTTTCTTGGCGAACATCTTTTGCCTTCAAATCACTGATATCTGACTACTATTCCCAGCGTGAACACACTGATGGTCTGCCGAATCACTCTCAGCTTGCGAACAGCTGCCTACGGGCCCACTACATTCGAAAGCACGCAGCGCAGTATCCCGATGGCTGACCTGAGGAGTCCGCGCTCACCACGCTCACTCGCCACGCTCAACCCAGCTGGGCCGAAGGATCTGCAGGTCCATGTCCGGAAGGACTACGATCACATACAGGATCATGACTGTACTGTTTTGTTATCGAAACGGCCTCGGGGTCCGTCCCTCAGATAGCAAGGGAAAAATACATTGCCATAGTATACCCAATTGTGACTACCCACTGTTCATCGTTTCAATTTGGGCGGGAGCTTGTGGGGTCCATGCCCTGGACACTGGGAACGGGGCTCTCAGGCATGCCTTCACAGGGGAGCACAAGGGGAAGCATACACCGCTTTTCGAAGCTACCCCTCACCCGCGGATGTCGCCATGTGGCGACTCCTCTGGACCAGTGCCCCCTTTACACCTCGTCGTTGCACACCAGGTCCCACTCAAACTCCTGTTCTCGGACCGCAAGTACGCCAAAAAATTGCTCGCCGCCTTTTTACAGGAGCCTGAGAGCAAGGCGTATCGATGTGGTGATCACGCTATGGATCCACGTGACTCAGCGACGAACACGTAGACATCACCCTTCAGTGGCAGTTACCTAAGATATCCAGGTACTCAAATACAGTCGTTTCTATACCACTTTGACTGAGGGATATCCGTGCTTTGCTAAGCCCGTCGCTGACCCCGTCTGTACCGTAGACATACACAGCGGAATAAATAATTCGGAACAAAAACATATCATTCATACCCGCGTTTCAACGCTCCAGCTTGCCCTCCAGCTTCTTCTGAGCTCTCTCTAATGCCATGTCTTTCTCCTCCTTCTTGTATTCCCCGAATGCACCTGAGGTTCGATAACCTTCCCATCCGGGGACTTCTCGCAACGTCTCCCACCATGCTTCGCCAAACGGATGTCCTGGTGCACCTGCATATCCCCAGGGTTTTGCTGTATACGGCTGGACCCAAGGATTCAGGACGATCTCCACATCCGGATTGGTTGGCCCTGTGAAGTGGACAAGTGACGGCTTGGCTTTCATCTCCTCGATCTGAGCTGCGATCTGTGCGCGGTCGGTGCTCTGACCGTCTGCGTAAGTCCCGAGACCTTGAGCGTTCCATATCAAGGGGACCTCGTGCCACTCTCCTCGAAAGTGCACGTTAAGGAGGTCCTGGTCCTTGTACACCCAGCGGTGTACGCCCCTCGCGAGTTCCTTTATCTGTGGTAAGCGCCCCCGTATACTAGCGAGATCCATGAGAATGACTCCCGAGTTAAAGTACTTTCCCCGGCCCACTCCCTCGTGCCCGTACGGATGGCCCACGTCAATCGTCGCACCGAGCACTTTCCCCCCCAAGTCCGTCTTCCACAGGCTCTGTATGTCTCCAAAAACCAGCGTGTCAGCATCCAAGTAGAGTGTACGCTCGACGGGTATGGCCGAAATAAGGTCGATCCTTGCCCACGTTGCACCTCTTTCTTTCGCGAGAGAATCCGGAGGAAGGTCCAAGAAGGTAAGCGTTACGTCTTCACGAGTGGCTGTAGTCTTGACAATTGCCTGCCTCCCTTCTTCCGATAGACCACAATCGAGGACGTATATGCTGACCCTCCCCGTAGTGGCACTTAGAAGGCTGTGGATAGAGACCACAAGAGGTGTGATGTAGGACTCGTCGACCGTATATGCTATATTTGCGCCATATCCAAGAACTCTTTCAAGGCCGTCGTGAATCTTGTCTTCGACGATGAATCCAATACGCATGTCGGACGTTTTCTGGAGAACCACCTGATACTGGCCCTCCCTGGAAATCTTTCGGTATTCTCCCTCATGAAGGCCGAGAAATGCGTCGATCCCTCGCTTTGGGTGATGACGACTATCCTGGGGTTGCGTATCCCAATGGTAATCGTCAAAGATGAATACAGCACCTTTCCTCGCCAGACGCCACGCAAGTTCTCCGTCCAGGAACGTGTCATCTGCCTCGTGCGAGCCGTCGACATAGACCCAGTCGAATCCCGGCTCCGCGGCGGACATCTCTTCGACTAGGACCTCCATGAGGGCAGGGACGCTGAACTTGTCCTTGATGCGAAAGCGACCCCCCACGAGTGCTAGGTTGTTCTGGATTCTGGAGAAGCGCTCGCGGCCGGCTTGCGTCCGCATGAGGTCAAAGTGGTCGATGCATACGACCTCTCCCTCTCTCTTGCAGAGCTCTGTGAGAAGGAAGACGGCCGAACGGCCTTCCCAAGACCCTATTTCCAGCGCACGCGGGGCTTTGGACTGAACGAGCGGGAACAAGGTCTTCCACGTCTCGACGTTGAAGCTGAACCAATCTTGGGTGGGTGTGAAAACGAACTGCTCTTTCAGAGAGACGTCCTAAGTACAGAAATATCAGTAGGTGCGCAAATCGTCCCGGAGCGAGTCGATGGACTGACCATGGTACAGGAGTGTGATAGTGCGTCGGCTTGAAGGCAAGTCTGGCTTCATACCATCTCATAGAATAAGAAGACTCTGCACCCTAAGATTCATGCCCTTTTCCTTTTCGAGGAATTTCCTTGCTCCCTCGCTCGTTTGATACCTAGACTTCGCGTATATGGAAGAATCTATCTCATGCTTGACCTCATGCAGGCCTCATGACTTACGACGGCATCTTCGCACCCCACCCCGTCTCGCATGTCCGCAGCTCGCAGTCCATCCTTAGACATCCTACGTCCCGAATCCATTCCGCAGTTTGACCTCACACAACTAATCTCCAGACGCCTCCCAGTGCCAAGAGTCCGCCCGCAGTACAGGAGGCCTTCCTGGAGCCTTTTATCCAAGCGCGACTATCGATGGCCCCTTCATCAGGAAATCGCACGGCGACCTCTTCTGGTCCGTCCGGAAATGGCTCAGCTACTGTCAGCGCCCTCCCATAATGTCTCCTGTCCTGTGGTACTTACGCCGACGATCTCTACAGCCTGCGGCTGCGTGCCGTGTTTGCTGCGGAGATATTTGCCTACTTTGAACCTTTGCGCTTTCCCTCCTGACCAATTTCGTGAGGATTGTGAATCCGAAATGTATCGGCGCAAATAGGCACCACTTGGAGGTTTTGGCTTAAAGCAAGCTCAGGTACACAACATCATGATTCGCATGTTACTTTCGACATGTGCGAAAAAAACACCGATCTCTTCGTTGTCACTGGAGGAAATGGCTTCATCGTAAGTCCCACGCTAGCTAGAAATATTTCCCCCCCGTATTGATGGATAAACAAGGGCTCGCACGTTGCTGCCCGCTTGTACGGTATGGGCCACCGCGTCCGTATTGTCGATACAGCCGGGCACTCGTCCTTCGACACACCTATCTGCCACGAGAAAATCATCGGTAATCTTTGCGATCCCGCTACTTGCGAGCGCGCCGTACGTGGCGCGCATACCGTCCTTCACTTCGCGGCCATGATGGGCGGAATGGGCACGATCCATGCCAATAATGATTTCGCGATCTACGAAGCGAATCATCGCATGACACAGAACATCCTATCCGCGTCTCTTATCGCTGGCGCGAAGCGACTATTCTATGCCTCCTCTGCCTGCGTCTATCCGGAGCAGTTGCAGAAGGACAGCTCGTGCGACGTCTCGCTCTCAGAAGACGACGTGTGGACACATATGCCACCCAGCTCTCAGGGCCTGTATGGCCTCGAGAAGCTTCACTCAGAGAACCTTCTCTACCAGTTCAAGTCAGCAATAGACATCCGCATTGCAAGGTTCCATAACGTCTATGGGCCGAGGGGTGCCTGGGCCAATGGACGCGAGAAAGCACCGGCAGCTCTCATTCGCAAGGCCTTAGCCTCGAAGCCTCTGGGAGACTCTCTGGCCCTCATAGAGATATGGGGGGACGGCATGCAGCGCCGTAGCTTCCTTTTCATTGACGACGCTGTCGACGCTATCATTCTCCTTCTTTTCTCCAACTCTAGCAACGCCGTGAACATTGGCTCCGATCGTTCTATCACCATCCTCGACTTGGCCCGTCTGGCTATTAACGCCGCTGGGTTGCCCGAGTCTGCCGTTGAGTTCCGATTCGACTCCTCGAAACCCGCGGGTGTTGGCTCGCGGAATTCGAATAACACTCTCGTCAGAGCGCTTCTTGATTGGTCTCCGCAGGTGACATTGGAGCAAGGCGTCGTCCGCACCGCACAGTGGATCGAGGAGGAGATAGCGCGAGCGATCAAGGACATTGCCCATGCCTCAGCGCGCACGGCCTTCCTCCGGGACCTACAACGCAGCCGGTTAATCGAATTCCGGAAGGAGTCGGTCGTGTTCGCCATACTCCTTCCCATCACTTCCAGGGGTACCGCAAACCCGAGAGAGTGCCTCGAGCGCCTCAGGAAGTTTGCACGGTCGCTCTTCCGCACGACTTGGCGCGATAGGAACGAACTCGGCGGAACCCAATTCCACGTTCGCATCTATCTTGCCATTGACCACGACGACGCACTGTTGGCCCCAGACGGCCGCGAGGCTAGCGACATTCTTGTTGCTGAAGGGTTTTCTGATATTGACGTGCAATCGTACGCATTCCCTAAAGGATACATCTGCAAACTCTGGAGGGCTAGTGCGCATCTTGCGTGGGAGAGTGGCTGCGACTACTACGTCCTCATGGGTGACGACGTCGAAGTACTCGACGAAGGCTGGATGCGGGATACAGTCTCCGAGTTCCAATCCATCGCAGCGCGCGAAGGGGTCCCACCTAATTTCGGTTGCGTCGTCTTTACCGACACGTCGTTCCCGGGAATGCCTACTTTCCCCATTTTGCATCGGACGCACCTCGACATTTTTGATGGAGAGGTTATACCTGACCACTTCATTAATCAGGACGGCGACCCTTTCATCTATCAGCTGTACCGCCGCTGGGGTTGCGCAGTCATGTTCAATTCTCGGATTCGGAACAACGTAGGAGGTAGTGACGAAGCCCGGTACAAAAAGCAGCACGCTGCCAACTGGACGCTCCAAGTTCTCGACGATTCCTGCTCCCGAGTTGAAGCCTGGCTTGCCATCACAGCTCCGTCAGTTCGGCGAAAGGTGACTTTGGATGTCATTATCCCCAGCTATCGCGTCGACATGGGCTTCCTTGAACCGATCCTCCAGTTGCAACCATCCCCTACGTGCAGCGTCATGTGGATTGTGATCGTCGACAATCGCGATGCGCCCGGCCTCGGCACACTGCAGCATCGGCATGGGCACCGCGCAGACGTCCGCATCCGCGTCAACAATGCCAACGTCGGCGCATCTGCCTCCCGCAACCGCGGCTTGGATGAGTCCGCGGGCGAGTGGGCACACTTCCTCGATGACGACGTGTTGCCCGCTCCGGATCTACTTGAGCAAGCCGAGAAGGTGATCCGTGCGCATCCAGATGCCGCCGGCTTTATCTGCAATTGTCACTTCCCGGAGGCCGCCACCATCTTCACTTGCGCGTTGCACCTCGCGGGGGTGACGTACTTTTGGGACATCGCGTCTAAGATGGCCGAGGAGGACATCCCGTGGGGCGTAACGGCAAACCTGATCGCGCGGCGCAACGTGGACGATGGGGTGCACTTTGATTTGCGCTTCCCGAAAACTGGTGGCGGGGAGGACATCGATTTTTGCCGACGCAAGCGCGCACGAGCCAAGGAGGGATTCTGCGCTGCCCCCAACGTGAAGGTCACGCACCCATACTGGGGTGGGGGTACGCGATCATATTGGCGTTTCTACATGTGGTCGAAGGGGGACGGTGCGCTGATCAAAATGTACCCCGAATTGACGTATCTCGATTGCGCGCCTAATAGCGCGGAGCTGCTTCTCATGTCCGCGGTCACCCTGTCTGCGGGCGTCCTTCTCTGGAGGGGTGGTCTTATTATGTTTGGCGCACGTGGAGCTGCAGCAGTTTTTCTGGCTAACGTCACGCACGACCTATATCGACACCTGCTGCGTGATGCGGCGCGTACGCAAGCTGACGCATGTTACAGACTGTCCGGACCCTTGTGGGTGGTAGCAGTAGCCGAAAGCGCACTCATTCGGATGTTCAGCGAGTTGGGCCGCACGGCGGGTCAGTTGGAACGAGGAGAAATCGAGTTTATTGGACGCCGGTTCGAGTGGTTCGCAGGTCGGGCAGGAAATGGGCCAATGGAGGAAGAGAAGAGAAACTCACGGGAGCGGATGGTGCTGTTTGTTACGGTGCTGGCTTCATTACTGTGGTGCTACTGAGTAGTAATGATTGCGTTGCGTGGTACCGATACGTCCGATACGTAAACAAGCAGGCGGAACATTTCATATTTGGGATTCTGAACGACAACCCTCGTTTGGTTGGAACATTTATTTCATTGGCAACCTTTCAACCATCGCAACCCATTCTTACACTTTCACCTCCTTTCTTCCGCCGGTCATCGCTCAATGGCTCTGGTCAACGTCAAGAGAATTTGCTGCAGTGCGCATCTCTCCTCCTTCCTTCCCTTTGCGTACATCCCCTGACCTTTTTTTTGCCCCAGTTGGTGCCGGTTACGTTGGTCAGTATATCCGCCCGTACGACTTCAGTACGCCACCTCACCACGTTTTACAGGCGGGCCGACGTGCGCTGTCATCGCGCTCAAGTGCCCAAACGT
>Ga0137385_10001385_pt1 | contig 20317 bp, 16 predicted proteins | sample SagtaG_FD_104921 | JGI IMG/M metagenome (GOLD analysis project Ga0137385, IMG submission 104921) | Vadose zone soil microbial communities from Sagehorn Ranch, Mendocino, California, USA - Sage2_R_80_16 metaG | ecosystem: Environmental > Terrestrial > Soil > Vadose zone | place: USA: California... | reverse complement strand
GGTTGGCGACGGACCAGTGGGCCGGCGAAGTCAGCGGACCGTGGCGATCCTGGAACCTGAACCGACTGGCCTTCCACCCGGACCTGCTCGACCTGGCGGAGCGCTTCCTGGGCTCAGCCGACCTGCGGCTCTACGAGGCGTCCCTGTGGGCCAAGTACGCCGGAGCCGTCGACTACGACCAGCGCCACCACCGCGACTTCGTCAACCACAGCCTCGTCGTGCCCAAGCGCTCCGAGCCGGCCACACAGATGTTGAGCTGGATCCTCCTGTCCGACGTAGGCGATGAGGACGGCCCTACCAAGATCGTTCCGCTGTCGGTCGGGCAGAGCGTCCCGTACTGGCCGGTCCCTGGGCATCACGACATCACGAACTACCTCCCCGAGGGGATGTTCGCCGAGGAGGAGGTCTCGATGACCGGTCCGGCAGGAACCCTGTTCGCTTTTCGGTCCGACGTACTTCACCGTGGGTCGCGCATGACCGGCGAACGATCAACCCGCTTTGCGCTCCTCGCCGACTACGATGTGTGGGCACCGCGCTGGACCGGCCGGGTCGCCTGGGCCGAGCGCGCGACGCGGTCAGACTGGTTCGAGATCGTCGAGCGGGCCTCTCCCCGGGAGCGGTCGGTGTTCGGCTTCCCAGCTCCGGGCGATCCGTATTGGGACGAGCAAACCTTGGCCGACACCCAAACGCGCTACCCCCGGGCCGATCTGACGCCCTACCGCTAGAGGACCGGGCAGCTGAACGCATGCAGCTGTGCGGGCTCTGCGGCGACACCCCCAGCTGGTGCGCGACCTCAATAACCCGGTCCCCGGACTGCACCGCCAGCACGGCCCAGTACCGGAGTTCCACCCTCGATATGACGATCAGTGCCAATTAGCGGATCCTTGTGCCGGGTGACGCTGACGCGGGGGTTCTGGTTTGCGGACCTTGAATCGGGCGATGGGTTTGGTGGTCGTGCGGCCGGTCTCGGCCAGCAGCTGGTCGCCGTCGTAGATGCGGAAGGTATGGTCGGCGGACTCGACGGTCAGGGTTCGTCCAGCGTGGACGATTCCGATGTGAATGCGTTGCCGTGCAATGGTTATGGCGCCGCGGCTGCTGACCCGACGTTCGACTTGGACGGGTTCGGCTGCTGGTTGGGGTGGTGGTCCGGCGGGTCGGGCGTCGCGGATGCGTGCCAGCTCTGAGGGTGTTAGTGGGTTGGGCAGGCTGCGCAGCAGCATGCCGTCCTGGACGAGTTGGAGTAGGCCGTGGTCGAGACGCACGGTCAGGCGTCGGCCGGCGAAGTGATAGCCGATGGGGTGTTGGCGTCCGGCGAGGCTGATCAGGCCGGTGCCGTTGACCAGGCGGTCGACTTCGATCGGGTCGCCGGCCTCGCCGCTGGGGATTGGTGGTGGTCCGGCGGGACGGGCACCTTCGGCCAGTAGCCGCTGCAGGTGGGCGACGGTCAGCCGGGAGGGGACGGTCTTAAGCCGCACGCCGTTGGCGAGCAGGTGCACGACGGTGGTATCAGCCCAGAAGGCGATGCTGCTGCCGGCCCGGTCGGGACCCAGCCAGAACTGTTGCCCACACACGGTCATGTTCCCGGAGACGGGCACCACGCGGGTGAACTCGACCGCCAGGTCGACCGGGTCGACACCGTTGCTGGATACCACCAGCGCAGCCGGCAGATCCGGTGCCGCTTCGGGTGCCGCAGTCGTGGTGTCGGGAGCGGGTTCCGGAGGAAGTTGAGCCACGGCAGCCGACAGCCGGGCCGGTAGCCGCAGTGGCAACCGCTGATCGGCAGGCCGGGGCGTGAACCGGTCAGCCGGGAAGGCCATCTCCAGCGACTGGTGCGGCCGATTGGTGTTGTACTCGATCCGGAAGGCGTCCACCGCGGCCTGCACCGCCGCCACGTCCGGCCACACCTCCACGTCGTCGAGCAGTTCACGCTCCAGGGTCTGGTGGAACCGCTCCACCTTCCCCGTCGTGGTCGGGCTGCGGGGCTTGGTATGACGGGCAACGATCCCGTTCTCCCGGCAGATCCGCTCGAACATCACCTCCGCCGACCGGGGCTGGTTGAAGCGGCCAGTGAACTGCTTGCCATTGTCGCTGAGTACCTCGTCCGGGATGCCGAAGCGTTGCAGCGCCTCAACAAACGACAGGCACACCGCACGGCCCGTCGCCGTTCGGACCACGGTGGCGATGACGCAGAACCGGGAATGATCGTCCACCCCGGTGACCACTTTTGCCTCGCCGCCGTCGGCCAACTGGATGCCGCCGACGATGTCCAGTTGCCACAGTTCCATCGGCACTTCCCGTTGCCACCGCTGATAGTCCTCCCGGCGGCGTCGGCGTGAGACGGGCTGGATGAGCCCGTGCCGCACCAGGACGCGGTAGATGGTGGTCAGCCCGGGTATCGGCCCGGGACAGCCGTTGCGGCCTAGTTCGAACTGCAGCCGTCGCTGACCCCACCGCGGATGGTTGCGGCGCAGTTCGCAGATCGCAGCTTCAACATCGAGGCTGGTCTGGGCTGGGTGGGCGTGGGGGCGGTGCGACCGGTCCGACAGCCCGTCCAGGCCCTCATCCCGATACCAGCGCACCCAACGGTGCACCGCCTGCCTTGACACCCCGAACCGTTCAGCCACCTCGATTACGGGCACCCCGGCTTGCACTTCCAGTACCGCGCGATACCGCTGCTCTGTCACGGTCAACTCCACCAACACTCTGCAGAGTGTCACGCATCATGTGGAACCGTTCTGTAATGCATCAAGCGGAGTACGACACCCCTACATGGCCCCTCTCGTGAGGACTATCTGTACGCCTTCAAGGCGGGGATGCGGGCCTGGTGTGGCGGACCTCGCGGCTGGCCCCGAAGGCCAGCTGAGATGTGGCAGGGAATGGGAGATTTCCTGCCACACGCGCTACGCGGGCTCGCACAAGAGACATCGCTGTATCACCCCGTCGGGCACTTGACCGGGTCCAAGTAGGTGGCTGATCGTTCGACGGTTCCCCGCCGCTGCATTACCTGACGATGTGCAACTCCGGCCGTGAGTCGGCCTCGCCTAGGACATTGCTGAGGTGCTTGGTTGACCAGCACAGCTCGGATGCGAGCTCGCCGCGGCTAAGCCCATGTTGCTCCGCGAGTCCCAGCGCTTCCCGGAGCAGCGAAGGGACCTCTCCTTGGTATGTCGCTATCGGCTCGTCTCGCCGGAATTCGGTCATGCCGTGCAGTCGCTGGTACGCCCGGCGCACAGAGACGTCGGACACGACGCGGAGTTCACCCATGCGGCGGATCAGCGACTCAACGGATACCCCCCATGAAGTACTGAGGTTTTCGAGCGCGGCCATGCGGATCGTCCGTGGCAGCAGTGGCTCTATCTGTGCTCGGGGGGTCAGCAGCTCGGCAGCGAATTCGTCAGCTTCCCGTTCTTGCTGCCGGTCCCCTGGCAGTGGGTTGGAGTGAAGCAATAGGTGGCCCAGTTCGTGCGCACATGTGAAGCGATACCGATAGATCGAGGCAGCGCGCTCTGGGGTCACGATGATTATGGGCCTGCCGAGGGCGTCCGTGGAATAGGCACTCACTCGCGTGATGGCCTCGTTCGTGAGCGGGATCAGCGTGACGATGATGCCGTGCGCCTCGATTGTCGCGACGAGGTGAGCGAGCGGTCCCGGGCTAACACCCCAGGCCTGGCGGAGAATCTGCGCACCGTCAGTTGGCGAGGCGCCTTCCGGCACTTCTGGCAGCTTGATCTCTGGGAGCCGTACGCGCTTTTCCAGCGCATGTGTCAGCTCCCAGATCTGCTCAGCATGGGTTGCTGCCTTGGCCCGATCCTTGGCCCGGGTTGATCTGAGACTCCTGAAGTGCGCGTTGGCCGCGTCAAGCCGGCCAAGCGGCCGACCGGCGGCGAAGAACTCCACTGGCACCTTGAGTTCTCGCGCTAGTACCGGCAAGAGCTCAGGGCGGGGGGCGGCGGCTCCCGCTTCGTATTGGCCAACCGCTGCAGCCGAAACGTGGATGGCATCGGCCAGTTCGGCCTTCGTGAGTTCGGCAAGCACGCGGGCCTGCGTGAGCCGAGCTGGCTCGAACGCTCTCGCGACGTCGCGGTAACCGCGCCCACTTCTATGAGAGAAGAGGTCGAACTCGCCCTGGCGGCCGTCAGACATCGCGGGGGTCATCCTCCGCAGCCTTGTCCTCGCCCTGGAGGCCGATCTGCTTGGCTGGCGGTTCGCCGCTGGTAAAGGTCTTGCTGTCGGCCGGAACGGCGGACGGCTTCGCGGGCCTCATGAGCTTCTCGTGGAATCCCCACTCCAGACAGCCGTCGCTGTTGAGCGTGGCCTCGCCCCACGCCATGTCGTGGAGTCCGATCACCGAACTGGAGATGGCCACCACAACGAGCTTCCCGGAGGTCACGTGCGCGTCGCTCATGGCTGCCTCGACGATCTCAGCCAGCTGCTGCTCTTCCGGCGTGAGCTCCGGCCGCGGCAGACCGAGGTTCAGCTCGGGCTGCGCCTCCACGCCGCTGAGGTCGAACATGGCGGCACGTGCCTCCGACGTGACGAACGTCGTCGTGGCGAGGTCACCGTCGCGGCTTCGACCGTAACGCCACGGGAAGAGCGCCACTCCGTTCATGACAGGGATGTTGTACGGCGCCTGGCCAGGGCGGATCAGTGTGGCGCCCGGCAACTTGCCGAACTGCTCGAACTTCTCCAGGATTCCGCGCCAGAACTCGCCGTATACGCCCTTGCTGCGGTGGCCGGAGGCATCCTGCGCGTCCGCCGAGGCTGTGTGCTCCTCGCGGACCAGTCGCGGCACCAGGTCGCGGATGTGCACGCCATACGTGCCGAAGGTCTCGATTGCCCAACGGCGACCCTGGTCCACGGGAACCCCTCTCGATGTCAACAGCGAGGAGCCTAGCAGATCACTTTAGAAATCAGCGAATTTGGCACCTTCCGCTTTAGCGGCGTGTCGCCGGGGCTTGAATCGGCTCTGCGCACGGGGCTCCTCGTCGGCGACGGGTGCTGCAGATGACCTGCAAGGGCGCCCGGCGGGCCAAGGTGCCGCTGGCACGGGCGGCCGCGGCGGCGATCGATACCTACCTTGCCGACCGGGTGGAGCGCGGCGGCCTGGCCGGACCCACGGAGCTGACCGACCTGCTGCTGGCGACCGCCACCGGCGGGCGGCTGCGCCAAGCCAATTTGTGGAAGCTGGTCCGCCGCCTTGCCCAGGCCCGCCGGGATCGAGACCTGGGACGAGCTCTCCTCCACAGCCTGCGGCACTCGGCCATCTCACTGGCACTGCCAGACACCCCTGTCAGCCTTGCTTAACGATCTTGCAACCTGCACGGTTCTCCTGCTGCTGCCATCATCAACCCTGGTCTTCGACTACATACATGTGCATCAAGGTGATCAAGGCAAGGACCGCCGCGGCCGGTCCCTGCTCTCGATCGACACTGGCCGCCGATGGCGGTCAGCCACTCGGTGAGCTCACAGGCCCGTCTCTGTTTCAGGCCGAAGCTCTGTCGCACGTGTCAGCTCCGCGCTGATTCTGCGCGCCAAGGCGTTGAGCGCCTCATTGGAGCCCCTGACTCCGTTACGGCGCAAGGCTCGCCGTGTCACTGGCCTGTCGGCAGCGGCCAGCCGTCGGCCGACGAGGCGGGCATGCTCCACCTGTTGCCGTGCGGCCGCCTGCGCTCCGGTTCTCGCAGTCCGCACGGTGGCGTCGTGGTCCTGTTGCCAGGATGTCCTGGTCTGCGCCGGAGGACCGGACACGGTCCATTGTTCGCCGCAAGTGGTCTGGTCTGGTCCTGACCCGGACTGGTCCTCGGGGGAGCGGGGCGTGGTTGGTGCTGTGGTCCGGCCGCCTTGCGCATCCCCGGCGGCGTCAGCGCGCAGCATGTGGGCCAGGGCGGTCCCCATGCCCAGGACCAGGACCGGCAGGCAGGACACGATGGTGGTGACCGCCCACGGCGCCCGCGCAACCCCGGCCTGAGCCAGCAGATGGTAGGCGATCTGCCCGGCCATGCCGAGGGTGAAGGAGAAGATCGCTGACCATTTGGCGAACCTGCGGGTCCGGGTGCTGACCCTGTGCTCGCTGGCCAGCCAGGCGCGCAGGGCGTAGGCGGCGTAGGCCTCCACGCCGACCGGCAGGGTGACGGCTGTGTTCAGGTGCAGGGCGGGCCAGATGCCCGGCAGCGGGGAGACCAGCCCGAAACCGGTCTTCTGCGCGATGCCGACCCACCCGGACCATACCTCGGCCGCGGCTGGGACCGCCAGGGCCAGCAGCGGCCAGGACCGCATGGTCCTGCCTGACTTCGTGGCCGCCGGGGACCGGCCCGCGTCGGCTGGTCCGGTGGTCCGAACGAGTGACGGACCATGGGTTGCCAGGTCCTGGTCCGCGCTGCCGCGACGTATACCAGCAGTCAGGGCAACCATGGAGATCACCACCCTCCCTGGGCCGTGAGGGGATGGGGCTCGCCGGTCAGTGCGGCCAACGCGGCGGCGACCTCGGGCAGGCTGGCCCGGACATAGGTCGACGTAGCGCCGGCCTCGCCGCCGACGTCGGTGTGGCCGGCGTAGGCGCGGGCGACGGCGTAGCCGAAGTTGCGTTCCACCCAGGTCAAGGTGGTGTGGCGGATCCAGTGGGTGCTGATCTGCTGGGTGGCCACCCAGGGCAGGTGCTTGCCGATTCGGGTCCACAGGTGGTCATAGCGGCGGCTGGTGATCGGCTGCCCGCTGGCATAGCGCAGCAACTGCCCCTCCCGCGGAGCGTGGCGGTCCTGCCCGTGCTGGACCAGCCGGGCCATGAGGGTGGGGGAGACCGGCTGCCAGCGCACGGTCTCGCCCTTCTCCCGCAGCAGGATCAGGCACTGATCGGGGTCCAGATCAGTCGGGCGCAGGGCCAGCGCGCCGCCGCGCCGGCAGGCGGTCTCGGTGTGCAGCCGCAGCAGCAGCGTGTCCAGTTCCGAATCGTCGCCCGTGGTGGCAGCGACCTCGTTGATCTCCGCCAGCCGGGCGTCCGCGATAGCCCTCCGGGTGGACGGCAAGCGGCGGGGCTTGGCTACCTTGCGGGCCGGGTTGTCCGCCTCGGCGATCAGCCCGTCATCCACGGCTCGCCGATACAGGCAGCGCAGCGCTGCAATCAGATGCTCCTCGGCGCTGCGCCCGCCCCGCGCGTTACGCCGGCGCACCACATGTGTCTTTACATACGCCATCAGCTGCCGGACCTCCGAGGGCCTGATCTCATCCAGGCGCCGGCCGGCCCATTGCTCGGTGACCCGGTTCCAGTACGAGCCGTACGCCCGGCGTGTCCCGGGGCTCACCGCCGCCGATACCACCGGGACGTACTCGCCGAACGTCGGCACCGGCCGCCTCGCCTGGGGTACTGCCGCCAGGTCCGCAGGGGACAGGCCCATCCGCTCCAGCAGCAGCAGGGCCGCCTCCACAACCGCATGCTGGGATGTGCCCGGCTGCGCGGGCGGGTTCAGGGTGCTCATCGCTGTCCTCCCCCAGCGCGCGGGAACGCGGCGTGCGACCGCAGTGCCTGGTCCACCACCGCGAAGGAGTACGCGGCCAGCGTGTCCTCGCCTGGGCACACGGCCAGCAGCATCCGGTCACCGGCCCGCAGCCCGCAGCGGCGGCGCAGCGCCGCCGGGATCACCACGTAGGGCTTGGCTGGCATGATGCCCAGCCCGCCCGGGTCACGGCGGGCGATGACCACACCCGCGGCCGCGGTGAGAGTCAGCCGGTCACCCGGCTGCCAGCCCAGCACGCTGACAATGGCACGGTCGGCCACCCGCCCCGATGAATCGATCCGGCCGAACCCGTAGTGCACGTCATCCGGGCCAGCCGGGACCATCGGCGGCGCGGCGATCGGCAGCCGGCGGGCCGTGCCCGTGCTGCCGCACCCGCGCAGGGCCGGGCGGGTGAGAGAGGGGATAACAGGGGCGATGAGGGGAGCGGTCATGGCCGCCTCCCCGTCGGGAGGAGCCGGGACTGCCCGGCCATGTGCGGGCAGCGGCCCCTAGCCGCCAGCCCGCCCGCGTGTTCGAGTACTGCCTGGTTTGCGGGAAATTTCCCCGGTTCTGGTGTCCGAGGGGGGACTTGAACACGGAGAGTAGTGCGATCTCCCCGGTTCGGGGAAATCATGCGGCCAGCATAGTGAGCTGATGCCCGTGTGTGTCAAGCCGGTTCTGCCGCACCGCGGCACGCGGGCGGGTAATCCGCTTTCGTGGATGGCATGTTTTCGCATATGGCTGGCCATTGCCATGCGGGGCAAGGCGCGGTGCCCGCGTGGCGTCAGCGATCTTGCCCCCGGCGCAGCCTGGCCTGCAAAGGGATGTGTGTGAGTCAGGCCCCGCCGGCGGTCCGCGGTCACGCGGCCGGTCACCGGGCCAGCCTTGCGGGCCGGCTTCGGCCCCCCTGGAACCGGCTTGTGCCCCCTTAGGCGCCGCGCCCGGCGGGCGCGCGCCGCCGGTGGGGCAGATCCCGGGCCTTCGCGGGCATGCGCACCTGGGGCATCTTCATGCCGCACCGCGGATCTCGCCGGTCCTGCCTGGCAGATGGATGCAGGCCGGCCAGGGATATTGCCAGCCGGTGAGTACGCCGCGTCGCTGGCTCGTCAGCGCGTGGCGGCGGGAGCGTTGCGTGCCGGCATGGTCGGCAGCGTGCTGCGGGCCGGTCTGGTTTACCGCGGCACCCGGGATCTGCCGGGCGGCGCGGTGGTGGGTGAGGAGTTCCCGCACGCCGCGTGCCGTGAGGTGGCTCAGCAGCCCGGACTGGATCGCCCGCAGGGCGATGCTGGCCGTGTGGGCTGGGTACCGCCGCGGCCGGGAGGCCCGCAGGGCCCGGCCGTGGTGCACGCCGGTGGCATGCTGCCCGCCGATGATGGTGACGCGATCGCACTGCCAGATGGTGAACCCGCCGGGTTCGCGTTCGCAGGCGCGGGCGAGGCGGCCGGGCGGGTGACACCACTGGTGGCACACCGGATCGTTGCGTGCCTGGACGCTGCGGCTGGCGGGCCGGTGGCCTCGCCGGGACACGGCATCCCGGTCAGCTGAGGTCACGCTGCGGCAGGCGGGCACGGCACCGGCCAGATCCCGCTCCGGGACCGCTTCCCCACGACATGGTGCCGCCGGACCGCCGGCCGCCCGCTTCTGCCGAAATGAGCGCGTTACACCTGCACATTCTTATGCGTAGTTCAGCATGATCATTCGCCCCGGACGTTGCGCAGCTGGGTGAGTGCAACCATTGGGCCGAACGCGAGGGCGGCCCGCCGATGCGGTCGCCCCACCGAAGAAGCCGTGTGTATCTACCGGGAGCTGGCCCGGGACAACCCGGCGTTTCTGCTCGCCCTGTCTGCTCAGCGGTAGCGACGGGCCAGGGTGGCTGCTGCCATCGTGGCCGCGCTGACGATGGCTGCCGGTGCGGTGAGGTAACCGGCCAGGTGCCAGTGCCGCAGGCCGGTGATGGCCGCGAAGATCGGCGGGCCAGCCAAGGCGCCGGCGCTGCCCAGCTGGACCAGGATGCCGTTGGCCACGGGGAGGTCGTGGGTGAGCTCGGTGACTTTGGGCAGGCTGGCATAGGCCGCCGATGCCGCAATGCCCACGGCGAAGATGAGCGCGGCGGCGGCCCCGATGCTCGCGGGTAGCGGGACAGCACCGGCGAAGGTGAAGGCCGCCAGCGCCGGGCACACCAGCATCGAGCAGGCAAGCAGGCCAGGCGGGACCCCGCGGCGCAGCAGCACCGCGGCGCAGGCATTCCCCGGAATGCTGGCGGCCGCCGCGACGGCCGTGGCGGCGCCGGCAGCAACCGCCGGCAGGCCCAGCCGGGTGCTCAGGTATGAGGGCAGCAGCGCCCAAATCGCCACTGTCATCAGCGACAGCGCGCCAAATCCGCACGCGAGAAGCAGCGGGGCAGTCAGCCCGGCCCGGCGATGGGCTGCCGGCCGTGTCGGCGCCGGCGCACCTGGGTTTTGGTTGCGGGCAAGCATCAGCACCACACCAGCCAGCACAGCGCACATCATGGCCAGCACGGCGAACCATTCACGCCACCCCGTCCTGCTCGCGGCGAGCCCACCGGCCGCGGCGCTGACAGCGAGGCCAACAGGTGTGCACGCGCCCCACAGGGCCAGCGCGACCGAATTCTGCGCACCGCTCATCTGCCGGACCAAAGCTCCGGGCCCCCCTACGACGATGAGCAGGTAGCCAATTCCTTCCACGGCCCGCAGGCATATCAGCACAACCTGGCTGGAGGGAATCAGGATCATCGTGCCCCCGGCAACGGCCATCACCACCAGGCCGATGCCCAGCCACGGACGCGGGTCCCGGTCCCGCAACCACATCCCGGCCGGGGTGGCCACAACCGCGGCAACGAGGGTGACCAGCGAGATTGTGGCGCCGAGCGCCACCGGCGAGAGCCCGAACGCCTCCCGTACGAAGGGCGAAACTGGCGCGACCTTACCAAGACAAGCCGCCGCAAGAACCCCCGCCGCGATCGTGCTGCCCGGCCGAACCCATTCCCGGCCAGGCACGACACCTCCCCCACGCGCGGGCACCTATGCGGTCAGGCACTCTAGCCCAGCCTCCAAGACTCTCACCACCATGTGCCTGGCCATCACAGCCAGCTAACCGCCTCACCGAACGAGTGGCATCAGCGAACACTCGCTCAACAGACACGACCGAACGTCGCCAGCCCGCGCCGATCATCCAGATCTGCGCGCTGCGGGGGCCATGCCGTCACGCTCCGCCCGGCGGGCAGAACGGCGGCATTGTGCGCTTCGCGGACGCCGAGATGGGTCGCGGAGTGTGACGTCGGCGCTGCGCTTTCGATGACACAGTGCGCGAGTATGCGTCAGGACCCGTCGGCCATCTGTGAGGTACAGGGGGCATCGGTCGGGCCACCAGCGTCGCGCCGTTCGGCTCGGTAGTGCTCAAACCCACGATGGTGTGGAAGGTGAATCGGTGCAGGTGCCAGGGCGGTGGCCCGGCACTCGGTGCGGTGAACTCGTCACCGGGCACCTGGCAGGCCAGCCGGTGGCAGGCCAGCCGATGTCGCGGTAGATGTTGGCCGCCCGCTCCAGGTTGCCGGCTCGGTGACGGTAGCCCTCTCACCGCTGGAGGCCAGGTGCGCCCGCGCGGCAACGCCCGGCCGGGCGCCTGACACCGCGCGTTGACCGCCAGGCACTCCCGGCCATGGCCGCAGGCGAGGCCCCGGCCGGGGTCAGGCCGTGGTGTAGACCTTCTCGACGAACTCAGCGAGCCGGTGCTCGTCAAGGTTGCAGGCCAGGTCGGCCTCGGTGATGATGCCGACCAGGCGGTGGTTTTCGATCACCGGCAGGTGCTTGACCCGGTGATCTTCCATCTGGTGCAGCACCTCGCCCACGCCGGCGCCGGCCTCGGCCCAGAACAGCGTGCCCTGGGCCAGGTCACCGGCCCGGACCCGGGCCGGGTCGCGGCCCTCGGCGATGCACCGCAGCACGATGTCGCGGTCGGTGAGGATGCCGTGCAGCCGGTCGTCGGTGCCGCAGATCGGCAGCGAGCCGACACCCAGATCGCGCATCTTCTGCGCGGCGGCCGCGACGGTGTCGTTCTCGCCGATGCATTCCGCTCCCGGGTGCATGATGTCGCGCGCCTGCCGGACCGGCTGCGGGCGGCCCGGTGCCAGCGCCTGGGGATGCGCCTGCGCGTGCGCCTCTAGGGCGGCGAACGCGCTGGCCACCGCCTCGTGTGTTGCCTGCCCGGAGTGCGCGGCGTAGCAGGCCTCGCCCAGCTGCCGGACCAGCTCGGCGTGCTCCCGCCGCGCCTGCATCTGCATCAGCCGCGCCCGGCCTACCGCTGCGCCGTGCTTGGCCTGGCCCCGGGCACGCCCGGCGGCCGCCTTGGCTTTGTCGAGGATCGACATGACTCCTCCTGTTCTGCGTGACCGCCTGTGGTTCTTCCGTTTGTGACGTTACGCCCGGCAGGTCACAGACAGGCCATGTCGGCAGCCGCCCGCTGATCACACTGAAGTACACGAACACCTCCAGGCCACCCTCAACCGCGATGAAGCCCCGCAGACCCTGATGCCGGCAACCGGGGGTATGGTGAGCGCCGCGATCCGGGCAGCTGCCACGCTTGCGGAGGCCCGGGCCCTGGCACGGCACGTCGACCGCACACAGCTCAGGCCAGTCCTCAGGTGTCACCTCGTCCCAGCCCTGGTGACGAACGCGCGCCGCGTTGTTGGCCAGGATGGCGGCGCCCCCCACCCAGGACCCCGGAGACGAACCTTGCGCAATCTGCGGGATCGGCCAGGTTCGCCAGCTGACCGTCGACATGCCCTCCCTCAGACCGTATTGCTTCCACGACTGCATGGACTGCCTCAGCCCGCCGGCCGTGCACGATCACGGCCGCGTCCTCGACCATCACCCGGCGCGATCGCCTAGATGCCTGCGCGGGAGCCGGTCACGACCGACCGGGCGAGCCCGAACGGGCTATTGCCCGCCCACCGACGTCCCCCGTATCTTCGGGAGCTGAGCACTTCTTGTGCGTCGCTGCGAACCCAGACAGGGAAGGTGAGTCGCATGCCGACGTATATAGCCCTGATGAACTGGACCGACCAGGGGATCCGCGACTTCAAGGACACCATCAGCCGCGCCAAGTCGGTCAATGACGCCGCTGCGCGCCTGGGCGGCTCGATCCGGGACACCTTCTGGACTGTCGGGCCCTACGACCTCGTCGGCATCGCCGACTTCCCCGACGACGAATCCGCCACCGCGTTCCTGCTCTCGCTGGGCTCGATGGGCAATCTGCGCACGACGACGCTGCGCGCCTTCAACTCCGACGAAATGAGCTCCATCATCAGCAAGGCCGGCTGAGCAGCGGGCGCGCAACAGACTTCGCCAGCAAACGGGCGCCGCAGCCGGTCGTCCCCCTTGCCGCTACCGGCCTGGTGGATGATCTTCGATCACCTTCGCCCTTCGCGCCACATAATGCCTGTTCGGACGCTGTACGGACAGCAACGTCGACCGGCAAGTTCGCGGACAGAACGGCGGCTACGCGTGCGCATGCAGCGGTTCCCGCATGTGCCTGTGGATCAGTACTCCGCCGTGCACGCTCCGACGATTCCGTATAAGCATTCACTGCGGGCTGGGTGCAGTGAACGTCCGGATCTGCCGCGGAGAGCGCGGCATGTCGGGCATGACGCAGTCGCCTGACGGCCAGGGTGCTGGATCGACAAGCACCTCGGCCACCGCCCGATGGTGACCGCCAGTAGACCGGTCACCCTGGGCCGGTCCGAAGCTCGACGTCATCACCCTGAGTGACGAGGAGGGTCAGGGAGAACGCGCACGGAGGCCGCCGATATGTGCGCGTCGCGCGCCAGTCGGCACGGCTGCCGGTGCCGCACCGAACATTATGTGAGCCCGGAGGGCGCGGTGATCTTCGATCACCGCAAGATGCGGGGATGAGGATCGATCGCGGGCCGATGACCGGGCGTGCTGGAGCCTCCGGCGGGCACTCCCGGCACGAAATTCCTCAGGTACCACGTCAAGTTGCTGCCGTGGCGTGACTCTCACCCCCCGGGCATGACACCCAGCTGCGCCATGAACCCCGCGTTATCCCAGTAGATGTGGTGCGACACGACCTTGCCGCCGCGGATATGGAAGAAGTCGGCGTACGGGACCGAGACCTGCCGGCCGCTGGCTGGAATCGTGCCGTCCGGTCCCACCAGGTCCCCGGTCTGGGTGCCGGAGTACATGCCTTCGACCACGATCGTGTCACGGGCATCGAAGGTGCGCAGCGCCTCGACCCGGCTGTCCGGAAAAGCCGCAAAGTAACCCTCGAGAAAGCCTCGGTGCTCCGCTACGCCCCGCGCCGGCCCAAGCGGCGTAACCAGCTCGCAGTCGGCGTCGAAAACCGACATCGCCCTATCCAGGTCGCCGCTGTTGAAGGCGTCATAGTGGGTGCGCTGAATTTCCCGCAGGTCCCCCATGTTCTTCTCCCCCCGTGTTGTGCTGATGTTCATGGTGTTGCTGATGGGCCTGGCCGCACTGCCGGACGTGCTCCCCTGGCCAGCATCCTCCCATGCCAGCCTCGATCATTCGCGCCGATGCCAGCCCGGGCGCTGTTGATCTTGATTGGGCCTGGCCGCGGTTTCCGGTGCGAGCGCAAGCCGGCAAGCGCAAGCACGGCACGCCCCGCGACCGAAACTCTCACCTCAAGCCCGTCCTGATCGAAGCCTGAGCCGCAGTCCCGGCCGACGGCCGGGCTCATCGAGCACCCGAGCAGGCGCTGCCTGGTACTTGCCCATCGACGCTCACCCGCAATCTACACAACGCCGGTCCACGCGAGTGAACGCACTCCGCCGCCGGCCGAGCCCACGTGCTCACGCTGCGTGATCGGCGGTCGACGTGAGCAAGGAGCGCAAACCCGCCGATCTGCGCGGGCCCGGGCGCGCAACCCTGGCCTCGTACTGGCCGTCCAGAACAGGGTGTTATGCGGTATCGGCCGCAAATATCAGTATCCTTCCACTCTTGAGTGGGTGGAGGGCGACAGGGCTGCTCTGCGGCACGGTCTGGTGCCTTGGCGCCGGAAACCAGGGCCGCCCGCCGGGAGCCCGAGATTTCCCGGGAAGAGGTCCTCGTCCGGCGGGCCTGGGCCAGTCATCGGTGCCTGCGGCCGTGTTGTACAGGTGGACCATTTTGTGATGCTGGTGGCTGCCGGTGCTGTCGTGCGAGCGGCAGTCATGCTTCTCTGCGCGTTCGCCCGATTCGAGGGTCTGGGGTTCGGTAGCTGATGTGAATGAAGTCAGGCCGGCTGGGCTGCCGTGGCGTACATCGAGTCGATGACCTCAGCGTACTTTGCTGCGATCGGCCGGCGCTTCAGCTTCATGGTTGGCGTAATCTCGTCCCCGCCGGGTTCCCAGAACGTCGGCAGGATGCAGAAGCGCTTGATCTGCTCCACCCGCGACAGCTTGCAGTTGCCCGCCTTGACCGCGGTGTCGACGGCGGCGTGGATGGCGGGGTGGGTGGCCAGTGCGGCCGCGGAGGTGTCGCTGACGCCGTGGTGGGTGGCGAGGGCGGCGGCCGCGTCGGGGTCGAGCACGATCAGCGCGACGACGTAGGGCCGCCGGTCTCCGATCGCCACCACCTGGCCGATCAGCGGGCTCGCCGCGAGGACGGCGGTTTCGATATTGGACGGGGACATGTTCTTGCCCGCCGCGTTGATGATCAGGTCCTTCTTGCGGTCGACGATCCGCACGTACCCGTCGGCGTCGATGGTGGCGACGTCGCCGGTATGCAGCCACCCGTCGGGGTCGATGGCCTCGGCGGTCTGCACCGGGTCGTTGTGGTAGCCCTTCATCACCGTCGGGCCGCGGACCAGCAACTCGCCGTCGCCGGCCAGTTTCAGCTCCACGCCTGGGATGGCTTTACCGACCGTGCCGATCCGGATCGCGCCGGGCGGGTTGGCGGTCCCAATGCAGGAGAGCTCAGACATGCCCCATACCTCGGCGATAGGGATCCCGACCGCAAGCATGAACTCCAGGATCTCCGGCGCGATCGGCGCCCCTCCGGACCCGGAGACCCTGACCTGGTCCAGGCCGAGCCCAGACCTGATCTTCGACAGCACCTGCCCGTCGGCCCGCCGGTACGCCTCGGCCAGCTCGGCCGGGACCTCGCCGGCCTGGACGGCCCGCACATACTGGCGTGCAATCTCGAACGCCTGCTGCATGGCCTGGCGCCTGGCCTGATCGGGTTCGTAGGCCACCATGGCCTCGATGCCGGCCTTCAGCTTCTCCCACACCCGTGGCACCCCGCCGAAGAACGTCGGCCGTACGTCGAGCAGCGCGCGGGGCAGATCCCTCGGATCCGCCACGGCCGTGGCCTGCGTGCCGGTGAACATCGGGCCATAGTGCGTGGCCCAGCGCTCGACGACGTGCGCCATCGGCAGAAATGAGATGACGCGGTCACCAACGCCGGCTGGCATCAGGGTGTTCGTCGCCGCAAGCTCGGCCAGCATCTGCGCGTGGGTGATCTCCACCCCCTTCGGCGGCCCGATGGTGCCCGAGGTGTAGATCAGCGTCAGCACGTCACCCGGCCGGACCGCCCGCCAGCATGCCTCGAACCCGAAACCCGGATCACCACCGGCCACCAGCTCGCCAAGCGTGACCGTGCCGTCCGGCTTGCCATCCACGCACACCACATGCTCGAGCGCGGTGCCGTCCCTGGCGGCCAGCAGCCGCTCGCCGACCTGCTCCTCGCAGATCACCACCCGGCTGCCGGCATTGGACAGCACGTGCGTGATCTGCTCGGGCGCGAAGGTGTTGTAGATGGAGAACGGGACCGCTCCCAGGTGGAATGCTGCCGTGTCCACCAGGTGGAACTCCGGCCGGTTGGTCATCATCAGCGCGACCGTGTCGCCATGGCCGACACCCAGCCCGGCCAGGCCCGCCGCGACCCCCTGGACCCGGCTGGCGTACTCCTGCCAGGTGAGCGTGACCGCACCGCCCGGCGTCCGCAGCGCCACCTCCTGCGGATACCGCGCCACCGTCGCCTGGAACGCCTCGCACAACGTGGCCGGAGAACCGTGCTCGATCATGGCACCCTCCCCACCTTCGGCCGGGGCCGCGGCACTTCTTGTGAGCCTAGCGGCAGGCGCGGGAAAGGGTGAGGACACCGCTTACGGTGCCCTCCCCCAATCGTTCAGGTACCCGCATCCGGCGAGAGCGGCCCAACTTCCCGGCCGGTCTGACCCGGTAGAACTCCATTATGGGAAGCACACTCACCCCGCGGATAGAGGGAATGCCAAAAAGGGCCGGGTTGGCTCCATGCCCGGTGATGCGCGAGGATCAGCCGAACCCTTGAGTGCAGGCTGAAGCCCACGCGCATCCAGTAGCAGCTTGCCGCTGCTGTTCACCGCCGCAAACCCAAATACGTGGGCACCCAGGACGCCGAGCCGATGATCTACCTGCAGTCGCCCGTGAACGTCCTGCTGAGGTAGACGGCCGGGGAACAGCGTCGTGAGCAGAGCAGCCAGCTGCGTCGTCGCCAGCCGCAGTGCGTAGAGCCCGATCAGAGCAAACCTACCTCGGCGATCAGCGCCTCAAACGGCCACCCAGATCGCGCACAGAATGCCTAATCTGCGCGCGCCGCGATCGCAACGGTGGCCGCAACCGAGCCGCTCATACTCGGCGATCCAGCCCGACGGGCCGCCAGGGGCGCTCAGTCTGAAGGTCACGCTCTGTGATCGTCCTCGGGATGTCGCCGGCCGAACACTATCCGTCGTTCAGCGCAGCCATCGGGCTTGCCACCGGTTCAGATCCCGGCGGTTCAGATCGGGTACTCTGCCGCGCCGGAGAAACAAATGGGTGCAGGGGCCCGAGGCCCTCGGCTCGGTGACGTGCCCGTTGACAGTTCGCTAGCCCGGTAATTCGCACATGGGCATGGTTCAGCTATGGCGGGCGGGTCGGGTCTACGCCGAGCAGTTGCAGCAGCTGGGCCTGGACCGGGTTCGGGCGGATGATCTGCGCTGGGCTGGCCGGGGTGGCCGGGATCAGTTGCAGGCTGGCCAGGGCGGTGAGGATGAGCCGGCCGGCCGGCCGGGCGGGCTGCCGGTTGTACAGTCCGTCGATCCTGGTTTCCGGGGCGAGGTTGCGGCGGGTTTCTCGTTCGATGAGGCAGAAGATCAGCAGGGCGAGGCTGATCACGGTGATCAGGGCGGCGATGCGCCGGTTGCTGTTCAGGAACATCGGCGCGACCGCGAGCGGTCCCTTGAGGTTGCCGTAGCGGCGTTCCACGGCTTCCTGGCCTTTGTAGCGCAGCAGCGCCTCGGTGGCGGTGATGCTGGGGTCCAGGTTGGTGAGCAGCGCGTACCAGCAGTCGGTTTCGGCTTCGGCGTCGATGGCGTCCTGGTCGAACCACCAGGTAAGGGCGGGTTTCCTGGGTCCGCCGCTGCGCGGGCGAGCTTCTTGGCGCGGCTCGCGGCCGCCGCGCTGGCACGGGCGCTGGAGTGCACGAAGATCCGGCGCAGCATGATGGGCGGGCCGGTCTTGCGCTTGGGGTTGCGGATCTGGAAGGGCCGGGGGTCTTCGAGGACGTGCCAGCGGCCCCGCTGCCCGGGGTCCTTGCGCGCGTCACGCTGGGCGGCGTAGCCGGCCTCGCTGGCCTGCGCCAGGTCGCAGGCGGCCAGCTCGGCGGCCTTGACGTAGGTTTTGGAGGCCGGGGCCAGGAACGTGCAGCCCTGGCCGGTGATCGCGGCCACGTTGTGGTAGCTGATCAGCTTGGAGTCCCCGATCAGCAGGAACGTCCTGGTGCCGGCGATCTTCTTCAGCGCGGTCATCGCCCCGGTCACCTGGGACACCTCGGCGGCGCCGCCGTCGTAGGCGCGGTGGTAGACGGGGATCCCGCCGTCGCCGGCGGCCGCGATCCCGGCCTGCACCTGCAGCAGGTCCGTGCGGCGGTCCTTGGGGTGGCCGTAGCGGGGCTCGGGGTAGTCCTCATCGGCCTGGTCGCAGGCGCCGTGCAGGGAGAAGCTGGTCATGTCCCAGTGCAGCTGGGAGAGGTCGATGCCGAAGGTGGTGATGGCGGCGACGGCGACGGCCGAGGTGATCTGCTCCAGGTGCGGGGCGATCACGTCGAGGGTGCGGCCCAGCTTGTCGTCATTCAGACTGGCCGGGGCGATGCCGAGGATCTCTTCCACCGCCCAAGCGCGGGCCCAGTCCTGGACGTGCACCAGCGGGGCCGGGGAGGTGAGCCGGTTGCAGACCATCGCCTCGGCCGCCTGCCCGGCGGTGACGGTGGCGACGGCACGGATCGGCACCAGGTCGTCGATGATGGCGGCGATGCCCAGCCGCCGGCAGAACGAGCAGATCACCGGCAGCGAGCTGAGCATCTTGCTCTGCCGCTCGGCCGGGTCAGCATAGGCCAGCCGTGGGCGTGCGGGCCCGCGGGCCGTCGGGCAGGGCGCGCAGGAACCGGCGGAAGCTGGTCTCCGACGGCGGAACGTAGCCGCCTGCCCGCTGCGACCAGCGGGCACCGAACACCTGCAGCGCCTCCTGGCCGAACCCGCCCGCATAGCCGGCGATCCGCGCCGGGGCGGCGTGCCCGGCCAGCAGCGCGGCCGGGGCGATCGTCGTCAAGGCAGGCGCGCAGCGAGGCGACCTGGTCGCGGCTCAGGTCCAGCCACACAGCCGGCGGCGGCGGGGTGAACAGCCCCGACGGGACCGGCGCGCCCAGCGCGGCCAGGCCACCGGGCGCCACCTCGCGCAGCCAGCACCGTTTCACCTGGCCGTGGAAGGCACATCCCGATCCCCCGGCCCTGCGCGCATACCCGCGGGTTGACCCGGCGCAGGCGAACCCGGCCGCGGCGTAACACGCCCCGGTGTGGCGGGCCGGGTCGGTGAACGTCTCGACCGCCAGCACGATCTGGTTGCGGAACCGCAGGTAGTCCGCGGGCAGCCGGGCCAGCGAGCGGGCCAGCACCGCCGAGGCCAGATGCGGGCGCCGCGAGCCCGGCAGCACGCAGAACCGCTGATTGCCGGCCAGCATCGGCAGCCGGTCCACACGATCGGCGTCCGCCCAGCCGATCACCCGGTCCCTCGCGGTGCACCGCAGCACCGCCGACCCGTACCCGAGCAGGGCGACCCAGGCGCCGCCCAGGACGGCGACATGCCGGACCACCGGCCCGAACAGGCGCGGCCCGAGCCAGTGATGAGCCGCCAGCAGCTGGTGGAACCGGGGAATCTCGCCCGGCAGCACCGGCCGCACCATCAGCTCGCGAGTCCAAGAGGCCACGAGGGGAAGTTCTACCGGTTACTGGCCAGTATGTTCAGCTGATCTTAAGAGCGCCGGTCGGCACGCCGCATCCGGTGACTTCGGCGGCTCGCAGCCGCAGGTCAGCCAGTGAGCGCAGGATCAACAAAGTTGATCTCTGTGCATGTGCGGAAGACCCGGCTAGCGGCTGGCCCATTAGACTCGCGGGGTGCTAAATCTGAGCGCGCAGGCATCAGCCACCCTCGCCGGGCGTCTGCAGACGGAGAGCGTTGCCTGGATCACTACGGTGACCCCCGGAGGGCAGCCACAGTCTTCCCCGGTCTGGTTCCTGTGGGAAGAAGACGAGTTCCTCGTGTACGCCCAGCCGCACTCGTGGAAGGTGCGGAACATCCGCGATAATCCCCAGGTGTCGCTGCACCTCAACAGTGATGCACAAGGCGGCCAGGTGGTCACGTTCGAGGGCTCCGCGCGTATCTCTGAGGGACATCCCCTTGGGCACGAGGTTGCCGCCTACCTCGCGAAGTACCGCGAGGGGATCGCGGGCATCGGCATGACCCCGGAGCAGATGGGCGCGGAGTACGCGACTGCCCTTCG
>Ga0137385_10001376_pt1 | contig 20378 bp, 19 predicted proteins | sample SagtaG_FD_104921 | JGI IMG/M metagenome (GOLD analysis project Ga0137385, IMG submission 104921) | Vadose zone soil microbial communities from Sagehorn Ranch, Mendocino, California, USA - Sage2_R_80_16 metaG | ecosystem: Environmental > Terrestrial > Soil > Vadose zone | place: USA: California... | reverse complement strand
TTGAGCCGCTTTCTTTTGCTTACTTTTCTTTGCGGCCGGCAAAGAAAAGTAAGTGCCGCCCCGCACAGGGGCAACGCTAATAGACCACCAAGAAATCAAGGAAAGGCCAACACCAAAAAGCACACAAACAAACTGCCGCCGCCAAGGCAAAAACCCGAAGAAATTCCCCGCGCAGCCGGCACAAAAAAACCTCATCCGCCGCGCGGGCAAAAAAAGACCTACTTCCGCAAGGAATCCAAATCAATCACAAACCGATACTTAACATCGCTCTTAAGAATCCGCTCATAAGCTTCATTAATCCCCTGCATGGGAATCACCTCGATATCAGAAGTAATCCCGTGCTCGCCGCAGAAATCCAGCATCTCCTGCGTCTCGGCAATGCCGCCAATCAGCGACCCGGCCAAACGGCGACGTTTTAATATCAGATTAAACACTTGCGGCGACGGATGGTCATGTTCCGGCGCGCCCACCAACGTCATGGTCCCATCCCGCTTCAGCAGATTCAAAAACGGATTCAGATCATGCTGCGCGGCAACCGTATTCAGAATGAAATCGAAGCTGTTCAAATGCGCTTCCATCTCTTCCTGATTCTTCGAAATCACCACTTCATGCGCGCCAAGGCGCTTTGCATCTTCAATCTTCGACGGCGACGTGGTGAACAACACGACATGCGCGCCCATCGCGCGTGCGAGCTTCACGCCCATATGGCCCAAACCGCCGAGGCCCACAATGCCGACCTTCTTGCCGGGACCGGCGCCCCACGTGCGCAGCGGCGAGTACGTCGTGATGCCCGCGCACAGCAACGGCGCGACGCCCGCCGGGTCGAGATTGTCCGGCACGCGCAGCGTGAATTCCTCGTCGACGACGAGTTGCGTCGAATAACCGCCGTAAGTGTTCTGGCCGTCGACGCGGTCGACACCGTTGTAGGTGCCGACAAAACCGTTTTCGCAATACTGCTCGAGACCTTCCTCGCAACTCGCGCAGGTGCGGCACGAATCGACCAGACAGCCGACGCCGACCAGATCGCCCGCCTTGTACTTCGTCACGTCCGGGCCAACGGCAGTCACGCGGCCGACGATTTCATGGCCCGGCACGACCGGAAACACGGTGTTCTTCCATTCATTACGCGCCTGGTGCAAATCGGAATGGCACACGCCGCAAAACAGGACTTCCATCTGCACGTCGTTGGGGCGCAGTGCGCGGCGCTGGATTTCGAACGGGGCGAGCGGCGCGGTGGCGTCGATCGCTGCATAGGCATAAGTCGTGCTCATGGGTAGCTCCAGCAAAGAGGGTGGTGATGTCGCAAGGCCGCCGACAATGGGCGACGCGCGTCGCCGATGCGGCCGAACCTTGTCATGGAACCGGGATCACGGCGCGGCGGGGGTTGCCGAATTCGCCGAAGCAGTGAATTGACAACCGGGCCCGGCGCAGCGCGGAGAAAGTTGATCCGGCAGGGTTCCCATAATAGGAGCCAGGCACGAGCCGGGGAATACCTGAATGTCTTGAAGATTTGCCTAAAACTCCTGGCGAGGAGCGCGATAGTCCGTTTGATGCTAAATTTCAAGCATTATTCTCTTGCGCGTCACTATACCGTCATGCCAACTCCCGCTGCAAAACCCCTTTCGGCCGATGCCGCGCAGCAGCGTCTGATCGAATTGTTCGATGTACTCGCACCCAATCCGGGCCTCACGCGCTCGAGTCTGGAAGGCGTCAACCTGATGCGTGCAAATACTTCATTGCCGCGCATGCCGGTGATGTACGAGCCGAGCATCGTGATCGTCTGCCAGGGCCGCAAGCGCGGTTATCTCGGCGATCAGGTGTTCCAGTACGACGCGCAGCAGTACCTGGTGCTTTCGGTGCCGCTGCCGTTCGAATGCGAGACCGAGGCGAGTCCGGAAAAGCCGTTCCTCGGGATCTCCGTGCGCGTCGATCTGACCATGGTGGCCGAGTTGCTGATGACGCTGAATGAAACGCAAGGCGCCACGCAAAACGAACCGGCCGGCATCTATTCGACGCCGCTCGATCCGGCGCTGTGCAATGCGGTGCAGCGTCTGATGGATGCGTTGGCTTCACCGCTCGATGCGCGCATTCTCGCGCCCGGCGTGGTCCGTGAAATCTGTTATCGCGTCTTGACGGGTGAGCAGGGCGATGCGATTCGCGCGGCGCTCACGCATCAGAATCATTTCGGCCGCATTGCCAAAGCACTGCGGCGTATTCATGCCGACTACCACGGGCAACTCGACGTCGATACGCTCGCCTCCGAAGCAGGCATGAGCCTCGCGGTGTTTCATGCGCAGTTCAAAGCGGTGACGTCGACTTCGCCGATGCAATACGTGAAGACCACTCGTTTGCATCACGCCCGTTTGCTGATGGTGCAGGACGGTTTGAATGCGGGCGCGGCGGCGGCGCGTGTCGGGTACGAAAGCGCGTCGCAATTCAGCCGCGAGTTCAAGCGCCTGTTCGGCCTGAGCCCGGTCGATGAAGTCAGGCGCATGCGCACCATATACGACGCGCCGCCGCCGCGCGTGGTGAAGCCGGCAGCGCGCTACGTGACCGCTGTATAGGCGTTCGTTCTTCGCGGCGAGTCTATAGCCCGCTGAACCAGTTGTAGCCCTGATCTTCCCAATAGCCGCCGGGGTTCGTATTGGTGACGAAGATCGCCGCGATGTGCTTCGGATTTTTGAAGCCGAGTTTGGTCGGCACGCGCAGCTTGAGCGGATAGCCGTATTTGGCGGGCAGCGGCGCGTCGCGGAAATCGAGCGTGAGTTGTGTTTGCGGATGCAGCGCGGTCGCCATGTCGAGGCTCGAGTAATAGCGATCCGCGCATTTGAAGCCGACATAGCGGGCGCTCAGATCGGCGCCGATGCGTTCCAGAAACGTGCGAAACGGCACGCCTCGCCATTGCCCGATCGCGCTCCATCCTTCTATGCAGACGTGGCGCGTGATCTGCGAAGTCTGCGGCAATGCGCGCAGTTGATCCAGGTTCCACGTGCGTTTGTCGGATACGAGGCCCGACACTTCGAGGCGATACGTCGAGCCGTCGATGTCCGGCGCGTCGAACTCCGGATAGAACGCGTTGAACGGAAACGGGTCGGTGATCTCGCTCGCCGCATAGGTCGGCGCCAGCTTGTTGCGATCGAAGAGCCAGCCCTGCACGCGATCGTTCCAGCGCGACATGGCCCACAGCACCTTGTCGACCGAATCGCCGTCCTGCATGTTGCAACCCGAGAGCATCGCGAGCGCGCCGATCGACAGCGACGAACGCAGGAACAGGCGCCGCTGCAGGCGCTCGATTTGCGGCTGGTGATCCGCGAGGACGATGCGGGGTTTGTCCGCGTTGACGGGTTTGGATGCGCTCATGCGTGATTTCCTTCTTGCGCGGAATGTCTCGCGCGCCCGGTCAACATCGGCAGCAATGTGCGCGGCACCAGCAGCACCAGCGCCAGATGCACGACGACAAAACCGACTACGCCCGCCATCGCGACAAAATGCACGCGCCGCGCGAAATCGAAGCCGCCGAACAACGCGGTGAGCCACGAGAACTGCACCGGTTTCCAGATCGACAACCCCGACGCGACCAGCATCACGCCGAGGAACAACACGAACAGATACAGCGCGCGCTGCACCGCGTTATATTTGCCGGTATCGTGCGGCAGCTTGAATTTCAGCGCCAAGGCTGCATCGTGTACGACATCGCGTGGACGAACCGGCAACAGCTTGCGCCGAAAATGCCCACGTCCGATGCCGTACGCGAGATACAGCAGGCCGTTCGCGCACAGCAGCCACATGGCCGCGAAATGCCATGCAATCGACCCGCCGAGCCAGCCGCCGACCGTCGCCCACACGGGAAACCTGAACGGAAAAAAGGGCGACGCGTTATAGATCGCCCAGCCGCTCATTACCATGCAGACCATCGCAAACGCGTTGATCCAGTGCGTGATGCGTACGACGAGCGGGTGAACGACTAAGCGCGCTTGCGGTTCGGTCATGGTTAGGATCACGAGGCAAACAGGAACTTGAAGGCCGCGTCGCTGCACAACGCGGCCGCTCGAACAAACGAGGCAACGCTGAATAAACGCCGTGTTACATCGGCGGCGTCACACCATGCACGCCTGCCGAGATGAAGTTCGCCGCCATCGTGCCGTCGGCTTCCTTGTGTGCGAACAGCACGACCTTCGCGCCCGGCACCAGCAACGAGCGGTCGCCTGGCTGCAAACTGACGATAGGCACATCTTGCGGAATCACGATTTTCTTTTCGCCGTCCTTGTACTTGACGGTGATCGTGCGGCCGTTGCTGACCACGAGGGAGCCGACGGTGCCGTTGGTCATCGTGCTGTTCGAGCCGAGATCCCATGGGCGAAAGCCTTCGCCGGAGCCGCGCATGCTGGCCGGGAACACGTGCACTTCGAGCGCCTTCAGCGTGCCGTCGGGCTGCGGGATCGCGGCGGTGCCGACATAGCTGTCCGCTTTGATGTCGTTTACGTTGGCGATCGTGACGCCGCGAATCGGCGTGTCGTTGGCGAGCTTCACGTCGACGTCCTTGCCGTCGCGCGTGTGGACCTTCAGCAGATCGCCCGCGAGCGAGGTCACCGTGCCGCGCACGCCGGTGGGCGCCGTGCTCTGGGCGTAGGCGACGGTTCCCGCGGCGAGCAGGGCGGCGGCGAGCGCAGGGGCGACGAGGGCGCGCAGTGTGCGCGCTGAAACGATCTTCATGAATCTGCTCCAGGTGGTGAACGATAGCGTCCAGATTAAGCGCGCGATTGGCTCCGCTGAATGACAGACGAATGACAAAAACGTCATGAATGGCGCGCCGCGGCCACGTAGAATGACCGGCATATCCACGTCCTGCGCTTCAACGAACGCCTGAATTGAAGCCTGAACGCAAGTCCGAGCTGGAGCGCCAAGCGTCATGAGCATTCTCGTCATTGAAGACGACCCGAAAACCGGCGACTACCTGAAGAAGGGTCTGCGCGAGAGCGGCTACGCGGTCGACCTCGCGCGCACCGGCACGGACGGCTTGCACATGGCGCTGGAATACGCGTACGACCTCGTGGTGCTCGACGTGATGCTGCCAGGCATCGACGGCTGGGAAATCATGCGTGCACTGCGCGCGCGGCGCGATCTGCCGGTGATTTTCCTGACCGCGCGGGATCAAGTGAGCGACCGCATTCGCGGGCTCGAACTCGGCGCGGACGATTACCTCGTCAAACCGTTTTCGTTTACCGAACTGGTGTTGCGCATCCGCACGCTGCTGCGCCGCGGCGTGATCCGCGAGAGCGACGTGTTCGAGATCGCCGACCTGAAGCTCGACGTCCTGCGCCGCAAGGTGACGCGCGAAGGCGTGGAGATTCTCCTGACCAACAAGGAATTCATGCTGCTGCATCTGCTGGTGCGGCGCCAGGGCGAGGCGTTATCACGCACGCAGATCGCCTCGGAAGTGTGGGACATGAATTTCGACAGCGACACCAATGTGGTCGACGTGGCGATCAAACGGCTGCGCGCGAAGGTCGATCATCCGTTCGAAAAGAAGCTGATTCATACCGTACGCAGCATTGGCTACACGTTCGGCGACGGCTCATGAAACTCTGGACCGAACGTTCGTTGACGGTTCGCACCACGCTGCTCTTCGCCTTGATCGCGTTCGTGGTGATCGGCATGCTCGGCGCGTATTTCTACCGCTCGGCCGAGCTTTCGTTGCAGCGCCGCGCCGACGTGGTGCTCGCCGGCCGCGTCGAGCATTTCAGCCGCATTGTGCGCGATCTCTATTCGGTCAGCGAATTGAAGAACCGGCCGTTGCTGTTCGAGACCATGCTCGGCGCGGAGCAGGATGTGCTGCTGTTTCGCCGTCCTGGCGAGGCGCCGTTCATCGACGTGAATCCGGCGAACGTGGCGGTGCCCGCGTTGCAAGCCGCAACGGGAGGCCGCTTGCCGACCTTCGCGGACGTCCGCCAGACCCGTTTGCCGGACGGCGTGCCGGTGCATTGGGCGATCGCCACCGCCAAGGCGCGCGAGGACGGCACGGAAGTCGAAGTGATCGCCGCACACCCGATGACCCAGGAAGTGCGCATGCTGGCCGCGTATCGCGATCGCATCGTGCTGGCCACGCTGATCGGCATGCTGGCCGCAACGCTGCTTGCTTACTACGTGCTGCGCCGCGCGCTGCGGCCGGTTCGCGAGATCGCCACGCGAGCGGCGCAGATCAGCCCGGCGAGCCTGTCCGTACGGCTCGACAGCGAGGCGGCGCCGGTCGAGCTGCGCCAGCTCACGCATGCGTTCAACGCGATGCTCGACCGTCTTGCCGATGGTTATCAGCGCCTGTCGCAGTTCTCCGCCGATCTGGCGCATGAGATTCGCACGCCTGTTGGCACGTTGATCGGGCAGAGCCAGGTGACGCTCGCCAAACCTCGTGAGCCTGAGGAGTATCAGCAGGTATTGGAATCGAATCTCGAGGAACTGAACCGCCTGAGCCACATCGCGGAGAACATTCTGTTTCTTGCGCATGCGGATCATGCGGCGCTTTGCATCGAACGCGAGCCGGTCGATTTGCGCGGTGAACTCGCCAGGATCGCAGACTATTTCGAAGGACTTGCCGACGAGCGCGGCATGCGCTTCGAAGTCGTCGCTGAAGGTGTGGCATCGGTCAACCCGATGCTATGCCGCCGCGCGATCAACAATCTGGTCGTCAATGCGGTGCGATATGGCGCGTGCGATACGGTCATACGCCTGCGCGGCACCGAGGATGAAAAAGGCGCCACCGTGGTGGTCGAAAACGATGGCGAACCGATTCCGGAATCGCAACTGGACCGTCTGTTCGATCGCTTCTATCGCGCGGACGCGGCGCGCAGCGAATTCACCGAATCGAGCGGACTGGGGCTTGCGATCGTCAGGGCGATCATGCATCTGCATGGCGGCACGGCGCGCGTGGTGTGTCCGGTGCCGGACGTGGTGCGCTTCGAATTGCATTTTCCACGCGCGTGATTCAGCGCCGCGGCTGGGCTTGCGCTCGCGTTGGCCGTTCCGATTTCAGAGCCGCCGTGCCGCTTACGCCGCTTCAGACCTTCTTCAGATACGCGGCTTTCAGCATGAAGTTGCCCGCGTCCATCTTGCAGTCCACTTCGTGATCGCCGCCGACGAGACGAATGCTCTTCACTTTAGTGCCCATTTTCAGCGTGATCGACGAGCCTTTCACTTTCAGGTCCTTGATCAGCACCACGGCGTCGCCGTCGGCGAGCGGGTTGCCGTTGGCGTCCTTGACGACGCGTTCGTCGCTGTCGTCAGCGGACGTGGCGGCGTTCATCGGCCACTCGTGCGCGCAATCCGGGCAGACGTAGTTCTCGCCGTCCGGGTAAGTGTTTTCCATTGCGCATTGCGGGCAGGCGGGAATTGTCGACATGATGTTCTTTCCAGACCGCGGCTCGCCGCGGATGACTTCAAAGCCCGCGAGTATAGCCGACGCGCGCCGGGCGGCACGCAGTCAGCTTGGGCGAGCAGGACGCCGCGCTCGCGCAAACGGGTAATGCCGATACCGTGATGATTGCGCAACTGGTTGCCGCGCCAGGCGGCGGATACGATGCAAACACTTCATCGTATACTTTGGGAAAACCGTTATGAAACGTTTCCACATTGCCTTGGCCGTGGCCGACCTCGACGCTTCCATCGACGATTACAGCCGTCGCCTCGCTCAGCCGCCCACGGCGGTTGTGCCCGGCCGCTACGCGATGTGGCGCACCGATCTGCTGAACTTTTCGATCAATGAAATGCCGGACAAAGCAGGAACGCTTCGGCACGTCGGTTTCGAGGACGATGCGGTGCAAGGGTATTCGAGCGGCAAGGACGTAAACGGGCTGGAATGGGAGTTGTTTTCGGCCGACGAGCAGGACCGGCGGATCGTCAGTACTTATGGCGAGGCGGTGCGTGGAGGCCAAAGCTGAAGAGCCCGTCAGCCGGGCACGCAACATGCGGCTACCGTTTGCGCTTTCCGCTGTCACGCGAGTGCTGCCTGCACTTTTCTGATAGCCGAGCGGTCCCGCATGTTCTGTCGCGCTTTGCGAAAGCTTGCAAAGCGATTCCCTTGTTCGAATCTCATAGCAGGAGTCGCGCCATGGTCAAATTCGCCCTGTATGTTCGTCTTGAAGCCAAGCCCGGCAAGGAACAGGATGTCGAGGCTTTTCTGCTCAACGGCTTGTCGCTTGTCGAGGACGAACCGGCCACCGTCGCGTGGTTCGGTTTGAAGTTGGGGCCGTCTACATACGGTATTTTCGACGCCTTTCCGGACGAAGCCGGCCGCGACGCGCATCTGAACGGCAACGTGGCGGCCGCATTGATGGCGAAGGCCGGCGAGCTGTTTGCGTCGGCACCGAGCATCCAGAGGCTCGACGTGCTGGCAGCCAAATTGCCCGGCTGATCCGCACTGCGAGTGCCGAAGAGGAGGTCTTGCTGAGCTTCGAGGCCGCTTGCACGGCGCGGCCTGTCGCCAACGCCGCGCCCACGTTCGACGCGCGTGGATATCAGTCGCCCGGCGTGTTCGAACCCGACTGATTCGCGTAATGCCCGCGCTTCTCCTCATACATCAACAGATCGGCGCGCTGCACGCCCGCTTCAAGCCGGTCGCCGCGCTGGCACGTCGCCGCGCCCATCGAAAAGCTCAATAGCGAGCCCGGATAAAACTGGTTGTTCATTTCGACCAACAGGCGGATCGCGTCGATCATCGCGGCGCCGCCGCGCTCGTCGGTGTCCGGCATCAGGACCGCGAACTCGTCTCCGCCGATGCGAGCGGCGTGAAACGGCGGTTCCATCGCCTTGGAGAGGACTTCGCCGGCGCGCCGCAGCAGCGCATCGCCCGCCGCGTGACCGAGCTGATCGTTCACGCGCTTCAGGCCGTTCAGGTCGGCCATGATGATCGTCACCGGCCACGGACCCTTGCGTTCGAGCCGGTTCAGTTCGTCCACGTAGAAGGAGCGGTTGCGCAGCTTGGTCAGCACGTCGTGCTTGCCGAGGAACTCCAGGTAGGCTTCGGCCTTCTTGCGCGCCGTGATGTCGGTGAGCGCCACCAGCACCAGATCCCAGTTCTTCTCGTGACCCGGCAGCACCGAGAACTGCAGATGCACGTGCACCTCGTTGCCGTCGAGCGAATAGTTGAGCGCTTCGCGCTGCTGGAACAGCTTGCCGTCCCACAGATCGATCAACTGCTCGCGGAAATGCGGGCGCATGTCGTCGCGAAAGACTTCGGTGAGGCGCGACAGCAGCGTCTTTTTGTCTGGCGCCGCGAACATGTCGAGCGTGTGCTGATTCACGTCGAGCACGTGGATTTCCTGCATGCAGCGTTCGACAAACTCGGGATGCACGTCGGTGAACACGCGAAAATCGGAGATGCCTGCCGCGCGTGCATCGTCGAGCAGACGCTTGACCACGCTGAAATCTTCCACCCACAGCGATACCGGCGAATACTCGAACAGCCCGCGCACGTATTGTTCGGCAAGCGTCATGCGGTGCCGCGCGCCTTCCAGTTCGGTGATGTCCTCCACCGACACCAGCACGCGGTCCCAGCGCGCCTCGTGGCCGGGAAGCACGGCGCCCTTGAGCAGCACGTCGAGCCGCCGGCCGCCGAGCGTGTAATTGACAGTCTGGCTCGTGAATTGCAATTGCCCCGCCCACAACTGGCACAGCTCTTCGAGATGGGTCTTGAGCATGTCGTCGCGGAACACCGAGGCGAGATTGCCGTTGAGCGCGTCGAAATCGGCAGCCTCGAATTGCGCCAGCGTTTTCTGATTGACCTTGATGATGCGGATGCTGTGCGCGCAGTCCGCGACGCGGCTCGGATTGTCGGCGAAATGCGCGCGCAGATCGGTCACGCCTTCGGCCCGCCATGCGTCGAACAACGCGCGCACGCCGCTAAAGTCTTCGAGCCAGAGCGACACAGGCGCGAGTTCGAACATCTCGGAATCGTCGTTGGCAGACGCGGGGTCGCGCGGGAGGGTATCCAGCATGAGGTTCTCGGGGTCGGAATTGCAGCTATTTTAAGGCGGGTTCGGCGTCTGCTAAAAAGAAAGCTGGATCATGAATCATTTTTGCGCGGTTGGAGCCGGCAATACGACGGTTGCGCCACGGCGGACTTTGGATGCGCTTCACGCCGGGCGGCGGAGCGGTGTGCCCGGCTCGACGCTTGGCCAGCAAGTCTTTTCCAGCCTTGCTACACTCGCTTGTCGCACGTTACCTCAGCCCACGCCGTTAAAAAAAGCGCCGCCATGAAGCCATCTTTGTTGATTCTGATTCATTTTGACGACGCGAGCCGCGCCAGTATCGAGGCCGCTTTCGACGTCGTCTACGCTCCCGATTCGGCCCAGCGATCCGCAGCGATCGGGGCGCACGGCGATACGATCCGCGCCGTGCTGACCAACGGCACAACCGGGCTGACAGCCGCTGAAATCGACCGGATGCCGCAGCTCGAATTGATCAGCGCGCTCGGCGCCGGCTATGAAAACCTCGCCGTCGACCACGCCCGCTCGCGCGGCATCGTGCTCGTCAACGGCGCGGGCACCAACGACCATTGCGTGGCCGATCACGCGTTCGCGCTGCTGCTCGCGATCGTGCGCGAGGTGCCGCAGCTCGATCGCGCCACGCGCGACGGCATCTGGCGCGACGCGTTGCCGATGCAGCCGAACGTGTCGGGCAAGCGGCTCGGTATCGTCGGCTTGGGCAACATCGGCGAGAAGGTCGCACGGCGCGGCGCCGGGTTCGATATGGAAATTGGTTACCACAACCGTAAGCCGCGTGACGGCTCGGCGCTGCGCTACTTCGACAGCGTGGCGGCGCTCGCGCAGTGGAGCGATTTTCTGGTGGTGGCGACGCCGGGTGGCGCGGGCACGCATCATCTGATCGGCAAGACGGTGCTCGAGGCGCTCGGCCCGAAGGGTTTCGTGGTCAACGTGTCGCGCGGCAGCGTGGTGGACACCGCCGCGTTGGCGCAGGCGCTTGCCACGCAGGCGATTGCCGGCGCGGCGCTCGATGTCTATGAGAGCGAACCGCATCCGCCCGAGGCTTTGCTGACGTTGCGTAATGTGGTGCTGACGCCGCATGTGGGCGGCCGCTCGCCGGAGGCGATCACGGCTTCCATCGACAATTTTCTGACCAACGCCAGGCGGCATTTTGCGGGTGAGGCGGTGTTGACACCGATCTGAAGGCACGCTCCGTGGTTCGGATAGGAAGCGGCTTGCACGATGATCGATGCGGCAGCGGCCGGAGACACCGGGCCGCTGCTGTCTTTCAGTTAGTCAGTAACGCAGTAACGCGCGCGCCGCAATACGCTTATCCGCACGCGCCGACTTCGCCGCACGCGGTACAGAAATCGCAGCCGTCCTTGCGAATCACGGCGTTCGCACCGCACGACCCGCATTTGCGCCCCAGCATGGTGTGCAGGCCTTGCGCGCCGCCGGCCTGGGTCAACGCGCTCAATGCGGCCGCGTCAGCTTCGCCAGGATGCGCACGGATGCCGAAATCCGCCGATAACGCCGTCTCGGCTTTCATCTGCCCGCGCGGCAAACGCGCCAGCATCCGCGAGGGCACCTGATTGCCCTCGGCGTCGAGAAAGCCGCGCCGGTGCAGAATCTGCTGGATCGCAAACGCGAGCGCAGCCACTTCCGAATCGTGCCAGCGCGGTGTGCGATGGCCGTCGAGCCGTTGCACTTCACCGAGCCGCACCTGGCCGCGATCCCACGAGACCTTGCGCATATCCTGCAAATTGCGCGCGACAAAACCGCCGCGTGCGGCGAGCGACAGCGAACGCATGGTCGCCGTGATCCATTGCTGCGATTCGTCGCGCTGGCCGGTCGGAATGAAGAACTCGATCGGGCGCTCGATCGTGACATCCTCGCCGCCCAGGCGCCCCGTTACCTCGATGAACGACACCGCGACGTACAGCGATTTCTTCCCCGCTTGCGTCAAATACTCGACTTTCTCGATGATCGCGGGCAATTCACCCTTGGGACGATGATCGATTGCGATACGCAGCGGATCGAGATCGGATTCGGCCAGCGAGTCGTCCGCTTGCGGCGGGCTGACGCTGAGCACCGCGCCGAGCGTTTCATTCGGGCGGTAAGTGGCAAGGCCTTTCAGGCCGCTTTTCCACGCGTCGAAGTAGAGGCTCTCGAACGCGTCGAACGGATAGTCCGCGGGCACGTTCACCGTCTTCGAGATCGACGTGTCCACGTAAGGCTGCACGGCGGCCATCATGTCGAGATGGTCGCGCGCCGACATTTCCAGCGCGCTGACGAAATAATCTGGCAGCTTTTTGACGTCGCCGCCCAGTTCGCGATAGAGGCGATACGCGTAGTCTTCGACGTCGAACGATTCGCGGCCGCCGTCGGCCATGACCTTCATGCGCGTGTAGGTCCAGGAGAACGCGGGTTCGATGCCGTTCGACGCGTTGTCCGCGAAGGCGAGGCTGACCGTGCCGGTCGGCGCGATCGACAGCAGATGGCTGTTGCGGATGCCGTCGCGGCGGATCGCCTGCTGGATGTCGTCGGGCAGCCGCGAGGCGAAGGTGCCCGGTGCCAGATAGTGCTTGGCGTCGAACAGCGGAAACGCGCCGCGCTCGCGCGCCAGTTCCACCGACGCGCGATAGGCCTCGTCGCGCATCAGTTGCGCAATGCGCACCGCGAAGTCGCGGCCCTCCTGCGAGTTGTAGCGCAAGCCGAGCATCACGAGCGTATCGCCCAAGCCCGTGAAACCCACGCCGATGCGCCGCTTGGCGCGCGACTCGTCGTATTGCTGCGGCAGCGGCCACAGCGTGACGTCGAGCACGTTGTCGAGAAAGCGCACTTGCGTGCGGGTGCGTTTGGCGAGTCCGTCCCAATCGAACGAAGGCTTGCGGCCCTTCGTCTGCGCGAACGGATCGATTACGAAACGCGTGAGGTTTAGCGGTCCGAGATTGCAGCAGCCGTACGCGGGCAGCGGTTGTTCGCCGCACGGGTTGGTGGCGCGGATCGTTTCGACGGCGCGCAGATTGTTGTCCTCGTTCATGCGCGAAATGAACACGATGCCCGGTTCCGCGACGTCGTAAGTGGAACGCATGATGCGATCCCAGATCTCGCGAGCGGGGCGTTCGCTGTAGACCCACAGGCCGTCCTCGCGTTGGCGCACGTCGCCGGCCGCGCGCAGCGCCGGCGACGGCTCGGCGCGATGAACGAGCGGCCAGGGCTGATCCTCCTCGACGGCGCGCATGAATTCGTCGGTGACGCCGACCGAGACATTGAAGTTGTTCCAGCGGCCTTTCGAATGCTTGGCCTCGATGAACTCGAGCAGATCGGGGTGATTGCAGTCGAGCACGGCCATCTGCGCGCCGCGCCGCGAGCCCGCGCTTTCGACGGTGCGGCACGACGCATCGAACACGTCCATATAGCTGCACGGGCCGGACGCCGACGAACTGGTGGTGTGAACGCGCGCGCCCTTGGGCCGGATCGCGGAGAAGTTGTAGCCGACGCCGCCGCCGCGGCGCATGGTTTCGGCGGCTTGCAGCAAGGCCACGTAGATGCCGGGCAGGCCCTGGTCGTCGACACCTTGAATCGCGTCGCCGACCGGTTGCACGAAGCAATTGATGAGCGTGGCGGCGATGCCGGTGCCTGCCGCGCTCATGATGCGGCCGGCGCCGAGCGCGCCGTGCCGCAGATTGTCGGTGAAGAGGGCTTCCACCGATTCGCGCAGCGCTTCCGGTTCGGCCTGCGCCACGCCGTGAGCAACGCGCTTGTAGACGTCGTCGGCCGATTGCTCATCGCCTTTCGCGTATTTTTCGAGCAGGACGTCGAGGGAGAACTGTTGCGGTGCGACCAGCGGAGCGGGGGATGCTGCCGGCGCGCGGGTTTCCGGCGTGTCTTCTGCCATGGTATGCCCTCAAACGGCGCCGTGACGGCCACGGCGCGGTGGTGGAAATGCGGGTCACTATACCGCCATGCATGGGGCGGACAGGTGACTTGACGCAATGAGGACCACCTTAACGCACGTGGCGAAGGGCTGCAATTGGGGGGAGTGTTTCACCCCCGGCGCGATGTGGGTTGAGCGATACGCTCGATTCTGCAGGGCGCCGGGGCAAAGTGGCGCAACGTCGGCAAGAAGACTAAAGCGTCAAACTTCGGCAAGCTCGCACAACACCTCGGCACAAATCATCGCGGAAGCATTCGAAGGCGCCGGCCGTTCGGCCGGCTTGAACACCGCGTCGCCACGGCGAATCTTGCGCCGCGTCACCGCGCACGTGCCCGACGTATGCGCCGACCTGCGCCGCCACCGTTGCTCGCCGTAATGACATCGCCCCGGCTCGACCCAGCGGATCACCAGCGTCGTGTCGGAGCGCTCGAGAATCTCGATGCGTACGCCATTGGTACCGTCAAGGGGGATGGACTCTAAGGTCATCATCATCGGCTCCGTATTGTGGTGTGCCGAATGTAGTCCCGTGCGCGATGGATAGCCATTGTGCCGCCGTTGAAACACTGTTCTCCAAACAGCAACAATGAAACTTGACATTCAGGCTGTCTCGAAATGGCGGGGCTTTGCGAGGTATATCCAATACGGATTTTTCGATAGCGCGGATTTTTGCAACGCAGTGTTGTTCGCCATGAGACGAAAACGCCCGCCTGTAAAGGGCTCCGGCGCTTCCTTTAAGATGTGGTTTATTGATGAGCGACCGTGCAATGCAGTGTAACGGGTTTGTATTTTTCCGGTCGGCTTGCGCACACCTTCCACAAGACCATCGAGCTCATATGATTCCACGTCCACCCGTTCGACCGGCCGCTTCGCCCGAACCGCCCGAACCACAGTCGCCGCCGGCTTGCCTGAAAAAGCAGAAGCCGGCCTCACTCGTGCTGTATATCGGACTCGTGCTGCTGGCGTTGTGGGTCGTGCGCGATTTCATTGCGGTGGTGGCGTGGGCCGGCGTGATCGCGATCGCGCTGTGGCCGCTGTTGCGCAAGGTCGAGGGCAACCGCTGGTTCACCGGCCGCACGACGCTGATCGCCGCCGCGTTGACGCTCGCGATCGCATTGCTGGTGGTGCTGCCGGTCGGCATCGGCATCGCCCAGGCGCTGCGCGAGGCGCACGACCTGAACGAGTGGTTCAAGGCCGCGCAGGAAAACGGCATCGCGATGCCGGATTTTATCCAGCGTTTGCCGTTCGGCGTCCAACAGATATCGGCGTGGTGGCAGGCCAATCTCGCTCAACCGCTGCGCGACTCCGCAGCGATGAAGGGACTGCACAGCACCACGGTGATGACGCTCGGCCGCCATTTCGGCGCACGCGCGGTGCACGCGATGATGGTGTTCGCGTTCATGCTGGTCACGCTGTTCGTGATTTTTCAGGCAGGGCCGCGTTTGTCCGGCTCGCTGATCAAGGGCGTGCGGCGTGCTTTCGGCGACGACGGCGCGCAGCTCGTGCAACGCATGGCGGCGGCGGTGCGCGGCACGGTGTCGGGATTGGTGGTGGTTGGGCTGGGCGAGGGCGCGTTGATGGGCGTCGCCTATTTCGTGACGGGCTTGCCGCATGTCGCGTTGCTCGCGCTCATCACCGCGATCGCCGCGATGCTGCCGTTCTGCGCGCCCATCACCTTCGGTCTCGCGGCCTTGTGGCTGTTTTCGCAAGGCTCGGTGGCTGGGGCCGTCGGGCTGGTCGTGTTCGGGTCCGTCGTGGTGTTCGTCGCCGAGCATTTCGTGCGGCCGGTGCTGATCGGCAACTCGACGCGCTTGCCGTTCCTGCTGGTGCTGTTCGGCATTCTCGGCGGCGCTGAGACTTTCGGTTTGCTCGGGCTATTCATCGGGCCCGCGCTCATGACCGTGCTGATGGTGTTGTGGACTGATTTCGTGCAATAGTTGCACGTTGATTTCACGTGTTGGTTTTGGGCCGTAATTCAGGCGCGAAATGAACAAGGCGCCAAGCTCGCGCGGAATCAGGGCCGCTGATTCGACGGATGGTCGTCCGCGGGCGGCTTCATGCAGCCGAGCGTGTATTTCAGCGCGGCGGGCAGCAGCGCGCGCCAGACATCCCAGGTGTGGCCGCCGTCGATGATGCGCAGCGCCGCCGGATTGCCCGCCAGCCGAAGATGCGTATACAGCGACGACGCCTCGGCCTGGATCGCGAGGTCGTCGTCGCCGGCGGCGATGAACATCGGCACGCGATACGGCCCGCTCATGTACCGCTCCCATTGCGCCGGATAGTTAAGCGCACGCCAAACGCCTGGATCGAACTGGCGGTCGCCGAACACGCCGACGCGGCGCGCGGCCGAACCGCGCGGCGGCTCGTTCACATAGATCGCGGGGCTCAGCAGCAACGCGCCGCAAAAGCGCTCGGGTTGCGTCATCGCGTAACGCAACGCGCCGAAGCCGCCCATCGACACGCCGCCGATCATCCGTCCGCCGCGCTGCGCGGAGACCGCATAGTGCGTTTCGATCTCGGGCAGCAGATCGTCGAAGAACGCGCTCTCCATCTTCTCCTTGCGGTCGACGTACCAGTCCGTGCCGCCTTGCGGCATCACGATCGCCACCGGCGGCATGTCCTTGTGCTCGATCAGCGCATCCGCGGTGGTTTGCAGGCGGCCTTGCGTGATCCAGTCGTTGGCGTCGCCGTTGTTGCCGTGCAGGAGATAAAGCACCGGGATGCGGGCCGCGTCCGCGCGATAGCCGGTAGGCAGGTAGATCGTGTAAGCCCAGTCCCGGCCGAGTGCGCCGGAATGAAAGCTTCGGCTGACGACGGTGCCGGCAAGCGCCGGCACGCCCGCAGCGGCGCACAGCACGAGGAGTGCGGAATGTAGGAATACACGCATGTCAGAGTAGGAGGCCGCCGCGCGGATTGCGCGCGGCCGTCATACTATCAGTGTCACCCATCCCGGCACCGCTCAGGGCGCGGTTCCAAGGCGCATGCTGAAGAGGCGGGAAACGAAACGCTTGAGCGGCTCGGTCGCCAGCGCAACCGTGAACAGCGCCCCGAGCGCGCAAGTGTCCGCGATCAGCCCGAGCGGATAGTTCAGATAGCCGTCGGTCGCTGCATACAGCACCGAATCGACCACCAGCGAGATCACCGCGCCGGCGATGAAACACAGCAACCCCTTGCGTCCGATCAAGCCGACCCACGGCCACCATTGAGCAAGCTTCCTCGCCCAGCCCAACTGAATCAGATTCGCGACGAGCCACGCGATCGCGAGGAAATTGACCGCTCGCAGATAGGAGAGATTTTGCTTGAGACTGGCATCGAGCGGCTCGCGCTCGATAAAGAGCTTGTAGTAAGCGGCGGCAACCACGACGGCGAACGCCAGCACGCTGACGAGCCAGCTCAGACGGTGTTCGCTCATCCGCCGATAGACCGGCTGGCAGCGCGCCAGCACGCCGAGCACGAACAGCAGTTGCCAGGCGAACGGGTTGAAATCCCAGTGCATGTCCGGCGCGGCGGGCAGGTAGGCGCCGGCGGCGGGAGCGCCCGCCCACAGCGCGACGCTACCGGCCAGCAGCAGCCACGGCTTGCTGCGCGCGAGCGGCAGGATCATGGGCACCAGCAGCGCGAAGAACGCATACATCGGCAGCACGGAGGCCAGATAAGGCTGGCGCCGGAACAGCAGAATGTCGCGCAGCGCGGCGGCGGGTGCGTCCATCAGATCGTCGAGGTCGGTGGTGGCGAGATTCGGTCCGTCGATGCTGAACGCCGTCAGCACCGCGCTGACCAGCAGCATCAGCCCGGCGGTGACGAGAAACGCGCGATAGATTTCGAGCGAGCGCCGCAGGAAGCGGCTGCGCGCGCTCGCCTCGTTGCGCCGTTCGGCGAGCGCGGCGTAGGCCGTGGCGGTGGCAAAGCCGCCGAGGAACACGAAGACTTCGGCGGCATCGCACAACGCATACGCGTGCAGCGTGATGCGCGACAGAATGCTGCCGCCGATGTGGTCGACGACGATGATCAGGAGGACCAGCCCGCGGAAAAAATCGAGTTCGAGCAAGCGGGATTGCGACTGTTGCATTGTTTGGCGCCAAAAGCAGCCCCGTGCGACGGCGCGCTAGTCCAGCGCGGCAGGCGTCTCACCAGGCTTTTGAAATTGGATGGGGTGGTGCGGCGGATGCGTGACCCGCGTCGCAGCTTTCAACCGGCTGGCCCGGCCAGGCGCGGTGCCAGGCGCGGTTGCAGAGGGCAATGAAATGACCCGTTCGACGGCGCGGAGTTCCGCTGCGCCGCCGCAAAGGCGCTCGATTATATTTCTTTCTGTGACAAATCCGCTGGGAGTCGCGCAGCGTCGAGCGGCGCAAGCGCCGCCGCGTTTGAGTGCGCATGGCGCGGCGCGTCTACCTCGCGTCTACCTCAATACGCTCCGTGAAAAAAGCGGCCGCCGCACGCAGTGGAGATTTCGCAACGTTTTGAGATATGGAAGCGACAGCCGATGGACGGCCGGCTAAAGGCGTGTGACGATTTCCGGAACGTCGGGTCGATGAAAGCGTGGCGAGGCGTTAAGAAGAAAGCGGTCGGATCGAGGTTTCCCATTACTCGAGTGCTGGGAGATATTCATGAACAAGCAAGTGTTCGCGCTGGCTGTCTCCACCGCTGTGTCCGCCACTTTTGCCGCGTCGGCGTCGGCTCAGACGAGCGTCACGCTGTACGGCGTCCTCGACGAAGGCATCAACTACACCAACAATGTCGGCCGCGGGCATGTCTACGAGCTCGTGAGCGGCTATGCGCAAGGCAGCCGCTGGGGCCTGAAAGGCGCCGAGGAACTGGGCGGCGGCCTGAAAGCGATCTTCCAGCTGGAAAACGGTTTTGACGTGAGCTCCGGGCGGCTCAATCAGGGCGGCCGGATGTTCGGCCGCCAGGCGTTCGTCGGCTTGAGCGCGGCGCAGTACGGCGCGTTGACGTTCGGCCGCCAGTACGATTCGGTGGTCGACTATCTGGCCCAAACCACGGCCAACGGCAACTGGGCCGGCTCGCTGTTCTCGCACCCGTACGATAACGACAACACCGACAACACGTTTCGCCTCGACAACACCGTCAAATACACCAGCCCGTCGATTTCCGGCTTCCAGTTCGGCGGCACCTACAGCTTCAGCAACGACACCAACTTCGCCAACAATCGCGCGTACAGTTTCGGCGGGCAGTATGCGTATGGCGGCCTCCTCGTGACGGCCGCCTATCTGCAGGCCAACAATCCCGGCAACGGCGCGAACGGCGCGGTCACGGCGAACGACGCCAGTTTCATCGCCGCGCGCATGCGCGTGTTCGGCGGCGGCATCACCTATACCTTCGGCCCGGCCACGGCGGGCTTCGTCTACACCAACTCGAAATATCTCGACCCGACCGGCAACGGCTATCTCGGGGTGACACCGCTCGCGCCGCCGGGCGTCCTGCTGAACTCGCTCAAGTATCAGAACTTCGAGGTGAACGGCAAGTATCAGATCTCGCCGATGCTGTTCGTCGGTGCGCAATACGTGTACACGATGGAAAACTACGACGCCTCGAGCGGCGGCGTGAAGCCGAAAATTCATTCGTTCGGCTTGATGGCGGACTACAACCTGTCCAAGCGCACCGACGTCTACATCCAGGGCGAGTATCAGCAGGTGACCGGCGATACCACCTATTCGATCCTGGATGATGCCTTCACGCCCGGCACCCAGGCGCCGTCATCCACGTCCAGGCAGGTCGTGGTGCGGGCGGCGATCCGGCATAAGTTCTAGCGGCGCTTCGCTTCGCGGTTTCGCTTCGTGGTTTGGCGTGGCCGTTTCTTCTTCGGCGCGGTGGCGACCGGCGTCGCGGCGGCGATCAATTCCGCGACCCAGTCGACGAAAATCCGCACGCGCGGCGCCAGATGCCGCCCATGCGGAAACACCACCGATACCGGCAGCGGCGGCGCCTTCCAGTCCTTCAGCACTTCGACGAGTTCGCCGCTTTCAAAGAGCGGCGCCTCCGTGCTCCCCACCGGCCCCTGCATCAAGCCGAGGCCTGCCAGGCAACAACCGATATAGGCATGCGCGCTATTTACGGAGACGGCGCTGCGCATCGTCAGCGTCTTCAGTTCGCCGTGCTCCTCGTACTCCCAATCGAGATCGCGCCCCGTGCGGCTGGAAAAGAAACCGATGGCGAGATGGTCGGCCAGATCGGCTGGCGTGCGTGGAAGGCCATGCTTTTCGATGTAGCCGCGCGAAACGGCAAGTGGTCAAGGGAGCGCGGTGCGCAGAAGGATTTTCGCAGCGTCAGCCCGCGGTTTCAGGGCGAGAATCTGGAGCGCAATCTGGCGCTCGTCGACACCTTGCGCACGCTTGCCGAAGCGCGCAACGCCAATCCGGCGCAACTGGCGATTGCCTGGGCGTTGTCACGTGGGGACGACATCGTGCCGCTGATCGGCGCGCGTCGCCGCGCGCAGCTAACCGATGCGC
>Ga0137385_10001351_pt1 | contig 20529 bp, 14 predicted proteins | sample SagtaG_FD_104921 | JGI IMG/M metagenome (GOLD analysis project Ga0137385, IMG submission 104921) | Vadose zone soil microbial communities from Sagehorn Ranch, Mendocino, California, USA - Sage2_R_80_16 metaG | ecosystem: Environmental > Terrestrial > Soil > Vadose zone | place: USA: California... | reverse complement strand
GAAGGTGGTGTTCTCCTCGACGATCGACAAGGTCGACTGGAACACCCGCCTGGTCACCGGCGACGCGGTCGCCGAGATCACCCGGCTCAAGGCCGAGGACGGCGGCCCGATGGGCATCGGCGGCGCAACGCTCGCCGGGGCCGCCATGCGGGCCGGGCTGATCGACGAGTACGCCCTGGCCACCTACCCGGTCCTGGTGGGCGGCGGCACGCCGTTCTTCACGGCGCTGGACAGCTGGGTGAACCTGAACCTGGTGGAGACGCGGACGTTTCCCGGCGGCGTGGTGCTGACCCGATACGAGACGAGGCGATGAGCACGGGCCACATGCTCGGCTGGTGAGGCCAGGTCGAAATCCTTCCTGGCGTGCTCACCGTGACCCTCGGCTATGAGGGAACCCTTCCCCCGGCCCCTTCCTTGCGTTCCGAGCGAGCTGTTGACCGACTCGCTGGAGATGAGGACGACGGCGTCGTTGATCGTGACGATGTTCTTCGGGCATAAAGAAGCCCGCCGGCAACGCTGGCGGGGCGGTGGTGTTCGCGTTGTCGCGTTGGTCGGGGTGCTCGTTCCGCGGTGACTTCGGTGACGGCGGCCCGTGCGCTGGACTCGTCGACGATGGGGACATGTGTGATCACAGTGTCGGGGGCAGGTCCAGCCATGGTTTGTCGGTGACGTCGAATCCGGTGAGCTCGGCAATCTTCCCGTCGACGATGTGCAGGACCGCGATGTTCAATAACCGGTAGTCCGGGTCGTCGGGGGTGCGGAGGTACAGCACGGCGGCAGGCATGCGGTTGACCGTCGTGGCGATACAGCGCCAGTCGTCGTAGCCGCGCTGGAAGAGCCCACCGGAGACCCAGCCGTCCACCGCGTCCGTGGCCGTCATGATCACGGTGCCCGGCTCGGGCAGCATCGCGAAGCGCAGGTCGTCGCGCAGCAGGGACATCAGCCCGTCGAGGTCGTTGCGCTCATGGGCGTCGATGTACGACTTCACCACGCCGCGCTCGTCATTCGACAGCTCGTGGGTGGCGGGGCTCCGCCAGTCGAGGCGGCGGTCGGGCAGTTGCTCGCGCATCGTCACGCGCGCCCGCTGCAGCGCGCTGGTCACCGATGCGACGGTCAGCTCGAGGGCGTCGGCGGCCTTCGACGCCGGCCAGCCGAGGACGTCGCGCAGGATGAACACCGCCCGCTGCCGCGGCGGCAGGTGCTGGACGGCGACGATGAACGCCAGCTCGATCGTCTCCCGCGCCACCACCGATTCCTGCGGGTCCTCGGGGAGCATCCGGTCGGGGTAGGGCTGCAGGTACCGCACCTCCGAGGCTATGCCCGGCAGCTCGGCCGGGACGGGTGTGCGGTCGTTGCGCTTCTCCAGGAAGTCGAGGCAGGCGTTCGTCGCGATCCGGTACAGCCAGGTCCGCAGCGCAGCGTGGCCCCTGAACGACTCCCGCTTGTGCCACGCTCGCAGGAACGTCTCCTGCGTCATGTCCTGGGCGTCCTCGTAGTTCGCGAGCATCCGGTAGCAGTGCACCTGCAGCTCACGCCGGTGGCGTTCCGTGATGAGCGCGAACCGCGCCGTATCGCCTGAGCGGACCGCCGCGATGAACGTGGCCTCGTCGGCGCCCAGCGGTCCAGCGTCGGTCATGGTCATCAATCCTTCCACCGGTGCGAGGGGGCTACCAGAACTGACGACGGGGCGGAGGATTTCTGATCGGTGAAGCCGCTGACACCGGGCCGTTCGTCAGGGCGGATGGGTCGGGTCGATCCAGGGGAGGTGCTCCAGGTCAGGCACACCCTCGATGTCGAGGTGGGGCCGCCGTAGTACCCGGTGAACACCTCGTCCAGCGCCCACATCAGCATCACCGAGGCCCAGAGGCTTATGCCTTTCCACCACGCCATCGTCACCGGGCTAACAACTTCACGCGGCCAGCAGAAACACCCAAACGAGGTGGGGCCAAATCAGAGTGGGCGGATTCCAGTGATCGTCGCAACGACCGGCGAGTGGGCCACATCAAGATGCCGCCCGACCCCGCAACCCAGACACCGGGGCCACTTCAACTTGCCGAAATCAGGTGCAGCGCTCTGGGACAGAGAGTGGGCGATACGAGGTCGCGACCGAACCCCCACGCCGCACGGACCCACTGGGACAAGGCCAGCGCGATCTTTCAGGACATCGAGGCGCCGGACCGAAACCCTTCGTCGCCTCCGGGACTGCGACCGGTTGCCGAGGCGCACCCCATCGTTCTCCCAGAGGTTGCCCAGGATCCGCCCAGGACGTTGAGGCACGTTGTCGTGGCGTGGCGAGGTCATGCCGGCCGGTTCTCCGGCCGACCGACATTGGCAATAGGAGTGACGAGGGTGGGAACAGCACGGAGAAGTAGGTTCAGATCGCGGGCTCTGCGGGCGGTCGCGACTCTGGCGGTCGCCGGGGGAGTGTTCGCGGGGCTGCAGGTGGCGTCCGCGGCAACGGCGGCGGCGGTTGGGACTGTGCAGGTGATCGCCGGGCAGGTCTCGGTGAGCAACTCGTTGTCGCCGAAGTTCGCGCCACCGGCGGTGTGTCCGAGTGGCACCAAGGTTCTCGGTGGCGGTGGCTGGGTGTTTGTCAACGGGAGGACACCGGACTCGGAGCGGGTGGTGCTGTCGGAGATGCGGCCGGCACCGTCGACCACGGGCGGTCGGGACACCTTCGAGGCGGGTGCGTTCGAGCTGTCGCCGGGGACGAACGCCAACTGGTCGCTACAGGCGTTCGCGGTCTGCGCGCCGCCGATTGCCGGCTTGCACCTGGTCGTGGGCCGGTCGATCTCGTCGAATTCATTGCAGCGCGCCCTCGTGGACTGCGGTTCGAACAACGAGGCGATCTACGGCGTCGGATCGCGGATCCTGGGAGCCAACGGGCAGGCCACGCTGATCGGTGAAACTTCCGAGACCAGCCACCAGGCACTGGCACAGGCGAGGGAGGACGTCGACGGGTTCAGCGGCATCTGGGAGCTTGACGTGTTCGCGGTCTGTGGCCCGTTCCCCGTCAACTACGGGACCAGTTTCGGGCTGTCGTCGTTGAACCCGACGTCCGACCCGGTGCAGGTCGCGTTCAGCCGATGCGGGAGCGGCAAGTTGCTGGGCATGGGTGCCGAGATCGTGAACGCGATCCCCGGCACCGGACTGCAGGTCGTCTTCCCGGGCAGCCCGATCGAGTCCTCCGGGGTGGAGGCGACACCGACCAACGCCACCTGGGGACCGACAACGGTGCAAGGTATCTGCGGTGACTGATCCTCGCCCAGATGAGCGGGCCGGCGCCATTTCGGCGCCGGCCCGCGCCCGGCGATGATCAATTGACAGCGTGCTTGTGACTGCAGCTCGTCGAACCTGACGAGTAGCGAGGCGGCCCAAACAGGTGACTGATGCCGGCGACATTTTCGTCTCGGAGACTACCGGCGGCTCGGCGGCGTCGAATCGGGCGGACTCGCGTCGTCCTCGGCCACAGGGGGCGTTCTCCTGCGGTCGTGGTGTATCTGTAGCTGTCACGGCGGCTCCTTCCTCATAGGGATAGTTCGTCCCTTGGGAGGCCGTCGTGCCCGTCGTCCAGACCGTAGCCAGGTTCGGGATCCTCGGGCCGCTCGAGGTGCTTGCCGACGGCCGGCCGGTCGCATTGGGTGGGCCTCAGCAGCGGGGGCTGCTCGCGGTGTTGTTGCTCGACGCCAACCGGGTGGTGTCGCGTGCGCGGTTGGTGTCCGATCTGTGGGGGCAGGATCCGCCGGCCACAGCGCGGAGTCTGTTGCACGGATGTGTGGCGGGGCTGCGGCGGGTGTTGCCGAAGAGTCCGGACGGGCTGCGACTGGTGACTCGGCCACCGGGGTATCTGTTGCGGGTCGCGCCGGGTGAATTGGACGTGGATCGGTTCGACGAGTTGGCCGGCTCGATCGGATCGGGTCGTGCGGCTGGATCGGCTTTGAATCAGCCACCGGATCAGGATTGCGCCGCCACGCTGCGGGCGGCACTCGCGCTGTGGCGTGGACCGGCTCTGTACGACCTGCCGTTGGACGCCTGCCGCAGCGCCGCGACCCGGTTGGACGAACGCCGCATGGTCGTGTTGGAACGGCGGGTCGATCTCGACCTGCGGTTGGGGCGCTTCGGTGATCTCGCCGCCGAGCTTGCGGTTCTGGTGCGGGATCACCCGCTGCGCGAACGGTTGTGGGCGCAACTGATGCTGGCGCTGCACGGGGCGGGGCGGCAGGCGGACGCGCTCGCGGCGTTCCGCGCACTGCGGGCCGGCCTCGTCGAACAACTCGGGATCGAGCCGAGCGCATTGCCCCGGCAGGTGGAGCAGTCCATGCTGGCCGGCGGCGACGCGCTGTCGACCTACTTACGGGAGGTCAGCGACCCGGCCGCCGCGCCTTCCCCGGTGCCTGGCGTGAGTGCGCCGAGAGTCCCTGTTCCCGCTCAACTTCCGGCCGCGATCTCCGCGTTCACCGGCCGGGCGGATGACCTGGACCGGCTCGACGCGCTCGTGGCCGACACCGACGGCGCCGCCGCCGCGATTGCCGTCGTGGTGATCGCCGGCGCCGCAGGGGTCGGCAAGACCGCGCTGGCCGTTCATTGGGCGCACGGGGTGCGGGACCGGTTCGCGGACGGCCAGTTGTATGTGAACCTGCGCGGCCACGCCCCCACAGCGCCGATGATGCCGCTCGAGGCGCTCGCCGGTTTTCTCACGGCTCTCGGCGTGCCGTCGGATCAGGTGCCGGTCGACGTGGACTTGGCCGCTGGCCTGTACCGCACCATGCTCGCCGACCGGCGGATGATGGTCGTGCTCGACAACGCACGCAGCGCCGAGCAGGTACGCCCGCTGCTGCCCGGCAATCCCGGCGTCATGGTGGTCGTGACCAGCCGGTACGGGCTCGGTGGTCTCGTTGCCCTGGACGGGGCCGCGCACGTCGCGTTGGATGTGCTCACCCCGGCCGAGGCGTTCGCGCTGCTGCGTCGCATGCTGGGCCGGCAGGTTGATGCCGAGACGGAGGCGACCGGTGCGCTGGCCCGGCTGTGCGGGTTTCTGCCGCTGGCGTTGCGGATCGCCGCCGCGAACCTGACGCTGCACGTCGATCAGTCCGTCGCCGACCAGGTGGGTGAGCTCGCCGCGGACGACCGGCTGGGCAGGTTGACGGTCGATGGCGATGATCAGATGGCGGTGCGGGTGGCGTTCGACCTGTCGTATGCGGCCCTGCCGCAGGCGGCGGCCCGGCTGCTCCGGCTGCTCGGCCTCGTTCCCGGCCCGGACTTCGGTGGGGATTTGGCCGCGGCCTTGCAGGGTGCCGGTGTCGAATCGACGGCGCGCACGCTGGCCCTGCTCACAGATGCGAGCCTGCTCACCCGACCGGCATCGGGCCGGTACGCGTTTCACGACCTGCTCCGGCTGTATGCGCTCGAGCGGGTCGGTGCGGTCGAGAGCGCGGCGGAGCGGGAAGCGGCGACCGGCCGGCTGCTCAACTGGTACCTGCGCGGCACCGACGCCGCCGCCCGCACGCTCTACCCCGACAAGCAGCGGCTGCCGATACCGGTGTCGCCCAGGCCCGCCTTCCGAACCGATGCGGAGGCGCTGGCCTGGCTCGACGGGGAACGGCCCGGTCTGGTCGCCGCCGCGAGACTGGCCCTCGAGCAGCCCGCGACCAGGAAAACCGCCTGGCTGCTGACCGACTCGCTGCGCGGCTACTTCTGGCGGCGGATGTGCACCGTCGAGTGGCTCGCCATCGCGGAGGCCGGACTCGCCGCGGCCCGGTCCGCGTCCTACCAGGTGGGCCAGGCTGTCGCCGAGCTGTGTCTGGCCGACCTGCACCGGCTGCAGGGCCGCTACGAGGTCGCGATCGGGCACTACACCCAAGCCGCGTCCCTGGCCCGGACCGGTGGCTGGGACGCCGGCGAGGGGATCCTGCTCAACAGCCTCGGGGTGGCCCACTTCTGGCTGGGACAGCTGCCGCAGGCCGCCGACTTCTGGCAACAGCGGCTCGATGTCGCGACCCGGACCGGACATCGCGTCGGTGCGGCCGCGACGTTCGGCAACCTGGGGCTGGTCTACTGGTTGCAGGGCGAGCTCGACCGGGCAGCCGAGCACCACGCCCGGGCACTCGCGCTGCACCGCGATATCGGCTCCCGTCAGGACGAGGCGGTGAACCTGGCCAACCTCGGCGAGGCGTACCACCTGCTGGGTCACCTCGACGCCGCACAGGACCACCTCGTCCAGGCTCTGGCACTGCACCGCGAGGTCGGCGACCGCGGCGCCGAGGCGGAGTCGCAGCGGATCCTCGCCGGCATCTGGCTGGACATGGGGAAACACGCCGGCGCGCTCGAGCTGGCCACCCAGGCGGTCACGCTCGCCGCCGACACCGGCCACCGCCCGGTCGAGAGCAACGCGCTGAACACCCTCGGCGCCGTGCGCATTCGCCTCGGCCAGCACACCGCCGCCCTCGCCGACCACGAGCGGGCGCTGCAGCTGGCCCGCGACACCAACACCCGGTATGCCGAGCTGGTGGCGCTCGCCGGCCTCGCGATCTGTCACCTGCGACTCGGTCACCTCGACCGTGCGGTCGCCCTTGCCGAGCACGCCGCCGCCGGATCCGCCACCGACGGCTTCCGGGTCGTCACCGCGCACGCCCTGACCACCCTCCTGGACGCGCACCTCACCGCCGGCAACCTGGACAAGGCGCTGGACCACGGCCGCCGCGCCCTGCACCTCCATCGCAGCACCGGCCACCGACACGGCGAAGCAGGTACCGCACTGCTGCTCGGCCATGCCTTCCACGCCACCGACGACACCACAGCGGCCGCTCGCTCATGGCGCGACGCCGCAACCCTCTTCAAGGCTCTGGGCGCCCCCGAAATCGGGGACGTTGAGGCGCAAGGTCGCGGTGTTCGCTGCGGTGGCTGAGCCGGCGGAGACGGTGTTGTTGGTGTGGTGGTAGGTCAGGTCGGTGTTGGCGGAGGTAGTGGTCATTCAGCACCCCGCCGACCAGCGTGCCGAACACGACCGCCTCGCACGCCCTGCCGACCAGGAACAGCGCCCAGACTCCGATAGTGGGCCCCGCGACAGGCTGCCGGTGAAACGCATTTTCACAATCATGTATGCATATCTGAGGGATGTGGTGCTGGTCCACGAGGCTGGGTAACGGGATCGCCGAAACTCGGCAACTTGGGTGTGTGAGCGACACGATGGCAGTACCAGCCCGGCCTCCCGATGTCGAGCGGCCGATGGACCGCGCCGGCCCGGCGGCCGAGTTCGAGGAGATCTATCGGCTGCACGTCGGCGCGGTCACCGCGTTCTTCGCGCGGCGTAGTGCCGATCCGCAGACCGTGGCCGATCTGGCCTCGGAGACCTTTGTCGGTGCGATCACCAGTTTCGCGACCTTCGACCCGAGTCGGGGTACCGCGCGGGCCTGGTTGTTCGGCATCGCCCGCAAGGTGTTCGCCCGTTACTGCGAGCAGGCCACCCGTGGCCGCGACACCGTGGTCCGGCTGGCCGGGCACCGGGAACTCGGCGCCGACGAGGTCGAGGAGCTGGTCGGCAGGATCGACGCGGCACGCTCGGGACGAGTGCTGGTCGAGGGCCTTGCCGCCTTGCCGGCCGTCGACCGGGAGGTGTTGGAGTTGGTGGACATCGCCGGTCTTGCACCGCGTGAGGCCGCCGTCGCACTGGATATCTCGCCGGGCGCGTTACGGATCAGGCTTTTCCGTGCCCGTAACAAACTTCGCAAGCTCGGCTCAGCTTCGGAGGGTGATAGCGATGACAGGGAGTGAGTGGCTGTGAACAAGTTCGAGGATCGATTGATCAATGACCTGCTTGAGCAGCACGGCCCGGCCCTGGCCACGGCGGGGCGACCGGTGAGCTCTCGACGCGGTAATCGTCCATTGTGGATCACCAGTGGCGCTGTCGCCGTTGCCGGTGCGACTGCGATCGGCGTCACCTTGCTCGGTGGCGGCAGTGCGCCCGCCTATGCGGTGACGCAGAATCCGAACGGCTCGGTCACACTGTCGTTCAAGGATGTGTCCGGGATGAACGCGACTGATTCGAAGCTGGCTGAACTCGGTATACCGGTGCGGGTGGAACCCATGTCGATTCACTGCACCGCGCAGGTTTCCCTTGACAGCACGCAGGATCTGTCACATATCGCGCTTTCCCAAGGGCCGGCTGGGATCACAACCAGTGCCGAGCACGTCCCGGCCGGTGACACCCTCGTTATTGGTGTCCTACAGCTACCCAAGCTCAACATCTCGACCGTCCCGCCAAGCGGGCCACAGAAAGGATTGCTCGGGCTGCGTGCGTTCCTCGTTCACGGGGATGCGCCATCGTGCGTCCATATTGCGCCCACGGACCCGTCAATAGTTCTCGGCGTTGGTGTCGACAGAGGGACGTCCCATTCCCAGAGTCCCGGCACGGGACACTGAGCCCACTGGGCCAGGCCGACGATAGTTGGCGCAGCGGCATGGCCCACCGGACTGCGGACCGTCGAGCTGGCTCCCGATCTCCAACCGCGGCTGGAACTGCTGGTCGGCGTCTTCACCAGGCGCGGTGAGCGAGCGGCATACGCCGCCGATCACCCGCTCAACCTGCTGATCGCGGCACTCGTGAGCACCTCAGTGGAGTGGCAGCACCGGTCGTAACCTGATCTAGGCTTTTGACGAGGTCATGGTGCGTGGGGAGGTCGGCGTTGGATCACCGGGGAACGAACCTGCCCGCCGTCGGTGAGTACAACCAGACGGTCGTGCTCGACGCTATCCGCCGCCGCCCGGATGGGATCACCCGGTCCGAGATCGCCACCCTGACCGCGCTGAGCACGATGACGGTGACGAAGGTCTGCCGGCGCCTGCTCGATGCCGGTCTCGTCGACGAGCACGGCATGCGCACCGGTGGCCCCGGCAAGCCGGCGGCGGTCGTCCGGCTGAATGCGAATGGCGGCTTCGCGGTCGGGCTGCACATCGATCCGGCCGCGGTGACCTACGTGCTCGTCGACCTGTCCGGCGCGGTCCGGGATCACTCGCGCACCGGCACGCCGACCGCGGGCGACCCGAGCGCGGTCATCGAGGAGATGGCGAGCGCGATCGAAGCGCTCATCGCGGGTTCCGGCGTGGACAGGTCTCGCATCCTCGGTATCGGCATCGCGTCGCCCGGACCGGTGAACGTGGCCGACGGCGTACTGCTCAACCCGCCGATGATGCCCAGCTGGCGTCGGGTGGCGTTGCGCCACTCGCTCGCCAAGGCGACCGGGCTGCCGGTCCTGCTGGAGAAGGACACCACGGCCACGGTGGTCGCCGAACTGTGGTTCGCGGGCCCCGGCAGCCGCCGCGACTTCGCGTTCATGTACTACGGCACGGGTCTGGGCACCGGCCTGTCGTTGTCGGGGGAGGTCGTTCGCGGTGTCAGCTCCAACGCGGGCGACGCGGGCCACATCACGGTCGATCCGGCTGGTCCGGTGTGCACCTGCGGCCGGCGCGGCTGCGTCGGCTACGTCACCGTGCCGCGAGTGCTCGTCGAACGCGCGGTCCTCGACGGCGTGCTCTCGGCGGCCGAGGCCGGCAACCTCGACGACATCGTCGACGTGGACGCGGCGTTCAGCAGGCTGGCGGCCCTTGCCACGGCCGGGCAACCCGACGCGAGTGCGATTCTGACCGACGCCGCGCATGCCATGGCGCGGGCGATCGTGGTGATCGTGAACCTGCTCGACATCGACGAGGTGGTCTTCGGCGGGCCGTTCTGGGCGCGCATCTCGTCGGTGATCCTCGGCGCGCTGCCGGACGCGGTGCGCGGCGATCCCGCCCTGCTGGCGTCGCACCCCGTCCGATTCGTCCAGTCCGCGATCCCCGTCGATGTCGCCGCCGTCGGAGCCGCGACTCTCGTGCTCGACAACACCTTCTCGCCCCGGCCGTCCGCGCTGCTCCTGGCGGTGGAGTGACCACGTGTCTTTGCCTTGGCAAATCGTTGTGAGTAATTACGATATATGATTTAGTAACTCGCCATGAGCAACTCCGTAACACGGGTCCGCTTCGCTGGTGCCGCCGTCGCCGCGGTGACCGGCGTCGCCGTACTCGCGGCCTGCTCGTCGCCAGCTCCGTCAAGTACCGCGTCCGCGCCGTCCTGCGCGCCGGCGACGGGCAAGGTCACCCTCCAATACTGGAACACCGTGCCGGGCATGGACCAGGTCGTCGCGCTGTGGAACAAGGAAAATCCGAACATCCAAGTGCAGACGAAGAACATTTCCAACGACCAGTACGGCACCATCGGCAACGCCCTCAAGGCGGGCACGGCACCGGACCTCGCGCAGGTCGGCTACGACGAACTCCCCAACCTGCGTACCCAGGGCGCCTTCGTGGACGCGTCGGCCTGCTCGGCAGCCACCGCGGCCAAGTCGCAGTTCGTGCCGTGGACCTGGTCGCAGGCCAGCTTCGGCGGCACCGGCGTGTTCGCCGTCCCGCAGGACACCGGGCCCATGGCCCTCTTCGTGCGCGGCGACATCTTCCAGCAGCACGGCCTGCCGATCCCGAAGACCTGGGACGAGTACGCGGCCGACGCGCAGAAACTGCACGATGCGGACCCCAATCTCAGCATCACGTTCTTCGACCCGAACAACGCCGAGTGGTTCAACGGACTCCTCTGGCAGGCCAAGGCCCGGATGTACAGCTACGCGGGCAACGAGTGGCACGTCACGGTCGACTCCGGCCAGAGCAAGCAGGTCGCCGCGTACTGGCAGAAGCTGATCGACGCCAAGCTCGTGCGCACCGATCTCGCCAACACGTCGACCCCGATGTACGCCGCGTACGAGAAGAACCAGATCGCCACCTACGTCGGCGCGGCGTGGGGCTACAGCCTGCTCCGCGACAACCTGCCCGACCAGGCCGGCAAGTGGACGGTCGTCCCGATGCCGACGTGGGGCTCGAGCGCGGCATCCGGCGACTGGGGCGGATCCACCGTGGCGTTCATGAAAGGCAGCGCGCACCTGTACGAGTCGGTCAAGTTCAACCTCTGGCTGAACACCGATCCGGCCGCCCTCGCGCTGGAGAACCGACTGGGCGGCCTCTACCCGGCAGCGACCGCGGGTTTGAAGCTTCCCGTGCTGTCCCAAGGCGTTCCGTACTACGACAACCAGAAGATCTTCGACGTCTTCGCGGACTCGTCCAACCACATCGACACCGGCTTCACCTGGGGGCCTACCCAGAAGACGGTGAACCTGGCGCTACAGGACGCGATGGCCAAGGCGACAGCGGGCGGCAGCACACTCATTGACGCGCTCTCGGCCGCACAGTCGACCGCGCTGAAGTCCATGAAGGATCAGGCGATTCCTGCCGCGGCCGGGAACTGACCTCGGCATGACCGATCTGGCGACCCGCGCGGTGCCAGCGACGACCGGGCGCCGCCGCCGATACGGTGGTCCCCGGCCGGGCACCATCGTCGCGTTCCTGCTGCCGTTCCTGGTCCCGTTCGTGCTGTTCTACCTGGTGCCGATCGGTTACGCGATCTGGCAGAGCTTCCTCGTCGTGCGCCGTACCGGCGGCCAGTACGGCACGCCGTACACGACGTTCGGCGGTGTCCAACAGTACGTGCAGGCGTTCGGAAACACGGAGTTCTGGGCCAGCATCGGGCGCATCGCCCTGTTCGGCATCGCGCAGGTGCCGGTCATGCTGTTCGTCGCGCTGATCATGGCGCTGTTGCTGGACACTCCGCTGCTGAAGCTCAAGTCGTTCTTCCGCGTGGCGGCGTTCATGCCCTATGCCGTGCCCGGTGTCATCGCCGCGATCATGTGGTCGTTCCTCTACTCGCCGCAGCTCAGCCCGATCGTCGGCCTGCTCAGGGCAATCGGCCTCCAGCCCGATTTCCTCGGCCCGGCGGCCGTGCTGTGGTCGACGGCGAACGTGTCCACCTGGCTCTGGACCGGCTACAACATGCTGATCATGTTCTCGGCACTGCAATCGATCCCGCAGGAGCTCTACCAAGCGGCCACACTGGACGGTGCGAGCAACTGGGCGATCGCGTGGCGGATAAAAGTGCCGATCATCGCTCCGTCGATCATCCTCACCACGGTGTTCTCGATCATCGGCACGCTCCAGCTCTACGCGGAACCGGCTGTGCTGCGCCAGATCTCGTCGAACATCTCCAGCACCTTCACACCGAACATGCTCGCTTTCGCGGTGGCATCCGGAAACAACTATCAGCAGGCGGCGGCGATCTCCGTGGTGCTCGCCGTGCTCACCTTCGTGCTGAGCATCGGGTTCCTGCGACTGACCACGAAGCGGGCCGGGCTGTGAGCGCCCGCGAAAGCCTCATCAGCCGCACGGCGGCCATGGCCGTGATGTTCCTCCTGGCCGTCTATTTCCTGCTGCCGATATATTTCCTGCTCGTCGCGGCGACGAAACCGCAGGGCGATCTCGCATCGACCTACGGGCTGGCGTTCTCGCACCTCAACCTGTTCCAGAACCTGAGCACCCTGTTCGGCCGAGGCAACGGCATCTTCGCGTTGTGGGCGTTGAACAGCGTGCTCTACGCCGTGCTCGGCGCGGCCGTCGGCACCCTGATCTCGGCGCTGTGCGGCTATGCGCTCGCCAAGTTCAGCTTTCGGGGCCGGGAGTTCCTGTTCTCCGTCATCCTCGGTGGTGTCCTCGTGCCCACCACCGCGCTGGCGCTCCCGCTGTTCCTGCTGTTCTCGGCGACCGGGTTGGTCAACACCTACCTCGCGGTGTTCCTGCCCAGCATCGTCAGCCCGTTCGGCGTGTACCTGGCGCGCATCTTCGCCGCGGCCGCCGTCCCCGATGAGATCCTCGAGTCGGCGCGCCTGGATGGCGCCGGCGAGTTTCGCACGTTCTTCTCGCTGGCATTCCGGCTGATGACGCCGTCGCTGGTCACCATTTTCCTGTTTCAGTTCGTCGGCATCTGGAACAACTTCTTCCTGCCGATGGTGATGCTGCAGAAGGAGTCGCTCTTCCCCATCACGCTCGGCCTCTACGAGTGGAACGGCCAGACCGCCCGCGTTCCGCTGCTTCAGGAATCGGTGATCACCGGTGCGTTGGTCTCTATCGTGCCCGTGATCGTCGTGTTCATTGTCCTGCAACGGTTCTGGCGCACCGGACTCGCGTCCGGCGCCCTCAAGTGACTCCGACAGAAGGTCCGTCGCCCATGCCGAACTCCGCCGTCTTCGTGCCCCATTTTCATTGGGACCGGGAATGGTACGAGCCGTTCCAGGTGTTCCGGCACCGGCTGGTCACCGCCTTCGAGACCGTGTTGGAGACGGCCGAGGCGAACCCCGACTTCCGGTTCACCGCCGACGGGCAGCTGGCCGTGATCGAGGACTACCTGCAGATGCGGCCGGAGCATCGTGATCGAGTCGCGGCCCTGGTCGCCAGCGGCCAACTCGCGATCGGACCGTGGCTCATCCTGCTAGACGAATTCCTCTGTTCCGGCGAGACCATCGTGCGCAACCTGCGGATGGGCTGGGCGGCCGCGGCGAAGCTCGGCGGCGCGATGCCCGTCGGCTATCTGCCGGACATGTTCGGCCATGTCGCGCAGATGCCGCAGATCCTGGCGCGGGCCGGCATCGAGCATGCGGCGCTGTGGCGCGGCGTTCCCGGGTTCGTCGACGGTCACGCCTTCCGCTGGCGCGCTCCCGACGGCTCCGAGGTGCGCACCGAGTTCCTCTTCGACGGCTACGGCAACGGCCTCGACGTGCTGTTGGTGCCCGAGGAGATCGGGCGCGCACTCGGCGACTACGCCGAGCTGACGACCCGGCGGTGGGGTGGCGACCCGGTGCTGGCGATGGCGGGCACCGACCACACCGCGCCCGATCCGCGACTGGCGAGCTGGCTGCGGCGGGTATCCGGCGACGAGGCAGCGATCACCATCGCGACGCTCGACGCGTACGTCCGCGAGCACGTGCGCGACAAGGTCTCCCTCGTCGTCACCGGTGAGCTGCGCAGCCATGTGCGCGGCAACATTCTCCCTGGTGTGCTCTCCGCGCGCCTGCGGCTCAAACAGCGGATGGCCGTCGCCGAGCGCACCATCGACCACGCCGAGCGGATGAACGCGCTGTGGTCTGGGCGCGACGAATCGCGGTTCCTCGAACTCGCGTGGCACAAGATCATCGAGTCGTCCGCGCACGATTCCGTCGTCGGCTCCGGTACCGACGAGACAGCCGACCAGGTCGAAGCGCGGCTCGCCGAAGCCACGCACACCGCCCGCGCGGTGCGGGACGCGGCCATCGCCGAGCGCGCCGCTTTGATACCCAGCGACGGCTACCTGGTCGCCAACCCGCTGCCGTTCCCGCGCAGGGCCCTGGTCGAGGTGGACGTCGTGGCCCCGCCCGAGGGCACCGTGCTGGTCGCCACCGCCGCTGACGGCTCGACGCGGCCCGTGCAGCTGACGTCGTTGGCGCCCACCGTGCTCAGCGACGAGCGCATGGACGCGTCGCATCTGGAGCGAGTGCTGCGCCGAATCCACCGCCGCGAACTGTTCGGCAGGCTGATCGATCGCTACGAACTCACCCCTGGGTCGCTCGTCTTTCACCTCGCCGATGTGCCGACCAGCGGACCGTTCGACCTGTTGGTCCTGCGCCGGGAGGTCGCCGCCGCGGCTGCCGCGCGTCCGGGTGAGTGGGCGGTGCGGACGCTGGCGCAAGCCCGCGCGACCGCGCTGGTGCCCGTGCCCGTCCCCGCTTGCGGGCTGGCGAGCTTCCGGGTCGAACCGGGCGACGGCGCGGCAACAACATTCACGCCGGCAACGGCCACGGCCCGGACGATGTCGAACGGACTCGTCGATGTCGCGGTCAACGCCGACGGCACGCTGGACGTGACCAGCGTGGACGGCAGCGTCCTGCGCGGAGTCGGGCGCCTCGTGGACGGCGGCGACCGGGGCGACATCTACAACTACGCGCCACCGGCCAACGACGTGCCGGTGTCGGAGCCGACCGACGTCGCGGTCGAACTCCTGGAGAACGGCCCGCTGCGGTCCAGGATTCGGGTTACCCGGGGCTACCGGTGGCCGACCGCGTTGTCGTCCGATCGCGATCTGCGCGCGAGCGAGACCGTGTCGACGCCGGTGGAGACGCTCCTGGAGGTCCGGGCTGGTGAGCCGTTCCTGCGTGTGGCCATGTCGTTCCTGAACCGGTCCGCCGACCACCGGCTGCGCTGGCACCTGCCGCTGGCCGATGGAGTCACGAAGTCAGCGGCCGCCGGGCAGTTCGCCGTCGTCGAGCGCGGGCTGACCGCGGAGGGCGGCTGGGGTGAGTATCCGATCCCGACCTTCCCGGCCGGCTCGTTCGTGTCCTCGGGCGCGGTCACCGTGCTGCTCGAGCACGCCACCGAATACGAAGTCGTCGGCGACGAACTCGCCATCACGCTGTTACGCGCGATCGGCGCGATCAGCGTCAACATCCATCCGTACCGGGACGAGCCGGCAGCGGCGGAGATCCCCGCGCCGGGAGCGCAGGACCTTGGCATGCGCGTCGAGAACCGGTTCGCCATCCTGCCTTCCTCGGCCGGTTGGCGGGACGCGAACGCGGTCGCACTCGCCGAAGTCTTCCGTAACGACGTGCTGGTCGCCCGCGGCAGCGCGCGGTACGCGGGCGGGCTGCCGCCGGACGCGACCGGTATCGAGGTCGGTGGCGCGGACATCTTCGTGTCGAGCATCCGGCGCGTCGCCAACGGCGTCGAGGTGCGGTTGGTCGCGATGAGTGACACGGGATCGACCGCCCGCATCACCGGTGCGTTCACCGAGGTCACCACGGTCGACCTGCTCGGCAGGCCGCTCGCCACGACGTCGGTCACGAACCGGCTCGACCTCGCACTTGGCCCGTGGGAGATCCGAACTGTCGTTGTCCAGTAAGGCAACTAAGGAGGACTGGTGAAGCGAAGGTTAGGTGGGCTCGTCGCGACTCTCGGGTTGTTGGTCGCATCCGTCACGGCCGTGTCGAGCACCGGCACGGCGAACGCGCAGGACAACGGAGTCGGCGCGAAACCGGCACTGGGCTGGAGCAGTTGGAGCTTCGTCCGCAAGAACCCGACCGCCGCGGTCATCGACGCGCAGGCCGACGCGATGGTCGGCAGCGGCCTCAAGAGACTCGGCTACCAGTATGTGAACCTGGATGACTTCTGGTACCAGTGCCCGGGCAGCCAGGGCCCGAACGTCGACCAGTACGGGCGCTGGGTGATCGACCCGACGCGATTTCCGGCCTCCGGCACGGAGAACGGGATCCAGGCCGTCGCCGATCACGTGCACGCCGACGGCCTGAAGTTCGGCATCTACGTCACCCCAGGCATTTCCGCGCAGGCGGTCGCGCGGAACACGCCGATCGAGGGCACCAGCTACCACGCCGACGACATCGCACTGCCGAACGTCAGCGAGGCGAACTACAACTGCGGTGGCATGGTCGGCATCGACTACAGCAAGCCCGGCGCGCAGGCGTTCATCAACTCCTGGGCCGCCCAGTTCGCCTCGTGGGGCGTTGACTACCTCAAGATCGATGGTGTCGGATCGCAGGATCCCCAGGACGTGCAGGCGTGGTCGAACGCCCTGCGGGCCGCGAGGCGCCCGATCCACCTCGAACTGTCCAACAATCTGGACATCGCGGCTGCGGCGACCTGGGCGCAATACGCCAACGGCTGGCGCACCGGCGGGGACGTCGAGTGCTACTGCGGCGCCAACGACGCGAGCTATCCGCTCACCAACTACGGCAGTGTGGCCAGCCGGTTCGACCAGGTCGCGGCGTGGGCACCATTCGGCGGGCCAGGTGGGTTCAACGACTACGACTCGCTGGAGGTGGGCAACGGAGCCGACGACGGATTGACCCTCGACGAGCGCAGGACACAGTTCAGCCTGTGGGCACTGGCCGCGTCACCACTGATTCTCGGCACCGACCTGACCCACCTGGACCCGACCGACCTGGGTCTGTTGAAGAACTCCGACGTGCTCGCCGTCGATCAGGACGCGATCGACGCCACACGGCTCGTGAACGACGGCACGACGCAGGTGTTCGCGAAGCGGGAGGCGGGCGGCGACGCCGTGGTCGGGCTGTTCAACACCGGCGACGCACCCGCTGCCGTGTCGACGACGACGGCCGCGCTGGGCCTGCCGGCCAGCCGCCAGTACCGACTGACGGACCTGTGGTCGCACGCCACCCTGGCGTCCGGGGGCGGCGTCGGCGCGACCGTGCCGCCACATGGCGTGGTGCTGTACCGCGTGACACCCGCCCGGCTGCCGGTGTTCGCGCCGTCTGCGACGTCGTTCGGCATCACCGGGCTGGCCGACGGGCAGGTCGCCGACCAACCGTTCACCGCGACCGAGACGTTCACCAACTACGGCACCGTGCCGGTCTTGAACGTCAGCATGGGACTGACCGCGCCGGCTGGGTACTCGGCGAAGCCGACCTCGGCGACCCGCTTCGGGATAGTCCATGGTGGACAGACGGTGCACACCACGTACACGGTCGACTCACCGCCGACGGCGCTGTTCGCCACCGCCGTCTTCACCACGAGGGACACCTACACCCAGTTGCACGGCGCCACGACGACTTCGACCGAGACTCATCCGCTGACCGTCCACAGTCAACTCAACGAGCCGTACCAGAGCTACAGCTCGACGACCGGCATGTACGCGCAGTCCGGCAGCCAACTCGGCATCGCGGGCCAGGGCGCGGACATCTGGGGCAGCGTCAACGAGTACAGCACCATCTACCTGCCCAAGGCCGAGCAGGACGGCACGGTGGCCACGGTCGAGGTGGCCGCGCAGCAGAACACCGCACCGTGGGCGAAGGCGGGCATCATCGTGCGCAACGACGTGACCGACGCGAACACCGCACCGGGCTACGTGCTGCTCGCGGAAACCCCCGGCAACGGCTACATCCTGGACTGGGACGCCAACGGCGACGGACAGCTGGACTCGCAGTCCGGTGGCACCACGACCGCGGCGTATCCGAGCTGGCTCAAGCTCGTCCGGTCCGGCACCACGTTCACCGGTTACTACTCGACCGATGACGTGCACTGGACCCTGGTCGGCACCGCGTCGGTACCGACCGCCGCCGCCACCCAGGACGTCGGCGTGGCCATGACCTCACACAGCGCCCACGTGACCGGCGAGGTCGACTTCGACCACTTTACGATCGCCGCCACCGGCTGAACGCGTGGCCCGGTTCCGTTGCCGCAGCTACGGAACCGGGCCAACGTACTCATCGCCGGTAGCTGCCATCGCGGAACTCCTCGACGAGCGTCGGGCGCGACGGCGACCAGCCCAATTCGGCCCGGGCCCGTGTGGCCGTGTTGGCCTGGTCGAGCAGGAGGACTTCGGCGAAGTAGTCGCCAAGGCGTGCCCTGGCCTCGTCATCGGAACCGGGGACGGCTCCTGGGGCGCCTGCCGCGACCGCGGCGGCGTCGGTCAGTTCGGTCACCGTCGGGTTCTGGCTGTTGCCGATCACGTAGTAGCCGGACGCCGTGTCGTCCTCGAGGACCCGACGGAAGACCTCGGCGAGATCGGCCACGTGCACGGTGGACCAGCGCTGTTTCCCGCTGCCGACCATGATCAGGTTGCCGGCCGTGTCCCTTGGGGAGCCGAGCAGCAGTCCGGGGAGCCCGCCGCCGCCGTCGCCGTAGGCGACGCTGGAGACGATGATCGCGGTACGGATGTCCTTCGCCGCCAGTGCCCTGCGCTCGATCGGCTCCTTCCAGGCCACCATCGCGGGCGCGTTGAACGGCGACTCCTCGCTGATCGATGCGTTGTCGCCGTAGACCCACAGGCCGCTGATCTGAAGGTATGGCTTGCCGGTGCCGGCGTACGCCTCGATCACGGCGTCGACCACCGCGGTGTCCAGGTTCGCGCTCGTGGCGTCCCCCGGGCTGGCGGTGTGGATGGCCCCGTCCGTGTCGCTGAGCACGCGCACGACGGCGGCCCGATCGTAGAGGTCCACCACGGCCGGGGTGGCGCCGTGCGCGGCGACCTCGTCCGCGTGGGCGGCGTCGCGGACGAGCGCGGTCACCTGGTGGCCGTGTTCGACCAGTTCGGTGAGGACGTGTGAGCCGATGAACCCGGTTGCTCCGGTGAGTGCGACTTTCATGGCCGGCTGGCCTCCTGTCTTGACGTTCCAACTTGCGCGTTCAAGTGAACCGTAACCACGGTGACTTGAACTGTCAAGTCAGCGTCCCGCGCTTATCGTATCGCGACCGGTTCTCATGACTTGAATGTTCATGTTGATTGCCTTAGTCTGCGGTGATGACCGCTATCGAGGAGTCGTCGGTGCACGACGAGCACGCGGACCTGTGGCTCACCGAGGGCGAGCTGGCCGCGTGGCTGTCGGTGGTCCGCCTTGTCACGCGACTGCCGTGGGCCGTCGATTCGCAACTGCAGCGGGACGCCGACCTGAGCATGGTGGAGTACATGACCATGGCGATGCTCGCCAAGGAGCCGACGTGGACGATGCGGATGAGCGAGCTGGCGGAGAACACCAGCACCTCGCTGTCGCGGCTCTCGCACCTGGTGAAACGGCTCGAATCGCGCTGTTACGTCCGGCGCGAGCCCGATCCCGCCGACGGACGCTGCACCAACGCCATCCTGTTGCCGGCCGGGATGCGCAAGCTGGAGTCGGCCGCGCCCGCCCACGTGGCGCACGTGCGCCATCTGGTCGCGGACAACCTGTCCGGCGAACGCCTGCGCCGGTTGGGCCAGGACGCCGAGCGCATCCTGCGGCACATCGACTCGCCCGCGCGTTGATATCCTCACGAAATGGCCACGTCCGAGCAGTCGTCGCAGGCCGATGAGCACGCGGACCTGTGGCTCACGGCGGATGAGCTGGCCTCGTGGCTGTCGGTGGTCCGCCTGATCACCCGACTCCCGTGGGCCATCGACGGCCAACTGCAGCGCGACACCGGCCTGAGCATGGTCGAGTACATGAGCATGGCGATGCTCGCCGACGCGCCGGAGCGGACGATGCGGATGAGCGAGCTGGCCGAGCGCGCCAGTGTCTCGCTGTCGCGCCTCTCGCACCTGGTCAAGCGCCTCGAATCGCGCGACTACGTCCGGCGCGAGCCGGACCCCGCCGACGGGCGCTTCACCAACGCCATCCTGTTGCCGGCCGGCATGCGCAAGCTGGAGTCCGCGGCGCCCAGCCACGTGGCGTACGTGCGCCACCTGGTGGTGGACAACCTGTCCGCCGAGCGCTTGCGCCGGCTGGCACAGGACGCCGAGCGCATCCTGCAGCGCATCGATTCGCCGGCGCGCTGACCCGACGCTGTTCGGACCTGAACCGGTCACGCCTCAGCTTGACATGAACCGTCAAGTTATAGTATCCGATGATCAAGCAGCGAACTGCCAACTTATTAGGTATGCCAAGGGGCTTGCGCATAGATATGACTTGAGTGTTAAAGTGAGAGCACACCGGGAACGAGACGAAGGAGAGAGAGTCATGAACAAGTGGCAGCGCATCGCACTGGGAGCGGCCTTGACCGGGATCGCCGTCGGCAGCCTGACGGTCGCGGGCCCCTCGGCGAACGCGCAATCGAAGCCCGCCCAGCCCGCCGCGTTATCCGCCGACT
>Ga0137385_10001344_pt1 | contig 20593 bp, 18 predicted proteins | sample SagtaG_FD_104921 | JGI IMG/M metagenome (GOLD analysis project Ga0137385, IMG submission 104921) | Vadose zone soil microbial communities from Sagehorn Ranch, Mendocino, California, USA - Sage2_R_80_16 metaG | ecosystem: Environmental > Terrestrial > Soil > Vadose zone | place: USA: California... | reverse complement strand
GACGTGCCAGTAGATCATCACGCCCGGGCCGCCGTAGCGCTGGTGCCATTCGGTCATCAGGTTCGACTGCCACGACCCGAACTTCTTCGAGTCCGACGCGCACGCCGTACCCGTTCCCCACCACCGCTCATCGCGCTGACGCAGCGTCTGGTTGACCACCGTGGCGATCGCCTTGCGCAGCGCGTCGCGGTGGACGAACAGGGTCCGGGTACGGCGCAGGCGGGCCTCGGTGACCTTGTGGTCACCGGAGTGGACCATGCGCCGGATGCCGATGTTCGTCCCGAGGCAGAACACTACCGGCAGCAGCCGTTTGCGCAGCTCGTCGCCGGTGATGTTCTCCCGGGTGGCGATCGAGCGGAAGTCGGTGTGAAAGTCGGTCAGCCAGTCCACCTCGGTCAGCACGTCCAGTAGGCTGACCACGCCCCAGCGGCGGATCAGCTCTTCTTTGAGTTCGTCGAGGTGGGGCGGCTTGGGCTGCTTCTTGCGGGGCGGCACGGTGATCCACACCTGGCCGCGCTTGACGCCGATGCGTACCCCGCCGGTGGTGTCCTCGCGCAGCCCTCGCGACAGCCAGGTCAGCGCCGTGTCGACCTTGGCCTTCACGGTATCTATGAACTCGCTCGGGTCCTGCGGCAGCCGGATCGCCTGGTAATGCACATCGCGGTGGACGTCGAAATCGGCCGGCAGCTCGGTCTCGGGGTTCCGCCACCGCTTCGCGCCGACGACCCAGATCTCCCGGCGGCGCAACGCGTCGCGCAGCGAGCGCAGCACGCACAGCTCGTAGGGCACCCGCTCGACCCGACCGGCGGTGTCGACCACGGCCGGTTTCCAGTCCGCCGGCACGACCCCGAGGATCGGTACCCGGTCGGCGGTCTCGTAGTGGGTCTGCCGGCCGTCGCGGTCCTTGTACCGGTGCAGCAGCTCCACCGCGTTCATCACCGGCCGGCACGCGGTGTTGTTGCACCGGAACTCCAGCGCGTCGAGCAGCTTGGGCAGCGTCTGCCGGTAGTAGTTCGTGTACGAACTGGCCAGCACCGTACGGATCTGGGTCCGCCGCCGTGACTCGCTGGCCTCGGCCTCGGCGGCCAGGTCCGGCAGCGTGTCCTCCCCGACGACCGGCCACAGCGCCTGGCGGACCTTCTCATCCGGGTGCGCCAACGCGGCCCTCACCAGCTTGAACAGCACCGTCTCCTTGTTGGAGACCCGCTTGAACTCCTGCATCTGGGCCTTGTCGACCCGCCGCTCCGCCCGAGTGTTGATCTTATTGACCAGATCGACGAACAGCTGGATCAGCGAATCGGTGATCTCCGTCAGCCGGCACCAGCACAGCACCGCCAGCAGCGTCAGCCGCACCTCGGGCGCGTGGTCACGGCGCAACGTGGACGGATACTCCGCCAAGGCCCGGTTCTTCCACACCTCGATACGCCGGCTCCGGTACGTCGGTGAACAGATCCAGCGGCAACCCGACCGCGCGGACCCGCATCAGCTTCGTGATCTCCGCCAGCAAGGTCTCCAGCCCGAGCTTGCCCGGATCGGCCTTCAGCTCGGTGAAGAAGCTGCGCCGCGCCCCATCGGCGGCATCGGCCTCATCCTCGGCATCGTGACGCGGCGCGGTGATGGCATCCAACGCATCCACCACGCCCAGCCCCTGGCGCAGCCGTAACACCCTGGTCGCGACAAACCGCTCGTCGGCGGCGGTGTTCGCCGAGGTGATGATCCGATCGATTCGACCCGGCGGCTCGACGTGCTCGGCCCGGCACCGGGCCAGCAGCGCCTCCTTCTGCCGCACCTCGGTCAGCTCGCTCGGGCACACCTCGCCAGCCAGCCACGCGCTCAGCGCCTCCTCGTCGGCGCGGGTGGCCTCCCGGAACCCGCGGGCGGGCGCAGCGGCGAGAAGCTCGCCGCTGCCGCGGCCGGCCGTGGTGGGGGTTCGACTCGAGCATGAAGGTCCTCCAACGCCGGTTCGACAACGTTGTCTCTATAACGTCATACGTGCGCGTCCACTCAGGACGCAACGTTCGATTGATGGAAATTCCTCAATGCTCATTCGAGCCATCGGTCATCGAGGCTGAGCTTGATGAGTTCGGCCCGCGAGCTGACGCCGGTCTTCTGGAACACCTCCGCAGGTGGTAGTCGACCGTACGCGGGCTGAGGAACAGCGCGGCGGCCACCTCCCGGTTGGTGGCCCCTTCGCTGACCGCCCGGATAATGCGCAGCTCCTGCGGGGTGAGGTCGGCGAGCGTACTCGGCTCCCGGCGCCGGGCGGTCTCGCCGGTCGCGCGCAGTTCCTCCGCGGCGCGGTCGGCCCAGACGGAGGCGCCGAGCCGGCGGAAGGTCTCCAGCGCGGCGCGCAGGTGCGGGCGGGCGTCGGCGCGGCGCCGCTCGCGGCGCAGGTACTCGCCGAACAGCAGCTGGGTACGGGCCTGCTCCAGCGGCTCGTCGGACTGCGCGTGCAGTCTCAGCGCGAGCAGGTACTCGACCTCGGCCGCCTCGGCCGGGGCCAACAGCGCCCGGCACCGGGCGGCGACGGCCAGCGCGGCACGGGAGCCGGTCGCCTCGGCCCAGGTGGTGTACCGGGCGAGCGGCGCGGCCGCCCGGTCCGGCCGGTCCGCGCGGACCGCGACCTCGACGAGGTCCGGGACGGTGGTCAGGATGATGCCGGGATGGGTGGTACCGGCGCCCCGGTCGACCGCTTCCAGGCGGGCCAGCGCATCGGCAGGGCGGCCGGCGGCAAGGTCGAGCAGGCCCAGCGCGCGGTACGCCCAGGTACTCGCCCCGACGAGCCGGTGCTCGTATCCCCGGGCGAGCGCGTCGTCGGCGAGCCGCCGCGCGTCGTCCTCCCGGCCCCGCAGCGCGGCGAGTACGGCGAGCCAACCCAGATGCCGGCACGCCGTGTTCGGCTGCCCGGTCTCCTCGGCGAACCGGTACCCCTCCTCGGCGAACGCCTCCGCGGTGCCCAGCCGGCCGTGCGCCAACTCGTCGGCGACCAGGTACTCCAGGGCCCACGCGAGCGTACCGGCCGCACCGAGCACGCGGGCGCGCCGTACCGCACCGGCCCACAGTCGCCGGGCCAGCTCGTGGTCGCCCAGTCCGCGGGCCATCCCACCGGCCCAGCCGAGCATCGCCGGGTCGGTCAGCCGCTCGACCGTCTCGAGGTCGCCGGGGGTTCAGCCCGGGCTCCGCGCCGGTACGGACCCGGCAGGCCGCCCGGAACAGCCGGGCCAGCACGTCCTCGGGCTCGTCGCCGGACAGCGGCAGGCGTTCCAGCGCCTCGGCGATCTCGGCGTACGCGTCGGCCGTGTTGGCGTGGAACGTCGCCTCCCCCAGCACGAGGAGCAGCTCGACCGCACGGTGCCGGTCGGCGCGCAGCGCCTCGGGGATGACCGGCCGCAGCAGCGCGACCGCCTCGGCGGGGGTACCGGCGCGCAGCTCCATCAGCGCCCGCAGCGCGGCGAGGTCCAGCGGTACCCCGTCCGGGTCGGCCCGTTCGGCCAGCTCCAGCAGTGCCCGGGCGCGTACCGCGTCCCCGCCCTGCCACCACGCGGCCGCCGCCGCCACGGCGCGCCGGCCGCGATATGACGGTGCGGGACTCAGTTCGACGGCCCGTTCCAGCGCGGCCGCGGCGGCGGCCGGACCGGCCCGGCGCAGCGCCTGCTCGGCGGAGCGTTCCAGTTCGGCGGCGACCTGTTCGTCGGGACCGTCCGCGGCCTGGCCGAGGTGCCAGGCTCGGCGGTCCAGGTCGGCCGGCTCGCCGAGCAGCGCGATGGCCAGCGCCCGATGCGTGGCGCGGCGCTGTTCCGGCTGCGCACCGTGGTAGACGGCAGAGCGCATCAGCGGGTGCCGGAAGGCCAGCGCCGGACCATCCTCGACGATGAGATCGGCAAGCTCGCCGGCCGGGTACGGTTCGGCACCTCGCGAAAGGAGCGCCTCGGCGCGCCGTACCGTGTCCAGCCGCCCGGTACCGCTCGCGGCGACCAGCAGGAGCAGGCGCTGCGCGGCGGCATTGCGCTGCTGCGCCCGCCGGAGGAAGGCCCGCTGGAGTCCGGCGGCCAGCGGAAGCGGCTCGCCGGATCCGGCCGCGCGCAGGGCCGAGGCGGGCAGCTCGCGGATGGCCAGCGGGTTCCCGCCGGTCGCCCGGACCAGCTCGGCCCGGTCAGCCTCGGACAGCTGGTCGCCGGCGGCGAGCAGCGCCCCGGCCGCGTCCCGGTCCAGGCCGGCCAGCGGAAGGTCGACCAGCCCGGCCGCGTCCAGCGGCCGCCCCTCGTCGGCCCGGGCGGCCAGTGCCAGCGCGACCGGCTCGGCGTCCAGCCGCCGCGCCACGAACGCCAGCGTGGAAAGCGTCGGCCGGTCCGCCCAGTGCGCGTCGTCGACCAGGCACAGTACCGGCCGGTCGCCGGCCGCCTCGGACAGCAGCGACAGGGTCGCGAGCGCGACCAGGAAGCGGTCCGGTACCGGCCCGGTGGCCTGCCCGAACACCACACCGAGCCCGCGCGCCTGGGGTTCGGGCAGCCGGTCGACCCGGTCCAGTACCGGCAGCAGCAGCCGGTGCAGCGCGGCGTAGCCGAGGTCGGACTCCGGTTCGACACCGGTCGTCCGGAGCACCCGGAACCCGGTGGCGCGCTCGGCCGCGTACCCCAGCAGGGCGGTCTTGCCAATGCCCGGCTCACCCCGCAGGACGACGCCGCCCCCCTGCCCGGCCCGTACCCGGGTCAGCAGCGCATCGAGCGCGGCCCGCTCCTTCACCCGCCCGTACAGCACCCGTCGAAGCCTACCGAGCGGGCGGACCGGCGACTTCGCCGATTCGACCGGCCCCGGCCGCGCCTAACGTCGAACGGAAGATCGGGAGGTCACGATGAGTGAGATCGACGAGCTGCTGGCCGAGTGGACGGCCGCCGAGCGGGCCGGCGACGCGGCCGCGCTGGACAAGCTGCTGACCGACGACTTCGTCGGGGTGGGGCCGCTGGGCTTCACGCTGTCCAAGCGGGAGTGGCTGGACCGCTACGACGGCGGGCTGCGGTACGAGACGTTCGGGCTGGAGGACGTGCAGGTGCGGGGGTACGGCGACGCCGCCTTCGTGGTGGCGCGGCAGGTCGGCCAGGGCACCTGGCAGGGGCACCCGGTACCGGCCGCGGTCCGCGCGAGCCTGGTGCTGGTCCGGCAGGCGGGCGGGTGGCGGCTGGCCGGTAACCATATGAGCTTCATCGCGGGTACCCCCGGCGCACCGCCCGTGCCGGGCCGGCCGTGAACGGGTCCCTGGCCGGCCGGGTCGCGCTCGTGACCGGCGCGAGCCGCGGGATCGGCGCGGCCACGGCCTGGGCCCTCAGCCGGGCCGGCGCGAGCGTGGTACTCGCCGCCCGGGACGAGCAGGCGTTGTCGGACGTCGCCGACAAGATCACGGCAGCCGGTGGCCGGTCGCTCGTGGTGACCACCGACGTCACCGACCCGGTGTCGGTGCGCCGGCTCGTCGAGCAGACCCTCGGCGCGTACGGCCGGCTCGACGCGGCCGTGAACAACGCGGCCGGCGGCCACCGGCCGACCCCGCTGGCCGAGGTCGCCATCGAGGACTTCGACAACGAACTCGCGGTCAGCCTACGCGGCGTGTTCCTCGCCATGCGGTACGAGATCCCCGCGATGCTCGACACCGGGGGCGGTTCGATCGTGAACATGGCGTCGACGGCTGGCCTCGAAGCCGTCGGCGGGCTGGCCGGCTACGTATCGAGCAAGTTCGGTGTGGTCGGGCTGACCCGGACCGCCGCCCTCGACTACGCCGACCGCGGTATCCGGGTCAACGCGCTGGCACCAGGGCCGATCCTCACCGAAACGCTGGAACGCGCCGGGCAGCAGGCGCAGGAACGGACTGCCGGTTCGCTGCCCATGCGTCGGCTCGGCCGGCCCGAGGAGGTCGCCGCCGCGGCGGTCTGGCTGTGCTCGGCGCAGTCCTCGTTCGTCACCGGTGCCACGCTCACCGTCGACGGCGGGATGCTGGCCGGGATGCCGACGTTCAGCCGGGCCGGTGCCGCATGACGACCTGGACGTGGCCCAGAGTGCTCTGGGTCGTTGGTGCACTGCTGCTCGCGACGATGGTGTTCCACGTCGTCGCGCTCGCGGTGACCGGTGGCCCGGTGACCGGGCCGGTGTCGCTGCGCAAGCCGGCCACGTTCGCCGAGACCGGCTGGCTGACCGCGTGGTCGGTGGCGCTCGTCCTGCCCCGCCTCCGTACCCGCGCCTGGCAGCGCCACGTCATCGGCGGTACCACGGTGCTCTTCGGGGTCGGCGAGACCACGATCATGGCGATCCAGGCGTGGCGCGGCGTACCGAGCCACTACAACTTCAGCACCCCGTTCGACGCGGCGCTGGTACGGGGCGGCGCCGCCGGTACCGCCGGGCTGTTCCTCATCGGCGTGGTCGTACTGCTCGTGACGGTGGTCCGCACGCCTGACCTCCAGCCCAGCGTACGGCTGGGCATGCTGGCCGGCGTCGTCGTGTTCTTCGTCGGCTGCGCCGTCGGCTTCGTGATGGTCTCCAACAACAGCGGCGTGTTCCAGGGCAGCGTCGGCGCCGGCTTCGGCAACCGGACGGCGGCGTACCTGGGACCGGACCAGGCCACGGTCGGCCCCGAGTACCTGCTGCTGCGACCCGCGACCCGGGGCGGCGACCTGGTGCTGCCGCACGCGATCGGGGTACACGGGCTGGTGCTGCTTGCCGTACCGGCGGTGCTGCTGACCGGTACCGCCCTGAGCCGCGCCCGCCAGCTGCGGCTCGTCGCGGTGGCCGCCGGTAGCGTGGGCCTCGCGATGACGCTGCTGCTGGTCAACGCGTTCCGGTCGTTGCCGCTGGACCGGCTGGATCCGGTATCCCTGGCCGCCCTCGCAGTCTGTGGCGCCGCGGTGGTCGTTGTCTACGCTCGCCTGGTGGCCGCCTGGTTGAGCCGTCGCTGAGAGGACACCCACGATGTCGTACCCCGAGGTCCGCTACGCGGGCCACAAGGGCGAGGTCAGCGCCCGGTTCCGGCCGGCCGGTGCCGAGCCGGAGCTGCGTACCGGCACCGGCGGAACCGTGCACTACCTGGCCACCGGAGCGTCCACGGCCGGCGACTTCGGCATGTACCGGTGGGACATGTCCAACCGGCCCAGCGGGCCGGACCCGCACTTCCACCGGACCATCTCCGAGTCGTTCTTCGTGCTGTCCGGTACGGTACGGCTCTACGACGGGCACCGGTGGGTCGACGCGACCGCGGGCGACTTCCTGCACGTACCGGCGGGCGGGGTGCACGCTTTCCGCAACGAGTCCGAGGCGCCGGCCTCGATGCTGATCCTGTTCGCGCCCGGCGCGCCGCGCGAGCCGTACTTCGAGCAGGTGGCGACGGTGAGCCAGCTCAGCGCGGAGGAACAGGCGCAGTTCTACCTCCGCCACGACACCTACTGGCTCTGACCGTTGCCTTCGCATCAGGGGAGGCTCGGGAGGCTCGGAAGCGGCAGGGTGGGCAGGATTCCGCTCGGGAGGCTGACTCCCGGTACGGGTACGCCGTTTCCGGGCGAGGGGCGCGGCGTCGGCGCTGGCGGGCCGGACGGCTGCGGTGCGGCCGGTGGCGTCGGCGTCGGGCGGGCGCCGGGGCCGGTACCGGAACCGGCCTCGGACAGCCTGCGCCGGGCATCGGCCAACTCGATCGCCAACCGCTTCGCCTGCTGCGGATCCCGGACCCGGGCGACCACCGCGGCAGCCTCGTCGATGAGGCGCCGCGCGTCGGCGTACCGGCCGGTCCCGATCGCCCGGCGGGCCTCGGCGAGCTTGCTGTCGGCGGTCAGGATGTCGGCGCGCCCGGGATTGACCGCGGCGGCGAGTGGCCACAGTGGACTGTGCGGGGTGGCGGTCACGGTCCCGGCGACCAACCCGCCGAAGAGCACGACCAGCACCGCGGCCGCGATGCCCGGACGGACCCAGCGCAGCCGGTGGCGACGAGCCCGGCCCGGATCGCCGGCGACGGCGCGATCGGGGGCGCCGCCGGACAGGTCGGCGCGCCAGGCGACGAGCAGCGCGGCGGTCCGGTCACCACCGGGCGCCGGCGCACCGCGACCGAGCGCGTCGAGCAGCGCGTCGTCGGCCGTGACCACGGCGAGGTCGACCGGCTCCGGCGCAGAGGTCGTCATGCCGGCACCTCGTCGAGCAGCGCCGGGGCCAGTTTCCGGAGCTTTGCGAGCGCGCGCGACTGGGCGACCCGGACCGCGGCGGCGGACATGCCCAGTACGGTGCCGACCTCGTCGGCGGACAGGCCGACCGCGACTCGGAGCACGATGATCTCCCGCTGGGTGTCCGGCAGGTACCCGAGCAGCCGGGACATCCGGCGCGCCAGGTCGGCGGCGACCGCCCGCTGCTCCGGGCCGGGCGCCCCATCCGCCCGCTCGGGCAAGGTGCTGGCCGGCGCGGTGCGGGTACGGGTCGCGGCCCGTTGCGCGTCCGCGACCCGGCGCGCCGCGATCGTGTAGACGAAGCCGGAGAACGGCCGCCCGAGATCGCGGTACCGGGGCAGGGCCCGGAGGATGGCGATGCACACCTCCTGGGACACGTCATCCGCCGTGGTGTAGGCGCCGGCGACGGGTCCCAGGCTGGCCCGGCAGTACCGGACCACGCCGGGCCGGACGAGTGCCATCAGCGCCGCGGCGGCCGCCTCGTCGCCGTCGGCGGCGCGGCGGGCAAGCTCCGCCTCGGCCGCCTCCGGTGCCGTCATCGGTGGCCGCACTCCCCTCGCACCCCGCCGCAACTGCAAAGGTGCAGTCTGCCGGGTAGGACGACACGTGTCCACCTTTCGGTCAGCCCGGCAGGCGTTGCGGGCCGGTCTCCAGGTGCCGCAGCCGGGCGAGCAGGTCCGCCCGGTTCTCGCAGCCCAACCGGCGCCGCATCCGCGCGACGTGGTGCTCGATGGTCTTGGGCGAGATGAACCGCCGGTCCGCGATCTGCTTGTACGTCAGCCCAGCGACGACCAGCGTGGCGACCTGCCGCTCCCGGTCGCTCAGCTCGGCCGCGTCGGCGGTACCCGGGCCGGCCGCGGCCGCCGGGCGGCGCCCGGCCGGCCGGCCCTGCAGGGTCCGCGCGCAGTCCAGCAGGGCCACCATCGCCCGGCGGTCAGTGGTACGGGCGGCGGCCTGCGCGGCCAGGCGCGAACCGTCCCACCGCAGTCCGGCCTCGTGTAGTCCGCGCGCGGCGCGGTCCACCTTCCCGGCGTCGACCGCGCCGGCCAGTAGCTCCAGCCAGCAGTCGGCGGCGATCGACAAGGCCCGGAAATACCCGCCGGCCGGCGCGGCCGCGGCCAGCGCTGCCGCATGCTCCTCCGCGGCGGCCGGCTGCTCGGCGATGATCGCCGCCTGCAGCGAGCTCCACCGCAGCGGCGCCGCCCAGAGGGCCGGCCCGTCCAGCCGGCCCAGCAACGCATACGCGTCCGCGAGGTGCGGAGCCATCCGGTCGTGGTCGCCGAGGCGGGCGGCGCAGATCGCGAACTCGCCCAGCGGCAGCAGGGTGAACAGGTCCACCGGGTGCCGCAGGACCGCCTCACCGGCGTGGGCCCAGGTGCGCCGCAGCATCACCAGGTCACCGTCGCGGCGGGCCAGCCCCAGCTCCAGCGCGATCCAGAACAGCCAGTCGCGGGGTTCCAGCGGGCGCTGGCCGAGGGTGGCGCGCACCTCCCGTACCCCGGTGATCTCTCCACGCATCAGCAGCGTCCAGGCCCGCAGCAGGCCGTGCCGGGTGGCCATCAGCCCACCGCCCAGGCCGGCCGACGCGGCCCGGTCGAGCACCGACCCGGCCACCGCCCACTCCCCCGCATGCAGCGCCACCAGCGCGGCCAGCGCGGCCGGGCTGTCCGGCAGCAGCGCCGTCCGCCCGGCGGGCTGGAGCAGGTCGGCGGCCTGCACCAGGGCGGCCAGGGCCGAAGTCCGGCTGCCGGCCACCGACTCGCGCACGCCCTGGGCCATCAGCGCCGCGGCCGTGGTGAGCAGCGTGGGGGGTTCCGGACCATTCGGGGGTACCTCGGCCAGCCGGCCCGTGCCGATCAGCCCGACGGTCGCCAGTGCAGCCGAGCCCGACCAGCGGTACAGCTCGGCACTACGGGCCAGTTGCCCGCGATGGGCGAGGGCCGCCGCCGCCACCCGCGCGGCATCGGCACGATCGGCCGCGTCGGTCGCCACCACCTGGTCCGCGAGCCGGAGCGCGGAGTCGAGGTCGCCGGCGAGCGCGGCGGCGCGGGCCCATCTCGTCGCGACCGCCGGCACCGGGCATGCCGCGGCGACCGCGGCCGCGTACAGCCGGGCGGACAGGGCCGGTTCACTTGGCAGCGCCTCGTCGGCCGCCGCCTCGAACGCGGCCGCCACGGCCGGGCCGCCGACGCCGGTACCGAGCAGCGCGCGCGCCAGGGCCAGTACCGACCCGCCCCGTTCCAGTTGGAGTTCGGCGAGGCGCCGCCGGACGGCGATGCGGCGCTCCCTCGGGATCAGCACGGCGACGGCGCGCTGGACGAGCGGTACCGGTGCACCGTCTCGGTCCAGCAACCCGGTGGCCCGGGCCGCTTCCAGTACCTCACCGCCGAGGTACCCGTCCCCGCCGAGCAGGTGCCCGAGGAGTTCCACATCCAGTCCGGCACCCGCCTCGGCGGCGAGCAGGAACAGCTGTACCCGCGGCTCCAGCGCCTCCAGGTCCCGCCCGAGCCCGGCGACGGCGGCCTCGGGTACCTCATCGAGGCGGCCCGGGATCCCCTGCACCGCCGCGATCACCCGGTCCACCAGAGCCGGTACCCCGCCCGTCAGGCTGCCCAGGAGTTCGGCCAGCCGCGGGCCGGCCCGGACACCGGACGCGGCCAGCAACTCGTGGAGCTGCCCCGGCCCGAACGGGGACAGCGTGACGACCTGGCCCCGCCGGTGCAGGAGCCCGACCAGTTCGGCCAGCGCGGCCGATCGCGGCCAGGGCCGGTAGGCCACCACGAGCCGCTGTTCCGATACCCGCGCCATCGCGAGCAGCTCCCGGACCTCGGTCTCCGCCAGCCGGTGCGCATCGTCGACCAGCCGGACCGGTTCGGCGCCGAGCCGGTCCAGCTCCCGCAGGACGGTCGTCTTCCCGTACCCGCCGGGCGCGCAGATCCCGACCTGTAACGGGCCCTGCGGGTCGGCGCGGAGCCGGTCGAGGAGTCCCCGAGCGGCGACGTCGAGGATCGGGGTGGTTCGGACCACGGGGCGGCTTCCTTCGTAGGCGGGCGGCTGCCTCTTGGACATCGCCCGCCCCGCGCGCGGCGTTACACGCCCGGGTTCACGCGCGACCGAGGCCGGACGCCACGGTCAGCCAGACGCCCACGATGATGAGCAGTACCGCCAGTGCCAGCAGCGCCATGCGCGCGCCGGGTTGCCGGTCACCGGCGGCCCGCCGGGCTGATCGGCTCCGTGGCGCCTCGAGTGCGGTGATCACCACGGGCGGACGGGGCGGTGGGTAGGCCGGTTCGGCGCCGGGGTCGCCGGGGTCGCCGACACCGGACAGTGCGCCCTCGCCCGCCGCCGCTGCGGGCCGGTACGCCGCCACCGAGTCGGGTGCGGCCACGAGCCGTCGCGCGGCGCAGGCGGCGCCCAACACGACGCTGTGCGCGGGATCGTCGCCCATCCTGCCCGGGCCGGCCACGGCCGACTCGACCTGCCGCCGGACCAGCGGGGTACGCGCCGCCCCGCCCACCAGGAGCACCGCGTCCGGCACCGGGCCCGGCCCGACCACGCCCAGCAGGGTCTCCACGGTGGTACCGACCATCGGCTGGATCAGCTCCTCGAACTCGCCGCGCGAGACGGCCACGGTCGTGGGTCCGCCGGGCAACAGCGCGCGGACGGTGGTCGACTCCGTGGCCGACAGCTCCTCGCGGGCCGCGGTGCAGCGTTGGCGCAGCACGGACAGCGCCAGCCGGTCCTGCGGGTCGGCCGGGTCGAGGTCGCTGGCCAGCCTGGCCCGCACCCATTGCAGGAGCACGTCGTCGAAGTCGGCGCCACCGGTCGGCTCACCGGTCTCGGCACCGGCGAGCAGCTCGAAGTCGGCGACGCCGCTGCGGCGTACCAGCGAGCACTCGCAATGGGTGCCGCCCAGCGCGTAAACGGCGATGGTGTCCCCGACGCCGACCGGCTCGCGGGCGGCGTACCCCTCGACCGCGGCGACCGGCGCGGCCAGCAGCGCAACACCGTCCGGACCCACCCGGCCGTCCACGCCCGCACGCCGGAGCGCCTCGCGCAGAAGGCCCGTCCGGTGCGGACCCCACGTCCCCGGTACGGCGACGACGACGCCCTCCGCCGGTTGCCCCTCGGCGGCCTCGACCCGGCTGACGACCTCGTCGACCACCTCCGCGGTCAGCGTCGAGGCATGGTACGGACGGCCGCCCAGCACCAGGGGAACGTCGTCGCCGACCCGCCGCAGGACATCGCCCGCGATGTCGCTACCGGTATCGACGGCAACGGCTTGCGGTTCGCTCCACGTACCGCGGTGCAGCCGGGACACCGCAACGACGGTGGATCCGGTACCGATGTCGATCCCCAGCACGTACGGCATGCCGTGGTTTCCTCCCCGCGCTCGGCTCCCCCGTTCGTACCAGAGTCGAATCGGCCAGGCGAGGCCCTAGGGCCCATCCGTTTCCCCTAATCCCCTCATGACATCGGCCCGATCCCCTAATCGCGGCGGGGCGCAGATGCGGGGGTCGGTCCCGATGCGAGCCACCCTCACACTCCCTACGGTCGTCACCGGCAATGCCTACGATATCGAGGAGCTTCTCCATGCAGTCACCCCTCACCCTGCACGACTTCGTCCTCAACCTGATCAGTGACGCCGATGCGCGGGCGGCGTTCGACCTCGACCCCGACGGCTCGCTGCGGGCTGCCGGACTCGGCGACGTCACGCCGGCCGACGTGCGCGACGTCCTCCCGCTCGTCGCCGACTACGTACCGGCGCACGTGGCCGGGCTGGACACCAGCCTGCCCGAGTTCGCGAGCAGCGCCCTGGGCGCCGACCGTACCGGCATCGCCCAGCCGCTGCAGTTCGTCACCTCACAGGTACCGCTGCAGGCGCCCATGAACGACCCGACCCTCGTCGCCGCCGGCAGCCTCGGCAGCGTCGCGACCGGGGCGACCGGCCTGGTCGGCGCGGCTCCCGTGATGCCTGGTGCACTACACGGCGCCGCCTTCTCCGGCGGTGCGGGCGCATGCGGCAGCGCGCACGTGTCCGGCGGCGCGGGCGTGTCGGGCGGCGCGGGCGCATCCGACGGCACAGACGTGTCCGGCGGCGCGGGCGCATCCGGCGGCGCCGGGTTGTCCGGCCACTTCTCCCCCGCCCAGGACCCGGCCGGCACCCTGGATGCCGGCCTGTCCGGCGCCACCGGTGGCCTGACCGGCGCGGTCGGCGGCCTCGGTGACGAGCCGGTCGGCCACCTGACCGGTGTCCTCGACACCGCCACGCACGGCCTGACCGCCACGACCAGCGGCCTGACCGGCGTCGGCTCGCATCCGCTGGACTCCGGTCACGTCCTCGACCACACCGGGCTCACCGGCGGCCTGCCGGTTCTGAACGGCGCGCCCGGCCTGCTGCCCGGAGCCGGCCCGCTCGGCCTGGGTGCCACCGGCGACGCGTCCGGCTCGGCGCATGCCGGCACCGACCCGCACCTGCTCGACGTCGCGCACCTGTTCTGATCCGGATCCGCGAGGCGGTGCGCCTCCCCGGGTGATCCCGGCACCGCCTCGCCCGGACCGTCGGACCCCGCGAGACTCCACAGTGGACGGTTGGTGATGGCGACTCTCTGGCTTGACGTACTCGACGAGACCATCCGCGCGTGCGCGGCCCACGGGCGGGCCGACCTCGCCGACATGCTCCGGCGCAAACGCGCCCAGCTGCTCGATCCCCGCCTGCGGGTACTCGTCGTCGGCGCGCCCAAACATGGCAAGAGCCAACTGGTCAACGCGCTGATCAACGCACCGGCGTGCGCGGTGGGCGATGACCTCACGACGACGGTACCGACGACGGTCGAGTACGCCGACGAACCCTCGGCCGCCCAGGTCGGGCCGGCGCCCGGGACGGACCTCGTGGTCGGGGTACCCCGGGAGCTGCTGCGCTGCGGTGTGGTACTGGTCGACATGCCGCCGATCGGGGCCGCCGACGTCCCGCTCGCCGCGGCGGACGTGGTACTCCTGGCGTCGGATGCGGGTACCGGGCTGACCGAGCGGGAGGTGGAACTCCTGCGGTACGCGGTCCGGCGCTGCCCGAACGTGATCCTGGCGCTCACCAAGATCGACCTCGTACCGGGATGGCGCCGGGTCGCCGAGAACACCCGGGTACGCCTGGCCCAGACCGGCCTGCCCGCGCCGGTGATCCCGGTCTCCGCCGAACTGCGACTGCGCGCGGCGAGCCGCAACGATCCCGACCTCAACGCCGAGTCCGGCTTCCCCGAGCTGGTCCGTTACCTCCAGCGCGAGGTACAGAGCAAGGCGCAGCGGCTGGCGCCGCACACCGCGGCTGCGCTGACCGGTACGACCATCGAGTCGCTCGCCGCGCCGCTGCTGGCGCAGCGGTCCGATCCGGACGCCGATCCCACCGAGGCGACGCTGCAACTGCGCGACCTGCAACGCCGGTACGACGGGCTGCGCCGGCACGCTTCCCGGTGGCAGAGCGCGCTGGCCGACGACATCTCCGATCTGGTCTCCGACATCGAGTACGACCTGCGGGACCGGACCCGGCGGGTACTGCGTACCGTCGACGAGTTCTTCGATGCCGCCGATCCGGTCGAGGTCTGGGACAGTTTCGTACCGTGGCTGGAGGAGAACCTGCGCACCGCCGGCCAGGCCAACTTCGCCTGGCTCGTCCAGCGCTCGCACTGGATGGCCACCCGGATCGCGGCCGACTTCGCCGCGTACCGTCCCGAGGCCCTGCCCGAGTCCACGTTCTGGCCGCCGGCCAACGTCTTCGGTGGGGTCGCCGAACTGGAGCGGCCGGACCTCGGTACCTTCTCGTTCAGCCAGAAGGTCTTCACCGGCCTGCGCGGGTCGTACGGCGGGCTGGTGATGTTCGGTCTGCTCACCAGCGTGGCGGGACTGCCGCTGATCAACCTGGTGTCGCTGGGCGCCGGCGCGCTCTTCGGCGGGAAGAGCCTGCGCGACGAGGGCAGCGGCCGGCTGCAACGGCGCCAGGCCGCGGCGAAGGCGGCGGTACAGCGGCACGTCGAGGACTTCTTCCTCAAGTTCAACAAGGACTGCCGGGACGTGGCCCGGCAGGTACACCGGACCCTGCGCGACCACTTCCTGAACCTGGCCGAGGAGCTGCAGGAGGACCTGTCGAACACGGCCCGGATCGCGAAGCAGGCGGCCGACCGCGACGCCGCCGAGCGGGACCGCCGCCAGCGCGAGATCCAGCGCGAGTTCGACGGCCTCCTCGCCCTGCACCGCAAGGCCCGAGAGCTCACCGCGGCCGGCGCACCGTTGGGTGCGGCCGCATGAGGCCCGGCCTGGTCGACCGCGCGTGGCACCTGTTGACGACCGCGCTGCAGATGTACCGCGACGATCCCGGGACGACGGACTGGCTGCACCACCAGATCGACCGGTTCGAGGGACCGCTCCGGATCGCCGTAGCCGGGCCGGCCCGCTCGGGAAGATCCATGCTCATCAACGCCCTCGTCGGTGACGAGATCGCACCGGTCGAGCTGGGCGCGGCCGGCCAGCCGTTCACCTGGTACCAGGACGGACCGATCCCGCGGGCCACCCTGTACGAGTCCGACGGAAGTGAGCGGGAACTGCCGGTCACCCGACTGGAGCGGGGGTTGCGGGTTGAGGCACCCGGCTGGCTCGCCCCCGAGCCGGAGCTGCGGGAGATCGTGGTGGACTGGCCGGCCCGCGCGCTGCGCCATGCCGTCCTCATCGACACCGCCGCCGCAGACCCGGACGGCACCACGATGGCCCGGGTCCGCGCGGAGGCCGACGCGGTCCTGTACGCCACGCCGAGCGTGGCCGATCCGGATCTGCGCCCGCTGCGGCCCGATCCGGCGAGCCAGCTCTGCCCCGGCGCGACCGTCGACACGATCCTGGTGCTCTCCCGGGCGGACGAGGTCGGCGGCAGCCGGATCGACGCGCTCAGCTCCGCCCGGCTGATCGCCCGGCGGCGCGACCGCGGTGTCGCCGTACGCGGCCGGTGGCAGACGGTCGTCGCGGTGTCCGGCCTTCTCGCGCACGCCGCGCGCAGGCTGAGCGAGCCGGAGTACGCCGCGCTCGCCGCACTCGCCGACACCGCCGGCCGGGACCTGGCGGAGTACCTGCTGTCGGTCGACCGGTTCACCGGCCCGCGGTTCCCGGTACCGCTCGGCCAGCAGACCCGTACCGCCCTGCTCGACCGGCTCGGCCTCTTCGGGGTACGCCTCGCGACCACGCTGATCCGCACGGGCTCGGCGTCCCACAGCGCGTTGTCCGGCCAGCTCCTGCAGCACAGCGGCCTGACCGACCTACGGGATGCGATCAGCGAACTGTTCGTCAACCGTCGGCACCTGCTCAAGGCGCGCTCGGCCCTGCGCGCACTCCGGTCGGTGGCACAGACCCGGCCGCACCCGGACGCCGAACGCCTGTGCGCCGACATCGAGCACGCCATGGCCAGCGGGCACGAGCTGCGCGAACTGGCGCTGCTGGCGTCGCTGCGCTCGGGGCGTACCCGGCTGCCCGCCGACCAGGGCGAGGAGGCGCGGCGCGTGATCGGCGGGTACGGCAGCGACATCGCCACCCGCCTCGGCATCCGCGAGGACTGCGACCACCGCCAGGTCTGGGCGCTGACCGAGCAGACCCTGCGCCGGTGGCGCAAGGAGTCCGAGAACCCGGCGTTCACCCAGGACCAGCGCCGGGCCGCCCGTACCGTCGTGCGCAGCTGTGAAGGACTGCTGACCGAGCTGGCCCAGGCGTACGACGGACCCGGCACCGCCGCGCCGGAGTCCTCCGCCGCGGTGACGAACGGTCGGGCTACGACCCACCTACCAACCCGGCCGACATAGGCCGCGGGAGACGACGGTACGCACGCTGCGGACTGCTGCGATGTCCGTGGTCGGGTCCCCGTTGACGATGAGCAGGTCGGCGTCGAGCCCGGCCCGCAACCGGCCGGTCCGGCCGGCGAGCCCGCACGCCTGTGCCGCGAGGCTGGTGGCCGAGGCGAGCGCGGTGGTCGCGGGTACACCGCAGTCAACGAGCTCGATGACTGCCCGCGGGAGGCTGCCGTGGGCCTTGACCGGGTGGACGCCGGAGTCGACACCGCTGACCAGCGTGACGCCACCCCGGTACAGCTCGCCGACCTGTACACGTCTACCCGCGACCGTGAAGCCGATGCGCTCCATCAGGGCCGTCAGCCCGGGTGGCGGCTCGTCACCCAGCACACTGAAGTCGTAGCCCAGTGTCGGGCAGACCATGATTCCGGCCGCGGCGATCGCGGCGGCGAGCCCCGGTGGCGTGTGCATGCCGTCGTCACCGAGGCAACTGCAGTGCTCGATGCCGTCCACACCCGCGGCGACACACTGCTCCACGCCCGCGAGCGCATGCGCGTGTGCGGTGACGGAAAGGCCGAGCCGGTGCGCCTCATCGACCACGGCGCGCACCTCCTCCGGGCTGAACTGGCAGGCACGGATGTCGGTGGTCGGCGTCGTGACGCCACCGGTCGCCATGATCTTCACCAGGTCGGCGCCGCGATCGGCGCGCTCGCGGACCGCCCTGCGCAGCTCGTCGACGCCGCTCACCGCGCCACCCATCACCGCGCAGTGACCGCCCACGCTGGTGATCGGCGGGCCGGAGGCGACGACCGTCGGCCCGTCGGGCCGGTGCCGGTGCCGGTCCACCACCGCCCATTGCTGGTCGCCGACGTCCCGTACCGCCGTCACGCCCGCGGCGAGGTGCGCGGCGAGCGCCGCCTCGATGGCCTCGTCGAGCTCGTCCGGGCGCAATCCTGGCAGCCGGTCCAGCGCATCGGCTTCGTTGTCGCCACAGAGATGGCTGTGGCTGTCGATCAGACCGGGAAGCACCGTGGTGCCGGGTAGGTGGGTCACCTCGCAGCCGTCCGGAGCCGGGGCCCAGCCGGGTTCCACCCCGACGATGATGCCGTCCTCGACGAGCACCAGGGCACCGCCCCGGATCGTCCTCTCGCCGTCGAACGCGATGCCCGCGCGATACCCATCCATGAGCAGACGGTACTACTATTGTTGTTGGGCGAACTACTATAGTAGTGTATCCGCCATGGCGAGCCGACGTGACGACCTGCTCGATGCCGCGATCTCCGTGCTCGGCGAGCGGGGGATCCATGCGCTCACCCATCGCGCCGTCGACGCCGCTTCGGGCCTGCCGGCCGGCTCCACCTCCAACCACTTCCGCACCCGGGATGCGCTGCTCAACGCGGTCGTGGAGCGGTTCGCCGCCCGTGAGCGCGCCAATTGGGAGGAGGTTGCGGCACGGCTGTGCCCGACCACGCCGCAGGAATTGGCCCGCGCGATGGCCCTGTTCGCGCAGGACGCGACCGGTCCGCAACGGACGCTGACGCTGGCCCGGTACGCGATCCTCGTCGAGGCGGGCATCCACCCGGCGTTGCGGGCGCAGCTGACCGTCACCGGTGCGCGGGTCAACGCCTGGTTCACGAACTGGCTGCGCATCGCCGGCTCCACCGACCCCGAACGCGACGCGCCGATCATTGCGAACCACTGGACCGGCATCGTCCTGCACCAGCTGGCCTACCCGGACCCGGCGTTCGACCCGTCCGCGCAGATCGCGGCGCTCGTCACGACCATCGTCCGCCCACGCCCCGCGGAGGTACCGGCATGACACACAAGCAGCCACCGGCTCCAGCCATCATGGACCGCGACCAGGTCTGGCGGGCAATCGACGCCCAGCGGCTGAGCCTGGCCGAGCTACTCGAACAGGTATCGGACGACGAGTGGCGCCAGCCGTCGCTGTGCGCGGGCTGGACCGTGCGCGACGTCGCCGCGCACCTGACCCTGCAGCAGGTCGGTCCCGGCGCCGCGATCGCGATGATGGTCAGGGCGCGCGGCAATACCGACCGGGCGATCCACGACGCCGCCTGCCGGCGTGCCGCCGCACTGCCGACCGGGCGGATCATCGCCGAGATCCGTGGCATGGTCGGGTCCCGGCGCCACAATTTCGGGGTCACCTACCGCGAAACGCTCATCGACATCCTCGTACACGGACAGGACATCGCCATCCCCCTCGGCCGCCGCCACGACATGCCGCCGGCGGCCGCGGCCGTGGCAGCCAGCCGGGCGTTGTCCATGCGCTGGCCGCCGCCCTTTCCCTCGGTTGCGAAGGTGGCAGGGTTCCGGTTGACCGCCACGGACACGTCGTGGTCCGTCGGCGAAGGCCCGGAGATCCAGGCGCCGATGGGCGCGATCCTCCTGGTCTGCGCCGGCCGTCTCGCTGCCCTGCCGCAGCTTTCCGGTGAAGGCGCCCGCGACCTCGCCACCCGCCTCTCGGCGCCGCTGCCCTCATAGACTTCAGGCGCGTCCGGCATCGGTGAGGACCAGGTGATGGCAGAGACCTCGACGGGGGCGTGGGCCGACACCATGGCGCCCAACGATACGCAGCGGCAGCGGTGCGGACACTACGCCAGCTCATCCGTGATCGTCGACCAGCGGGCCCGGGCGGCATCGTTCCATTCGGCGTGCCGGCGGTGGAACAGGTCGGCTGCCCGGGTACCGGGCCACGGGGTCGGTAGCAACTCGTAGGGCAGCGACGGGTCGAGGAACGGGAAGTGGCGCCACTCCTGGACCAGCTGGATCTGGCTGGGGAACGCATCGTTCTCAGTCGATGACGTGAAGCGGTCGATGAACGTGCGGTACCGACGCGCCACGTCGTCCAGATCCCATGCCTGGCGCACGATCCGCCGCAGGTCCCCGATGTCGCCGGAGCGCCCGACGTAGGAGAACGCGCTGTCGCGCAGGCCCAGTTCGGCGATGATGCCGGCGACCTCGGCCTGCTTCGCCGGGTCGGGGCCGATCCACAGTCCCGGTGTGGGCGTGCCCAGCCCGGCCCAGGTCAGCCGGGTACGCAGCCGGTGGCGCAGGTTGCGGTCGCGCTCCGGAACGGTGACGCAGACGATGAGCCACTGCCCGTCCCAGGCGGGCATCCCGGCGCTGAACCCGTAGATCCGCGCCGCCCCCTCGGTGAGCAGCCGGTGCCCGGGCTCGGTCAACGACCACCGGACCCGCCGGCCCGCGGGGTCCGGGGCGATGATGCCCTCGCCCGCCGTCCGGGCCAGGGCCTGACGGGCGGACTTCTCCTCGACGCCCACCTCGGCAAGGGCGCGCACCAGCGCTGCGGTCCAGACCGGTCGCCCTCCCGGCAGAACGAACTCACCCAGCACGGTGAGCAGCAGCGAAGGCGCGCCGTTCGCCCGGCGCCGCGCCGGTACCGCGCCGTCCACCCGCCACCTCGCTCGCACGAAATGATCTTCTACAAAGTCTTGACGCTACGTCGCTAGAGTCGGGTCGCCCCGGGGAATTTCACCCCGAGGCTCCCACGGAACGGAACGTGACCGTCTCCAGTCATTCCGCTCTTCTCATCCTCTCCACCGGTACGCG